>JAABUP010000338.1_pt1 | contig 106213 bp, 92 predicted proteins | sample 5559201 | NCBI WGS metagenome assembly JAABUP01 (sample SAMN10711887, study PRJNA513373) | rock metagenome | isolation source: Antarctica rocks | place: Antarctica
TTCGGGCCACCCACCGCCTTGAGCGGCAAATGACGGAGAGCACGCTCTCCGTGTGACCCGCGACCGGAGCCTACGACTACCGCTCCACCACCACACCGCTCGTCGGGCTGGGGCGAAGCCCCGTTAGTGATAGGCCTCCGGCTCAAGGGCCACCATCTCGGCACCTTCGATCTCCACGCGGGGAGGATCACGGAGTTTCCCCATCTCACTCCCTGCGCCGGTTCACTTCTCACCGGGTGACGGCTGGCCGTCGTGCTCGCGGATCAGCGCCGGAGAACTCCATCGCTGAGCCTGCAGTCCAGCGCGCGCTTCTCGGGAGGCGGTGACGAGGTTGCGCAGACTGTCGATCGTCTCGTCATACCCGCGGGTCTTCAGGCCACAATCGGGGTTCACCCACAACCGTTCAGGCGGGAAGGACCCGGCGATTCGGGTCAGCCGGTCGCGGATCTTCTCGACGGAGGGCACACGGGGCGAGTGAATGTCCCAGACGCCAGGTCCGACCTCGTTCGGGTAGTGCGACGCCGCAAGATCGGCCACGATGGCCATTCCGGAGCGGGCGGCTTCGAGGCTGATCACATCGGCGTCCATGTCGATGATGGCGTCGAGGACGTCGCCGAACTCGGCGTAACACATGTGCGTGTGGATCTGGGTGTCGTCGGCCGCACCCGAGGTCGCGAGCTTGAAAGACTCGACCGCCCACGACAGGTACTCGGCGCGGTCGACGCGCCGCAACGGCAGTGTCTCCCGGAGCGCGGGTTCGTCCACCTGGATGATGCTCAGCCCGGCTGCTTCGAGGTCGGCCACCTCCTCGCGCAACGCCAGCGCGACCTGACGTGCAGTGTCGCCCTGAGGCTGATCGTCGCGGACGAACGACCAGGCCAGCATCGTCACCGGGCCGGTCAGCATGCCCTTCACCGGGCGGTCGGTGAGCGACTGCGCGTACGTCGACCAGGCCACCGTCATCGGCCGAGCTCGTTGGACGTCTCCAGCGATGATCGGCGGCCGCACGTAGCGGGAGCCGTAGGACTGCACCCAACCGTGCGAGGTGGCGACGAAGCCGTCGAGCTGCTCGGCGAAGTACTGCACCATGTCGTTGCGCTCCGGTTCTCCATGCACGACGACGTCGAGCCCGATCTCCAGCTGAAGGCCGACGACCCGTTGGATCTCCTCACGCATCTTCTGCTCGTAGGTGTCGGCATCAATCCGACCGGCTCGCAGGTCGGCCCGGGCCACCCGCAACTCGTCCGTTTGAGGAAAGGAGCCGATGGTCGTGGTCGGCAACAACGGCAACCCTAGCCGCTTGCGCTGCACCGTCGACCGGTCCGCGTAGGGACTGCCACGCCGTGCGTCAGCAGCGGTCACAGCAGCGACCCGGTCCCGCACGTCTGGGCGCCTTACGATCGGAGAGACGGCGCGCGCGGCACGTCGCTGCCGGTTGACCTCCAGCTCACCCGCGATCGCCGATGCGCCTCGGCTCAACCCGGTAGCCAGCGCCCGAAGCTCCTCGACCTTCTGCACCGCGAACGCGAACCAGGTGGCGATCTGAGGATCGAGATCGCGTTCCAGCGTCAGATCGACAGGCACGTGGAGCAGGGAGCATGAGGCGGACACGTCGACATGACCGACGAGCCCGATCAGCGTCCCGAGCGTGCCCAGGGCGGCCTCGAGGTCAGCGCGCCAGATGTTGCGCCCGTCGACCACACCGGCGACGAGTCGCTTGTGGCGAACACCAGCAAGTGGCGCAAGGGTGGCGAGGTTCGCCGCTGCCCGGCCGGTGAAGTCCATCGCGAGGCCTTCGAACGGTAGCTGGGCGAGCAACGGCAACGACTCCCCCAACCGGTCGAAATACGAGGCGAGGAGCACCTTCGGCCGATGCGCCCTGCGCAATAGGTGGTCGTACACCCGCTCGAACGTCATCAACACCGCGCGAGAGGGCTCCGTGACGAGACACGGTTCGTCGATCTGCACCCAGGGGACGCCAGCATCGGCCAGTTCGCCGAGCAGCTCGGCATAGACCTCGGCTAGGCGGTCAGCCAACGCCAGCGGGTCGAAGCCCTCCCGCGTGGGCTTAGCGAGCGACAGGAACGTGATCGGTCCAACAACGACCGGCCTCGTGACATGGCCGGCTTCCTGTGCCTCTCGAAACTCGCCCAGCGGCTTGCGCGGATCGAGGGCAAACGTCTCGTCCGGCCCGAGCTCGGGCACCAAGTAGTGGTAGTTCGTGTCGAACCACTTCGTCATTTCCATCGGAGCGACATCGGTGTTGCCGCGGGCCATGGCGAAGTAGCGATCGAGCGTGCCATGTGGTGTCGACGGGTCGGCGGGAGCGTTCCGGTGCCTTGCGGGCACGGCGCCCACCATCACGCAGGTGTCGAGGACGTGGTCGTACAGCGAGAAGTCGTTGCTGGGAAGCTCGTCCAGTCCAGCGGCAGCCATCTCGGTCCACCGCTTCCGTCGCAGATCAGACGCTTCTGCGAGAAACCGGTCCGCTGTCAAGCGACCGGCCCAGTAGGCCTCGGTCACCTTTTTCAACTCCCGATCACGGCCCTGTCGGGGGTAGCCGTACACCGTGGCAAGCGAGCGTGTGGTCGGCGATTCGGTCACGGAACTCTCCTTCGCGAGTCCTCGTGGCAACCTCACGCGAGGACCGAAGAAGGCGGGCAGAGATCGCCCGTCCGCTCGACCCGCCCACGAGGCCACGGCCTCCGGCCCGCGGTTGCGGACCGGACGGTTGGCAGGTCTTCGGACTCGTGGCTCGACCCGACTTTCCGGATCACAGACCGACCGTCGCTTCCCAGCTCAATTTCGAGCCAGTGCTTCTACGAGACGTTCATCTCGTGACGGCTGTCGTTCCCACTCACCACTGCGGGGCAGTCCCGGACTTACACCGGATTCCCTTTTGCTTCGACGACACCGAGATGCCGCCGAACCAACCGCATTAGAACTATAGAGGTCTGACCAACCGAACTCTGCCGCGTCGTACGAGAGCGGCGGCACGACCCTCTGAAGCGCGGTTGTGGTCAAGCCAGCCTGACGCGTGATCGTAGGCGGACCAACGTGCGGAGGACTGGTCCGGCTCCCCCCACCGATTCGTACCTGCGACGAGCGGCTCAGGGCCGGCAATGGGGGTTCTGAGCAAGCGGTGAAGTCCCGCCATGCTGATCTTGGACCACAGAGCCGGCGCTACCCCTGATGCCACGTTGGCAAGCGGCCCGGCCTTTCGCCTCCCAATGGCATGCTACGACGAGAGTGCGAGGCATTCCCCGCCGTTTGATTCCTGCCGAGGGCTCGGCACCGAGGCGATGAACTGACAGGCTCCTCCTGCTACGCAAAGTAATCACGCCGTCGCGCCCAGCATGAAACGGAGCGCTCCGTCGGTTACCCCGGAGGCATTGACGCGAAGCCCTTGACCTGCTTATCGCGCTGAACTCCGGCCTGCCGGCGAACGGTTCCACGCACTGGAGCACCCGGACGATGGCCGCCCGAGTGGGGATCGGCAAGCACGGACCACTAGACGCCCAGCCGTCGAGTCTCGGAGAGACTTACTCCGGGTTGGTAGTTATGCCGGGCAGGTCACGCGGGCGAGCGTGGGGTGCTGGCTTGGCCCGGCATAAGTCAGAGGCCTTCGAGGAAGGCGAGGAGCCGGTCGGGCGGCCGGTAGCGGCGTGCTGCTGGCGCGTCTGGGGCGGTGCGGGCCAGGGTTTGTTCTTTGAGCGTGAGGTCGGCGTGGAGGTAGACCTGAACGGCTTTCGTGCCGGAGTGGCCGAGCCAGAGCGCGATGGAGGAGGTGTCGACGCCGGCTTGCAGCAGGTTCATCGCGCAGGTTATCTGTACTTGATCTTGAACAGTGCCTGGTGGCGAGCCTAATTGACGTCTGAGCGACGTGAGGCACGTGAGGCACGTCGCGGTAGGGACGGGACTCGACTCGCTGCGGGCATCGGTCATTGACGTCATCGGTTCTTGTCCTTGATCACTCGCCGCAGGCTTTCCCTCACGGCTGCAAGTTCGTCTTCGAGTTCATGCACTCGGCGTCCGGCGAGGCCGGCCTCGGCGGCGCGGGCGTCTCGGGCGGCTACGAGTGCGCGGCTTGCGCTGTCCAGGCTGGCGACTCGGGCGATCAGTTCGGCTCGTTCCGGGCCGTCGATCTCGGCGCCGAGGTGCAGACGAAGGCGGCCGCGGAGCTGGTCATTCTCGGCTCGTAGCCGTCTGATTTCTGCTCGGGCGACGGCCAGATCGGTGCGCAGGCTGGCCGGTGTGCTTCGTTCCTCGGCCGGGCGCGGCGAGGGTGTTGTCGGGGTGAGAGCGCTGTCGGCCTGTCGCTGGCGGGCCGCGTCGAGGTGTTCCCGGATGCCGTCGGCGTAGACGAGCCAGGTGGACACGCCGGCAGCTGCTGCCACGGCGGCGACGGTGACCGGCGTCCCAGCCGCTTCCAGGGCTTGCACGATGGCAAGGGTCCGGCGGCGTTTGTCCTGGCTGTCTTTCTCCCGAGCGGCTGCCAGCGCCGCGGTCCGTGCCGGCCGGGGTGTGCTGGTGGTCATCCTGTTTCGCTGCTGGAGGGGGTGATGTCGATCAGCGGGAGCTGCCGGCTGGCCCGGGCGCGGCGCAGTAGGCGGCTGGCATCTTCGACTTCGGCGCGCTCGTCGGGTGGCAGCTCTGCGAGTCGACGGGTCATGGTGTCGGCCACCAGGGTGAAGGCGTCGATCTCGGCGTTGAGATTGGTGAGCACGTACTCGGCGGCCCCAATCGCCCGTGCGGTCTCAAGATCGGCGCGCAGGCTCGCGACGTGCTGTTCCAGGGCTGGCAGGTAGGACGGGTCGGGCCGGTAGAAGCCGCAGCCGGCGCACTGGAAACGGATCGGGCAGGCGCCACCGCCGGCTTTCACATTGGAAGGTTCGGTGCAGTTACCGAACGGCACCGAGACCGACGCGCGCTGGTAGGCCACCGGGCTGGTGCACGGTGCGGGGTTGCCGCGGGCGTCGGTGGCCAGTGACCCGACCGAGCGGATGGCTTGCTGCTTGCGTTTGAGGCCGATCCGGTAGTAGCCCATGGTGGTAGCGACCGCGCGGTGGTCCATGAGTTCTCGGAGCACGTCGACGGGCACTCCGGCGTCGGCGTGCCGTTGGGCGTAGGAGTGCCGCAGCGCGTAGGGGGTGACCAGGGAAACATCGAACGGGGCCGGGGAACCGTCAGGCCCGAGCAGCTCCCCGTCGAGAGTGCCGATCCGTCGTACCCAGGCGTGGAACGCCCCGGCGACGCAGGCCGCGGTGACGTGCCCGTGCGACTGTTTCGCGCGCAGCATCGGGCTCGGGAACAGCCAGGCGCGCAGCGCTGGTGGGGTTGGTAGCTGCGACCGCAGGGCTTCCCAGGTCCGGATCACCTTGGCGGTCTCGGTGGTGATCGGTAGCCGTCGGCGCATCCGGCCGGCTTTGTGATTGTCATAGATCAGGTTGTGCTGTCCGTCGATGACCTCGACACAATCCAGCCGTAGGCTGACCACTTCCCCTGGCCGCCGGCCGGTGTCGCGCAGGATCTGGTAGATCGTCTGCTGCATCTGTTGCAGGTCAGCGGCGGTGATCGAACCGGCCCGGCCGACCGGACCGAGCAGGTGCAGCCCGGCGTCGAGCTGGCGGATCACCGACTCGGGCAGGGCCTTGCCGAGTTCGTCCTCGTTGGGCTCTGCCACCACCCGATGGCGGCGGGCCGGCCGGAACGGGTCGGACACGGCCGTCATCAGGCCGCTGGCGCGGCCGTGCTCGATGAGGTCACAAAGCAGGTAGAGCAGCAGGTTGCGGTGCTGCGCGGAGTACAGACTCCCATCAGCTCGTCGCTGCCCGCTGAGGGCGTCGACGATCCGGGTGAAGTCGCCGGCCCCCAGACTGGTCGGGTCGATCCGACCGGCAGCCACCAGCGTCTGGGACGCGACCTGGCAGGCGCGTAGCGCTTCGCGCAGCCGCTGCAGGTAAGGGCGGGTGTCCCGGGCCCAGCCCTTGACCACCTCGCGCAACCAGGGCAGCTCGATGGCGCCGAAGTCGACCATCCCTTGGGTGGCTGGCCAGCGCCGCGAGGCGTTGGACTGCAGGTCCAGCAGCGCCACCTGCCACACATCACCGCTGAACGGGTCCGCGCCGGTGTGCTGGGCAAAGGCCCAATCCAGGTGCCGACGCAGGTCACCGAACAGTCCCCTGATCGCTGAGTTGTACTGCACCCCGCCGCTCTCACAGACCGCCGCCGGATCGGGATCGCGCAGCGAGGCGACCCCGGTCAGGCGGCTGAGCAGAATCCGCACCTGGGTGGGTTCCAGCGGCGGCGGTGCCTGGTCACGACGTTGCAGTGCGTAGAGAACTCGGTGCGCGGCAACTCGGGCAGCCCGGCCAGGTAGAACTGGTGGACCCCGAGCCGAGGTTGTTCGGAAGCGATCCAGGCGGCCAGCTCCTGAGCCGGCAGTGCGGTGACGTCATGCCCTCGGAGCAGCCGGTTGTGGTGGAACCAGCACAACCCCCGGCGGCTGACATGCTCGCGGTCGCAGCCCAGCACCAGGCAGGGGCTCAGGCGCGCCAGGGGGCGGGCCCGCCCGGTGAACGCCTCGAGGGGCTCGGTCGTGTCCTTGCGCCAGGAGCGTTCGTGCCGAAAACACAGGCCGCGGCAGAGCAGCTCGCCGGCGCAGTCGGGGACCGAGCAGCTCCCGCGCTGCAGTGGACGGGTCCGGCGCGGCGGCGGCGCGGCGTCGAAGTCCTCCCACGACACCCCTTCCGTGCGGGCCCGTCGGCAACCATCACAGCGCCCGTGGTGGTAGCGGGTCGCGGTCAGGCAGCCCGGCGTCCGGCACGGCCACGCGGCCGTCCGGTCGCTGGCGAGGTCGCCGGTGAACAACCAACGCTGCTGGTCCCACTCGCCCGGTCGCCAGGCCGGGTCCAGATGCGCGAGCAACCACGACAACCAACCCGAGTCACCCTCTGGTTGCCGCCCAGCCTCGGTGGCCCCGAGCACGTGCAGGGTGGGCTCGCTCATCGGTAGCGCGTCCCCGCGGCCACGGCGTCCACCGCCCGGCGCTTGTCCTCATCCCGGGCATGCAGGTAGACCGTCGTGGACGCCAACGAGGCATGCCCGAGCAGCGCCTGGACCACGTCCAGGTCCACGCCGGCACGGACCCAGTTGGTCGCCGCGGTGTGGCGCAGCATGTGCGGACGCACCGGGAACCCGGACTCGGTGGCCAGCCGCTCGAAGAAGCGCTTGGCTGCCCGGTAGCTCATCGGTGCACCGAGCGGCTGGTGGTAGAGGTTGACCAGTACCAGGTCGGTGCCGTCGTCGCCCACCACCTCGGCCCGCTCGAGCTGATAGTCGGCGTAGGCATCGAGAACGGGATCGCTGGCCGGAACGGTGCGCGGGAACCTGGACTTGGCCAGCGCACCGTTGGGGTTGGCCCGGTGCCGGATATGGACATGCGCGCCCAGCACCATGCAGCCCAGGGTCCGGGAATCGGGGAGCAGATGCATGTCACACCGACGCAAGCCCAAGGCCTCACCGATCCGCAAGCCGGTGTCACCCAGCAAGATCACCAAGAACTGCTCCCGCGGCCGACGGCAGCAGCCGAGCACAGCCTCGACCTGCTCCGCGGTGAACGCTTCAGGGAACGGCTGCTCAGCCCGGGCCTTCAGGGCCCGGGCCCGCACCGCGCGGAACCTGCCGGACTCGCCGGCGTCGAAACCCGGTGGGGTGAAATGCAGCCAGCGGGGCTCGGAAAGCCGCTCGGCTACCGCCGACTCGATGAGCCCGGTCCGGGCGCAGAACCGGAGCAGTTCACACACCGCGGTCAGGATCGCGTTGACCGTCGAGCCGGCACGGATCCGCTCGCCTCGACCCGGCGTGACCTCAAGCCAGTGCTTGAACCGGGCCAGCTCCGGCAAGCTGATCTGCCGCCAGTCAATGCCGTGCGTCGCGCACCAGCCCAGGAACAGCGCCGCCCGCCCGGCATAGGCCCGGATCGTGTGGGGGGAGCGGCTGGCTCCGTGCAGGCAGCGCAGGAAGTCGCTCGCCTCGCGGTGCACGAGCAGCCCCGGGTCCAGCACGACCCATTGGACGCTGCCGTCCAACGGCGACACCGCGCGCTCTGCCTGGAACACGAAGGCGATCGGCTGAGCCACGACTCGAACGTAATAGCGGGCACCGACAAGTTCCGGATACTCGTGAGGCACGTGGTCACTAGAGTTCCAGACGAACGTGGCTCACCCCGTTGGAGCAGGGGAGATAACGCAGGTGTGCCGCAGGGTGTGGGGGGTGATCCGCCTTGTTCCGAGTGACGGGCATCGCGGGGTGGCGGTAACAACGTGCTTGTCGAGAAGGTCGGTGACGCTGTCCGTGTTCAGCGGTCCTCCGATGCGGTTGGGAAACAGCGGATCGTTGGGTGCCGCGTTCCGGTCTTGCAGCCAGCTGTTGAGCAGGGCGGCGAGGGGTCGGGTCAGCGGGGTGGCACGTTCCTTGCGGCCTTTACCAGTGCAGCGGACGTGCGCGCCGGCGCCGAGGGTCAGGTCGGCGCGGCGAAGACCGGTCAGTTCGGATACCCGCAGCCCGGTGTGGATCGCGACGGTGAGCAGCAGGTGATCGCGGCGCCCGAGCGGGCTGGCGCGGTCGATCGCGGCCAGCAGCGCGTTGGACTCGGGCCGGGTCAGGAACGTCACGGTGCTGCGGTTGGGGCGTTTGCTGGGGATCGCCAACACCCGGGCGATCGTGTTGGCGTGTTCGGGGCAGCGCAGCGCGGCGTAGTGGAACAGGGCGTGGATCGCGGCCAGCCGCAGGTTGCGGGTGAGGACGGCGTTGCCGCGGTCTGTTTCCAGGTGGTCGAGGAACGCCCCGATCAGCGTCGCGTCCAACTCGGCCAAGTCCAGCTTCGACGGTGGTGTGCGCAGCCGGGTTTGGGTGAACTGCAACAGCAGCCGGTAGGTGTCGCGGTAGGCGATGACGGTGTGTGGGCTTGCCTGCCGGGCGGTGAGCCGGTCGGTGAAAAACCCTTCCAGCACCGGCGCGAGCGCGCTCATCGTGGGCCGTCCAGGAACCGCTGAAGCCGATCGGCTAGCACCGTCATCAGCTCGGGGACGGCTTGCAGGTACCAGTAGGTGTGCGCCGGGTTGACATGGCCAAGGTAGGTCGACAGCACCGGCAGCCGGGGTTGGACGTCCAGACCGTCGGCGTGCCAACCGAGCAAGGTGGCGACGGCGAAGGTGTGGCGCAGGTCGTAGAGGCGGGGAGGTCGCCGGCCCGGCGGCGCGGCGATTCCGGTGCCGGCCAACAGCCCGCGGAAGCACCGGCTTAGCGACGGGCCGCCCAGCGGGGCGCCGGTGTCGCTGATCAGAAACGTGTCCGCGGGACGAGGTCGGAGCTGGTCGGACCGGCGGGTGTAGGTGCTCAGCGCCGTGACGGTGCTCGGGTGCAGCGGCAGTTGGCGGGTCCGGTCGTTTTTCGACCCGCGAACCAGCAGCAGCCCGCCGGCCAGGTCCACGTCCTGTCGCTGCAGTCGCACCGCTTCGCCGGTCCGCAGCCCGGTCGCCGCCATCAGCCCGATCAGCGTCCTCCAGCTCGCCGCCCGCAGCGGCCCAGGTAGCTGGGCGGCCGCGGCCATCAACGCCTCGATCTGAGTTGGGGTGTAAAGGTAGGGGATGCGTCGGTGCACGCCGGCGGCGAGTAGGTGCGCCGGCGGAATCTGGGTGTCAGGGTCGAAGGCCGCCAGATAGGCCGCGAACCCGCGGACCGTGGTCAGCCGCGCCGACATCAGCGGACGACTCGCCTGGGGCGGCCGGCAGGCCCAGGCGAGCGCCGCCTGCACGGTCACCGTCGTCGTGCCGCGAGCGTCGAGGTAGGCGGCGAAATCGTGCAGCCGCGGCCCGTCGGCGAGCAGCTGGTAGCCCAGCGACCGGCGGATCGTCAGGTAGCGATCGACCGTCGTGTCCAACGCGCTCACCGCGCGGTCCCAGGCCAGTTCCGGACCACCAGACGCAAGCTGGAGTGATCCACCGTCGCGTAAACGGCGGTGGTCTGCTCGTCACCGTAATGACGCAACACCTGCCCGACATCCCGCAGCGACGCCCCCGCCCGCAGCATCCCGGTCGCGGCGGTGTGCCGCAGCCGGTGCGCGCCGATCACCGGGACACCAGCGCGCACCGAGGCGGTGCGGGGAACGAATACCACCCCGTTTCGTGACAGCGGCCCGAACGGAGGCAGCGCGGACAAGAACACCGCACGGCTCGGTGAGCTTGGCCGGCCGCGGTGCAGATAGCCGGCCAGCGCGGCGCCCACGTCGCCCGGCAGCGGGAGGCGTTCATCGCTACCGCCCTTGCCATGCACGAGCAGTTCACCGGCGCGCCAGTCGACATCCTCCAGCACCAGCGCGGCGACCTCGCTGGACCGCAGACCCAGCCGGACTTGCAACGTTAGGATCGCGAGATCCCGCAGCCCACAGGGCCGGTGCCGGTCACACGAATCCAGCAGCGCTCTCACCGTCGCCGCGTCCACCGCCCGGGGCAGCCCGCGGGTGCGCGGCCCGGCGACCCCGGGCAGCGTCCTAGACAGATCCCCAGCGGTGACCCCGGTCGCGAACAAGAACCGCAGAAAACACCGCAGCGAGTCGATCACCGTCCTGGTCGAGCTGACTGCCAGCCGGTCCGCTTCCGCCAACACGAACGCATGCAGGTCAGTGACAGTCAGCGCGTCCAGCCGCAAATCGTCCGCGTGGCCCCGCGCACGCAGGAACCGGCCGACCACGCCGGTGCGGGTCACCGCCGTCAACGGGGCCAGCCGCCGCTGCACCCGCAGATATGTGCCGTATTCGTCCAGAACCTCGGCGACAACATTGCGCCGGGCCCAAAGCTGCCCGACCCCGCCAGATCGGGCGCTCGCGCCCTTCACCGTGCCAGCACTCATGATCAACTCCTCCTCGGTCGAATCCGAAGACGAGCATGATCAGCAGCCGACGTTATGCCGGATACTCACCGCTCAGCGCAGCCGCTGACCAGGGCAAACGCCCTGTGCCAGCACGCAACCCGGCATAACTACCAACCCGGAGTAAGTCTCTTTATCCCGGGCCCGGGATAAAGAGACAACTGTGTGCCGACATCCAGCTCTTCCGTCTGGGCTGTCCGGCGACGTTGAGATTCTCCTTGGGGGGGACAGGATTGGCCTCCTCCGGGATCACTGGGGAGGTGGGCGGGGGAGTGCCTGTGCCTGGTGCGGGGCCTGGCCGGCATGGTCGGCCCCGACGAGGACGCTGTTCGGGTCCCGATGAGCCTCCGGTCGGCGCATCCGGCGGCTCGGGGCCGGACCGCCCGGTCCTTCCGAGCGTTGCACGTGTGCGGCCCGTCCAGGAACTCCCCGCCGCCGTTGGCGGAGCCAAGCGCGTATCGCCTGGTCATGAGCCAGCCGGGTGGCCGGGGCCGCTAGCAATGTGTTGGCATGGTGCCCCGCCGATATCCGGGGGCCGTTCACGGCGGTTGTCTGCCGACATCCAGCTCTTCCGTCTGGGCTGTCCGGCGACGTTGAGATTCTCCTTGGGGGGGACAGGATTGGCCTCCTCCGGGATCACTGGGGAGGTGGGCGGGGGAGTGCCTGTGCCTGGTGCGGGGCCTGGCCGGCATGGTCGGCCCCGACGAGGACGCTGTTCGGGTCCCGATGAGCCTCCGGTCGGCGCATCCGGCGGCTCGGGGCCGGACCGCCCGGTCCTTCCGAGCGTTGCACGTGTGCGGCCCGTCCAGGAACTCCCCGCCGCCGTTGGCGGAGCCAAGCGCGTATCGCCTGGTCATGAGCCAGCCGGGTGGCCGGGGCCGCTAGCAATGTGTTGGCATGGTGCCCCGCCGATATCCGGGGGCCGTTCACGGCGGTTGTCTTCTTGCTGTCCGGTCAGACGTCGGCGGGGCGGGGCCATTGGCTCGCATCTATCGGGTCAGTTCGTGCGCCATGTCCTGTGCTTTGGAGCGCCGCAGCGCGGCGGTGATCATCTCGAGCGGGCTGCGGGGCTGTTCGGCGTTCAGGTGCGGTTGTTCGACGGCGGGGTCGGTGTGGGTGAAATGGTCGGGCTGGCCGGTGAGGTAGAGGCGGTTGTCGTGCCGGCCGCGGCTGAGCCCGACGTAGCCGGCTTCCCGGTAGAGCGCGTCGGAGCCGAGCAGGAACGCCCGGTTAACGGTGAGGCCCTGGGCTTGATGCACCGTCAGGGCGTAGCCGTGGTCCAGCCCCCCACCGTCCAGATACTCCCGTCCCGCCGTGACGTCCCGGCCCCCGAAGGCGATGGTTATTCGGTCATAGTGCGTGTCGACGGCGGTGATCAGGCCTCGTTCCCCGTTGATCAGCCCGCCGCGGTAGCAGTTGCGCCGGGCGATCACCAGGTCCCCGGCGGCGAACGCACGGCTCTCCCCGTCCGGCCTGTCGGTGTGCAGGCTGGGTCCCATGAGCCGGCCGCCGGCCTGCATCTGCTGGCGGCCGAGCCTGTTGAGTTCGGTCACGTCGGCGCGCCGGACCGCGAGCATCACTGCGCTGTGATCTAGCTGACCGGTGGGCTTGTGAGCGGCGTCCCACCAAGCCGCGACCAGCGCGGCCCGCTGCTCCGGGGCGCCGGGCTGGCTGGTGATCCGGCCGGCCGCCTGGTAAGCCTCAATTGCCTGGGTGGGCTCCCCGGCGCGGAGCTCGTCCAGCGCGGCGCGCTCCCAGGCGGCGGTTTGCCGCCGGTTGACGGTCAGTTCAACCGGGTCGAGCCCGCGGGCGAGGGCCCGAAACACGCCGCCGGCGGCGAGTTCGGGGAGCTGGCGGTGGTCCCCAACCAGCACCAGCTTGGCGTGCGCGGCGGTAGTGAGCTGCAGGAGGTGGGCGAGTTGGCGGGTGCCGAGCATCCCTGCCTCGTCCACGACGAGGACCGCGCCGGGGGTGAGCCCGGCCGCGGCCGGCCCGCGGTGCCGGGCGTCGGTGAGTAGCCGCGCGATGGTGACGGCGGGGATCCCGGCGCCTTCGGCAAGTCCGATCGCGGCGCGGGCGGCGACCGCCGCGCCGAGCACCGAATAGCCGGCGGCCTGCCAGCCGGTCCGGGCCGCGGCCAGCGCGGTGGTCTTCCCGGTGCCCGCCTTCCCGACCACGACCTGAACCCCCGCGGGGGAGCGGGTGAGCCGGGTGACGAGGTCGCGCTGCTCCGCGGATAGCACCGGGAACGCGGCCAGCGCCTGTCCGATCGCCGGTTCGGGGACCACCGCTCGGCCAGCGCTGGCCTGCCCGGCGGCGGTGTCGAGCACCCAGGCCTCGAGGGCGAGCAGCTCGGCGGTCGAGTGCCGGCGCAGGCTGCGCACCGCCCCTGGCCGGCCCGCGAGCGGGTTGCCGGCTTCGGTGATCACCCGCACGTCCGGGATGGACAGCAGCCGATCCGCTAGCCGCTCCACGTCGGCGACGGTGGCGCCGTCCGGGAGGTGCTGGCACCAGCCGCGCAGCACATCGCGGCGGTCGAACGTCGAGGTCCGGGCGGTCAGCCCGCCGGCGCCGAGCATCATCCCGGCGGCCCGGGCCAGCTCCGCCGTGCCCGGCGGTTCGGGCCGGACCCGGCCCAACAGCCCGTCCCGGACCCGGGCGGTGAACCCGAGCCGGTCGGCGCGAGCGTGCCACTCGGCGGCCAGCGACTCCGGCCGCACCCCGTAGTTCTTGGCTTTGCGGGTGGCCAGCGCCGCGATCTGCGCCGCCGCCCGGGAGTGCAGCCCGCGCTCGGCCAGGTGCGCCTCGATCTCGACCCTGCGGCGGGAGAAGGCGCGCAGTACCCGCTCCGGGATCCCGGCCAGTTCGCACTGGCCGTTGCCCCGCAGCGTGAACTTGAGCCCCAGCTCGCCCAGCTCGTGGCGCAGCGCGGTCTGATAGAGGGTGCCGGCTGTCTTGGCCTGCCAGTACAGCTGCCGGCCATCCAACGCCGACCATCGCCCGTCGCTGCCCTGGGCCATGTTCGCGGTCAGCACATGGGTGTGTAGCTGCGGGTCCCCCGCCCGGCTACTCCGGTGCCGGAACGCGGCCGCGACGAACCCGCCGCCGGCCAGCCGGACGGCGCAGTTATGCCCCCGCAGCACCTCCCCGGCCTCCCGCTCCAAATACCCCAACGCCTGCCCGACCGCCGCGTCGTGCGCCCGGCGCACCGCCAAAGACACCTCGGGGGTGCCGAGGGCGAACAGCAACGACACCCCCTTCGGCGCCGAAAACGTCAGATCGAAGCCGGCCAGCCGGTCCTTACGCCGAACCGTGATCAGCGAGCCGCCGTCGCCCGCCGGGTCCCGGCCGTCGAGCACCGCCCGCAGCTGATCCGCCCGCACCACTCCGGACAGGCCCAGCAGGGCCGCGCCCTCGCCGATCCATCGGCCCGGCGCCTCACCCGAACCCAGGTAGTAGTCCTCCACCCCGCGGGCCACCGTGTTCAGGTAATACCGCTCCTGCCCCCGACCCAGCTTCCCGATGCTCAACACCGCGACACCCGGCCGGAGGCGCCACAGTGGGGCTCTTGGCTGACTCGAATCCGAAACCCACTCCGGCGGCTGCCCGATCGCTTTCGGCGCGATGAGCGCCCCCATCGCCTCCCGTAAAACGAAGCCGGCGCTCCCAGCAGGATTGGCGCTATTCCGGTGCGGGGGATCCGCAGCTGCCCCGCCTGCGGCCGGCTCCTCTCCCACGCGAACACGGCGATGCCCATCGCGACCCCCTCGGCCAGCTGCACACCGGGGACACCCCAGCGCGCCTTAGATCCGTTGACGAAAGGTTGTGCGCAGGCATTGCCCTGATGGTTGTCCCGCATCCCGACGTGCCCGCTTAACGAATCTGCCGGCCGCGGGCAGCTATTGCCCCAGCGCTTGCCCCGCTGCGGGAATCTTGCCGGATCGCGGGCTTTTCCCGATGCAGGTATTCAGCGAACTACCGGTCGAGGCTTAAAGACCGGCGGACGGTGGTGCAAGTCATGGCTTAGTCCCTGGTGTTGGTTCGACTAGCCGGCTCGCTAGGCCGCGGTCGCCCTACCCGCCGTGATGAGCCGCCCTCGGGTCATCGCTCTTTAGTTCCTCGCAACAAAACCGTCAGCGGCTCGCGGGCGCACTCCGTCGCTGTGTCCGTGGCATGGCATTTCCCGGATGGGGGAGCTCCCTGCCGTGCGTGGGTGCGGTGCCGCTACTGCGCACGAGTATTCGTCCGCAGCTCCCCGAAACCTCACTCCGGGTGCTTGAGGGCTTGGAGGGCTTGTAGGTAGCTTTCGCTGTAGGTGGGGAACTGGGCAACGCCGTCGAGGAGCACGTCGAGCGGGATGCGGGCGCGGATGGCTTGGGCGGCTTGGTGGATCCATTCGCTGGCTAGGGGCGCGACGGCGTAGGCGCCGAGCAGCCGGTTCTGGGCGCCGTCGGCGACCAGGCCGAGGGTGCCGCGCGGGTTCTGCTCGAAGGTCCAGGGTCGGGCGATGGCATCGGCGAGGTTGAGCTCGGCGGTGAGCAGGTCGTGGCCGGCGGCGCGGGCCTGGGCGGCGGTGAGGCCGACGGCCGCGATTTCGGGTTCGCCGAACACGACGCGGGGGATGCCTTCGTAGTTCGCGGTGCGGGGGGTACCGAGGATGTTGTCGGCGGCGACGCGCGCCTGGTACATCCCGACGTGGGTGAATGGCATGACGCCGGTGACGTCGCCGATCCCCCAGAGGCGCTCGGCGGCCCGGCACGAAGCGTCGATGTGAACGGCACCGTGAGTGTCGAGTTCGGCGCCGGCCGACTGGGCGTGGAGCGTTTCGGTTCGGGGGCGCCGTCCGGCGCCAATGACGATGACGCCGACCCGGATTTCGGTGCCGTCGTCGAGGGTGACCACGGTGTCTGCGCCGTCGCGTCGGGCCCGGGCGGCGGTGCGCCCGGTCCGGACATCGACTCCGGTTGCTTGCAGTTGCGCGGCGGCGAGTTCCCCGACTCGGGGGTCTTCGCGGTCTAGTAGCCGGTCGGCGGACTGCACCAGGGTGACCTGGGTGCCGAACCGGGAAAGGAAGGTGCTCATCTCTACCCCGACGGCGCTGCCGCCCACGAGCAATGCGCGGCGGGGGATTTCGGTGAGGGTGGTGACTTCACGATTGGTCCAGACCGGCACGTCGGCCAGGCCCTCGATCGGTGGTATCAGCGCCGCGCTACCGGTGGCGATGATGATGTGCTCGGCGGTCAGGGTGCGGCCGTCGACTTCGACGGCGCCCGGGCCGGTGAGCCGGGCGCTGCCTTTGATGACGGTGACGCCTTGGTCGGTGTAGCCCTTCACCTGGGCCCGGTCGTCCAGGTTCCGGATCATGTAGTCGCGGTGGGCGCGCAACGCCGGCCAGTCCAACTGGGCGCCAGCGACGCCCGCCGCGCGGTCGGCCGCGGCGCGGGCCTCGCCGGCGCGGAGCAGCGTCTTGGACGGGATGCAGGCCCAGTAGGCGCATTCACCGCCGATCAGTTCGGCCTCGATGACCGCGACCCGCTTGCCGGCTGCCTGCAGCCGGCCGGTGATGACCTCCCCGGCCGGGCCGGCGCCGATCACGACGGCGTCGAAGACCTCGGGGGCTTGGTTCATCTGCTGGCTCCAGTTCGCGTTTGCCGGCCGTGGGTCGGCGTGGGGTGCCGGGCGGGTGTTGGGAGAGGTGGGTGGGCGCGCCCGGTCGGGGATTTAGGCGCAGCAGGAGGTGGGGAGCTGGCCGCCGGGTTCGAACAGTTTCGCGGCCAGCCGCAGGCTTTCGGCCATGGTCAGATACGGCGCCCAGGTATCGGCCATGTCCTGGACGGTCATTCCGGTTTTGATGGCGTAGGTCGCGGCGAGCATCAACTCCCCGGCGCCCTCGGCGGCGGCGTGGACCCCGAGCAGGCGCCCGGTGGCGGCGTCGGCGATGAGTTTGACCGCGCCGAGGGTGTCGAAGCTGACCAGAGCGCGGGGGACGTCGGTGAGCGCCAGGGTGCGGCAGGCGCAGTCATACCCGGCGGCCAGGGCCTGCTGTTCGCTCAGGCCGGCGGAGGCGAGCTGCGGGCGGGTGAACATCACCGCGGGCAGGCCGGTGTAATCCACCCTGTCGCTGGCGCCGAAGGCGTTCGCGGCGGCGACCCGTCCTTGGGCGGCGGCGACGTAGACGTACTGCGGGCCGCCGGTGACATCCCCGGCGGCGAATACCTGCGGGTTGGCGGTGCGCTGTTGGTCATCGACGCTAATGAACCCGTGTTCGTCGGTTTTGATCCCGGCCGCGGGCAGGTTCAGCGCCGCGGTGCGGGGCGCCCGACCGGCGGCGAGCAGCAGCCTTTCGGCGTGGACCTGCTGCCCGTTGGTGGTCAGCACCGTGACCCCGCGGTCCCCGGGGCTGGTGTCGCTGTGGGGTTCGACGGCGATTGCGTGGTGTTCCAGGACCCGGATGCCGTCGCGGAGAAACGCGGTCCGCATGATCTCCCGCAGTTCGGGCTCGGCGCCGGGCGCCAGGTGGCCGACGAGGGTGACGTGCACCCCCAGGCCGGCGAACAGTTGGGCCTGCTCCATCCCGACGTAGCCGCCACCGATCACCAGCAGCGATGCGGGCAGCGTGGTCAGTTCCATTGCGGTGGTTGAGGTGAGGCAATCAACCGCGTCCAGGCCGGGCAACTCGGGCCGGGCCGGTGCGGCGCCCGTCGCGAGCAGGTAGGCGCCAGCCTGCAGGGGCTGCCCATCGACGGTGAACGTGCCGTCATCAGCGAACGCGGCGGTCCCCGGGTGGACCTCGAAGCCGTAGGCGTCGGCAACCGCCGCATACTTTTCGGCGCGCAGGTCGGCGACGAGTTCGTCCTTCTGCCCGATCAGCGCGGCCAGCTCGACCAGGCCCGCGGACGTCGGGGCGCCCTCGAACGGGTCGGCGGCGGCCTGCGCGCGGTGCCCGGAGAAACGCAGCAGCGCCTTGCTCGGGACGCAGCCGACGTTCACGCAGGTCCCGCCCAGCGTCCCGGCGTCCACCAGCAGAACGCGCTTGCCGGCTTGCCGGGCGGTGATCGCCGCGCTCATCGCGGCGCCACCGGAACCGGCAACCACCAGGTCGTACAGGTCACTGCGCACAGTCATGGTCCATCCATCGGGAGAAGAACTCCGGCCAAAAGAACGCTGCGGTGCAACGGTTCTAGATCCAGTCCGGGCCCAGGCGGGAGCAGCCGGCGAGGTAGTCCGCGCGGGGGGCGGCGATCTGCCGGGCATGTTCCAGCAGGCCGAGCACGCCCCGGTCGGCCAGCGAGTACACGACATGCCGGCCGCGTTTTTCACTGGTCCACACCCCGCAGTGCAGCCCGCACGCCAGGTGGTTGCCGAGCCGGCTGCGCGGGGTGGCCAGCGCGCTGGCCAGCTCGGCGACGGTCCGGTCACCTTCGGCGAGCAGCTCCACGATCCCCATCCGGGTTGGGTCGGCGAGTAGCCGCAGCAGCAACCCGGCGGCGGCAAACTCGGTCCGGGGACCGGCCGCGGTCAGGGTGCTCGTCGCCGTCATAGCCAAATGTTACGCGACAGGAACCCCTGTTGCAACAGGCCACCCTGTGGTGTCATGGTTGAACTGCGGCTACCGAGTTGTTCGGGCCGAACCGGGGCGCTCCCACCATCGGGCGCCCAGGCATCTAACTGACAGGAGCCGTCGATGAGCACCCAGGTGCCGACCGTGCTGGAAAAGGTTGGTCTGCCGGCCGGGGAACTGCGCCGCCGACGCGACGCCCTGCCCGCGCCGGTGCAGACCTTTTATCGCCGCGTCCTGGGTGCGTTCGCCCAGGCCGGATCGCCGCCGGCCCCTAATGAGCTGACCGTCTGGGCGAGTGAACTCGACCTCGACCTTCCTGCGGCGCTGCGTGCCCTCGCAGATGCCGAGCTGGTTTTCCTTGACCCGGCCGGCCTGATCACCACCGGCGGGGTTCCGTTTGCCCCCGGACCCACCGCTCACCACGTCCGGATCGCGGGTGGACCGGCCGTGTTCGCGAACTGCGCGATCGATGCCCTCGGGATCGGCGCCATGCTGGACCGGGACATCGAGGTGCACTCCACCGACCCGCACACCGGCCAGACGGTCACCGCCGCCAGCCGCGGCGGGCAGTGGGCCTGGCAGCCGGCTGGCGCGGTCGTGTTCGTCGGGTCCTCCGGCGCCGGCCGGGTGACCGACACCAGCTGCCCGGTCATCAACTTTTTCGCCGACGCCGGACACGCCGAGGCCTACCAGCAGCAGCACGGCCTGAACGGCCTGGTACTCGCCCTACCCGACGCCGCCGAAGCCGGCGAGCTGATTTTCCGCGACCTGCTCCGGGAGACGCCCTCCTCGACCTAAAGCCGCAGCCGCGAACAGAACGCAGCAGGCCGGCTCTGCCAACCGCAGCCCTCACCCAGTGCCCCGGACCGAAGGAGAGATCATGACCCAGCCGCCGCCGCTGGCTTCCCCACACGAGCCCGGGTTACCTCCGCAGCGTGAAGGACCGCAGCAACGATCCGGCTGGTGGATTGCGCTGCTCGCTGTCTTGCCGGCCGCCTGCTGCGGGCTGCCTTTCCTGCTCGCCGCCGGGGCGGCCGCGGGCACCGGAGCCCTGACCGGCGGGATCACCGGCGCGGTCCTGGTTGCAGCGGGGGCCGGGCTCGCCGTCGTAGTGCTCCGGCGCCGCACCCGTAGTGCCGCTCCTCCTCCGCGAGGGCCGGTAGATAAGGGCCGTGACCGGGACGGGAGCTGCTGATGGTGAGCAGCGTTCAACAGCAAGCCCACCAGGCCGCGCCGGTGCGCGCCCCCACCGCCGGGACAGTGCTCGCTGGGCTGGCGGCCGACCCGCCGAGCCGGGTGATCTTCCTCGTGCTGCTCGCGATCACCACCGCCGCCTACACCGTGCTGCTGCCGTTCGCGTTCACCCAGCGGCTCTCTCTGGACAACTGGTAGTTCCTTACCGGCCGACTGCTGGCGTTCGCGTTCGCGCTGGGCACCGGGATGGCCCTGGTGCTGACGGTGCAGATCCACGCGGTTCGGCGCGCGGTGGCCGCCAGCCGCGTCGCCGGCGGCGGGGCGTTGAGCGGGCGGGCGTTCTCCGTCAGCCTGCTCCCGACCTTCTTGTGCTGCACCCCGGTGATCCCGACCCTGCTCGCCACGTTCGGACTTTCCTTGGTCGGGGTTTACAGCACCACAGGCACCCTTCAGCGATTTGGTGTGGAGTTCCGAAGGTGGCGTGGAGTTCCGAAGGCCGCGAGCCCTCCGACTCGCAGGGGGAGCCGGATCGGGCAGACCCCCCTTGGTGAGCAGCGAGGTCGTCTGTTGGCCGGATGTGTCACGAGCCAGCCAGGGTCGGGTGGCCGTCGTGACCGTGTCCTACAACACACGGAAGCTGACGGCGTTCCTCGTCTGGTCGCTGTGGAGGGTTCTGAGATGGTCGGCCCTGGAGATCGTGGTCGTCGACAACGGTTCGCAGGACGGATCGGTTGAGCTGCTGGCCGCTGGTGAACAGGACGGCGTGTGCGTGCTGCTCGCCAACGACATCAATCGTCATCACGGACCAGGACTGAACCAGGGCATCTCGTGGTTGGCGTCGCGACCCGGTCGGGCGCCGTCATGGGTCTGGGTTCTCGATTCGGACGTTGTTGTCGCCCGGCCCGACGCGCTGTCCAGCGCCCTCGGTGTCGCCATGAACGCGTCGGCCGCCATAGTCGGTGAGCCTCACTGGGACCGATGGCATTACGTCGAGCGATTCGAGACCTACTCGCTGCTACTCGACCCCGCTCAGGTTTGGCGCCACGATGTCGAGCCATTCACGGGTGGAGGCGACCCGTCCTTCGAGCTGCTCCGCTCCGCAGCGGCCCATGGTGTTCGAGCCGCACCCTTCCCCTTCACCGCCGAGGGATATCTCATTCACCGAGGGCGAGGCAGCCTCGCTGCGGTCGTCGCCGCTGGGGACCCCTCGCACCCGCTTTACCAGTGGGCCACCGAGCATAACGAGCCCCACTTCGCCGAGGTGCCCGGCGCCGAGCAGCGCTACCGCGCCCTCCTGCGCTCTTTGCGCGCCGAGACCGGCGAACTCACCGGATCATCACTGGCATCAGCCTGCAAGCGCCGATCGGCCGCTCCGTAGGGATTCCCAGCCGTGCCGCTGAGCGATCGATGACCGGGCATCACCGTTTCGGGACCATCCGTCGCCGCGACGACGCGAGGTGGTTTGGTTAGGAGGCTGGTGATCTGCGCGGGCTGGGGGTGCGCGAGGGTCCTGGCGCTCGATGCGGCAATCCCGTTGATCCGGGGTCGTGGCTTCTCGGGATCGCTGGTGCGGCAACGCCGTCGACTATCGGCACAGGTGGCACCGGCCGGATCAGTCCTTACTCGGCACCACGCGCTTGGCGGAGGGTCGCGCCAGCGGTCACGGTTGCCGTAACGACGCCAGGCGGCTGGTGATGACGGGCTTCTCGGCTGTGGGGCTCTTGTTCTGGTACGTCAGCTGATGTTGTCGTTGTTACCTGCTGTGTCCGAGCCGCCGAGGTAGGCGTCGATGACGCTGCGGTCCTCGGCCAGTTCCGCTCCAGTTCCCTCCGTGACGATGCGACCGGTCTCCATGACGTAGCCGCGGTCGGCGAGCTGCAGCGCGCGTCGGGCGTTCTGTTCGACGAGCAAGACGGTTGTGCCCTGCTCGCGCAGAGCGAGGATCGTGTCAAACACCGCGGCGACCGCCTTCGGAGCCAAGCCCAGGGATGGTTCATCGAGCAACAGAAGGCGCGGGCGGGCGAGGAGCCCGCGGGCTATGGCCAGTGACTGTTGCTCGCCGCCGGATAGTGTCCCGGCCATCTTGGTCCATCGCTGGCGCAGGATCGGGAACTGGTCGACGACTGCGTCGGGCTGTGAGCTGACGAGCTGCAGGTTCTCCTTCACAGTCATCGTCTGGACGATCTCGCGTCCCTCGGGGACGAGAACGATTCCCGCGCGGAAGCGGCGGTGTGAGGGCGAGCGTGTGACATCCCTGCCCAAGAGTTCGATGCGCCCTCCCGCGGGCCTGAGGGTGCCGGCGACTGCGGACAGCAAGGAGGTCTTACCCGCGCCATTGGCGCCGACAAGCGCGACGAGCTCTCCCTCGTTCACGACGATTGAGACCTCACGCACCGCAGCGACTTGACCGTAGCGGACTTCCAGATTCGTGACCTGAAGGCTAAGCACCGAGGTATGCCTCCCGCACAGACGGATCGGCGCCGATCTCGTCCGGTGTTCCCGTGGCGATGACTTCTCCGAAGTTCAAGACGCAGACCCGGTCCGAGGCGGCCATCACGACTGCCATGTTGTGTTCGATGAGCACGATCGAGCGACCTGATTCGGCGATCTCGCGGATGATTCCTACCAGCCGCAACGCCTCCGTGTGGTTCATCCCGGCGGCGGGTTCGTCGAGGATGACGAGCCCTGGCCCGGTCGCCAGTGTCCTGGCAATTTCGAGGCGGCGCTGGTCGCCGTAGGACAGGGTCGATGCTCGTCGCATGGCCCTGTCGCCGAGTTCGACGCTGTCCAGGATCGACGCGGCGCGTGACGCTTCTGCCTGCTCGGTTCTACGGGCGCTCGGCAACCACAATAGGCGCTGGAAGTAGGTCGATCGCATGAAGTTCGATGCGCCCGCGATCACGTTGTCCAACGCGTTGAAGTGCGGGAAGAGGCGCAGGTTCTGAAAGGTTCGGGCGACGCCGAGACGCGCGATCCGGTGAGGCCGCATTCGGGTTACGTCCGTGTCGCCGACAGTCACGCTTCCTGAGTCGAGTGGGCGCACCCCGGTGATCGCGTTGATGAGGGTGGTCTTGCCCGCGCCGTTAGGTCCGACGAGGCCCATCACTTCACCTGGCCGCACGGAGATGTTCACATTGCGGAGAGCCTGCACCCCGCCGAATGCGAGGCTGGCATCGGACACGGTCAGACCCAGTGCGGCGTGCGGCCTGGGCTTCTGGTCTGGTGTCGGTGCACGGCGACGAAGGGTCGGGACGAGTCCTCCCAGCCCTTGGGGCACGAAGATGATAACAAGCAGCAGGATGGCGCCTTGGACGAGCAGGGCGACCCAGCCAGCGGCCACGCCGATGTCTTGGAGGATCGTCGGTAGCAACACGAGCAGGGCGCCCCCGATTGGTGCCCGAACCAGACGGTCGATCCGCCGATTACGCCCCAGGTCAGGATGCGGATGGCCAAGTCCGAGCCGTAGTTCTGCGGCTCGATGATGTAGGAGAAGTGCGCGTCGAGGGCTCCTGCCAGGCCGGCGAGTGCGCCGGACATGAGGAACGCGAGGACGCGGACGCGGCCTATGTCGATGCCTTGTAGCGAAGCGGCCAGTTCGTCCTCGCGCGCGGCGGCCATCTGTCGGCCGAGGCGGCTCGGCGCGAGACGCGATACCAGGTATCCGGCGACGGCCAGCGCGAGATAGATATGCCACAGCTGTGTTTTCGGTGGGATGCCCACGATCCCGTTCGCGCCACCGGTGAAGTCGAGGTTGATGATCAGGATCCGGATCATTTCGCCGAAGGCGATGGTGGCGATGGCCAGGAACACGCCACGCAGCCGGCGCAGTGGGACTGACAGGATTCCGGCGGCCACGGTGGATGCCGCCATCCCGGCGAGCAGCACGAGCGGAAATGGCCAGTGAGCGTCGATCGTCAGCAGTACTGAGGTGTAGGCGGCGATGGCCCCGAACGCTGCTTGAGCGAGTGAGAGCTGTCCCGCCATGACGACGTAAAGCGACAGCGCGTAGAGCGCGGCGATGCCGACCTGCCCGATCTCCGGTCGGTAGGTCGTCAGGAACTCGTTCATGGGCGTCGTTTCATCTGGGTCATATCTCGCGTATGGGTCGGCGTCCGAACAGGCCTTGCGGGCGCGCCAGCAGGATCAGGAACAGCAGCGCGTAGCCGGCGAAGTCTTTCCACGTTGATCGGATGAACTGCACGGTGAACACTTCGACCAATCCGAGCAGGAAGCCGGCCGCCATCGCTCCGACGAAGCTGGCCATCCCCCCGACGATGATCACCGCGAGCCCCTTGAGCAGGATGGCGTTCCCTAACTGGACGCTGATTTGGTTGAACAGCAGGCCATACATGACGCCGGCGAGACCGCCTAGCATCGAGGACAGGAAGAATGTGCCGGCCACGACGCCTTCGACATGTACTCCGCTCACTCTCGCGGCGAGCGGATTCGCCGCCACTGCCCGTAATTTGCGGCCGAAGCTGGTGCTCGTGACGAAGAACGCCAGAGCGCCCATCATCGTCACGGAGACGACGATGGCGATCAGCTGCACCGCGCTCAGGGTCACCGGCCCGAGATGGAAGTCGTTGCCCGGGAAGGAGTTGCCCGGGTACCGGCTGATGTCCGGGCCGAACGCGCCCAACGCGACGGCGCCGATGATGGTGGAGATGGCGATGCTGCTGGTCAGACCGGAGAGGTTGCTGTCACTGCGGTTGCGTAACGGGCGGAACCCGATCCGGTCGACGATTACACCGAGCATACCCGCACCGATCGCTGCAATCACGACGGCGAGAACAAACGGTAGGCCGTGCTGGACCAGCGTGAGCGCACCGAACGCAGCGACCATGAACACCGCAGCGTGGGCAAGGTTCAGGATGTCCAGGACACCGAAGACCAGGGTCAAGCCCAACGCGAACAGCGCGTAGACGCTCCCGGCGACGATGCCATTCACGAGTTGCTGGAGCATCAACCGAGGACCGAGTACTTCCCGTTCTTGATGGTTAGTACGACCGGCTTTTCCTGAGCATCACGGCTGGAGGAGAAGGAGAACTTCCCGAGCGGCGTGTCCAGACTCGTCGATTGCACGTTCTTGAAGCCCTTGATCACACCGCCTCGGCTAGTGCCGCCGTTCTCGAGCGCGTAGGCGACGATCTTCACGCCGGTGTAGGCCTGCGCCGCGAACTGGTCGGGAGCCGTGCCGTACTTGGCTGTGAAGGCATCGATGAACTTCTTGTTCGCGGGATTCGTCGCTGCGCTTGAGGAGTCCCACGCGGCAGCGACGATCACGCCGTTTGCGGCGGATTTCGCGTTCTGCGGGACGGTCGGCGTGTTGAAGCCGTTCCCGCCTACGACGGGCATCTTCAGACCAAGTCGTCGGGCTTGGATGAGGATGGTCGCCGTGGCTGCCCCCGTGGCCGAGACAAACAGGACGTCGGGTTTGCTCGACTTCAGCTTGGTCAACTGGCTGGAGAAGTCTTGGTCGGTCTGCGCGAAGGTCTCGGTGTCGACGAGCTTGACGCCGGCGTCCTTGGCGGCCTGCTTGAACGTGTCCCCGCCCGCCTTGGTGAAAGCGTCGTCGTTGCCGTACAACAGGCCGGCAGTGGTGAAGTTGAGCTTGGCCTTGGCCGCTGTGACCGCGGCCGGGATGGCCTGGCCGTCGGTGATGTTGTCGCGCCAAATGTAGGAACCGACGTCCGTCGTGCCTGCCGGCGCGGCCCAGGAGATGCCGAGGTCAGGGACCTTTGCGGAGTTGGCGATCGGGGCGGCCGCTTGGCCGTTGCCAGAGAACGTCGGGCCCATCACCGCCAGAACGCTGCTGTCGCTGACCAGCTTCTGCATAGCACTGACCGCACGATCCTTCACCGACGCCTCGTCCAGGACGGTCAAGTTGATCTTGCGGCCCTTAACCCCGCCAGTGGCGTTGATCTCGCTCACGGCGAGTTCAGCACCCTTCTTCTGCGCGGTCCCGAAGATGGAACCGGTTCCGGTCAGGGCGAAGATGCCACCGAGATGCAGCTTGCCGGTCCCGCCGTCACCGCCCGACGAGCTCGACGAGCATGCCGTCAGTGCCAGGTATCCGGCGCATAGGACGGCGGCTCGGGTTCTCTTCATCACGTGAATCTCCATCGGTTTCAGGGGGCTGTGGGGCTACCACGGACTAGATGTCGTGCAGCGTCAGGTCAGGTGCTTGAGGCCGAGTCGGTCGATGGGGCCTAGCCGCATACCGCGCCGGTAGACGCAGATCCCACGAGGCGGGTGTACTTGGCCAGCACTCCGCGCGTGTGACGCGGTGGCGGCGCATCCCAGGTCTTGCGTCGGCGCGCGAGTTCGTCGACATCGATTCGGACGTCCAGCAACCCCGCCGCGACGTCGAGAACAATCGGATCGTCGTCGCGGATGTGAGCTATTGGGCCGCCGTCGGTTGCCTCGGGTGCGACGTGCCCGACGCACAGCCCGGTCGTGCCGCCCGAGAAGCGTCCATCGGTGATGAGCAGGACCTCATTGCCGAGTCCGGCTCCTTTGATGGCGGCGGTGATTGCCAACATTTCCCGCATGCCCGGCCCGCCCTTGGGGCCCTCATAGCGAATGACGACGACATCTCCAGATTGGATGCTTCCGGCGGCGAGTGCGTCCAGCGCGGCGCGTTCGCCGTGGAAGACTCGCGCAGGGCCGGTGAAGCTGTCGGTGTCGAAGCCAGCCGTCTTGGCCACCGCGCCGTCCGGAGCCAGGGTGCCGGACAAGACCGTCAGACCCCCGCTCGGGTGCAGCGGCGCGTGGAGGGGCAGGAGGACGGTGTGATCCGGTGCGGGCGGGTCGATCTTGGCGAGATTCTCCTCCACCGTCCTGCCGGTGACGGTGAGGCACTGCCCGTCAAGCAATCCCGCGTCTAGCAGTGCGCGCATCACCACCGGGATGCCGCCGACACGGTCGACGTCACGCATGACGTGCCGACCGAATGGTTTAACATCTGCCATGAGCGGCGTACGGGCGCTGATGCGGGCGAAGTCGTCTAGCGTGAGCTCAACGTTCGCCTCGTGCGCGATGGCGAGCAAATGCAGCACGGCATTGGTCGAACCGCCGAGGGCCATCGTGACCGTGATCGCGTTCTCGAAAGCGGGTCGGGTCAAGATGTCTCGGGATGTGAGGCCGAGGCGCAGCATGTCGACGACTGCCTGGCCGGACTGCCGTGCGAGCAGGATCCGCCGTCGATCCGTCGCCGGCGGTGCGGCGCTGCCCGGCAGCGCCATGCCAAGTGCTTCGGCAATGCTGGCCATGCTGTTCGCCGAGTACATGCCGGCACATCCGCCTGCTCCCGGGCAGAATCCGCGCTCGATCGCGTCGACGTCCTGGAGTGACATCAGCTTCTGCCGACACGCGCCGATCGCCTCGAACGCATCGATAATCGTGACCTCACGGTCGGTGCCGTCGGACATGCGAACGAGCCCGGGCAGCGCCGTTCCGGCGTACAGGAACACTGATGCCAGGCCGAGCCGGGCGGCGGCCATCAGCACGCCGGGCAGCGACTTGTCGCAACCCGCGAGTAGGACACTGCCGTCCAGTCGTTCGGCAAGCATCACCGTCTCGACGCTGTCAGCGATGACTTCCCGGGACACGAGCGAGAAATGCATCCCCTCGTGCCCCATCGAGATGCCGTCACTGACACTGATCGTGGCGAACTCCAACGGATACCCGCCAGCTGAGTGCACGCCAGCCTTCACGGCCTGAGCGAGTTCGGACAGCCCGAGATTGCATGGCGTGATCTCGTTCCAACTTGATGCCACCCCGATCTGCGGTTTAGCGAAGTCGGCGTCGCCCAACCCGACCGCGCGCAACAGACCGCGGGAGCCGGTCGCTTCCAGCCCGTCGGTAACCGCACGGCTGCGTGGCTTGATGTCCATGCGGGTCAGCGTCCGGGCATGGGGTCGGCGGCACCAGACGCCGATACCACTAGTAGCGGCAGTACTAGGTTCAGCCGACACATCCATGCGAGGGTTGTGGGTATGGCCCCAGTTGCCCCCGACCGGCGCCGCGAGCTCGGCGACTTCCTCCGATCGCGGCGAACACAAGTCAGCCGCGCCGCACTCGGGCTGCCCATGCTCTCGCGCCGCTCCACTTCGGGCCTTCGGCGCGAGGAGGTGTCGTACCTGTCAGGTGTGAGCGTGACCTGGTACACGTGGCTCGAGCAGGCCCGCGACATCCACCCTTCGCGCCACGTCCTTGACGCCGTTGCCCGCACGCTTCGCCTGTCGGTCCGCGAACGCAGTTACGTCCTGGAGCTCGCCGGATACTCCGCCACAGATCTCGCCAACATGCCGCCGACCACTACGGCCCCTCCGCACGTACATCGACTGCTCGATGCCCTCGCCGAGTACCCCGCATACGCCATCACGCCGGACTGGGGAATCTCAGCATGGAACACCGCATACAAGGCCCTCTACCCCAACGTGGCGACCGTGCCCGAAGATGAGCGAAACCTGCTGTGGCTCGTCTTTACCGACCCCTACGTTCGCGCGCTCCTGCCCGACTGGGACGCCGACAGCCGACACTTCCTCGCCCAGTTCCGGGCCGAAGCCGGCCCACGGATGGGCGACCCAGCCCTGACCGGACTCGTCAGCAACCTGCTCGCCTCCAGCGAGGTCTTCGCGCAGCGATGGGACAGCCACGACATCGAGCCCTTCGCTACCCGCAGACGGCAGTTCCGGCACCCGAAAGTCGGGGACCTACTGCTCGAACATCATCGCTTGGCGCCCTCGGGCGAACCCGACCTCCACGTAGTCATCTACACCCCGGCCACGCAGACCACCAGATATCGCCTCGGGACCCTGGCAGCGACGACGGAGGAGGAGGTTGTCGGGGAAGCAACCTCTGGTTCGGTCTGAACATCCTCAGCGGAGTAAACCTTCGTCGAGCTCCGCGACGATGGTTCCGATCCAGGGCGTTGCTTGCGCCGCTCACCGGCAAGGGCTCACCGAGCAGTCTCGTTGCGCGAACCACCACCGCAAAGGCCCCTCACCGCCGGTCGTGAGATCGGCTGTGCGGCAGGTGCCCGTTTGCCCCCGCCCGGTGAAATGCCCGGTCAGGGTGCCTTATCCGGACGCCGGTTCCGGCGTTCTCCGCGGGGGCGGGGTCCTCGCCGGGGGTGCTTGCAGGGCGCGGTAGGCGGTGCTGCGGCCGACCCCGAAGGTCGCCGCGATCTGCGCCCGACCGGTTCGCCGGCGGCGTGCAGGGCGTGGATCTGCCGGACCTGCCCGGCGGTGAACCGGGGTGGCCGGCCGACGTGCTGGCCGCGGGCCCGCGCCGCGTGGCGGGCGGCGGCGGCGCGTTCGTGCATCAGGTCGCGTTCGTAGCTGGCGAGGGCGGCGAAGATGCCGGCGAGCATCTTCCCGGCCGGGGGTGGCGTAGTCGATCCCTTCCCGCGGCGACCGCAACAGCACGCCGACGGCCGTCAGGTCGTGAGGGTGCGGATCACTCCCGATAGGGACCGGCCGAGCCCGGTCGAGGGCGACCACGACCGCTGCCCCCGGCCAGCCGAGCCCCGCGCATGGCCGCTGGGCGATTTGCGATGACCGCTGTTGGGCGCTCGAAACCGAACTCCGGCCGATGTGGGGCCGATGTGGGGCCGCACGAGCCACATCCAGCCAGCACGAACTGGTACCAGCCGGATGGACACGTGCCGGTTGACCTGCACAGATGGAAAGTTCGGCACGAAACTCAACGGTCTCGAATGGGACTGACCGCCCTTTTAATCCGCGGGTTCCGGGTTCGATCCCCGGGCGGCCCACCGCATCTTCGCAGGTCAGAAGGCTCATGGGCGGTGTCACCCCAGTCGGCTTGGGAGGGCTGGCAGCCAAAGTGGCAGCCAAAGTTTCGTCCGAGGTTTCCTCCGCCGGCTGCTCCACTACCTGCGGCGCGATCCACAACGCCCGGGTCATGGCTGCGGCGGCTTCCTGCGAGAGCTCGGGCACGACGTGGCTGTAGGTGCCGAGGGTGAGGCCGATCTGGCTGTGGCCCAGGGCCTGCATCGCCACCCTTGGCGGCACGCCTTGGGCGAGCAGGAGCGCCGCGGCGATGTGCCGGGCGTCATGTAACCGGGCCGGCCGCACGCCAGAGTCGGCCAGCAGGGTGCGCCACGCCCGGTGATCGTTGCGGGGTCGATGGGCCTGCCCAGCGCGGTGGCGAACACCAGGTCCAGGCCCTGCCACAGCTCCCTCGAGACCGCGCGCTGCCGTCCTGGGCGCCCCGTGCTCGCGCAGCTGGGCGACCAGCGGCTCGGGGAGCACGATGGTGCGCTGGCCGGCCCAGCTCTTGGGCGGAACCAGCACCAGCCCACCGCCGGGCTGACGCTGCAAGGCCCGGCGCACGCTCACGCTGGCGGCCGCCAGCCGCACATCCGACCATTGCAGGCCCAGCGCCTCCCCTTGCCGCAGGCCCAGCGCAAGGCCACCGACCAGCGGGCGTCGTTAGCACGCCGGCGGCGGCCGAGCTCGGGTATCAACCGGTTGTTGACGTAGCCGCGATAGGTCGCCAGCGTCGATGGCCGCACCTTCGCCGACGCGCTCGTGGCGACCCAAAACGTCAGGCACTGCCCGACCAGGGTGCGGGCCGGGACGAACCCGGCGGGCGCCGCCGGGCCGATGCCGTTCCAGGTCGGCACCTTCGGCGGCTACGACCTCCCCGTCCCCGCCGACCCACCGCCACCCCCGGCACCCCGTCGCCCCACGACCTCGTCGAGGCGCACCCCAGTGACACAATGGCCCTCGGGCTGGATCAGGACTCTATGCGGTTGTGGAACTTCTACCTGGCCTACTGCGAAGCCGGGTTTGAGGAACGACAGGTAAGCGTGGTCCAACTGGTGCTTAACGCCCCGGCCGAGCCGCCTCCCTGGCGGAGCCGAGAAGGAGGGGCAGGTCGGCCGATGCCTGACCCATCGGGTAGGAGCGACACAGCCAACGGAGGCCGTTTCCCCGGCCTCATGTGGTTCAGACGCGATCTCCGCCTCGATGACAATCCCGCCTGGTCCGCCGCGACGTCCCAGCACCGTGAGGTGACCGCCCTCTATGTGCTGGACGATCGCCTGTTGCGATCAACGGGTCCCTTCCGGCGCCGCCAGCTCGTTCACCAGATGCACGCCCTTGACGGCTCACTCCGGGCCCGAGGCGGCCGGCTGCTGGTACGTCGAGGAGATCCGATCGCCGTCGTCCCTGCGGAAGCATCCCGGCTCGGCGCCACCCGCGTCCACTGGAACGCCGACGTGTCTCCCTATGCGACGAAGCGCGATGGCGCGGTCATCTCTGCGCTCCGCGTGGGCGCTTCCACCCCCTTTGGGCATCTGGTTCTCCCACCCGGAGCGGTGGTCACGGGGGCCGGATCCGTCAGTAAGGTGTTTGGCGCCTTCCATCGCAAATGGCAGGCGACGCCCTGGGATCCGTGGCCGGAGCCGGGTGACGCCAGGATCGGCAACGACGCCGGGCAGGGCCTTCCCGCCGCCGAGGGGGAGCCGCCGATGATGCTAGGCGAGGAGGGTGCGAGAGCGGCGCTCGAGTACTTCATCGCGGCCTCACTCGACGACTACATAGCCGGCCGCGACCGGATCCCGGAAAGGGCGACCTCGGAAATGTCCATTGCCCTCCGGTTCGGTACTATCTCCCCGCGACGGATGGTCAAAGCGGTCGATCAGACTTCGGACGCAGGCAAGACTTTCGTTCGCCAACTCGCCTGGCGGGACTGGTTCGCCCACCTGTTGGCAGAGGATCCCACCCTTCCATCTCACGCCATGCGGCCAGAATTCGATTCGATCGAGTGGCGCAACGATCAAGACGACATCTGTGCCTGGAAGGAAGGGAAAACCGGGTATCCGATCGTCGACGCCGGCATGCGAGAACTGTCCCGAACAGGTGCGATGCACAACCGGGTTCGCATGATCGCGGCGTCGTTCCTAGTCAAGGATCTGCTGGTCGACTGGCGCATCGGCGAGCGCTATTTCCGGCATCTGCTGGCCGACGGCGACGTGTCCCAAAATGTCGGCAACTGGCAATGGGTGGCGGGGACCGGGCCGGACGCGGCGCCTTACTTCCGGATCTTCAACCCGACCACCCAAAGCCGCGCCCACGACCCAGGTGGCACCTACATCCGCCGCTGGGTGCCCGAGCTGGCCCGACTCGACGATTCCGCCATCCACGCTCCCTGGAACGCAACCCCCGCTACGCTGGCCGTGGCGGAGGTGGAACTCGGCCGCGACTATCCCTTTCCCATCGTCGACCACGCCGGGGCGCGATTTCGGACCCTCCAGGCGTACGGCAAAGCGAAGGCGTCAACCTCGGCCCGGATGGGGCATGCATGATCGCCGATGACGATTCCCTTCGACATTGCAGCATCCCGACAGTCTCGCCGGTGCTCAGGCCGAGCTCGGCAGCCGTGGAGCCGGTGGGTCGTCAGACGTGGGCCGCTTTTGACATGGTTAGTCACGTGACCGGGATGGTTGGGTCCGGTAAAGACGCCCCGGCAGAAGGTCCCCCGGTCGACGACAGACACCGTATGCCTGTTCTTGTCGACGGCACATCAGGGTTCGTCGGTTCTCGGCTTTGCCGCTCCCTCGATGCCCTCGGCGTGGCCGTTCACTCGATGACCCGAAACCCTGGCAGCTACCGCAGTTCCGGGGAGGCGGTATTCGGGGATATTGCCGATGCAGACAGCCTTGCCGTTGCCCTCGACGGGGTCGATTCTGCTTACTACCTGGTGCACTCCCTCGATTCGTTGGGCTTCGCCGAACGCGACAGAGCTGGGGCAGACCGCTTCGCTGCAGCCGCAGCCGCAGCCACGGCAGGGGTCAACCAGGTCATTTATCTGGGCGGGCTCGGCGACTCGGGCGACAACCTGTCACCACACCTTCGTAGCCGCCGTGAGGTCGAGAGCATCTTGTCGATCGGATGCCGACGACGGTGTCGCGGGCGGGCATCGTAATCAGGGATGGAAGCATAAGTTGGGAAATCCTGGTTCAGCTCGTCGAGCGGGCTTCCGGTCATGATCACTCCTCACTGGGTGAAGACTCGCTGCCAACCCGTAGGGATACTGGACGCGGTGGCGGCCCTATGCGGTGTGCTCGGCCACGAAGAATCCATCGGTGAGACCTTTGATCTCGGGGGTCGCGACATTTTGAGCTATCACGACATGCTGACCGCGGTCACCGCCATGACCGGACGTCGGAAGGTGATTGCACCGGTGCCTCTTCTCACACCCTGTCTATCGTCACACTGGCTTCGGCTGATCACGGACGTAGATGTGACCACCGCTCGGTCACTAGTTGAATCCTTGAGCAATGAGGTCATCGCTCGTGATGACCGGGTCTGGGAGCTGGTAAGCCACCAGCCGACGGGATTTGCAGAAGCGGCGGCCTCTGCTCAACGGGGGAGGACAGTTCGGCGAACCGGCGCCACAACTCGTGCGGAATCCGCACCTTAAGCCGTCCCCAGGGAGGCCGGAGTTGACCCAGCCCTGACCACCATGAGGTGCCGCCACATCGTTGTAACCGTCACACACGGCGGCCGGCACCGCCCTGCTCTGGGCCACGTTCCGAGTCCACGCCGCGTCACCTGCCTTCTTCGTTCTTGCCGTGGCTATGGCGATAGTTTGGACATGCGGCAGTCTGGCGTCGGGACCTCTGAAGCCCGGACTCAACCGTCAGACTCATACATGGCCTGTGAAGATCCTGGGTCCGGTGGCCGCCGGTCTATTGCTCTTCGGTCTCTTCGTTCTGGTGGACCTCGTGGCGCTCCATATCCCTTACGTCTCAGAGGTCCTCCATCAGGTACTGACCAAGACCGATCGGGGTCCAGCCTTACCCATTGTCGGCACTGCCGTCATCAGTGCCGTCGGCGAAGAGGTTTTCTTTCGCGGGGCCCTCTACACGGCAATCGCAGGACGCCATCCTGTGGGATGGACCACACTCGCATACGGTCTCGTGACGATCGCCACCGGCAATCTCGCCCTGGTGGCCGCCGCCCTTGGGCTCGGGATCGTGACCGGGGTGCAACGCCGCTCGACTGGTGGGTGGTGGCTCCTCTCATCACCCATTCCATCTGTGACGATCCTCGCCCTGCCTCGCTAGTCCAGGACGTCACGTTCCGATTCTCGGGCGCCCCTTGGCGTGAGAATCGCCGGCGAACGCCAAATATTTCCATACCGAAACAATGCAGCTCCCGGCACCATCACACCGCCGGTGCTGGACAGCGACCCAGCTGGTGACGGAGGCAGCCTTCCAGGTTGGGGTGGCGGAACCGGTGCCCCGCCCGGAGCAGGTTGGCGGGCAGCCCGCGTTGGCCAGCCATCGCCAACTCCGACACTCCTTCCGAGCCGAGGACAATACGGAGCCCGAGCGTCGGTGTGGTGATCAACGCCCGGCGGCGGAGGACCCGAGCCAGAGTGGTGGTGTAGTCGGCGTTGCGGGCGGGATCGGGTGCGACGGCGTTAACCGGACCCGACAATCCGGTATCGACGAGCGCCCGATAGTAGATGTCAGTCAGGTCGTCGAGATCGATCCACGACGCCCACTGCCGCCCATTCCCGATCCGACCACCCAGTCCGGCCCAGAAGAGGGGCCGCATCAGCCGGAGTGTCCCGCCACGGGGGGATTGGACAATGCCGGTCCGGATCGAAACCACCCGGACGCCGGCGGCAGAGGCAGGTTCGGTCGCCGCCTCCCACTCGGCGACCACGTCGGCCAGGAATCCCTGGCCGCGGTGGCTGGACTCGGTCAGGGGCTCATCACCCCGCTCGGACCCGTAATACCCGATGGCCGACGCCGTGACTAGGGTGCATGGACCGACGCCGGCACCGGCCATCAGCTCCGCCAGAACCCGAGTGGGGCCGATCCTGCTGTTCCGGATGGCTTGCTTGTGGGCGCCGGTGAAACGCCCTGCGATGGAGGCTCCTGCCAAATGGACCAGTGCGTCTGTTCCGTCGAGGAGTCGCGAGTCGGGGTTACCGGGCGACCATTGGCGCTCGTCGGGGTCACGGGGTTCGCGACGGACCAGACGGATAACCCGGTGGCCGCCGGTGGTCAGCAAAGCGGTGAGCGCCGAACCCACCAGACCGGAGGACCCGGTGATCGCCACTGTCAATGACTCCGGCTCAAGGCGTGCCATGTCGTGATGGATGGCAAGGTCGTCGGCGAGCTGGCGGTGGCGATAGATGAACATTTGACGCAAGAGCACAGCCGGGAGCCGCGTGTCCACCCGGTCGGTGACCCGGGTCGAGGTGTTGGTCACTGCCTCGAACTCATGGCTGTGCCGCCAATGGAGGGGCAGCGATGTGAGCTCATCGACGAATCGGTGGGGAGGGTCGTAGTCACCGTGCTGGGCGACCCACGACAGATGTCCGGGCATCTTGAGAATTGCACGGCCGTCTTGGAGCGAATCCGCCTCTTGGGCGACCGATACCGGTTGCCACGGTGGAGTCAACCTATGGATGGCGCCCGGTCGTTGATGCCAGGCGAACACCTCGGCCAGTGGTGCGTCGATCACACTGGAGTGGACGATTCCCATGAGCTTCCCCTGAAATCGTGGAGACTTCTTCATGGTGGATGGGCTGTCTTACAGGGGCAAGTTCTTACTGGGCGTGTCGTCGACCTGGTCGCCGGTCAGCTCCTCGTTGAGGACGATTTCTTCGCATTCTCGGGCAGTTGCCGCCGGCACCCAAACGCTGGCAGGGCGCTGTCCGGGTAGAACGGCACGTTCTGAACGCCGCTCATCGCATTGTGTAGGGCCCGGTGGGGCGGTCGTGATAGCCCTTGGCTCTTACCGTGATCGCCAGTGGGCTGCGGTGGTCCTGGCCGGCGGCCAGCCGGTCGAGCGCAGCGCGGAAGTCGTAGCGCGGGGTCCAGTGCAGGTCGCGGCGCGCCCTGCTGTTGTCGTAGACGCGGTCGATGCGGGGGAGCATCCGCCAGCCGCGCCGGGTGTAGAGGGCGTCGGCGTCCGGGAACAGGCGGCGTACGAGCGCCGGCGCGTCGGCGCGCAGCTCGGTCAGGTCGCGCCGGGTGAAGGGCGTGGTGGCGCTGATCAGGTACCGGCCGAACCCGATCCTGGGGGCGTTTTCCAGCGCGCGGCGGTGCGCCTGAACGACATCGGCGATGTCGACCCGGCGGTAGAGCAGCTCGTTCACCTTGAGGTTCGCGTCGGCGTAGGCGGCTCGGACGTCCTCCCGGTCGTCCGCCTCCGGGAAGAACCGCGAGGTGCGCAACACCAGGCACGGCAGGCCGTGGTCCCGGTGGATCAGCTCGCAGAGGTCCTCGGCCGCGACCTTGGTGGCACCGTAAATGTTGCGCGGGATGGGGGTGCAGTCCTCGGTAACCCAGACGGCGGGTTCCCCGGGGACTGGCGTGAGGGCTCGCCCGAACGTGCTGGTGGTGCTGGTGAACACGAACCGGCTGACCCCGGCGGAGACGGACTCCTCGAGCAGGGTCAGCGTCCCGGTCACGTTGGTCTCGACGAACTCCTGCCGCCGGTGGGATCGCACGTGCGGTTTGTGCAGGGAGGCGGTGTGCAGGACGGCGTCGACGCCGCGCAGCGCCTGTCGGACCAGCGTCTTGTCGGTTATCGAGCCGACCACTGTGGTGAACGGGGAGGCGGCCACGTCGAGCCCGACCACGTCATGCCCGGCTGCACCGAACTCCCGGACCAGCGCCTCGCCCAGATGGCCCGCACTGCCGGTGACCAGAACCCGCACGCCCTACCGGCCGGTGAGCTTTTCCACTGCCTTGGCGAGGGGAGCGGTGATGAGGTTGCCCGGCGGGGTGCTCGGCGCCCGTGGGTGCGGCGCGGTCGGCGCCAGCTTCCTCGCCTCCTCCATCGCGGCACCGATCTCACCGAGACGCTTGCGTCCCAGGGCGGCGCGAACCGCCGGGAACAGCTCGCCTTCCTCCTCTTTCACGTGATGGCGGACGTTCTCGATGAGCACGGTGACCTTCGCATCGAAACGTTCGTCCGCCGGGGTGATCCCGTCGATCTCGGCGAGCACCCACTTCACGATGTGATGCTCTTCGATTGCCTCCAGGATCTCATCGCGGGTGCCGTCAACTTCCTGCCGCACCGCCGGGTAGAAGACCTGCTCCTCGATCGCCGCATGCACCGACAGGGCCTTGATAATCTTCCCCGCGGTGTCCGTCTTGGCCTTCTTGGCCCCTTCGCCCAGCTTCTCATAGGCCTTGAACAGCTTCTCGACCTCGCGGTGATCGGCCTTCAACAACGTGATGGCATCCATGTAGGCGTGCTTCCCCGCCGGGCAGGGTTCAACTCGTCAGAGCGGCGATCGGGTTGTTGGCGAGTTCGGTGAGCAACTGCGCCGCGTCGTCGTAGATCGCGACTGCGCCGGCGGCGCGCACATCCCACACCGTGGCGCCGACGAAGATCGCCTGCTCCACCGTGCAGCCGGCACGTTCCAGCGCGACGCCTACCAGGTCCGGCGCCGGTTTGGCCGTCTCGACGTCGTCGGATCCCACCACCGAGGTGATGGCCTCGTCCGCGTCGAGTACCTGCCGGAGCCGGTCCAGCTCGTCGGGCTCGGCGGAGGTCGCGAGGACGACCTGCAGTCCCAGCTCGGCGACGGAGTGGAGCAACTCGCGAGCCCCGGCCAGCGGCTTCAGCTGGTCGAATGCGTCGTGGTAGTAGCGAGTGTGCTCGGCGCTGGCCCGCTCCCCGAGCCGGGCGGCCTCATCCCCCAGCAGCGATTCCAGTAGCTGCGCGGAGCCCATCCCGATCCGGCGGTGCACCCCGCCAGGAGTCGACCGGGTGGCCGACCGAACGGAAGGCCTCGGTCCACGCGATCACCTGCAGGTAGTTGGAATCAACGAGCGTGCCGTCCACGTCGAACGGGACGGCCGGGACTCCGGTAGCACTCACGAGGTGGTGGCTACCCCCGCAGGTCCGCGCCACGCCTTCCTAGCGCCTTGAGGCATCAACTACGGGCGAAGTCGTTGCCGTCGGGGAGGCCGTGCGGCCAGCATGGCACCGTGACGAAGCCACAGCACCGCGCCGACATGTTCACGGAGCTCGACGCTGACCCGCGTGAGGGCGGCACATTGCTGGGCGACGAGCGGGCGACCCTCGTCGAGTTCCTGCGCTGCCAGCGCCTGACCCTGCAGCTCAAGTGCGAAGGCCTCGACCCCACCCAACTCGCCTACCGTGCGGTCGAGCCCTCGACGATGTCGCTGCTCGGCCTGCTGCGACACATGGCCGAGGTCGAACGCGGCTGGTTCCGCCGTCGGTTCGCGGGCCAGGACGTGCCCAAGCGCTATCAGTCCGAGGCCGAGCCCGACGGCGACTTCGACGGTGCCGTTCCCGATCAGGCCGTGGTGGACGAGGCGTGGGTCGCCTGGCGGGATGAGGTCGGTTTTTCCGAACGGTTCTCGCGCGACACCGACCTCGGCTTCGTCGGACAGGACGGCGCCGGTACGCCGATCTCTCTGCGTGAGCTCCTGGTCCACATGATCGAGGAGTACGCCCGGCACAACGGCCACGCCGACTTGCTGCGCGAGCGCATTGACGGGCGCGTCGGCCAGTAGGGCCACTGAAGCCCCCAAAGACCATGCGGTGACCGTAACCGTCTGCGGCCGTCCCCTAGGCCGTCTGGTCTAGGTCTCCGGTTCGGTGGGAACCTTCGGTGGCACCCGCGTCGGCCCGGCTTCGGCGGGTCGCGGCTGGTGCTGGCGGTGCAGGCGTACGGCGATGAGGGCGATGTCGTCGTCTGCCGCTGACACCATCCTGCGCAGCAGCTCGTCGCACAGCTCGTCAAGCGGCCGATCAGCTACCTCGGCCAGGGTGTCCCGCAGTCGCGCCAGACCGGTATCGAGGTTCTCCCCGCGGCGCTCGATCAGCCCGTCGGTGTAGAGAACTACCGTCGCCCCGCGGTCCAGGCTGATCTGGGATTCCGTGCGCTGGGTACCGGGCTCGATGCCGAGCAGCAGGTCCGGCGCCATCCCGGCGAGCACAACGACGCTGCCGTCGGGATTCACGGCCATCGGCGGCGGGTGCCCGGCGTTCGACCAGCGCAACCGGGTGACCCCTTGCTCCCGCTCGCCGGGGGTCTGCTCAAGCCGGGCTATCACGGCGCTGGCCGTGGTAGCGACCTGCAGGCCTTCCATCGCGGCGTCCAGCCTGGTCAGCACGGAGGCCGGGGCCGCGCCGCTGTCCCAGGCGATGCCCCGCAGCAGCCCGCGGATCTGGCCCATCGCCGCGGCCGCCTCGGTGTCGTGCCCGACCACGTCACCGATGACCAGGGTGGTCGCGCCGTCCGCGGTCAGGAACGAGTCGAACCAGTCGCCGCCGACCGAGGCGATCTCCTCGGCCGGCTGGTAACGCACCGCGATCTGGCAGTGGTCCGGCTCGGGTGGGTCGGTGAGCAGGCTGCGTTGCAGTCCTTCGGCCAGGTTGCGCTGCTGGGCGTACAGCCGGGCGTTGTCGAGCGCCAGTCCGGCGCGGGCCGCGACCTCACGGGCGGTGGCGATCTCTTCGTTCGACATCGGCGGTCGGTCCGCGCCGCGGCACAACGTCAGCACACCCGGGACGTGGCCCCGGGCGATCAGCGGCAGGACGACCGAGGACTCCGGTGCCAGCTGCCGGATCGCGGCCCTGGCTTCGGCCGATGTGAGGCGCGACAGGGCCAGTTCGGTCATGTCGCGCCTGATGATGACCGGATCACCGGCGTCCCCGGCTTGGGATACGGCGCCGCGCTGCTCGAGGTCTTCAAAGCGGGTGTTGCTGTATCGCTCGACGACGGGGCGCAGCTCGGGGCGAACATGCCAGCAGCCGACATCCTGCAGGGTCTCGTCGTTCTGCGCGAGCGAGACGATGCACCAGTCGGCGAGCGCAGGAACGACTAGCTGCGCCAGCCGGGCGACCGCCTGCTTGGTTTCCAGTGCCGCCGCGGCGAGTTCGGCGCTGACCGCGGCGAGCAGTTCGAGCCGCGCCGTCGCCGCCAGGGCGAGTTCCTGGGCGGCCCGCCGGGCGGTGATTTCCAGGAAGTACAAGGCAAGTCCGTCCGGTCCGGGGACCGCCGTGACCTCAAACCAGCCGTCGAGATGCCCGTAGTAGGCCTCAACCTCCACCGTCTCGCCGGTGCTCATCGCGTGCTTGTACCGGCGGCCGAACTCGATGCCCTCCAGGCCGGGGAACGCCTCCCACAGCACCCGGCCGACGAGCTCGTCCGGACCCATCCCGACCACCCGCTCGGCCGTCCCGTTGAGGTAGGTCACCCGCCAGTCGCGGTCGACCGACAGGAAGCCGGTCGCCATCGTCTCGAGCAGCCGGACGGCTTCGTCGCGCGCGGTCCTGACCTCGGTGATGTCGTAGGCCGACCCGATGAGCTGCCCCGCGCGGCCGTCGTCCCCGGCCATGGCGCGCCCGCGGGCGGCCACCCACCGTTGCCCTCCGCCGGGCAGCACGACGCGGAACTCGGCGCGGTAATCGCCGCAGGACTCGACAGCCGCCTCGATGGCGGCGTCGACGTCGGCACGGTCTTCCGGGTCGATACGGCTAAGCGCCTCGCTCAGGTGCGGGACGAACTCGCCGGGTGCGTAGCCGAACAGTGCCTGCATCCGCTCGTCCCAGTCGACTCGGTCGGTACGAAGGTCCCAGTCGAAGGAGCCGATACCGGCCGCGTCGATCGCCACGTCCCAGCGCAGCCGGCTGGCCTCGTATTCGGCGGACAACGCCGAGAGTTCCAGTTCGGCCATGACCGCCCCGGCCAGTTCCTCGAGCAGCGCGACCTCGTAGGCGGACCACGCATGGGGGGCCCGGTCGAACACGCAGAGCGCCCCGACCTGTGCACCATCGGTCGTGGTAAGCGGCACCCCCAGGTAGGCGCCGACCGCACCGGAGGTGACCGGTGGCAGCCGTGTGACTCGCTCATCGGCCTGTGCGTCGCTGACCACCAGCGGACCACCCAAGGCGGCGGTCACCGTACACAGCGAGTCCTCCATCGACCCCTGGCTGCCGACGGCTCCTTCCGGCAGTCCACTGCCCGCGGCGATCGTCTGCGTGGTCGTGAGCAGCGACACCTGGGCCGAAGGGGATGCCAGCAGCCTGGCAGCAAGGGCAGCCAGCCGGTTCAGGGCTGGAGTCTGCCCGACCCCGGGCAGCAGCCGGGACGCCGCGCTCGTGCGTTGCCCATCGTCGGCCAGCCTTTGCGCTGGTCCGACCTGGCTGCTGGTCGGCTGCTCGGGCACCGCCGCCCGCTCGTGCGGCGCCGCCCTTGGTTCCGACCTCGAAGGCGTGTTCAACGCTTCGCTCCCCACCGGTCCTGGAGTCACCATGGTCGCACACGACACCCCGCCACGGATGTGCCGCGTCGCGTTACGGCCGGCAGGAAATCAACCCAAGCTTGATCTTGCTTTCCACGACTTGCCTCGCCGCGTCGTCGATCCGGGCGGTGAACTCGGCCGACGCGGCGGCTTTGCTCGCAACCGCTGCCAGCATGGGTCGCAGGTCGGCAGCGTCCACGATAAGGAGCATGTCTCCGCCCGCTTCCAGAAACCTGACGGCCCGGACGCCGGCCGGCGTCGCGGTGAGTGCCCGCGCATTGGACAGGTCATCGGACAGGACCAGGCCCCGGAAGCCGAGCTGCCGGCGCAGCAGCGTGCCGATGATGGGACGCGACCATACGGCGGGCGCTGCGCCGTCGAGATTCGGGTAGCGCGCCGACGACATCATGATGGCCGTTGCCCCGACCCGGGTGGCGGCCGCGAAGGGCGCGAGATTGCCGTCGGCGGTAGTGGCGTCGGCATCTCGCGCGCGGGTCGAGGTGTCGGTGTTCGCCAGTACCCGGCCCAGGCCTGGAAAGTGCTTGGCCGTTGCCCCGACACCGGCCTGTTGCAAAGCCGCGGTGATTACGCCAACCCGCTGTGCAGCGGCGGCAGGGGTGGCGCCGTAGTCGCGACCGAGAGCGCCGATCGGGGGGTTGTCCCGGCGGTGGGCGATCGACACGACGTCGGCTACCGGCCCGAGATCGAGCGTGATACCTAGCGCTTTCAGGGAGGAGGCCCACATCTTGCTGCGCGTACTCAATTCATCCAGTGCCCAGGTCGACTGTGCCCGAGCCGACGGCCAGGGCGGGATGCCGGGCCCGGCGATGGACTGGACGAGGCCGCCTTCCTCGTCGGCGGCGATGTGCAACGGCAGCACGCCGCGGCCCCGGGCGGTTCGCTGCAGGTTCCCGATGGCCGGTGCTAGGTCCTGACCGGCGGCCGAACGGCCGCGCAGGAAAACTCCGCCCACCGGTGTGCCGGCGACCAGGTCCGCTCCGCCGCTCACGTTGTCCAGACCGACGCCGACCAGGAACAGCTGCGCCGCCCGCTGTGTCCGGGTCATTCCCCGCACGACTTCTTCGCTGCAGGAGGCGGGGAGCGGCCTTGACGGTTTCCCGGGCTGGCGGGTAGGAGCAACGATGCGGGGCGCCGGCGCGGCGTCGGGCGCAGGCGGGTGATCAGGCCGCCGCACCTCGACGAGCGCGCTCGGCTGAACGGTCGGCGTCGTTCCCGAGGACAGCGAGTTCACCGCGACCGCCGCGATCACCAGGCAGGCCGCGGACATCAACAGCCGGGCGATTTGGGACTCGAGACTGACCCCGGGCCCCTGCCGGGCGGCCCCACGCCCGTCTCCCCTCACACCGTTCATGTCGGGAAAGATATTGGATCAGGTGCGCTGCCCAGGGACCGGGCCGCTAGACCGAAGGAATCTCGGCACTAGCCGACGCCGATCAGTGGGGGCGATGCTCGCCTGCGCCGTCAAGTTCCACCACTACAGAACAACCGGCTGCTGACCTTCTGCAGGACCCGCAGGCGATGCGGGTGCCTGGTTCCGCCGCTGGCTACTCGCCTACGAACTGGCGCACGTCGAAGTGCGGGCATTGTGAGGACGCCGGTTACAGCGGCCGGGGCCGAGGCCGGGGCCGGGGCTGCGAGGTGGAGGCCGAGGCCGTCGTCAAAGCGGCGCGCTGATCGAGGACGGCGACCCCGAACTCGGTGCCGGCCAGCTGAGCGCCGACCGGACGGCCGGCGCGGCGCGCATGGTCCCGTTTGGCCTGGTCGCTGCAGGGCAGGACGAAGCCTACGTCCCGCACTGGAGGTTTTCATGGCCGATCCGCAACCCTCGCGTACCGCCCGGGCCCGCAAAGCGGGTGCCGGAGGGGCAGCTTCGTCGTCAGCGGGAAAGGGGCGGTCGACGCGTTCGGCTGCCGCCCAGTCCGCTGGCCGTTCACCGACTCGTTCGCAAAGTGCCTCGCGGGCACGGGGTTCCTCGACCACGTCAGCGAGGGGTTCGGCGAACGGCCGAGTGGGGAGATCGGCGAGCATCGCGGCGACCAGTTCCCCCAACGCGCCGAGCGCGCGGTCGAATGGTGGCGAGCGTTCCGCGGCGAGCGCCACCCTCAACATTCCATTCGCGTCGGCGTCGATCCGGCTGCCCGGCCCTGGCGCTGTTGCCAACATCGGCCCGGTACGCGTCGCCCTTCCCACCGGAGCTCTGTATTACGGCGGGCTGGTCGCGCTCGTCGTCGGTGGGACGCTGGAATTGCCGCTCGCGGCTGGTGCCGCGGTCGCCGGAGCCGTCCTGGGCCGGCGCTGGCTGCGGGGTGCCGTTCCGAAGGTCAGCGTCTTCGACGCCCAACCCGGGGGTCCCAACTAACGGATCGCTCAGTCGGCCGCGTCCGTCGCGCCGCCGGCGCGACGGAACTGTCAGCGCGCCGCCGGCGCGACGGCGGAGGCAACCCGGCGCAGAGCAGCGAGCGCCAGGGCCGCGAGAGCTGCGCCGAAAACCTCGGCAGCGAAGGCCAGCAGCATTTCCGACAACGGATCCTCCTCGTGAGTGTGCCCTTGCCCTACTGTAGGTAGGCCTCGTTGGCTTGACGGGGCACCTGGCCGAGGCGTGAGGTAAACAGCGGCTGAACATCGCACGCCCGGCTCGGCAATCCAGACGGGCTGCGGCTGGCGAGGAGTGTGGTGGCGTTGGGGCTTGCCGGCGCCATGGCCCGCGTTGCCGGCGGCACCGTCCGGACGGCCGCCGCGGCCGCCAGTGGTATCGGTCAGGCGGGGATCGGTACTGCCGTGGGGGCGGCAAACCGGATCGGGCAGGCCGGGATCGGTACGGCCGTAGGGGCCGCGAGCGGCATCGGGCAGGCCGGGATCGTGACGGCCTACACGGCGGCGGCTGCGGCCGGCGCCGGCCTGGCGCTGGGGCGCTCCGGACTCAGTCTGGTCCCGCCAGTTGCCGCCAGCCCGCGCAGGGTGCTGGCCACTGCCGCGAAAGGCGCTTCCCGGCTGCTCGCGGATTCCGGGTTGCCCGCCGAACTGCGCAGCGTGGCCGACCCGAGACCGAACCGGCATCACCGGCGTTGCGAGGCAAACGCCGACCGCGTGCACGTCGAGGTGCGCGGGCTGACCGGGCCGGACGGCGGGCGGCTGGCACTGCTGCTCGAGCAGAGGTTCGCGGCCACCGCCGGGGTGATCTGGTGGCAGGTAAACGCCGTAACCGGCCGGGTCATGGTCGGTCTCAACCCAGAACGACGGACGGTCGCGGACGTCATCGAGATCATCCGCTTGGTCGAGCAGGACGGCGGGACCACGGGAACGCCTTGGAGCAGGCACGTTGATCTACCGGGGGACCGGGAACCGGTCCTGGCCGCGGGGCTCGCGCTGGCCGGTGACCTGGCCGGTTTCGCTGTGGCTGCGGGGGTTAGGGCGTTGCCGGTGCCAGCCGGGGCGAAGGCGCTCACGGCCGCAATGGCAGTGGTGGACGCTCAGCCGCGACTGCGTCGCGCGGTCGAGGGTCATCTTGGTGCATCCCGCACAGATCTGGTGATTGCCCTCGGAAACGCAGCGGCGCAGGCCACGAGCCGTGGTGGACCCACGTTGCTGGTGGACGCGGGGCAGCGGCTTTGCGCCGTGCTGGAGCTGCAAGCCGCCCGTCAGTCCTGGTTCAGGTGGGAAACGCAGCTGCACGGGCCGGAGGGAATCTCGGTCAGCGATCCGCTGCTGTCCCAGCAGCGCCCGCGGCCGTTGCCCTCCGGGCCGATCGAGCAGTTCGCGGATCGGGCGGCGAGCGGCTCCCTGGTAGCGGCGGCCGTCTCGCTCGCCGGCCGGCGCAGCCTCGCCGATGCCGCTGACGCGATCCTGGTAGGCGTTCCCAAGGCGTCCCGGACCAGCCGGGAATCGTTCGCCAGCCTTCTGTCGGCGTTGCTGTCGCGCCAAGGGGTGCTCTCGTTGGACAGCGCCGCCTGGCGGCGGCTGGACCGCGTCAGCGCCCTGGTCATCGACGGCGCCGCACTTCGCGGTGGGCCGCCCGTCATCCTGGACGCCGAGTGCACCGCTGCCGGCTGGACGAGGCAGCACGTTTGGAGCGCGGGCCAGCGGTTGCTGTGGCAGTCGGCTGGCGCGGCGGACGGCCCAGGCGTAGGGGACTTGCCGATCCCACCCCCGCGGGGCCGGGAGCGGCATCGGCTGCGTCTGGCGGCCCGCGGCCCGGGCCAGTGGCAGGAGCTGATCGAGGACGGCCGGCCGGTTGGCCGGGTGCTGGTGGGCAGCGAGCTGCACCCCCGCGCGGACGGCCTGCTGGCCGCCGGGCGGCGGGCCGGCCTGCGGGTGGTTCTGACCGGAGGTGCGGAGAATGGTGAAGTTCGCGCGCGCGCCGATGAGCTGCTCGCGGAGGGAAGTTCACTGACCGCCGCGGTCCGTAGGCTGCAGGACTCCGGGCATGCGGTCATGGTGGTGAGCCTGCGGGCGCACCGGGCGTTGGCGGCGGCGGACGTCGGGATCGGCCTGTCCTACCGCGACAAATCAGGCCAGCTGCAGGTGCCGTGGACGGCGGACGTCGTGTGTGACGACCTCGCGGCCGCGGAGCAGGTAGTGGCCGCGAGCGAGAGCGCCCGCTCGGTAAGCGAACGTGGCCGCACCCTGGCCATGTCGGCCAGCGCCCTCGGGTCGCTGTTGCTGATCGCCGGGCCGCGAAGGGGTGCCTGGAACCGGGCAGTGAACCCCGTGACGGGCGCCGCGTTCATGGGACTGCTCACCGGTGCGCAAGCCGGTTGGAAAGCCAGCCGTCCCTGGTCAGGACCGACAGTGCCCCTGGTGCCGTGGCACGGCCTGGAAGCCGACGAGGTGCTGTTCCGCCTGCCCGAGCCGGCAGGGCCGGTTCTTTCCGGCCAACCGCCGACAGGCTCGTTTGGTACGGCCCTTTTTGATGCGGCGTCCCGCTCGGTGCTGCGCGGCCCGTGGGAGGCCACCCGCTCGTTAACCCGCCATGTGCGTCAGGAGCTGGATGACCCACTGACGCCGGTGCTCACGGTGGGGGCTGCCGCGTCGGCGATTCTGGGGGCGCCCACCGATGCGGTGCTGGTCGGCTCGGTCATGGGCGTCAACGCGCTGGTCTCGGCGTTGCAGCGGCAGCGGGCCGAGCGGGCCATGCAGACGCTGCTGCGCGATGAGCGCGTCCGGGCCCGGTGCCTGGTCGGCCCTGGCGCCCGTAGCATCGGCGCCTTTGCCGGCGACTGGGAGGAGTCGGACACCCCCGCCGAGCAGTTGCGGGTCGGTGACGTGATCGCGCTCGATGCCGGTGATGTGGTGCCTGCCGACGCGCGGCTGCTCACCCTGGACGGGCTGGAGGTCGACGAGTCGGGGCTGACCGGCGAATCGACGACCGTGGACAAGCAGCTCGCCTCTACCCCGGGGGCGGCGCTGGGGGAGCGCGCCTGCCTGGTGTTCGAGGGCAGCGTGGTGGTATCCGGCCGGGCGCGGGCCGTCGTCGTCGCGGTCGGGGAGGCAACCCAGGCCGGCCGCGCGGTCGCCGCGGTGCGCAGCAGCACCGGATCCGGGGGGGTGCAGGCCCAACTCAGGGACCTCACCGACAAGGCCTTGCCGCTTACCCTGATCGGCGGTGCGCTGGTCAGCGGCCTGGGTTTCGTGCGCGGGCAGGCGTTGCGGTCGGCGGTGGCCGACGGCGTAGCGGTCGCCGTCGCCGCGGTGCCCGAAGGCCTGCCGCTGGTCGCCACAGTTGCTCAGCTGGCGGCGGCGCGGCGGTTGTCCCGCCGCGGTGTCCTGGTCCGTTCCAGTCGCACTGTGGAGGCGCTCGGGCGCGTCGACACGATGTGCTTCGACAAGACCGGAACGCTGACCGAGGGTGCCCTGCACCTGGTGGAACTCGCCGACCTGGACTGCTCCTGGAACCCGGCCCAGGCCGAGCGGTCACCGGAGGCACGTCGTTTGCTGCGAGCAGCCGCGCGGGCGTGCCCCGAAGACGGCCCGGTTGTCCACGCGACCGACCGCGCGGTACTCGCTGCGGCGGCAGCCCACCTGGATCTGCAGACGGTGCACATCTGGGATCCGGTGGAGGAGGTCCCGTTCGAGAGCAATCGCGGCTACGCAGCAACCCTCGGGCAGAGCCGCCGGCAACTGCGGCTCATCGTCAAGGGCGCACCGGAGGTACTGCTACCGCGCTGCACGCACACTCTGCGCGCCGCGGACCCCGGCGCCGGACCGGGGGTACGTGCGCTGAGCGCCAAGGACCGTCAGGCCGCGCTCCGGGTTGTGCACCGGCTGGCGGCAAAGGGGCTCCGGGTCCTGGTAGTCGCGCGGCGCGAACTCGCGCATGCTCCGGACGACGTCGAGGCGGCGGTGACGAAGCTGACGCTGATGGGCTTCATCGGTCTCGCCGACACCCCGCGGGCCTCGACCCTGCCGGTCGTTTCCGAGCTGTCAAGGAACGGCATCAGCGTCCGGATGATCACTGGTGATCATCCGGTCACCGCCCGGGCGATCGCCCGGCAGCTGGGCATTCCGCACGAACACGTGGTGACCGGAGCCGAACTGGACGACCTCGACGAGACGGCGCGTACGGCGCTGGTCGCTCGCTCCACGGTATTCGCCCGGGTCACCCCGGAGCACAAGGTACGGATCGTCGAGGCGCTGCAGGCGGCGGGCAAGGTCGTCGCGATGACCGGCGACGGAAGCAACGATGCAGCGGCTATCCGGCTGGCCGATGTCGGTGTCGGTTTGGCTGCTCACGGCTCGGCCGCCGCGCGCAACGCCGCCGACCTGGTGCTCACCGAACCTGACCTCACCTTGCTGCTCGACGCCCTCGTCGAAGGCCGGCTGATGTGGCAGCGGGTCCGCGACGCGGTTGCCGTGCTGGTCGGCGGGAATGCCGGCGAAGTCGCCTTCACCATCTTCGGGACAGCCCTGTCCGGAAGGGCGCCGGTCGGCACCCGGCAGTTCCTGCTGGTGAACCTGCTGACCGACATGTTCCCCGCGATGGCAGTGGCCCTCGCGCATCCGCGACCGCTGCTGGCCCGGTCCGCGGACGGCGAGCTGCGCCGCCCGGAGAAGCGAAGCGCAGCGGACGTGGGTGCCGAGCTGGCCGACAGCCCGATCCCCGAGTTGGGCGAGGCGCTGCGCCGATCCATTGCCATCCGCGGGACCGCCACCGCCGCTGGCGCTGGATATGCCTGGCTGCTCGGCCGCGGCACCGGCCCGTCCCGGCGGGCCAGCACGATGGGCCTGGTCGCGCTGGTGGGAACGCAGCTGGGACAGACGCTGGTGCTGGGTGGGCGCAGCCCGCTGGTGTGGATCACCGCGGGTGCCAGTGGTGCGGTCCTGGTCGCCGTGGTGCAAACCCCTGGCGTCAGCCAGTTTTTTGGCTGCACCCCGCTGGATCCGGCCGCGTGGCTCGTCGTTGGTTGGAGTGCCTCGGCGGCCACGATGGGGTCGGTGCTCGTGCCGCGACTCATCCCCGTGGCGGGGCGCCTGTCAGGCGCTGTCGTCGATCGCGGTACCCGCTTCCTGCAGGAAACGGTTATGGGAGGCAAGCATCAAGTTGCTGGCAGCCAGTAGCGCGGCGACCGGCGGTTCGACCAGCCCGGTGACGACGAAGCCGGCCAGCACCGCGTAGTAGACCGCGTGCGCCATGGCCGGCGTGGTTTGCGTGGGCAGGATCGATCGGGCGCCTTTGCCGACGAGGTCCAGCGGATCCAGCACCCGGATCAGCGCCGCCCGGCGGTGCGGGCTGGCGGCGCGGTCCAGGGCTCCAGCCGAGGTTTCGGCAGCTGATTGCAGGTGAGATATCGGGTTGTTTACGGCGCTCCACTTCGGCAGGTTGGCAAAATGGTCATTTGCCCCACGCAACGCCCGGCAAGCGCGCGCAACTGCATTGCTACCCGGCATCGTCACCTCAGCGATCCCGACGTGGGGGACCGTTTGGGTGACCGCTTGGGTGACCGCTTGTGTGGTAGTAACAACCGCATCGCGCGTTGAACAGCAGCGGTCGACGGTTCGGGACCACACCCTGATCCGTGCTTTTGTGGCGCCTGGAACGGCGCCGTCGGCGGAAGGCGTCTGGTGAAAGTTCTTGGTATCAACGCGATTTATCATGATCCGGCGGCAGCGCTGGTGATCGATGGTCGCTGCGTCGCTGCTGCCGAGGAAGAGCGGTTCAGCCGCCGCAAGCACGGTAAGCGGCCGGTCGCCTTCTCGGCCTGGGAGATGCCGGAATTGTCGGCTACCTGGTGCTTGGAACAGGCAGGCGTGCATGCGGGGGAGCTCGATGCGGTCACCTATTCGTTCGATCCGGCGCTGCACCTGCCACCGGAACAGCTGGGCCTGCACGATCCGTGGGATCACCTGCGCCGCGTCTACGCCGAGCAGGCGGCCGATTTCCTGCGCACCGGGATACCCGGGCTGAATCCGGCTGTTTTGCGATATGTCCCGCATCATGTCGCGCACGCCGCATCGGCCGGGCTAGCCGCCCCGTTCGGCGGCAACACGGCGGTGCTGGTCTTGGACGGGCGGGGGGAGCAGCACAGCCACCTGGCCGGCCATTATTGTAACGGCCGGCTGCAGTTACTGAGTTCCCAGGCACTGCCGCACTCCCTCGGCCTGCTCTATGAGCAGGCCACAGCGCACCTGGGCTTCGTGCGCAGCAGCGACGAGTACAAGGTCATGGCATTGGCCAGCTATGGCAAGCCGCGCCACCTGGACTTGCTACGCGAATCGGTGCACGCCACCGGGGACGGCGGTTTCGTCAGTACCGGGGTCGACTGGCAGCTGCTGTGCCCACCGCGCGCGGCCGACGAGGACTGGACCGCCGAACACGCGGATATGGCGGCCAGCTTGCAGGCGGTCACCGAGCAAGTGCTGCTGGACCTGGCCTGCTGGCTGCACCAGCGGACCGGGGCGGCCACCCTCGCCCTGGCCGGCGGCGTGGCGTTGAACTGTGTCGCCAACACGCGGCTGTACGCCGAAACACCCTTCAGTCAGGTATGGGTCCAGCCGGCCGCCGGCGACGCCGGCACCGCCTTGGGGGGTGCGTTGGCCGTCGCCCAGGACGGCGGCGACGCCCTGGAACCCTGGCCGGGGCCGAACCTGGGCCGGGGCTTTAGCGACCAGGACATCGAGTCGCGGCTGCGGACCGCCCGCGTTGCCTACGAACGGCCGGCCGATGTGGCGATCGAGGTGGCACATGAACTGGCCGCGGACGGCGTGGTCGCCTGGTTCCAGGGCCGGGCCGAGTTCGGTCCGCGCGCGTTGGGGCACCGGTCGCTGCTTGCGCACCCCGGCCGGCCGGAGAACCTGGCCCGGCTCAACGACGTCAAGGGGCGGGAGCAATTTCGCCCAGTCGCGCCGATGGTCCGCCTCGAGCGGGCCGCCGAGCTGTTTCGGCGGGGTCCGGTCCCGTCCCCGTACATGCTGTTCGTCCACGATGTCGCCCCCGAGTGGTGCGACCGGATTCCCGCGGTGGTGCACGTCGATGGAACGGCCCGCATTCAGACCGTCGATGCGGCGGCGGAGCCGCTGCTCGCCCGGATGCTCGCCGAGTTCGAGCGGCTCACCGGATTGCCGGTGGTGGTGAACACCAGCCTGAACACCGCCGGCCGGCCGATGGTCGATGACGTGCGTGATGCCCTGGAATGTTTCGGGTCGACACCGATCGACCTGCTCGCGATCGGCCCGTTCGTGTTGCGCCGGCGGCGTCGTTGATGTCGGTCGCCATCGTCGTCCCTACCATCGGCCGGCCGTCGCTGCGCCGGCTGCTCGATTCGCTCTGCCGCAGCGCCGGACCGCGGTTCGATGCGTTAGTGATCGTCGACGACCGGCCGGGCGACCGGCCCCCGCTGGAGCTGACCGGTCACGCACCGTGGCTTGCCGGCCGGCTGACTGTCCCGCGCAGCGGCGGCTACGGCCCGGCGGCCGCCCGTAACGTCGGCTGGCGTTCGGTGCGTGCGGACTGGGTGGTGTTTCTCGACGACGACGTCCAGGTCTCGGCGGACTGGCTGGCCGACCTGGCCGCGGACCTGGCGAGCGCCGAGCCCGACGTCGCCGGCGTGCAGGGTCGGGTTGCCGTGCCACTTCCCGGATGGCGGCGACCCACCGACTGGGAGCGCGGCACCGCCTGCCTGGCGAGCGGAAAGTGGATCACCGCGGACATGGCCTACCGCCGGTCGGCGCTCGCCGAGGCCGGCGGATTCGACGAAAGGTTCCGCCGCGCGTTTCGTGAGGACAGTGACCTGGCGCTGAGGGTGGGGGGCGCCGGCCACGTGTTGGCCGCGGGCCGCCGGCAGATCAACCATCCGGTGCGCCTCGCGCCCTGGGACGCCAGCCTTCGCCAGCAACGCGGCAACGCGGACGACGCGTTGATGCGCCGGCTCCACGGGCCGGGCTGGTACGAGCGGGCTGAGGCCCCCGTGGGCCGCCGGGCGCGGCACCTGCTGATCACCGGGTGCGCGGTCGCCGCCGCCTGCGGCGCCGCCGGGCGCCGGAAGGCCGCGCTGGTGGCGGGCGCAGGCTGGGTTCTTGGCACCGCGGAGTTCGCCTGCGCCCGGATCCGGCCGGGTCCCCGGGATCGGGACGAACTGGCACGGATGCTCGCCACGAGCCTCGCCATCCCCCCGGCGGCCGTGTGGTACCGGGCCCGCGGCGCGGTGCGGCACCGGCATGCGACCACGTGGGGCGCCCGGCCGCCCGTCGCGGCCGTGCTGGTCGACCGGGACGGCACCATCGTGCACGACGTCCCCTACAACGGCGACCCTGAACTGGTGGCGCCGATGCCCGCCGCACGCGAGGCGCTGGACCGGCTGCGTGCCGCCGGCTTGCCGGTGGGCGTCATCAGCAATCAGTCGGGGATCGGTCGCGGGCTGATCGACGAGCGGCAGCTGGCCGCGGTCAATGCCCGCGTTGAGCAGCTGCTCGGGCCGTTCGCGGTCTGGCAGGTCTGCCCGCATCTTAAGTCGGACCGGTGCGCCTGCCGCAAGCCGCGGCCGGGCCTGTTGATCGCCGCGGCGCAGGCGCTGCGGATTCCGGTTGACCGCTGCGCGGTCATCGGTGACATCGGCTCCGACGTCCAGGCGGCCAGGGCCGTCGGGGCGATCGGCGTCCTGGTTCCCACCGCGCAGACCCGTCGCGCGGAGCTCGCCGCGGCGTCAATCGTGCGCCCCACGCTCGGTGCCGCGGTCGACTACCTGCTTTCCGACCGCGGGGGACCGCGGCGATGAGCCATGTGCTGGTCGCGCGCCTGGACAGCCTCGGGGACATGCTGATCTGCGGCCCGGCGATCCGCGCCGTCTCGGCCGGCGCGGATCGGGTCACCGTCCTGGCGGGTCCCGCCGGCGCGGCCGCGGCCCGCCTCCTTCCCGGCGTCGACGACGTCGTGGTGTGGGACTGCCCGTGGATCCTGGCCGACCCGCCGCCGGTAGCGCCCTTCGAGCTCGAGTGGCTGGTGGCGCGGCTCGCCGCGTCGGCGCTTGACGAGGCGGTGGTGCTGACCTCGTTCCACCAAAGCGCCCTGCCGACCGCATTGGTCCTGCGGCTGGCGGGCGTCGCCCGCATCACGGCGGTGAGCGAGGACTACCCGGGCGCCCTGCTGGACGTTCGGCTGCAGAGCCCGCCGGAAGGACCCGAGCCCGAGCGGATGCTGGCGATCGCCCGGGGGGCCGGGGCGGCGTTGCCCCCGGGAGACGGCGGCGGGCTGGCGGTACGGGAGGGCCTGCCGGAACCGGTCGGGCTGCCGCCCGGCCGGTTCATGGTGGTGCATCCGGGGGTGACCGCGCCCGCGCGGTCCTACCCGGCGCCGCTGTGGGAGCAAGTCGTCGCCACCCTCACCGCCCGGGGATGGGACGTGCTGGTCACCGGCAGCTCCGGGGAGGCCGAGCTCACCGCCGCAACCGCCGCGGCGGCGCGGCCGCCGGGCACTGCCCGGGACTGCGCCGGTGCCTTCGACCTCGGGCAGCTGGCCGGCGTGCTGGAAAGGGCCCGCGTGGTGGCGGTCGGCAACACCGGCCCGGCGCACCTCGCCGCCGCGGTTGGGACCCCCGTGGTCAGCCTGTTCTCCCCGGTGGTCCCCGCGAGCCGCTGGGCTCCCTACGGCGTTCCGACCGTGCTGCTCGGTGATCAGCAGGCGGCGTGCCGGGACAGCCGGGCCCTTCGGTGTCCCCTCCCCGGGCACCCCTGCCTGTCGTCGGTGACTCCCGAGCAGGTGGTGGCCGCCGTCACCCGGCTCGCCGACCGCGCCACGAAGCGATCGGCATGAAGATCATGCTGTGGCACGTCCACGGCAGCTGGACGACCGCCTTCGTCCAGGGCACGCACCAATACATCCTGCCGGTGATTCCGGGCCGGGGCCCGGACGGCCTGGGGCGGGCACGCACCTGGAGTTGGCCGAGCTCGGTGGTCGAGCGGGCACCGGCGCAGCTGGCCGAGGAGGACGTCGACGTCGTCGTCCTGCAGCGCCCCGCGGAGCTGGACCTCGCCGGTCGATGGTTGCGGCGCCGGCCGGGTCGCGACGTACCCGCCGTCTACCTGGAGCACAACGCCCCCGAACCGCATCCGGTGGGCAGCCGGCATCCGCTGGCCGATCAGGACGCGATTGCCCTGGTCCACGTCACCCCTTTCAATCAGCTGTTCTGGGACAACGGCCGCGCCCCGAGCACGGTCATCGAGCACGGGATCGTCGACCCCGGTCACCGCTACACCGGCGAGCTGGCGCGCGCCGGGGTGGTCGTCAACGAACCGCTGCGGCGCGGCCGGATGGTGGGGACCGACCTGCTCCCCCATTTCGGGCGGGTGGTGCCGCTGGACGTGTTCGGGATGGACGTCGCCGGCCTTCCCGGCGCGGTCACCTACGAGGACCTGCCCCAACGCAGGATGCACAGCGAGCTGGCTCGCAGGCGGGTGTACCTGCACCTGGCCAGGTGGACTTCCCTGGGCCTTTCGCTTTTGGAGGCGATGCAGCTGGGCATGCCCGTCGTCGCGCTCGCCGCCACCGAGGCGTCGCAGGCCGTACCGTCCGCGGCCGGAGTTGTCTCGACCGACCTTGACCGGCTCGTCAGCGCGGCCCGGCTCTACGTCCACGACCCGCAGGCGGCCAGGGCCGCCGGGTGCGCCGGGCGGGAAGCGGCCCTCGAGCGGTACGGGCTGACTCGGTTCCTCGCCGACTGGGACCGCAGGCTGAAGGAGGTCAGCTCATGAAGGTCGCGATGGTCTCCGAGCACGCCAGCCCGTTGACGACGGTAGGCGGGGTCGACGCCGGCGGTCAGAACGTGCACGTAGCTGCGCTGTCGAGGGCACTCGCCGACCGGGGCCATGAGGTCGTTGTCTACACCCGGCGTGACGACCCTTCGCTGCCCGTCCGCGTGCGGCTCGGTCCAGGTGTCACCGTCGAGCACCTGCGGGCCGGCCCGGCGGTCGTCATCGCCAAGGACGAGCTGCTGCCGCACATCCCGGCGTTCAGCTCGGCCCTGGCCGCCCGGCTCGCCGCCGACCCGCCGGCGTTGATCCACGCGCACTTTTGGATGAGCGGGATCGCCGCGGTACGCGCCGCCACGGTGGTGGATGCCCCGGTGCTGCAGAGTTTTCACGCCCTTGGCCGGGTCAAACGTCGGGAGCAGGGCCCGGCTGACACCAGCCCGACAGCGCGGCTCGGCACCGAGGCCGGGCTCGTGCGCGACGTGGACCGGATCATTGCGACCTGCAGCGACGAGCTGCGCGAGCTGCTGGCCCTGGGCGCATCCCGCACCCGGGTCGACGTCGTGCCCTGCGGGGTGGATCTCGAGCTTTTCCGTCCGGACGCCCGCCCCGTCGAGGGCGCCAGGGCGCCCCGGCTGCTGACAGTCGGCCGTCTCGTGCCCCGCAAGGGTGTGGACGACGCCATCGCCGCGGTCGCGGCCATCCCCGAGGCGGAGCTGCTCATCGCGGGTGGCCCCGCTCACGATCAGCTGCGCAGCGATCCGGAGGCGTTGCGGCTGGGCGAGGTGGCCCGTGAGCTGGGGGTGGAGCACCGGGTCCACTTGCTGGGCCGGGTTCCGCGCGAGGAGCTGCCTGCGCTGATCCGTTCCAGCGACCTGGTGCTGTGCCTGCCCTGGTATGAGCCGTTCGGCATCGTGCCGTTGGAGGCAATGGCGTGTGCCGTCCCGGTCATCGGGACGGCGGTCGGCGGCCTGCTCGACACCGTCGTCGACGGCCGTACCGGGGTGCTGGTGCCGCGCCGCCGTCCGGACCTGGTTGCCGCGGCGGCCGCCGGTTTGCTCGCCGACGAGCCGCGGCGGATCTCCTACGGCCGGGCCGGTTTCGACCGGGTCACGGCCGGGTTCAGCTGGGACCGGGTCGCCCGGAGCACCGAGCGCAGCTACGTGCAGGCGCTGATCGCCAGGGACGCTGCGCCGGCCTCGGCCGCGGAGGAAGTGGGATGAGCGCCGCATACGGGACGAGCGCCGCGTCGGCTCCGGAGTTCAGTGCCGGCACTGCTCACCTCGCCGCGTTGCGGCAGGCCCTGGACCGCTTCGGTGACCAGCTCGGCGTCGCCGAGCGCTGGGGACGATCCCTGGCCGGGGCGCTGACCGGCGGCTCGCGGCTGCTGGCCGTCGGCAACGGCGGAAGCGCCGCTCAGGCGCAGCATTTCACCGCCGAGCTCGTCGGGCGGTACGCGATGAGCCGGGCCCCGTTCTCCGCGATCGCCCTGCACTCCGAGGCCTCGGCGTTGACCGCGATCCTGAACGACTTCGGGCCGGCCGAGGTCTTCGCCAGGCAGGTAGCCGCCCACGGCCGGCCGGGCGACGTGCTCGTCGCGATGTCGACCTCGGGGCGCAGCGGCAACATCCTGGCAGCCGTCGCCCGGGCCCGGGAGATCGGCCTGACCACCTGGGCGATGACCGGACCGGCCCCCAACCCGCTGGCCGACGCCTGCGAGGAAGCTCTCGCCGTCCAGGCAGCGGAGACGGCGACGGTTCAGGAGGTTCACCTGGTCGCGCTGCACCTGGTCTGCGCCGCGCTGGACGAGGAACTGCTGGCGGACGCCGCGATCGGGGCGGCCCGGTGAGCCAGCCCGCGGCCCCGCGTCCCCTGGTGGTGGTGGGGGACATCATGCTCGACGTCGATGTGGACGGCCGGGTCGACCGCCTTTCCCCGGAGGCCCCCGTCCCGGTGCTCACCGACGCCACCGGGCGGCGCCGTCCCGGCGGCGCGGCGCTGGCCGCTCTACTCGCCGCTCGGCAGCACCCGCGTGTGGTCCTGCTGACCGCGCTGGCCGACGACGACGCCGCGCGCTCGGTAACGGCCCTGCTGGCCGGCCACGTCGAGGTCATCGGCCTGCCGTGGGCCGGCAGCACGCCGGTCAAGACCAGGCTGCGGGCCGGCAACCATTTTTTCGCCCGCCTCGACAGCGGCGGAGTTGGCGGGGCGCTCGGCGCCGTCCCGGCCGCTGGGCATGCGGCGGTGATGTGGGCCGCGGCGATCCTGGTCGCGGACTACGGCGGCGGGGTCACCGCCGATCCGGACATCCGCTCGCTGCTGGCCGGCCGGGCGCGACGGGTTCCCGTCGTCTGGGATCCGCACCCGCGCGGGGCGCAGCCCGTCGCCGGCTGCCGGCTCGTCACGCCTAACGAACGGGAGGCCGCCGAGGCCGTTGCTGAGCATCCCGGCGGGAGCTTCACCGCCGTCTGCGCGCAGGCGAACGCGCTGCGCGAGCGCTGGTCGGTCGGCGCGGTGGCGGTGACCCGGGGGGCAGGTGGCGCGCTGCTGGCGCATCCCGTCGGCGCGCCGCTGGTCGTGCCGGCACCCCCCGTAGTGGCGCACGACACCTGCGGGGCGGGGGACGCCTTCGCGGCGGCGGCCACCGTGGCCTTCGCCCGCGGGGCGGTGCCGGACGAGGCCGTCACCTTCGCGGTGCAGGCCGCCGCCCGGTTCGTCGCCGACGGGGCGGCGACCGCCCTCGATGCCTACCAGGGCGCCCCCCTGGACCTCTGCCGCCGCGTCCCATCCGAGCCTCGCCGGGGGGTGCCGGCCGGCGAGACGGCCGGTGGCGGGGCCGATCCGGCGCGGGCGATTCACAGCGCCCGGCAACTCATCGCGCGGGTGCGGGCCGGCGGCGGTCGGGTCGTCGCCACCGGTGGTTGCTTCGACCTGCTGCACGCCGGTCACATCGCCACCTTGCAGGCGGCTCGGGCGCTCGGTGACTGCCTGGTGGTGTGTTTGAACTCCGACGAGTCGGTGCGCCGGCGCAAAGGACCCGACCGGCCGTTGCAGGCACAGCAGGACCGGGCGGCAATCCTCGCCGCGCTGCGGACGGTGGACGCCGTCGTTGTTTTTGAGCAGGACACCCCAGAAGGCATCCTGGCCGAACTTCGCCCGGACGTGTGGGTCAAGGGCGGCGACTACGCGGGTGCCGTGCTGCCCGAGGCCGCAGTGCTCGCCGGATGGGGCGGCGAGGTCGTCACCGTCTCCTACCTGCCGGGATACTCGACATCCGAACTTGTGAACTCAGCCCGGCACCGGTGACCGGCCGCCCCACGCTGCTGGTGCTGCGCGCGCTGTACCTGGGCGACTTGCTGACCGGTCTTCCCGCGCTGAGCCTGCTCCGCCGGGGCCGGCCCGACCATCGGATAGTGCTGGCCGCCCCGGCGCAGGTCGGGGCGCTCGCGGTGCTGGCCGGCGTCGTCGACGAGCTGACCCCCGCCCGTGAACTCGAACCGCTGCTGGCCGCACCGCGGGGGGCGCAGATCGCTGTCGATCTGCACGGCAACGGGCCCGCCAGCCGTGACCTGCTCGCCGCCACCCGGCCGGGGCGGCTCGTTGCCTTCGCCGGCGGCGATCACGCCTGGCGGCCGGATGAGCACGAGGTCACGCGCTGGTGCCGGCTGGTGAGTGAGGCCTTCGGACTCTCCGGTCCCTGGCCGGGGGTGGGTGGCTCGCTGCCCACGTTGCCCACTGCGGGCCTGCCGGTGGCGTGCACGGTCATCCACCCCGGCGCCAAGGCAGCCGCCCGGCGCTGGCCCGCCGACCGCTTCGCCGCCGTGGCACGTGCGCTGGTCGCTGCCGGGCACCGGGTCGTCATCACCGGCGGCCCCGGCGAGGAGCGGCTGGCGCGCGAGGTGGCCGACGCCGGGGGCGCCACCGCGCTGACCGGCCTGCGGCTGTCCCAGCTGCTGGCGCTGATCGAGCGGGCCGGGCTGGTGATCTGCGGCGACACCGGCATCGCGCATGTCGCCTCGGCCTACCGGTGCCCGTCGGTGCTGCTGTTCGGTCCGGTCTCGCCCGCGCACTGGGGGCCGCCCGATGATCCGCGCCACCGCGTCCTGTGGCACGGCGACGATAGCGGTGACCCGCAGGCCGGCGAGCCGGACCCTGCGCTGCTCGCCATCACCGTCGATGAGGTACTGGCGGCGCTGCCGACCCGCGAGCAGGCAAGCCCCGTTGCCGGCTGAACCGCCGCTGAACCAGCGGCTGAGCGTCGTGCTGTTGGCGTACAATTGCGCGCACCGCATCACGCCGATCATCGACGAGCTGCGGGCCCTCGAACTCCCTATCATCGCCGTCGACAACGCCTCCGCCGACGGCACCGCTGACGTTCTGGAAGCCGCCGGCATCCAGGTGGTTCGGCTGGCCGGCAACCTCGGGGCCTCCGCTCGCAACGCCGGGCTGGCACGGGTCGACACCCCGTATGCGGCGTTCTGCGACGACGACAGTTGGTTCGAGGCTGCCGGCCTGTCGGCGGCCTGTGATCTGTTCGACCGGCACCCGCGCCTCGCCTTGCTCAACGGCCGGATCCTGGTCGGCGAGGGAAACCATCAAGATCCCATCTCGACTGAGATGGCGGCGACTCCCCTCACCGACAGCGCCGGCATACCGGGCGGCGTGCTGATGGGCTTCATGGCCGGGGCGTGCATCATCCGGGCGGCCGCCTACCTGCAGGCGGGAGGATACGACCCCAGACTGTTCATGGGCGGCGAGGAGGAAGGCCTCGCCTTCACCCTGCTGAAACAGGGCTGGCAGCTGCGCTACGCCCCCTGGCTGGCGGTCCATCACCATCCCAGCCTCGCGAACTTCCAAGCCATGCGCCCCTACGGGCTGCGCAACACCCTATGGACCGCCTGGCTGCACCGCCGGCTACCCAATGCCATCCGCTACACCGTTTTCGTGCTCGCCGACGCGCCGAAGAACGCCGGCTACCTGCGCGCGCTCCTGATGACCGCCCGTGGGCTGCCCTGGGTGCTCAGGGAGCGGCGGCCGATGAGCCGCGAGCTCGACACCGCACTCCGGCAGCTCGATCGGCGGCGCTTTGCCCAGCGACGAAAGCTGCTGACCTTTGCTGACCGCGCAGCCGCGGACCCCGCGAGCTGGTAGGCCCAGGTGTTGACACCCGCGCCGGCACGGGCTAAGACGAGGCCAGCTGCTGAAGCCCCGTGTCGAAGTTGACGCCACGCATCGGCGGAGTCCAGCTCCTCGCGTCCGCACAGAAGAAGGGGTCGTGAATGTCCGATAACGAAGAGCGCAACAGTATCGACGAGGAACCGCAGCAGGAACGCGGCGCACCCGGATCGCGCGATGAAGGCGAGGGTCTTGAAGGGGGGTCCGACGAGCGGCCTGCCGGTGGCTCAGAGGCCAAGGACAGCACCGGGGTCAACCCGCTGCCCCCCATTACCGATACCCCCATCACCGGCGACCAGGGAGGCTGACCGATGCCCGAATCAGAATCGCCCGAATCAGAATCGCCCGAATCAGAATCGTCCGGCTCAGAATCACAGCCGCAGCAAGCCCAGTTCCCGGAGGCCGACGGCGGCGGCGGCCGAAGCGGGCGTGGCCCGGCCACCCACGTGCCAGGGACAACCGAGCCCGGGGGCGTTGTGCCGCCGTACGAGGGCCGGCGCGAGGAGGCCGACATGGACGAGGTGCATCGCAAGGCGCATTCCCGTTCGCCGGAGGCGAGCGGGATGAGCTCGCCGGCGCCTGAGGACACGCCGGGCGGTCGCACCGCGTCGCCGGCCGACGAGCAACCGGCCGCCGACATGCCCGAAACCAAGGGCGACGACCCGGGGGTGGGGCCTGCGCATGTCAAGGGAGTCCCGCCCGGTGAGAGCCACGGCAGCTGAGTTCGGCGCTGCTTACTGGTTCCGGACGTAGGGCGGCGACGAGCCGATCAGGCCGTCAACCTCACCGGCGCGGAGTTCGAGCCGGAAATCGTCGCGTAAGTGCGGCGGCGAACTCCGCGTCGGTGAGCGTCCGTTCCTCGCTTGCCCCGCCGGGTCGGGTGATGGGCGGCCTGCGGTCGAGCACGCAGCGGCGGGGGTGGCGTCCTTGCGCGCGACGACGAGGTGCCCGACGAACGGCGAGGAGGGGGGTGACTGGCGGCGAAGTGGAGACCCGAGGCAGGTTCAGGGAGTTCGGATTCACGGGCTCCGTGATGCCGCAGGACGCGTCCGGGAGCGCCGGATCTCATCGTTGATCTTCGCGATCCCAATTGAGAGCGAGCTGGTACTACCGAGCGGACCCCGACGTGTCGATGAGGCGCGCTTCGATCCACGCGGCCATGTCGGGTACGTCGCGTGTACCGGATGCAATGGCAAGCACGAATTGCTCGGCATCGTCGACGGTCGAGGTCAGGTCCAGGCCGTTCAACAAGCAGAACGCTCGCGTGGCCGACCACGCGAGCCGCTTGTTTCCATCCACCAATGCATGATTCCGCGCCAGCGAGTGCATCAGCGCTGCCACCTTCTGGGAGAAGGTCGGGTAGGCGTCCGAGCCGAACACGGTGGTCGCCGGTCGAGCCCCAGCCGAGGCGAGCAGGCCCGCGTCACGCACCGGCACTTCCCCGAGGATGGCGGCGGTGATCTCGAGCAGGTCGTCAACCGAGAGGTAGTCGGGCGACTGCGCGATCCTCACTTCGCCAGGCGGTCCAACAGCTCAGCGTCTTCGGTCCGGATCCGCTCGATCGCTGCGGCGAGCCGCAGCTGCCGGTCAGAGGTGTACTGGCGGATTGCTGTCCTTGCCACTTCCTGCATCGAACGGCCCTCGTCCTCTGCCTTCCGGCGCAGTGCTGCCGCCTCGTCATCCGCGAGTCGAAGGTTCATCGCCATAGAAAAATGGTACCACTGCGGTACTGACAGCAGGCGAACGGACAACGACACCAATGTTGCGAAGTCCGCGATCCGCGCCAGGAAGGACCGCTAGGCGATCGGTCGCAGACTGGATTGCCGTGATGCGCCACCAAATGGTCGTCCGCATGGGGAGGCGCTGTCAGTCAGTTCTCCCGAGCAGGGAGAGCTATGCGGTGCAGGCAATCGCGCTGGCCTAAGGAGCCATCCACTGCTGAAACTGCGACTTTGAATGGCTTTGCAAAGATGCGCTCGCGATATATCGTGATCGGATCACGTCAGGAAGACAACAACAGAGGAGAGTCGATGCGACACGACAGATTCGATCAAGAACAGGCGCACGCTCGGCAGGAACGAAGCTGTGACCGCGGACGCCGACGACATCACCCCGAGCGGGAACCGGCCGAAGGTCGGCGCGGCGGCCGCGGGAGTCACCGTGGGCTTCGCGGGGGACACGGGCGTGGCCGCGCTCAACGCGGTGACGTCCGGGGCGCGGTACTACTGCTGCTCGCTGATGAGCCCATGCACGGCTACCAGCTGATCCAGGCGATCATCGAGCGGACCGACGGTGCGTGGCGGCCCAGCCCTGGCGCGATCTACCCGACAATCGCCCAGCTTGAGGATGAGGGGTTGGTGTCGGTGGTCGCAGACGCCGGACGCAAGGTAGTCACGATGACCGGCGCCGGCCGCGAGTACCTCGCCGACAATCAGGCCGCCATCGGCGATCCGTTCGCTGCAATTCAGCAAACTGGCAACGGCGACCTGCGCAACGAACTCGGGCAGCTGTATGCGGCGATGCGAACAGTCGGGCAAACCGGAACGCGTGAGCAGATTGCCGCGGCCCAGCAGGTCATCGCCCAGGCACGCCGCTCGCTCTACCTGATCCTTGCCGAGGCAACGCCTGGACCGGCCGGCGCCGGCGAGCCCACCGACGACGCGCCCTGACCAGTAACGACATTCGCGGCCGTCGGGGGCTCCAGCGGAGCGCGGCCAGGTCTGCGAGGTCAGTCTAGGATCGTGCGGCCATGCGCACCTTCGTTTGACCCGCCTTCGCAGAGCCGTCGTGACCTCGACATCGAGCAGATGCGGAGCATGCAGGTCAGGGTCTAGGCGCAGCCGTTCCCGGGCGCGGGCGCCGGCGCCACCCGAGCTGAGCAGGGACGCGACCTCCACCGATGCGTCGACGACGATCATCGGACGCGGCGATCGGCGACCACGGCCCGGCGGGCTTCCAGGAACATCATCGGGTCGGCGGCTTGGGCTGCAGCCCGGTCGAAGTAACTCCGCCACCGAGGGTCGCCGGACAACCAATGAGAGTTCCTGGCGGGCGAAGTCAGACAGACTCATTCCCGCAGCGGCGGAGCGGCGACCCAGTCGGCGTGCACGTCGTCGGGGAGGTCGCGGGCCGGCAGCATTTTCCCCGTCGCATGCTATTCACATGTCTGCGCAGGTGCGCCGCATGCAAGGGGCTTGCTTCCCGACGCGCCGGCTCCGTGACAGCAGCGCCCAGGGTGTGACCCCGCCAGCGACATCCCGCCGGCAACCCTGGGGTGATCCGACGCGGTGCGCGTGCAGTATCACTTGGCGTGGGGGATATCGGGTCGGTGAGTGACGAGGCGCTGCTGGCCGCTGTCGGCGCCGGCGACTCCGGGTCACTGGGTGCGCTGCTGGACCGGCATGGGCCCCGCGTGCATGGCCTGGCGCGGACGCTCCTCTGGGACGCTGCGGCGGCGGAGGATGCTGTGCAGGACACGTTCCTGCGCGTGTGGCGTTTCGCGCATGGCTTCGATCCCCGCCGGGGCACCGCCTCGTCGTGGCTGTACACGATCGCCCGCAACGTCTGCGTGGATGCCTGCCGGTCCCGCGGCCTGCTGGTTCCCATCGACCCCGTCGCCCTCGCCGGACTCCTGCCCCCTGACCCGGCCAAGTCCCCCGAGGACCAGGCTCAGGCCGCCACCGATATCCGGCGGGTACGCCGAGCCGTCAGCCTCCTCCCACCCGAACAGCTGCGGGCGTTGCTGCAGAGCCGCTGGTACGGGATGTCCGCGGCCGAGATCGCGGCCGCCGACGGGTTGTCCCTGGGCACGGTCAAGTCCCGCTTGCGCCTGGCCCTCGCACGGCTGCGGACGACTCTGGATGAGCACTACGCGGAAGGTGGCCGTTGACATGACGTGCGCCGAACTGCGCGAGTTGCTCGCCGAACTCGCCCTGGATGTGGCACCCGCCGGGGATCGCGCCGTGGCGCTCATCCACATCGACAGCTGCGGCGAGTGTGCCGCTCTGCTCGCCGATGCGACACCCGCCGCCGATGCCCTGCTGCTGCTTGCCCCCGAGGTGCCGCTGCCGTCCGGTCTGCGAGGTCGGGTCATCGCGGCCGCGAGCCCCCCGCCCCCAGCAACCCGGCCCCCGCCCCCAGCAACCCGGCCGCCGCCCCCAGCAACCCGGCCGCGGGTACCGCTGCGGGCGAGGGGCGTCCGGTCCCGCCCGGTGGCCGCCGTCGGCATCGCTGTCACGCTGCTCGGCACGGTGCTGGCCGGGCTGCACGTACTGTCCGACGGGCGAAGCACGGAGCCTCCACGGGCAGCGACGCTGCGCGACGGGGCGGGCCGCGGCATCGGGGACGCGGTCCTGACGCGGGGACGGCTGCCCTCGTTGTTCTTGTCCTTCGCCGTCGACGGCGCTGGCGGCGAGTTCCGGGTTGAGGCCACCGACGGCAGCCGCGGTTCGGTGCAGCTGGGCCGGGCCCGGGAGTCCGGTGGGATCTGCACGTTCAGCCACGTCCTGCCGGTTGACCCGGCGGCCATCCGCACCGTCGCGCTGGTTGGCCCGGACGACCGCACCCTCTACACCGCCACGTTCTCCAACCGCTGAGCATCCCAGGAGCCCCGCATGCCACGCTCACCCGCCCCGCGTCCCGGTAAGCGCGGGCCCCAGCGTCGCCCCCATGGGCAGATCCAGCGGCGGCCCGGCGGCGCCCAGCAACGGGCCCAGCAACGGGCCCAGCAACATCGGCGAGCCGGCCTGGCCGCGGGTGCAATCGCCCTTGCCGTGCTGACTACCGTGTTCGCGGTCATCGGCAGTCGCGGCCACCATGGTGGGAGCGCGGCAGCCGCGGGCAGTCCGGGCGCCGTGGCGGGTTCAGCCGCCGATCGGGCGACGTACGACTTGGCTACCCGCAAGCTTAACTTTGACCTGCCCGCGTTCGGCGGTGGTCGGGTGAGCGAGGCGACGCTGTCCGGAAAGCCGACGGTGATCAACTTTTATGCATCCTGGTGCACGGTCTGCAAGGGGGAGCTGCCCGCCTTCCAGGCGGCGGCCCAGCGTATCGGCGGCAGGGTGAACTTCCTCGGCGTCAACCCGCAGAGCAACGATACCGACGGGGGTCAGGCGGCGATGATCAGAGCTGCCGGCGTCACCTACCCGACCGCGCGTGACAGCGGCGACGGATTGCTGCGCTTGTTCGACACAACGGGATCGCTACCAGTGACGGTGTTCGTCCGCGCCGACGGCACGGTCGCCGACGTACATCTGGGGGGTCTGACCGGCGAGTCGCTCGGGCAGTTGCTGCACACCGACCTGGGCGTACCGGCATGACCTCGTGGGCCTGACCACCGACGGGCCGCTGATCGGCGCGGCGCTGGTGAGCTTCGCAGCGGGCGCGGTCAGTTTCGGGTCGCCGTGCGTGCTGCCGCTCGTGCCCGGCTACCTGGCATTCGTCTCCGGGCTATCCGGCGCGGAGGCCGTAGCCGCGAGCACGGTTCCCATGAACACGGTGCCGGCGAGCATCGGGCCCGCGGGCATCCGGCCCTCGAGCACGGTGCCGGCGGACGAGACCCGGCTGCGCCAGCCACCGGTCGTCCTGGCCGGCGCGGTGCTGTTCGTCCTTGGCTTCGCGGTGTTCTTCACGCTGGTCGGGGGCGCGTTCGGTGCGCTGGGCACCCAGCTCGCCGCGCACCGCACCGCCGTGGACAGGCTGGGCGGCGCGTTCGTGGTCGCGCTGGGATTGTTCATGCTGGGCGTCGTACGGCCGGCATTCCTGGAGCGGGAAGGCCGTCCGCTGCGACTCGTACGCACCTCAGGGCTCGGCGCAGCCTTCCCGCTCGGCCTGGTGTTCGGCGCGGGCTGGACCCCCTGCCTGGGGCCGACGCTGGCCAGCATTCTCACCCTGTCCGCGGCCGGGCCGGGCGCCGACCCGGCCCGCGGGGCGCTGCTCGCCTTCATCTACACCCTCGGCCTCGGGCTGCCGTTTGTACTGGTCGCCGCCGCCCTGCAACGCGGGATGCGGCTGGTCGGCGTGCTGCGCCGGCACTCGCGGGCGATCGAACGGTTCGGCGGCGCGCTGCTGGTCGTGGTGGGCGTGGCGCTGGCGACCGGCGCCTGGACCGAGCTGCTGGCCGCCCTGCGTCCGTTCACGGTGAGCACGACCACCCTGCTATGAACGGCACCTTGCGAGCAGCCGCCGGGGTGGTGCTGCTCACCGTCGTCCTGGCCGGCTGCGGAGGGGCGAAACCCGGCGCCCGGCAACCCGTCCCGGCATCCCAGACGTCAGCCGGCTCGGCCCCCACCGGCCAGCTGTTCGGCCAGGTCACCCCCGGCCGGCGCGAGCAGGTGCCCTCGGCGTTGCGCGGAGCTTCCGGCCTGCCCGCTCCGATCGTGAGCGCCCGGCAGTTGCAGGACGGCGGCCCCGGACCGGACGGCATCCCCGCGATCGACCATCCCCGCTTCTTGCCTGCGGATTCGGCGAGTTTCTTGAGCGACACCGAACCGGTGATCGCGGTGGACGTCGGCGGTCAGCACCGGGCCTACCCGGTGCAGATCCTGATCTGGCACGAGATCGTGAACGACACGATCGCGGGCATCCCGGTCGCGGTCACCTACTGCCCGTTGTGCAACTCGGCGCTCACCTTCGACCGAAGGGCCGCCGGGCGGGTGCTGGATTTCGGCGTTTCGGGGAAGCTGTATCAGTCCGATCAGGTGATGTACGACCGGCAGACCGAGTCGCTGTGGGCCCAGTTTGTCGGGCAGTCCATCGCCGGGCTGCTCACCGGAACCCGGCTGCGCGATTATCCGACCCAGACAGTGCCCTGGGGCGGGTGGAGAGCGGCAAATCCGAAGGGCTGGGTGCTCTCGCGGGAGACCGGATTCGTCCGGGATTACGGCACAAACCCCTACGCGGGTTACGACAGTGCACCTGGCCGGCCATTCCTGTTTAACGGGCGGCTTGATCCGCGGTTGGCGGCTCGCCGGCGGGTCGTGGGCTTGGGTGCGGGGCCGGATGCGCTCGCCGTGGCCTGGCCTGCGCCGGCGCGGCCTGCGGTGCTCAACGTTCGGGTGGCGGGCGCTCCGGTGACGGTGTGGTGGCAGCCGGGGACGCGCTCGCCGCTGGATGCGGCCGCCGCGGGTCAGGATATCGGGGCGAGTGGAGCGTTCCGTCCCGAGCTGGACGGCCGCGGGCTGCTGTTCTCGGTGCGGGCCGGCGCCGTCGTCGATGCGCAGGCCGGCAGCCACTGGTCGCTGGCGGGGCGGGCAGAGTCCGGCCCGCTCGCTGGCCGGTCGCTGACTCCGGTCGCCCACGTGGACTCATTCTGGTTCGCCTGGCTTGCGTTCTGGCCACACACGAGGCTGGTGACCTGACCGACGGGATCAGGGCGTGCACGTCCCCGCGGGAAAACCGGGCCAGAGCTGGGTGTCTGGATAGAACGAAGCCCAGACGTACCAGTAGGTATCCAGGTGCGCGAGCACCGCGAGCCGCGACCCGCGCAAGGGCCCGCGGCTAGCCAGCCCATCGTTCGTCCAGCTCGACCCGGTCTCGCGGTCCTGGATCGCGCCAGTCACGTCGGAGCGGAAGTGCAGCGTGCGGCCACCGATCCTGGCGTCGAACAAGCCGGTTGATCCCACGTCCGGGGCGCCCAACAGCCGGTCACTGTCGCCGATGCTGCCTACCTGCGGCCGGAAGATGGCCAGCACGGTGTTGCCGGCGACTTGCCGCTCGCTGATCCGCGCCTGCCGCAGCGCCGGGTAGGTCCAGGCATAAGCGACGCCGCCCAGGTGCGCACCGAGGACCCGGGTTTTAGGGACAAGCCGGCGATCCAGGTCGCCATCGAACAGGCTAGGCAGAGTACCGATGCGGCCGGTGGCGCCGTACGGGCTGGTGCCGTACGGCTTCTGAAAGCCGGTCTGGCGCGAGAGCACGCGGAGCGCCGGGTAGGCGCGGCGCGCTTCGTCCAGCGACTGCTGGTCGCTGGGCAGCTGGTGCAGATCGATCACGCGGCGGTTCCCGCCGGCCCACTCGCCGGTGGGTTGCAGCCACTGCGTCCCCGAGTGCCGGTCCCGCAGGATCGCGGCGCCCAGCAACAGCTTGCCGGAGGCTTCCAAGTCCAGAGTTTCCCCGCTGCCGGCGCGGGCGTAGACCGTTCCGGTGTTGCACAGCGGGCAGTAGGTCACCGCGACCGGCTGCCCGCCGACGGTGTCGTTGACCACCTCGTGCCACAGCAGGATCGCCAGCGGGTAGGCGCGGAGGTCGGCGCCGACGCGCAGCACCAGCACAGGGGCGTCGCCGCCCAGCCAGGTCCTTGCCGCCGCCGGCGCCTCGAAGGCCGGCGCCTCGATGGCCCGGATAGCCCCGGCCGGCAGCAGTCGCACCGGGCCGCCGGGCGCGTGACCGGGCACGTTCAGCACCGAGCGCTGCTCTTGGCAGGGTGGCAGCGGCACCGCGCCGGTGCCCGCGGGCGCCAAGGTCGCCGCGTCGGTGCGCGCGGGCGCCAAGGTCGCCGCGTCGCTGCCCGCGGACGACAGCGGCGTCGAAGGCGAGCGGAAGACGGTGATCGCCGCGACGGTGACTGCTAGCGCCGAGGCGGCTGCCATCATCAGCGTGCGAGCGCGCATCACGCGCCCCGATCACCGGGCAGTCGGCGGCAAGCCTTCACACCGACCGATACTGACGGTCCAGCCGATTGGATCACCGACACCTCCTGCTAGCCAACGAAGAGTTGGCAGGCACATCCCGTGGAGTGGAATGTCGCGGATGGGGTGCCTACCGCGATGTTGGGGGCGATGGCTGCGGTCCCCGCCGCTGTCGCACTGGCCGCGATCGGGGGGGAGGGTTGGCCGAAGCGGATCCTGCTTGTAGTGGCTGTTTTCCTGGCCGTGCCGGCCGCGGCGCTGCTTGTCTTCGGTGTGGCACTCTCGCCACTCCTGGAGCGTGCCCTACGGGGGCTCACGGCCACGAGGCACCCGCACCGACCTACCTGAGGGAGTGTCATTTTTCGGTGCAGTCGTGGCAGCTTCATCGGGTTGCTCCCTGTCGTTGCTGCGTTGCGGTCGCTTCGTCGACGAGATTGCCGTTGCAGTCCAGGCCTTGGTCGATCAGCTGGCGGTAGTGCGAGCAAGGCCATCCGGCGCCGGTGGGACGCGGCACCTTCGTCCATGAGCCGCACGAACTGCCGGACCTCGGCGACCGGCATCCCGGTCCGGCGTAAGGCTTGGACCAGCCGCACGAAGCCGACCGGCGCGACCGAATATTGCTGGCGCCCGGCGCCGGAGCGTGTGATCAGCTGCCTAGCAGCCTCCGAGTGATCCTCGCTAACGGGGAAGTCAATGCCGCCAGGTAGGGCAGGATCGGCGTCGTGGCCACTGACCTCGCGGAGCTTCTCGTTGCAGACGCGGGGTCCTGGCGAGCGTGGCTGTTCGAGAATCACCGCGAGTCGCCCGGTGTGTGGCTAGTGCTCACTAAGAAAGGCGGCCGGGTGACGGCGCTCGACTATGCCTGCGCTCTGGACGAGGCGCTCTGTTTCGGCTGGATCGATGGGCAGGTCCGCCGCCGCGACGAGGCCAGCATGCGGCAACGTTTCACGCCTCGCAGGTCCAAGAGCGCGTGGTCGCGCCGCAACGTCGAGCACGTCGCACGGCTCACCGCGGCCGGCAGGATGACCCCCGCCGGGCACACCGCCGTCGACGCAGCCAAGACGGACGGACGGTGGCAAGCCGCCTACGCCGGGCCTGCGGCCAACGAAAGCCCGGACGACTGGGCCGCGGTGCTTGCCGGAAATCCTGGGGCAAAAGCGATGTGGGACATCCTGACCTCACAGAACCGTTACGCGATCACCTACCGGATCGGCCAGGCGAAGCGTCCCGAGACCCGCGCCAAACGGCTCGTTGAGTTTGCAGCGATGCTAGCCCGTGGTGCCACCGTCCATCCGCAGAAACGGCAACTCGGCTAGTTCACCGACGCGTTCACCACATCGGTCCTTCCGGTCCGATCGCATACGAGAAGCGTTCAGCAGGGCACCACGACGATGGAGCGGCCGAGCCGCTGATCGACGGGGCGAACATCGACACACGCGAGGAGGCGGGCCAGGTTCGCTTGGCCCCCGCTGGGTTCGCGCCACATTTGCGCGAACTGGGCGATCAGCAGGTAGGCCTCGGCGACGCACGCGGACATGGCTATGTACGCGGCCAAGCAGTTCCGGGTACGACGTCACCGCCTACGACCCCACCCTGGACACGTCCGCCCCCAGCCGGCTGGCCATGGTGGGCCACCTGCGCCAGGCCATCGCCGCCGGGACCCTCGAGATCTACGTGCAACTGAAGGCGTCTCTAGCCACCGGCAAGTTCACTGGAACCGAGGCCCTGGCCCGCCGGAAGGACCATCAGCGGGGGACCGTGCATCCCGCGGAGTTCATCCCCCTGGCCGAACGCAGCGGCCTGATCCGGCCGCTGACCGACGGTTCCATTGCAAAGCGTCGCTACCTGACGGGTCGGTTCAAAGGACTGGCATTCCTTCGGTCGGTGACGAGGCGCGTGCGTGGTCACGTCTCGGGATGCGGCCGGCCAGGCGGGCGAGGCGCCCGGCGTTGATCGCGGCTGCCATGGCGGTGGCCATCTGGGCCGGCCGCTGCGCCCGGGTGATCGCGGAGGCAACCATCACCGCGTCGCAGCCGAGCTCCATCGCGAGCACCGCGTCGGAGGCCGTTCCGATGCCGGCGTCGAGGATGACCGGAACCTGCGCTTCGCTCACAATCAAATCGATGTTGTACGGATTGCCGATGCCTAGCCCGCTCCCGATCGGTGAGCCCAGCGGCATGACGGCAACGCAGCCGACCTGCTGCAGGCGCCGGGCCAGCACCGGGTCGTCGTTGGTGTAGGGAAGCACCGTGAATCCCTGTGCCACCAGGTGCTCGGCGGCGTCCAGCAGCTCGATCGGGTCGGGCAGCAGGGTGGTGTCGTCGGCGACGACCTCGAGCTTGACCCAGTCGGTCTGGAGCGCCTCCCTGGCCAGCTGCGCGGTGCGGACGGCCTCGTGGGCCGTGCGGCAGCCGGCGGTGTTCGGCAGGATCCGGACGTCGGCGCGGTCGAGCACGTCGAGGATCGAGCCTCGCGTGCCAGGGTCGGTCCGGCGCATCGCGACCGTACACATGCCAGTTCCTGACCCGTTCAGCACCTCATCGAGGACCTGCATGCTCGGCACCCCGCCGCTGCCGAGGATCAGCCGGGAGGGGAGCATCTCTCCGCCGATCACAAAGGGGTCGTCCACCGTCATCCTCCTTGCACGGCGGTGAGGATCTCGACGGCCTGCCCGGCGCGCAGCACGAACGCCGCCCAGTCGGCGCGTGGGACGACCTCACCGTTGACGGCTGCGGCACATCCACGGCTCTGGCTTGCTTCGCGGCGCAGTAGGTCGGCGAGGGTGAGCCCGTCGCGCAGCGCCCGCTGTTCGCCGTTGATCGTCAGCTGCACGTGAGCACCTGCCTCGAGGTGAATCGGTCGGGGTGAAACGGGGCGAGCACCGACGGCAGTGCGCCGTCGAGAATGAGGGCGGTGACGCCGTCGGCGGTCACCGGGGTGAGCAGGATGCCGTTGCGGTAGTGGCCGGTGGCGCTGATCAGCCCGTTGAGCGCGGTGGGGCCCACGATCGGGGCGTTGTCGGGGGATCCGGGCCGGACGCTGGTGCTGACCTCGACCAGTTCGGCGTCCCCGAGCAGGGGGAGTAGCGACTGCGCGTCGCGTAGCAGCTCGTAGACGGCACCGGCGCGGGGACGCACGTCGAAGCCGGCCTCCTCGCTGGAGGCACCGACCACCAGCTCACCGCCTGCGCGCGGGACGATGTAGATCGGCGAGCCTTTGACCGCGCCGCGCACGATGCGGGGCAGCACCGGCCCGCGCAGCCGAAGGCGCAGCGTCTGGCCCTTGACCGGTCGTACCGGGGGCAGCACCTGCTCGGGCACCCCGCTGAGCTGACCCGACCAGGCGCCGGCCGCGAGTACCACGATCTGCCCGGATACTTGCTCACCGTCGTCGCAGACCACGCCGGTAGCCCGGCCCGCGTGGGTGGTGACGCGCACGGCGCGGGCCCGAATCAGCCGCACCCCGGCGCGTTCGGCGGCGACCAGCAAGGCAGCGTGCAGCAGCCGGTTGTCGACCTGGTGGTCATCGCTGGCGAGCAGCCCCCCGGGCAGCCCGGCGGCGAGAGCCGGGACGGCGGCGCGAAGCTCGCGCCCGGTGAGCAGTTCCATGCGCCGGCCGAGCGAACTCGCGTAGCGCTGCAGGTCGCGCAGGCCGGCCAGGTCGGCGCCGTCCCACGCCGCGGCCACGGTGCCGCACGGCCGGTAGCCCACCTCGCGGCCGGCGGCCTGGGTGAGCTCGCCGACAAAGGCGGGATACCGGGCCGCCGAATCCAGGTTCAGCGCCAGTAGCGGCGCCTCACCGAAGTGCAGTTCGGTAAGGGGGGCGAGCAGGCCGGCAGCAGCGCTCGAGGCGCCGCTCCCCGGCGCAGAGTCGACCACCGTGACCGTAAGCCCGCGCTGCGCGCATCGCCAGGCGATGCCAAGGCCGATCACCCCGGCACCCACCAGCAGCACTTCACTCATCCCTGCGCGCTCTTTCCAGCTGCACGGACGGGGGCTGGGCTGGGGAAGGTGCCTCCCTGCGCCGGCATTACCCGGATCAGGTTCAACGGTCGGCGGCTCCCAGCCGGCCCTCTCAGCCCAGTCCACACCGGGCTCCCGTGTACAGCCAACGATGCTACCCCTGCCCGGAGAGCGGCAACGCCCCACCGACCCCGCGTAGCGTCCCGAGTGAGTCGAATGGCCCGGTAGCGTCCCCGGACGTGCCCGATGTGCGTGCCGCCCTCAACGACGCCCGGCTGTATCTGTGTACCGACTCCAGGCGCCGGTCGGGTGATCTCGCAGAGTTCCTCGACGCCGTGTTCGGCGCCGGCGTCGACATCGTCCAACTGCGGGAAAAGGGACTGGAGGCACGCGAGGAGATCGGATTCCTTGAGGTGTTCGCCGAGGCCGCCCGGCGCCACGGGAAGCTGTTCGCCGTCAACGACCGCGCCGACATCGCCTATGCGGTCCGCGCCCCGGTGCTGCACCTGGGACAAGGCGATCTACCGACCGAGGTGGCGCGCCGGATCCTCGGCGACGAACCCGTCATCGGCCGTTCAACGCACACGGCCGCCCAGCTCGAGGCCGCGGCGGCCGATCCCGACATCGACTACGTGTGCGCCGGACCTACCTGGCTCACGCCGACCAAGCCCGGACGCCCAGCAGCCGGACCGCAGTTACTGACCCATGCGGCGTCACTCGCTCCGGTCCGGCCATGGTTCGCGATCGGCGGCATCACCTCCCTGCAGCGGCTCGACGACGTGCTCGGGTGCGGCGCGTCCCGGGTCGTTGTCGTCCGGGCGATCACCGACGCCCCGGACCCCCCCGCAGCGGCCCGCGCCTTTGCCGAACGTCTGCGCGTGCCCTCCCCTCCCCATCGATCGACCGACCGTGAGCGGATCGAGACCGTGAGCAAATCGAGACCGTGAGCCGGTCGAGTGACCGTGGGCCGGCCGATCGGGCCCGCGCGGGCGGGAGCGCGCCGGGCATGACCACGCTCGTCGTCATGCACACCGGGCAGCTGCGCCCGGGCGTCCTCAGCGCCGTCCGCAACCTGCTCGATGGCGTCTTCGGGGAGGAGTTGACTGACGAGGACTGGGAGCACTGCCTCGGCGGGATGCATGCGCTGGTGTGGGCCGGCTCCGACCTGATCGGGCACGCGTCGCTGATTCAGCGGCGGCTCCTGCACAGGGGTCGAGCGTTGCGGACCGGCTACGTCAATGGCGTTGGCGTGCGGGCGGACCTTCGTCGTCGCGGGCACGGCGCGGCGATGATGTCGGCGCTGGAGCAGCTGGCGGCTGGGGTTTACGAGCTGGCTGCGCTGGGGGCGACCGATGAGGCGGCGGCCTTCTACGCGGCCAGGGGCTGGTGCCAGTGGCAAGGACCCACGTCGGTGCTCACACCCGCCGGCATTGTTCGCACCCCCGAGGAAGACGACAGCGTCTACGTTTTCCCATTCTCGGTGCAGTTGGACCTGCGGGCCGAACTGACCTGCGATTGGCGCAGCGGCGATGCCTGGTGAGCTGCAGCCGGCTGGGCGTGGTCATCTTGCGCCGGCGCGCACAGCGGGAAGGTTTCCGCTGGCCGCTCCGGCCCTTGCGCCAGTGGTCGAGTTCCGCGGCTGGCACGGGCCGGGAAAGGTAGAAGCCCTGCGCCTGATCGCAACCGTGTCGTGTCAGCTCGGCCAGGGCAAGGGCGTTCTCGACGCCTTCGGCAACCATCCGCAGACCGAGGCTGTGGGCGAGGGAGATGATGGAGATGACCAGCGCGGCGGCGTGCGCATCGTCGGCCATCGGGAACACGAACGAGCGGTCGAGCTTGAGCTCGTCGATCGGCAGCTCCCGCAGGTAGGCCAGGGAGCTGTACCCGGTGCCGAAGTCGTCGACCGAGATTTGGACCCCGCGCTCGCGCAGTCGGTAAAGGATCTGCCGGGCTCGGTTGCGGTCGGCCATGAGGAACTCTTCGGTGATTTCCAGCTGCAGGGCGCTCGCCGGTAGCTGCCGGGCTGCCAGCAGGGCGGCGACCTGGTCGGGTATGTCGCTGTCGACCAGCGAGCTGGCCGACAGGTTCACCGCGACGGTGAGCGGCTGGCCGCTCGCGTGCCAGACGGCGGCCTGGTCCAGCGCCTTGGCCAGCACCAGCTTGGTGAGGGCGGGCATCAGGCCGGCTTCCTCGACCAGGCCCAGGAAGCTCGCGGGATACAGCAGGCCGCGGATCGGATGATCCCAGCGCACCAGCGCCTCGACCCCACGGACGGCGCCGGTGTCCAGGTCGACTTTGGGCTGGTAGTGCAGGCACAGCTGGTCTTCGGACAGGGCAGTGCGCAGGTACTGCAGGGTGCGTAGGCGTTCGTCACCGTCGCTGTCGTCGGCGTCGGTGTACACCAGATGTCCGTTGCGGGTGCGTTTGGCCTTGTACATGGCGATGTCGGCACGGCGCAGCAGCAGGCTGAGGTCGGTGCCATGTTCGGGGGCGAGGGCGATGCCGATGCTGGCGGCGGTCGCGAGCATGATGTCGCCGAGCGGGAAGGGCTCGGTGAGAGCCGCGTGGATTTTGCGGGCGACCCCCATCGCCTGCAGGCGGTCGGCGCCGACGAGCAGCACAGCGAACTCGTCGCCGCCGAGGCGGGCGAGCAGGTCACCGTCGCGCAGCTGCGCAGACAGCCGGACGCCGACGTCGACCAGAAGCTGGTCGCCGACCTGATGGCCGAGGCTGTCGTTGACCTCCTTAAACTTGTCCAGGTCAAGCAGCAGCATCGCGGCGGCAGGCGCAGTGCCGAGCTGCGCCTGGACGTGGGAGTAGAAGGCTCGGCGGTTCGGCAGGCCAGTGAGGTCGTCGGTCGTGGCCTGCCGGCGAAGGTCAGCCAGGCGCCGTTGGTGGCGGAATGCCAGCTGGGTGCGCCCGGCGGTCGCCAGGACGGTCAGCGTGGCCAGGACCACGGCGATGGCTGGGACGTGCGTCACGGTGCCGGCGACGAGCACCGTGAGGCTCGCCGCGATCGCGAGGGCCGGGACGGCGAGTGCAGCTGGCTGCTCGGAGCGCCGGGACTGTTCGGAGCGCGTGGACTCCGGTTCCCCGGCGGGATGGCGCGCCCACAGCGTCATCAGCGCCAGCCCCACAGCCCAGAGCGCGTCCAGCGGGGTCCCGACCACGTAGCTGCCGCCTGCGATTTGCAGGTCGTAGACGATGTCGGTGCCGGCGAACAGCCCGAAGCCGGCCAGCAGCGCCAGCCAGGGCCAGGGCAGCCGTAGCCGGCGCAGCGCGGCGACGGCAACGACGACGGCGATGAGCAGCAGATCGAAGATGGGGAATGCCACCGACACCGCCACCGCGAGCGGCCCACCGGAGGCGTCGCTAAAGGCAGGCCCGAGCAGCACCGCGATCACCGCCGCGGCTGCCGTGCCGCCGAGCAGGCTGTCAAGCCAAACTGCCCCCCGCTCGGCGCGGTGCTCGCGGTGCACGGCGAGCATGACGGCAATCAGCACCGCGGGGTAGAAGGACAGGTAGCCGATGTCTGCGGTGGATGGGACCGGAAGCGTCTGGTGGTGGGCTTGCGCCAGCTCGAGGACGATGTTGCCGGCGGCGAACGCCGAGACGCCGACGGAGAGCCAGGTGACCTCATAGCGCCGCCCGTGCGCGCCGGGCAGCGACAGCCAGCACACGACGGCTGGAACGATCTGGGTCCCGATGCCCAGCCACCCGTCCACCAGCGGTGGGAACCCCGAGCCCGGCCTGGCCAGTGCCGCGAGGTAGACGGCCAGCAGCAGCCACATCAAGGCCTGCATGCCGCGGCGCACCAGGGGTTGACTCATCACGACCACGGTCGAGGTAACGGCTGGGTGGGCCATGGGGCGCCGGCGGCCCGGTGCATAAGACTCCAACCATTCTAGGAGGGACACCCGGGTCATCGACGCCGTTCGCCTCGGGCTTGACCTTGTCGGTAGGTGACACCTGCCAGGCCCAGTCCCCTCGACCCCGCGGCCACCCCCCCGCGGCTCCCCCCGCTGGTGATCATGCAACAGTGGTCGCAAAATCGCCGATTTAGCGACCAACTTTGCATGATCACGGTTAGCGGGTCGGCGAGCCGGACCTGCTCTGGGATCCTCGCCGGGTAGTCTGACCCACTCAGCAACAACGAGGAGAACACGTGACGAACACAGCATCGGGCCGAACTGCACCGCCAAGCTCGGCGGCTGGTATACCAGTGCAGCCGACCGCCGACGTCCAGGTTCCTCCGGCCGGGTCCAGCGCGTGGCTGAGCAACTATGCGCGGAACCGGAAGCTGGACTATTTCCTCAGTGGAATCCCGCGGGATGCGGACATTTTGGATGTGGGCTGCGCGGATGGTTGGGTCCGTCGCTGGGCGCAGGCCCGCGGTTGGTCCGGCCTGGTAGGCATCGATCTGCGTAGCCCCGCCGACATCGTGGGGGATGTTAACTGCTGGCGCGAGCTCGGTCTCACCGAGCACAGCTTCGACGTCATCGTGGCCTTTGAAGTGGTCGAGCACGGGGACCTCGCGGCCGCACTACACGCGCTGCTCAAGCCGGCCGGTGTCCTGGTGGCGACCACACCGGTCCCTCGGATGGACTGGGCCTGCAAGTTGATGGAATCCGCGGGCATGTTGCAGCGCCGGACCGGTGAGCACACGCACCTGGTCGACCTGCGCGATTACCCCGGATTCCACGTCCGGGAGCGAAAGGTCAAGGGCTTGGTCTCGCAGTGGGGCGTGCTCACCCCGACCTGAGCGCCGAAACGTCGGCGCAACGGCACGTCGGGAGGCCGCCTGATCGGACGCGCCCCGGTTGGCCGGGCTAGCAACATCGAGGCGTCGGCCGCGAAAATGGTCGGTCCACCGCTTCACGTGCACCGCACACGGGCCGACGGTACGCAAGCAAATGCTCGGCCAGTCGAGTATTCGGCCGGCCGGCTGGCCGCGGCGGCGGCAAGTATCAGCAGTCTCCGTGCAGCGAGCTCGGGTCGGCGGGCACGTCAACCCCGTGTTCGCGCAGGGCATCCAGCGTGAGCAACTCGAGGGCCCGAACGTGGGTGGAGGCGAGGATGACGGGTGCTGCAACGCCCGCCTCGTAGGCCTGGCGCCACCGCGCGGCGACGACGCACCACCGATCACCGGGTCGTAATCCCGGGAAACGCAACTCCGGGCGCGGTGCGCTCAAATCGTTACCGACCTGTCGTTGGTGATCTAGGAAGTCTGCTGTCATGACGGCGCAGACCGTGTGGCTGCCGATGTCCTGGGGTCCGCTCGCGCAGCACCCGTCGCGGAAGAAACCTGTCACCGGATCCGTGCCGCACGGTTCCAGCTCGCCACCGAGCACATTGCGGTCGGTCACAGTTCAGCGTGCCATGCCGGCCATGAACGTCTGCTGGGTAGGGGCCGTGGGTTGCCTTGGGACACTCCGGCGTCCTCTCTGGCTCGGTCCAGCGCCTCGGTGAGGGGCTGCATTGGGGCTCCCCGTCGATGGCCGGGGGCTGGGTGGTGCCGCTGGGCGGGTTGACTAGCGCCTGGCACAGTTCGGGTAGAGGCTGCCCGGTGCGCCGGCTGATGTTCCGCAGCATCGCGTCGGCCACCGTGGGAAACAGTTGGTCTCGTTGCATGAGCATCCCGCGGGCCAGGGCGCTGGCTACGGACATGCCGCCGGTCCTAGGCAGAAACCGGCCGTGTCCTCTTGGCCGAAGACGGCGCCAAGCTTACGCTGTGCGTCAGCGCCATCGACAGAGGGATTCTCTAGGTGCACGGCACGAAGCGGACACCCTTGGGGGAGGAGAGCGCGGCTCGGCTGGCTGGGCAGCTCGCCGATATTGCGCGACTCCTGCTCCTGCCGGGCACGGTGGCTCAAACGCTGCACCGCATAGTGGGGTTGTCGGTCGCATCGATCGAAGGCTGTGACGAGTCGGGCCTGTGCGAGAGCACCCTCGACGATCGCGCCTCGGTACCCAGTTCCCCGCAAATCGCTGAACTCGACCGGCTGCAGACCCAGCTCGGTGAGGGCCCTGCATTGATGCCATCGGCGGCCTGGACACTGTCGATGCCCCGGACCTCACAGAGGGCGGAAGATGGCCCAGATTCGGGCCGCTCGCCGTGAAGGCCGGTTTGCGCAGTGTGCTGGGCTACCGCCTGTTCGCGGGAAGCGAGACCCTTGGTGCGCTGCAGTTGTACGCCAGGTTGCCCGCCGCGTTCAACGCCACCGACCGCGCGCAGGGATTGATCTTCGCCGCTCATGCCGGCATGGCGCTGGGCGTGGCACGCGCCCAGGCCACCGAGCGGGGCCGAACCGATCATCTGCAAACCGCTCTGGTTTCGCGCGAGATTATCGGTCAGGCCCAAGGCATCCTGATGGAACGTGAGCGCATCACCGCCGAGCAGGCATTCGACTTGCTGCGCCGTTCCTCACAGCACTTGAATCGGAGGCTCCGCGACGTCGCTCAGGAGCTGGTCGACACCGGCACCGTCCCTGGCGGGTAGTCGTCGCGAGCGGCAGGCAACCGGATTACCGAGCGGCGGGAACCGGGTGACCCCGATTCCCCGCCGCTCCCGGTTCACTCCTACGGCTGGTAGGCGCGGAACGTGTCGACCGCGTCCCCGGCCGCTGGCGTTCTGGTGTCGTCCCTGGGCTCGGCGGCCGTGAAGGCGATTACCGGACAGTTGATCAGGACGTTGGTTGACCCGTAGGGGGCGCCCATCGGGCCGGTCAGCAGGTCGGGCCGGCTGGCCGCAAGGTGCAGCAGCGCGAACTCATCGGTCTGTCGCGTGTTGAGACCTTGCCGGACCGCCTTGTCGGTCCACTGACCGAAGGTGGCGTCCCACAGCGGGCTGTAGGCAGCCTGTCGGGGCGCGTTGAGCGTCGGAAAGTCGCCCTGCACGTTCAGCGCGTCCCCGTTGCGTTGCAGTGCCCTGATCAGGCCGGTGTTGGCGAGCGAGGCGTCTTCACTTGCGTGCCCGTCGACGATCAGGTGGGTGAGGCCCTGTGCCTGTGGGTTGTTCAGCCCGGTCTGCCCGTTGGTGAACGGGAAGATGCGCTCACGGCCCGAGCCGAAGAAGTCATCGCCGCCGGCGTAAGCGCTTTTGGCCAGCAGCGGTACGAAGGTGGCCCGCTCCAGGACTGCGGTGGCCGCATCGGATGACTCAGTGCTCAGGTAGATGATCGGCTTTGCCGAGTCGAAGCCGTTGATGATGAGCAGCTCGACTGACGCGCCGTAGAACTGGCCCGGGCCGGCCGGCCGCGCCGGATGGACCGCGAGCACCCGGTCGCCGGTGTTGGTGTGGTGCGTGACGTCGAACGGTCCGTCGCCGACTGCCACGATCGGCGCGTTGTAGACGATGCTGGTGCCCTTGATCCGGATGAACGGGCTGTAGTGAGCGTCACCTACGGCGCCGGGCTGGGCCACCGCCGGCGGGAAGGCGTGGGGGGATCCCGCCTTGAGCACCCGCGTCGGGGTGAAGTCTGGGATGCCCTGGAAGTTCACGATGGCCGAGGCGAATCGGCTGGTCGTCGGGGTGCTCAGCGTGACGTCCTGCACCACCTGTGGGGTCTGCAGCAGGTTGGCCAGCTTCGGCGCGAAGTTCAGTCCCAGGACGTCGGCTGCCCCGGCGTCGGAGGCTTCGGTGAGGATGTACCAGACGGTCTTGCCGCCGAAGGTGCCCTTGTGCAGCGGCACGGTAGCGCTGTGGTGATCGAGGTTGACCCGAACGGTGTTGCGCAGGATGTACTTCTCCCGCGGCAAGATTCCCGAGGTCTGGACCGAGCCCCTGTCGTCGTGGGCAGACGAGGAGCCGGCATTGGCCCGGTGCTGCCCGCGGCCGGCGAGGGCCGGGGTTGCGGCGGCGACGGCGACGGCGGTCCCCACCGCGACGGTGCCGGCCAGCCATCGTCTGCGGTTGCGCGATGATCTCATGCTGTTCCTCTCAGGTATCCGGGCCCAACACGTCGGTGTGAGGGACTATCCGGCCACCCCGGGGATTCGGCCGCGGGGTCTGGCCCGATCCAATGCCGACTGCCGCGGCCCGGATAGCCTGCACGGCAATCCGTATGCGACCCGTAAGCCGACCTTACGACGTCGTGACGCATCTGCTCATTGACCGGCGAACGTCGTCGCGGGGCAGCGTGATTACCGATCCGTAATGAGACTTACCGGGTGTCGCTCGCCAGGCGGGCGACAGTCGGGAGGATCAAGTAGCCCGAGCGATCAGGGTGACGGCCTGTCGGGAGGGTCGAGCGGCTCGGGCGAGCACGCTGCGGGCCACGTATACGCCGCGACGAACGAGTCGGCGGCCGGCGGCAACAGCATCGTGGTGTTCGACCGAGGCAGCGACGGGCGGTTGACGCAGGCCGGCACGTATCCCACCGGGGGGTCCGGCAGCGGCGCGCCGGCCGGCTCTGGTTTCGAGCAGTCGCAGAACGGGGTCATCCTCGGCGGCCAGCCGGGTGCGGACACCACCCAGTTCAAGGATCTGCTGTTCGCCGTGAACGCCGGCAGCGACAGCATCACCGTGTTTCGCACTAGCGGCGACACCCTTGTCCCGGTGGGACCCCCGGTCGCCTCGGGCGGTACCAAGCCAACCAGCCTGACCGTGAACAAGGACCTGCTCTGCGTGCTCAACGCGGGTGCGTTGCCGCTCGGCCAGGGCGGCCTGGCGCCCTCCATCACCGGCTTCCGGATCGGCCACGACGGTGTGCTGACCCAGATCCCAGGTTCGACGCGGGCGCTCAGCGGTGGCTCCACGGCCGGTGCGGCCCAGGTCGAGTTCGACCCGACCGGCCGGGTCGTGAGCGTGACGCAGCGAAACGCCAACCGGATCGACAACTTCCTGGTTCAAAAGGACGGGACGCTCAGCGCGCCGATCCCAGGAGCTTCCAGCGGCAGCAACCCGTTCGGGTTCGCCGAGAGCCGCAAGGACCCGGCGACGTTGATCGTCGCGCAGGGCAACTTCCCACCGCCGACGCAAGGCGGGGCATCCAGTTACAACATCGATCCGCGGACCGGAGCCCAGACCACGATCAGCGGCGACGTCAAGAATGGGCAGAGCGATAGCTGCTGGGTGGCGCTGAGCAAGGGGGAGCGGTATGCGTTCATCACCAACTTTTTCAGCAATGACGTGTCCAGTTACACGGTCGGGCCGCACGGCACGTTGACACTCAAGCAGGCGGTCGCCGGTGTCACGGACCCGAACACGCCGTTCGGTGCCAACGACGAAGCGACGAGCGGCAACAACCGCGAGTTCCTCTACGCGCGGAACTTCGTGGACGGCAGCATCGCCCAGTTCAAAATCAACAACGACGGAACCCTCACCCCGCTGGGCAACGTCGGCGCGGTCGGACCGGGCACCGGCTTCGGACTCGCCGCCGAATAAGGCGCATAGCGCCGTAGACGTTCTGCCGTCACCTGACGAAGGGCAACTGGCGGGGTAACGCCTGGCTGGCGCACTTCCACAGCTAACCGGAAGACTGGGCGGATGAGCCGTTACGACGCCTCCACCGCACTGATCGTGGTTGACGTGCAGAACGATTTCACCGATCCGGGCGGTGGGCTGTATGTCTCGGGCGGGGAGACGATCGTACCGTTGGTCAACGCTGAGGTCGATGCCGCCACCGCGGCCGGCGCCCACGTCTTCTACACCCAGGACTGGCATCCGCCGTCCACCCCGCACTTCGCCAAGGACGGGGGTAGCTGGCCGGTGCATTGCGTCGCCGGTACTCCCGGTGCCGAGCTGTACCCGGAGCTGAGAGTGCTCGGGCCGGTCGTGCGCAAGGGCAGCGCCGGGGAAGACGGCTACTCGGGCTTCTCCCAGCGCGAACCGGGCCGCGCCGCAACCACGCCGACCTCCCTGGACGGCGACCTACGTACGGCGGGAATTCGTCGGCTGGTGATTGTCGGGCTGGCCCTTGACGTGTGCGTCAAGGAGACCGCCCTGGACGGGCGCCGGTTGGGATACGACGTCGCCGTGCTGCGTGAGGCGACCCGCCCAGTGGAGTTGGTTGCCGGCGACGGCGAGCGCTCGCTGGGCGAACTCGCCGCGGCCGGCGTCACGGTCTCCTAGCCGCCCAGCGGCAGGAAACCCGCCCGGCGCGACGAACACACGATGATGACAGTCACCCGCCCGGGCCGAACACCTCGCCGGGGCCTCCCGCTAATCGCGGGACGCCGCGCCCTCCCGCTTATCGCGGGAGGCGTGGTCCTTGCCTGCCTGAGCCTGCCGGGAGGGGCCGCCGCAGCAGCCGGCCCGGTCTACGCGCCCGGCGCCGCCCCGCTCCCCGCGGCTCCCTCGCTGCCCAGCGTTCAAAGCGGCCAGCGGCCAGGACCCGACGCCCTGTACGCGTCGCCCCCCCCGGCCCCGCAGCTGCAAAACCACGATCCCCGCTTCCGCGCCCAACCCCTGCTCGTCTCGGGCACCGAGGCCTACGTCAATGGCGAGTACCTCTACCAGGATTACCTCTACGACGATCATGGCAGCCAGGCGATGCCCCTGGACCCGGCAAGCCAGACCGCGAGTGATCCGACCACCGTCAACGGGCTGTCCGCCGACGCGCTGGCCTACCAGGTCGGCAGCATCACCTACCCCACCGACCCGGTCTACGCCGGCAACGCCGCTGACCTGGTGGAGTTCCGGATGGTGCCGGGCCCGACGAGCACCGCCTACCGGTTCACCCTGAACACCCTGCGCCGCGACGACTCCACGATTATCTCGCTGGCCCTGGACACCGACGGCAAAGTCTCAACCGGAACGTCGACGCTGCCGCGCGATCCCGGTGCTCCCTTCCCCGGCACCGACGCGGCCATCACGACGTGGGGGAGCGGCGCCGAGGTGAGCCGCTTCGCCCCCGACGGCCACCTGCTGACGACCAAACCGGTCCAGGTCCACACCGACCTGACCTCCCGACAGATCACCGTCACGGTGCCGCGCAGCGTGCAGGACCCAGCCGGCCGGGTGCGCGCCACACTTGCCACCGGCCTGTACGACAAGGCCACTGGCGGCTGGCTGCGCCCGCAGCCGGGTGCCGCGACCGTGACAACACCAGGAGGCGCTGGGATCGACGATCTCGCTCCTAGCGGTATCTTCAACGTGGGCTTCCGGTTCGACGAAACCGTGCAGCACCAGAACGCGCCGCCGGATGAGAAGCAGGCGCTCGCGCTGAAAGGCCACAGCCCGACGGCCTTCGCCCACGACATCGACGTTGACGCGCTGCGCGCCGGGGTTAACAGCTCGACGGTGCCGACGACCGGCCTGCAAATCCGGATGTACCCCAGCCGGCTGCACCTCGGTGACGGCCAGCAGGTCGCCTTCCCCGAGGAACTCGGCCAGCTGCAGCCCTACGCGTTGCATATCCCGCCCAGCGGCCCAACCAGCCACCCGCATTCCCTGACGCTGGCGATCCACTCGAACGGCCAGCACTACTGGCAATACGACGGTACGGGCATCATGACCGAGCTAGGCGACGCCCGCGACAGCGTCGTGCTCAGCCCGCTCGGCCGCGGCCACGACGGGTGGTATCTGGACTCCAGCGAGGACGACGTCTTCGAGTCATGGGCCGACGCGGCTCGCCACGTACGCCTCGACCCGAACAGCACCGCGATCACCGGCTACTCCATGGGCGGGTACGCGGCGTACCGGCTCGGCGGCCTGTACCCGGACCTGTTCGGGAAGGCATTCAGCGTGGTCGGCCCCCCGGGCAAGAAGGTGTGGGTGCCCCCCATGCCCCCCACCGACGGCATCCAGACGCTGTCCAACCTGTGGCTGGAGAACACCCGCAACCTTCCGTTCCTGAACTTCGCGCAGGCCAGCGACGAGTTGGTCCCCGTCGTCGGGCCCGTCGCGCAGAACCTGGGCAATCCGGCACTCGGAATTCGCGGCTTCGACCAGCTCGGCTACCGCTTCCGGTTCCTGCTGTTCGAGGGCGGCGAGCATTACACCCTGGCCGCGCTGGGCTACCACTTCCCGATCGCCCAGGCCTTCCTCGCCGACATCCACGTCGACCGCAATCCCGCGCACGTCACGTTCGCCTACCTGCCAGGCAGCGACAACGCCAGCTACGGGCTGGTGCACGATCACGCCTACTGGGTCAGCGGAGTGCGGCTCGCGGACCTGTCAGCGGGGCCAGGCGCCAAGGGTGTTATCGACGTCCGCAGCCACGGCTTCGGGGTAGGTGATCCGGTCAGCACCGCCGAGCACACCGCCGGCATGCAGGGCCTGCCTTATGTGGAAAGCGGGCGCACGTGGGCAGCAGCCCCCACGGAGGCCGTCAGCAACCGGGCGGATGTGACGTTGACCAACCTGCGCACTGCCACTCTGCAGCTCGACCGGGCCAGGCTCGCGACCAACGCACCGCTGACCCTGCACGTGACGGCTGATCACGCCTCGTCGCTGGGCTTGGTGGGAAGCTTCCCGGCGGGGGTGCGGGCGACCGTCGACGGCAAACCAACCCAGCTCGGTTACGGGGCCTCGGGCGTGGTCCTCCCCATCGCCGCTGGCCAGCACGTGTATGTCCTCACCCCAGGGGGCGGGCTGCTCGGTAGCCAACTCGCCGGCCTGCTGGCCCCGACCGTGGGTGCGGGCCCGAGCGGCTCGCTGGCGCCGAACGGATCGCTGGCCGCGACCACCGGGGCGCCGGCCTCGGTGAACGGGTCGCAAGCGGCGTCGGCGAGCGGCTCGCTGGCCGCAACCGGCGCCCCCTTCGGCATCGGTGTCTTGGGGACTCTGCTTGTGGTCGGCAGCCTGCTGCTGGCCCGGCGGCGCCCCGGCTCGACTCGCTAACATCGGAGCCCCGCCCATCGCCACCGGGGCGCCGGCCAGCCGACAGATCCGAGGCCACCGACCGCCATGCCCACCACTCACGCCGACCACCCGGAAGTAGATCTCGCCCGGTTCGCCGCCCTCGTACCCGCCGATCATGGCCTCGCCGTCATCGCCCTCGCGCTCCCCGACCACAGCACGCACGCCTCGGTCGCCAACGCGGGCGTTCTGCCCCATCCCCTCACCGAACGGCCCGTGGTGGGCGTGGTGGCCAGGGGTGGCGCGCGCAAGCTGCAGCATCTACGGGCAAACCCCCGCGCCACCATCGTGCTACGTGCGGGCTGGCAATGGGCCGCCGTCGAAGGCCCGGTCGAGCTGGTCGGCCCAGACGACCCGCGGCCCGGCATCGACCCGGATCGGCTCCGGCTGCTGCTGCGCGAGATCTTCACCGCGGCCGGTGGCGAGCACGACGACTGGGACGCCTACGACCGGGCGATGGCCGCCGAGCGACGTACCGCGCTGCTGCTCAGTCCCGAACGGCTCTACGCGAACCCGTAGACCACGAATCCGTGGACCGGCGCTTTGCACGTGCGGAGGTGGACTGGCGTCACAGGGATCGTGCATCTGCTCGAAGCGCCGCAGGTCCCGACTCCATCTCAAGGTCTTCGTAGATTCCAATTAGCGGTTTACAAGGCGAACGGTTATGACGGGTGGACAGCGTGGCCTGAGGCAGCCACGCTCTCGTTCGCAACGCTAGGACACCCAGCGTTTCGCGGCGGCGCCCACCGCGGCGAACGCCAGCACCACGAGAGCCAGTATGGCGATCAGCGGCGTTCCTCCGGTAGCGGCGAGGGCGCCGCTCTGGGTGGCCGCGAGCGGCGCACTACCGGCGGCTGGTGTCCCCGCCGGGGCCGGGCTGGTACCGGTCGGGGTTGGCGCGGTCCCGTTCGGCGGACCGGCGACGGGTCCCACCGGGCTCCCGGGTCCACCGGCTGCCCCGGACTGCGCTGCGTCGAGATCGACCGGGATCTCGACCGCCTGGTGGAAGGTGCCGCGGTTCTCGAACGGCTGGGCCGGCGTCGCGACGGCGCCGGCGGTCAGCGGCCGGTTCTCATCGCACGTCGGCGTCGCGTCCCCCGGGCACAGCACCGGCTTGCGCCAGGTGGAAATGTCGGTGCCGTAGGCCTTCTCCAGCGCGGTGGCCGCCGAGCTGAGCGCGGTCTGCAGTAGGGCCCGGCACGAAACGAGAGTGCCCTCGCCACAGTGGGTTCCGGTCGGAGCATCGACGTCGTGCGTGCCCAGCGCGGACCGGAGGACAGCCGATAGCTGGCTGTGCCAGCCGTCGAAGAATCCGCTGCTCACCGCGCGGGCGTCCAGCACGAGGTTCTCGTCGGACTCGATCAGCCTGACGACGTCGGCCCCAAGCTGAGGGTCGAACACGTCGTGCACCGCCTGCCGCCACCAGGCGTCGAAGGCTAGCACCGCTGCCGAGTCGTCGTCATACCCCTTGGCGGAGGTGTCGCGGCGGTGCGCCCCGGAGGCCGCCCAGGCGCGCATGGCGTCGACCAGCTTGGCCTCGGTCGGGTCGCTGACCGGGCCGAGCGCCGCGAGCAGGTCGGGCAGCACGGCCACCCCGCGCAGGTCCTGCGTGGCCGCGTTTCCACTGATGCCGACCGCCTGCGGCAGAGTCAGTTTGCTGCCGGAGCCGATCGCCGCGCGGGTGGGCTTTTCCAGCAGCTGCACCCGCTGCACCCGGCCGAACGACCACGTGCCTGTGGAGGCGTGCCAGTCCGGCGCCGCCTTGTTGTTCCACGAGGTGAGGTAGCCCTGCGCGGGGTCGATCGAGGTCGGGTTGAAGCTGTTCGGGTAGCGCGAAAAGCCGCGGCTCGTCGGGTCGAAACCGACCCAGTCATAACTGCCATCCCCCCAGATCGGCAGGTCCAGGTCGGTGCCGGCCGCTCGCCGCTGGAACCAGCCGCTCGCCAGCCAGGCGATGTGCGAGCTGGAAACGTAGAACCAATTCTCGTTGCCGGTGTAATGCCGCATCGCCGCGACGAAGTCCTGCGGGGAGTGCACCTCCCCTTCGGCCAGCTCCTCGAAAGCGACCAGCCCGCGGACGCCATTGCCGATGATGTCGACGGACCGGACCAGCGCGACCGGCCGGCCAGCCACGCTGGCGTAGCCGAACACCGGGCCGTGCACCGAGCGCAGAGTCTTGAGCGTTTGCGTGGTCGGCAGCGTTGTCGGGGCGGTGGGCGCGAGCGGGGTGTGCAGCACCTGCGTCCGCGAGGTGAACGCGGTGCACTGACCGCGGTAGAGGTAATGGTCGGAGCCCTTCGTGGCGGCCGAACCGTCGATGTTGCAGAGCTTTTCCGCGAACGTGTCGGCATTGTCGCCGAGCGCCGTCGTGCCGGTCCAGGCGAAGGTCGCGGTATGCCCGATCAGCGGGAACGGGCTCGCCCCCGGAAAGCTCATCCCGGATACGTGCACGCCGGGCGCGTGCAACTCGTACTCGACGAGGATTTCGGGGGAGTAGTAGCCCACCTGCGGTCCCATCGCGGCCAGGGCGTGCCCGCTGGCCGAATGCGCCGCCCCCACAAGCAGTGCGTTCGACGCTTCGTGCGGGAGCCCAAGCCCGTGTACGGCGAGCCCCCTGGCCCACGTCGCCATCCCGGTGAGCGGCGCGGCGGCGGGCAGGCTCGGGTCTTGCGAGGAGGCGACGGCGTTGCGGGTGCTGATCGAACCGGCGTCGATGCGCGCGTTCGCCGCCGGGTTCACCGGGCCGGGACGGTCGGAGACGAAATGCCGGGAGGTGGTGACCGGAGTCGCCGGGTTCTCCAGGTTGCGCAGGTCAGCGAAGACCTGCTTGCCGTGGACCGCGCCGAGCTTGGTTTGCAGCCGGGCGAGGATGTCGGCCTGCTTCTCCTCACCGTCACCGGCCACGGTGAACTGGGCGATCAGCAGGTAGGCCTCGGCGACGCTGTCCGCCAGCGTCCACGCCCGCGGGGTGGTGCCCAGCGCGGCGTACTCCGCCGGCAGCTTGGTGGGGTCGGTGCGGGTCGCGGTGATGTAGGCGTTGATGCCAGCGACGTACTGCTGCAGGTCGCGCAGGCCCTTCGCGCCCTCGGCGCCCTCGTCCTGCGGCAGTCGCATCGCCTCGGCGGTGAGCTCGGCCGGTGACAGGTCGAACTGCCCGAGAGCCGCGCTGTCGCTCGGCACCGCGCTGGGGCCGAGCAGTTCTGCGGTGCTGCCCTCGGAGGTGCGCCGAAGCACGTCCATCAGGAACAGCCGATCCTCGGCGGTGGCGTACCCGGTGGCGTACATGCCAGCGTCACGGGTGTCTGCGTAGATGTGCGGAACGCGGTGCACCGCATCGCGGATGACGGTGGCGCCCGAGATCGGCGATTCGCTGGTGCCGCCGGTCGGCACCGAAAATCCGGAGTTCTTGTAGTAGCCGGCGAGGTCGCTCGCGCTGGTCGGCTGCTTGGTGATGACTGCGTTGTACAACGAGCTCTGGCTGGTGAAGCTCGTCGGCGGCGTTTTTGTTGCCTCGTACTGCGCGAGGTCGACGGCGTTGACGCTCTGGCCCTGGCCGTACGCGAGAACGCTGTGGAAGCCGCCCGCGTCGGGCCGGAAACTGCCGGTCCCGGTGCCGGCCGTTGTGGCCCCGGCGTTGCCGGTCGTCGCCCCACTGCCGGGAGCCGCGGAGAGAACCGCGAGCGCGCCTGCGGCGAGGAGGGCGGTCACGGCGCGGTTTCGTGGGGCCACGAACCTGGATTCGCCGCGGCAATCCCCACTCCTGCACCGCACCCGACCACACCGGCGCAGGCGCCGCACGGGATCGGCCGCCTGGCGTTTGAGGTTTCCCATTGGGGCACGACTCCAGGGCTGAACCTGATATAGCCTGGCGGGCAGCATCGCCGCGATGACCGCGAGCCTCGACGCGTTGGTGTTCACCGGCGGGGTCGGCGAGGGGGGTGCCAAGATTCGGCGTCGCACGGCCGCCACCAGCGCCTATCTGGGGGTCCGGATCGAGGACAGCACCAATGTCGGGGCGCGGCCGGATCTCGACATCAGCGCCCCCGGCGCAACGGTCCGAACCCTGGTGGTCCGAGCCCGCGAGGACCTCGAGATCGTCGCCGGCGTCGAGCAGGTGATGGCCTCTATCGGGCCCGTGAGTACCAGTCGCGCCAGATGAGCCGGTGCACCCGGGCAGACCGGTATCGGACCCGTTCGGCGGCCTCGGTGTGAGGTGACGCGTCGGTGAAAGCTACCAGGCGTGGGCGGCCTCAGTTCGTGTGCGGCGCGCGACGGCAACTATCCAGCCATGCGGCTCGTCCGGGCGTTCAGACCAGCTGAAATCGCCGGCAGCGCGACGTTCGAGCCGATGCCATAGCCGCTGTGGGTCGCCGTGGCCGCGAAGTTCAACCTGCTCGCCGGGCCGCAGGTGGTTCAGCCGAAGCCGATCGATGTCCGGGTGGGCCGGCTCGCCCCGGCCAAGCGCGCGGAAAACTTGCCATTCTTCCTCGGCAATGCGGGCCAGAACGACCTCGCGCAGGTAGCCCAACAGCCCATCCAGTTCGGGTCCCGCCGGGCGCCCGGTGGCGAGGTCATCGAGCAGGGGCTCCGCGCGGGCAATGGTCTGCCAGAGATCGGACTCGACGACGGAAGCGCTGTCGATCAGAAACTGAAATCCTCGTCGATGGCGAAGGCGAACGCCGACGCCGAGAGGGGCCACCGCTCGAAGCGGAACGTGATCCTCGAGGGACGCCGGTTAGCGCAAACCGGCTTCGGGGCTGTCCGGTTCATCAAGGTCGACGCCCAACTCACGAGCCTCGCGTTGGTCGAGGCTGAACTCATCGGCGATCTCCTGCTCGTCACTGGCCTCGGCTTCTGTGTCATGCAGTGACGCGACGCCGACCTGCTCGGTGCCGGTCGGCTGCGCGACGTCGGAGGGGGGCCCTGGCTGATGTCTGGGTACTCGGCACTTGGCATACGGTCATTGTGAACTGTGAAGGATCTGCGATTCTTGACCGCGCCAGCACCCCCGGCTGGCGGTGTCCGCTTCGCGGCGGACATGAGGACAACCGGGGCCGCTCGCCGCTGACGCCCGGCCTGCCCGGCTGCTATTCACCCGGTATTCGCTTGTCCTGTTTCTGCCCACCGGTACAGGCTGGGGTCATGGTGGCGGCCGCGCAGCATGTCGTCGTTTTCGTGCAGGAGAACCACACGACTGACAACTATTTCCGGTCCATGCGCGCCTGGGGCGCCAACGTGGCCACCGATTGGCCGACGACACCGAACCCGCCCACTGGCGACCAGCCGCACAGCCGCGCGGCCTACGCAAAGTGGCTGCACGCGCAGCAGGCCGGAACCGCGACCCCAGCCACGCACACCCAGTTCGACACGACAGCGGTGCTGCCGTACTACGCCTATCTCGCCGCGACCGGCGCGTTCCTGGAGAACCACTGCTCAGGATTCGGCACGAACTCCACGCCGAACCACCTGCTGATCGTGGGCGGGCAGAGCCCGACGCTGCGCAACCCCCCGCGCACGCAGGCGCAGCCGGTCTGGGACATGCCCTCCCTCCTCGGGCACGCGCAGGATCACGGCCTGACGTGGAAGGCGTACACGGGTAGCCACTCCTACCCGGTCGCCTTTTACCGGCAGCTGGCCGGCTCGCCGAACATCGTGCGCAGCGACCACATCGTGGCGGACGCCGCGGCGTTGCCGCAGCTGGCCATGGTCTGGCACGACAGCCCGGACGACGAACACCCGCCGGCGGATGTCAGCAAGGGCCAGGACAAGATCTGGCAGGCCGTCGATGCCATCGCCGCCGCCGGCCACTGGGACGACACGGTGTTCCTGCTGACCTGGGACGACTGGGGTGGCTGGGACGATCATGTTTTCACCCCCAACATCGAGCACACCCCCGACGGTGTCCAGCTCGCCTACGGGCCCAGGGTCCCTCTGCTGATGTTCGGCGGCCGGGTCAAACCCGTCGTTGAGAGCCGCTGGAACTCCCATGTGAGCATCGGCAAGACGGTGCTCGATCTGCTGGGGCTGCCCGCGCTCGGGGTGCCACGCCTCGACGACGCCCCGAGCCTGGCCGACCTGGTCAGCCCGGCGCCCGTCACCCCAGCGCCGCCAAGGTTCGGCAGCACCATCACCCAACCCACGTCTCCCACGCCCGCGCCGACCCCTACTCCGGTTCCCCCGCCGCCGGTCGCGACCTCAGCCGCAGTGGGTCCGGTGCTCCTGCGCGACGGCACGACGCTGCCGCCCCCCAACGACCAACCCGTCACGTAGCTGCCCGACGACGCAAAGCGCACGCGGGTCAGCCTTGCCGTGGGACCTCGGGCTCGGGGGGTGGTTCGTCACTGGCTACGCGCCGGGAGCGGGCGTAGAGCGCCGCGGCACCTGCCACCATCCCGGCGGCCGGCAGCGCCTCAGGAAGACCGCCGGTCGCGGCCAGCCCTGAACCTGGTGCCGTCGGTGCACCGCTTGACCCCGGCCTGCCAGCCACGCCGGATGACGACTGCCCACCCCCGCCACCGGCGCCCTGCCCGGACCCACCGGCGCCCTGCCCGGACCCACCGGCGCCCTGCCCGGACCCACCGGCGCCCTGCCCGCCACTGCCAGCAGCCCCCTGCCCGCCACTGCCACCAGCCCCACCGCCACCGGCCGGACGCCGAAGCCCGGAGAAGTCGTGGTCGGCCACGTAGTTGCGGTCGTTCACATTGCCGAACGTGTAGTAGGGGTAGCCACCGAAGCTTTCCTGCCGGGTCCGCTCTGACCACTCCCGGGCCAAATCGCTGCGCGTCTTGTAGAAGTTCAACGCGTAGCCCCCGGTATGGACGCGCAGCAGGTGGAACCCGCCCGGGTACTCCTTGGTCGCGCACACCTCCTGGTAGACCACGCCTGGCGTGTTCGGCGAGGCGGTGCGCTTGTTGCGGTGGGTGTGGCCCTGGTGATGCAGGAACACGCCGGGGCTCTTGGCGTACAGGGCTTCCAGGCGCAGCGCCTGCTGCGGATCCAGGTCGAAGATCAGCGGCTCTGTCGTCGTCAGCGAGGCTTCCAGGCTGACCGGGTGATGGCCGAACACCAGCGTCGGCTGGTCGGGGGCGGCGGCCAGTTCCCGGGTGACGAACGCGAACTGCTCGGCCGACAGGGAGCCGTTGTCGCCGCCGTTGCCGACCTTGTCGTAGGTGTCGAGGCCGAGCACCCGAAGGCCGTGCACGTCATGCGCGAACCAGGTCGGCTCGTTGCCGGGAAAGAAGGCGTCGTGGAAGCAGTCGTGCAGGCCGGGTCCTCGTGGGTCGGCCCGGCAGGCGGAATAAGGGCTCCCGGCGTGCGAGCGGTCGTGATTGCCCCTGGCGACGACGTAATCGCGTTCGTAAGTGCCGAACCCGTCGAGGATCCGCCGGGCCATGGACAGGTCCTTGGGCACCGCCTCGCTGCTGATGTCGCCGGCGGCGACCAGGTAGGACGCGCGCCGGGCGCGGGCATCGGCGACCAGCGCGTTCGCCATCACCTCGCTGTACGGCGGCTCACCCGGCCGCTGGGAGAAGCCCGGCGGGATCTGCTGGCCGGCCTGCGTGGTGGCGAGGCCGGCCACCGTCTCGCCCAGGTGCAGGTCGTTGCACAGCACCACCGAGAACAGGAACTCACCCTTGGGCGGGCGCGGGGTGGTGAGGCGGTAGGGACCGCCGAAAGCGTTCCCGCCGGAGGAGGTGCCGGCCGGGTTTCCAAGCGAGAAGGCGGCCGGCGCAGCCGGTATGCCGCCCGATTTTGCGACGTAGTAGTAGGTCTGTCCCGGCTCCAGGCCGGTGATCTCGGCGTAATGGTACGGCGTCGGGGCTGTACCGCGGTACACCTGCCTCAACGCGGTGGGGCTGGTCCCGAGCCACACCTCACCGTCGGCCGGCGCGGGTGCCAGGCGCCCGAACTCGTCGCTCGAGCCGAGCGCGCCGGTGTACCAGGTGATGACCAGGCTGGTCTCGGTGAGGGTCACCAGCTCGAGGTTCATCGGCACCGGCGGGGCACCGCCCGCCGCGGCGTAGGCCCGTTCGGGGTCGGCCAGACCGGACAGCAGCGGGCTCGCCGCCACGAGGGCGCCCCAGCGCAGCAGCTGGCGCCGGTTGAGCTGGCAGCAAGCGGACATGCCAGAGCGCCTTTCCCTTTGTGCATGAACCCCGGGGTGTCTAGCCGCGCAGATTGTTCCAGCCGCCGCGGGCCGCGAGGTCGGCCAGCTCCCGCCAGAACGGGTCCTCCAGCCCCATCGGGTTGGTTCCCACCGGCGGAACGCACAGGTGCGGGCCGGGGTCGAGCACCGGGGTGAACGTCGGCGCAGCCTGCGGGTGGGCGAAGTCCATTACCTCAGCCAGGTTGCGCGCTGCCCGGTCGCGGCGGGTCAGCGACGTCAGCCCGAACCGCCACTCCACCATTCTCAGGATCGAGCTGTGGTCGTAGACGTTGTGGCTGACGTGGCCGGGCCGCGCGAAGGGGGAGAACAGAATGGTGGGCACCCGGAAACCGGTCTGGCCGTGATCGTTCGGGCCGCCCGGGGCGCTGTTGTGGTCGTCGGCAAAGCGCGGTGGCCGGACGTGGTCGAAAAAGCCGCCCCACTCGTCGTAGCTGATCACCAGTGCCGTCTTGGGCCACAGCGGCCCGCGCATCAACGCGGTGACGATGTCGTAGATGAACGCCTGCCCCCGGCGGATGTCGGCGTGCGGGTGATCGTCGTTCGAGCCGCCCTGCTCCTCGCCGAGGAAGGAGGGATCAACGTAGGAAAAGGCCGGCAGCGTGCCGCTGGCCGCCTGCGTCAGGAACGACGCGTACGGCTTGCTGATCGACAGGTACTGCTCGCCCCACAGCGCCAGGAACGGGACGTCGGAGAAGTAGTAGTTCCCGGACACGCCGGCAGCAGCCAGCCGGTCCCAGATCGTCGGCACCGTCGCGGTGCGGGAGGTGTTCTCCAGCCGGTCGCTGTAGGCGGCGTGCGAGTAGAACCGGTTGGGATAGGTGGGGGCAAGGATCGAGGCGAAATACCGATCGAAGGTGGTTGCGTGGGGGAGCAGCTGGCGGTAGAAGGGCAGGTCCTCGCCGGTGTAATAGCCGAGAGCGAAATCGTCGTTTGTGCCACGACGAAAGCCGTCCAGCTTGCCGCCGTCCAGCTGGGTGCGGCCGCCTTCGTAGGAGTGGTCCGGGTCGTTGAACCCGCAGCCGGTGAATTCGGTCAGGTGGTGCGTCGGGTGCCGCACCCCCTTGTTGTCCGGGTAGGACAGGCCCGCTTGCCTGCCGTCGGCGCCGGGCAGCCAGCCCAGGTAGTGGTCGAACGACCTGTTCTCCATCATCACGAAAACGATGTGCTCGATTCCGCTGGCGCCCGGCGCAGGGAGCGCCTTCGCTGCCGGGCCGGCCAGCGCCCTTGGCAGCACACCGGCGATGCCCGCGCCGGCGGTGGCTGCCGTCGCCGCGCCGAGGAACTGCCTGCGGGACAGGGCCATCAGCCAGCCTTCCGTCGACGGCACGCGGCCGTAGTGATCCCGGCGAGCAGAACGAAACCAGCGGCGACCCGGGTCAGCGGTAGGCCGCCGGTCGTCGCCAGCGCCGACGAGCTCGGGCGCGCCTCGACCGAGCCGTCCTGAGCTCCGCCGCCGGTCGAGCCGCTGCCTGAACCGCCCGGCGGCCCGCCGCCCCCCGTGGATCCCGAGCCGTTACCGGCCGCCCCGCCACCGGAGGGCCCCGTACCAGCGATTCCCGACGCAGCCGAGGCCTGACCGTTCGCGTTGCAGCCCCCGAACACGTCCGCGCCGAACGCCTTGAGGCCGGCCGCCCCGGCGTACCCGAGATGGCCCTTGCCATCGGCGCCGCCCGTCGTGATCCCGAAGTTGTCCTCGAGCGAGCGCAGCAGCGCGTAATGGTTGTACGGGGTGGCATTCCTGGACCCCGCAGTGACGCAATGGCCGATCACCACGGTGCCTATCCGGCCACCCCCAGGTCCGGTAATACCCGGGAAGGGACTGTTGGGGCCGGGCTTTTCCCCGCAGCACGCCGTCGCGTCGTTGTTCTCCGCCTCGTCGCTGGTGATGATCAGCACGCCGTCCTTTTTGAAGGCGGGGGAGGTCTCGATCATCGGGACGTACTTGGCGAGGAACAGGTCGATCGCCTTCAGGCCGCCGGCGCTGCCACCGGCGACGTTCTTGCCGGTGCATGGGTCGTCGTGCCCGTCGCTGCACAGGTTCGGGCTGATCCAGGTGAAGTTGGCCGGTTGGGTGAGGTCGCCGGCGAGCTGGTCAAGCGGGACGACGTTGGTGTGGCACAGCTCCGAGTCGCGGATCGAGTGGAAGTAGATGAACGGGTTGTGCCGCGCGGCGTACTGGTCGCGTGCGGTGGCGGACTGCGTCCCGTCCTTGCCGCCGGTGCCGAAGGAGTTCGCCGGTGCCCCGCAGCGGTCGTCTTCCCGGGTCTGGTCGTTGCCCATGTCCTGCAGGTAGGCCTTCCAGCTGTGACCGGTCGCGGTCAGCTGGTCGGGCAGCGCCTTGACCTGCGTGGGGTATACGCAGCCGATCCCGGCCGCCTGCCCGCCGGGGCCGATGACCGCGGTGGAGGGCTGGAAGTCGGTGTAGTTCTGGCAGTCCGACTGGGTGTTGAGGTTGGGTGCCTGGCCGGACAGCTGCGCGACGTAATTGTCGAGGCTGACGTGCCCGATGCCATAGTAGTTGGTCAGCAGCTGACCCTGGGCCGGCAGCGTCTTTCGCAGGTACGGGTTGGGGTTGGTGACGTACGCTTCGTTGAAGCCCTTGTTCTCCAGCTCGATGAGGAACACGTGCCCCGCGTGGGGTTGCACCTGCGCGCCGCCGGCCGCCTGGGCGCCGACGGGTGCGCCGGCCGCGAGCAGGACCGTCAGGGCAAGGCTGCCGATGCCAGCGGCGGCGAGCGTGACGCGCGAGGTTTTTCGCATGCTGGGTATCTTCCCCGCAGGTCCGACAATTCCTGCGACCGCGAGGGGTCCGGCATGTGGATATCGGGTGGCCGGCCGGTGAAGCTCAGGCTAGGTAGTCCAGCATGGTGCGGTTCAGCGCCGGCGCGCCGAGTGTCGGCATCGTGTGGTGGGTGGCGCCGGTGAGCGTGGCGGTAGAGGCGCAGGGCATGAGCCGCAGCGCATTGGCGGCTACCTGCGAGGCGTCGTGCGCCTTGCTGTTCTGCGCCAGCACTACCAGCGTAGGCACGGTCGAGGCCCGCAGGCGTTCCTCGGCCGGTCGGTTCGGCACGATGAGCTTGGAGCCGCGGGCCTCGCCGCCGGCCAGCGCCGCCAGGGCCAGCCAGGCCGGATCCAGCGCTGCCCCGTCGGTTTCCCAGTGCAGGAAGGCCCGGACCCGCTGCGCGCTGGGCCGGGCGAATAGGGGGATGGCGTGTATCCGGTAGCCGAAGTTCAGGCCGGCGAAGCAGGTCGTGGGGTCCAGAAGGATCAGCTTTCCGACCCTGCCCGGGGAGTGCAGGGTGTAGTTCAGGGCAAGCCACGCGCCGTAGGAGTGGCCACAGAGGGCCGCCTGGGTGAGCCCGAGGTGCGCTAGCAGCCCGTCGAGCCAGCCCATGAAGTCGTCGACGCTACGGATCGGCTGCCCGTCGTGGACGCTGCGCCCCACATCCCCGATCTGGTCGACCGCGTAGACACGGTGCGTGACGCTGAGTTCAGCCACGTTGGCGAACCACACCGTCGCGGTCGACATGCCGCCGTGCAGGAGCACGAGGGGCAGGCCCTCCGCAGGGCCGCAGACCTGAACCCGGGTCGTGCCGTAGCCGGAGGGAACGTCGATCGAGTCCACCGGGACCGGCCAGCGCGCCAGCACCGCGTCGTACGCGGCGAAGAAGGTGCTCTCGATGGCGGGGCTTTTGAACCGGGGGAAAGCCACGGCGTGAGCCAAGCACCTTGGCGGCCGTGGCGCGCGCGCTGGGCGGACCCGTCCGGACGCAGCTTGATTGAGTCACGTCAACTTAGGTTTTGCCTTGCTGGTGCGTGCTGGACACGCGGGACCGGTCCGGGAAACGCTATGCGGATGGACAGTACGACGCTCCCGCTACACGAACGCCTGCTTCTGCTCGTACTCGATGGCCAGAAGGGGACCAGCCGCTCGCAGTTCGCCGGAACCGGCCTGGCGGGCGCCGTCCTGCTCGACCTGGTACGGCTTGGCTCCGTCACCATCGCCGACCAACGTGTCACCGCGTCCTCGGGGGTGGTTGCCCCGCCGGGTGTGCTGAGCGAGGCAACGGCGCTGATCGCGGGCGAGCCGAAGTCGCGGACACCCCGGTGGTGGGTGGATCACTTGCCAGGGCGGATGAAGCCATTCCTGCCGCGGCTCTCTGGCCGCCTGGTCGAGTGTGGGGTGCTGACGCTGGAGCAGCACAAGGTGCTCGGTGTCTTCTCCACGACGCGGATGCCCGAACGTGACCGGGCCCCCGAGGAGGAGTTGCACGATCGGCTGCGGGCGGTGCTGGTCGGGGAGCGCGCCCCGGACGAGGCCGATTCCATCTTGGCCGGCTTGGTTGCCGCCCTCGACCTGATCGGCACGGTGGTCGCCAAGGATCAACGCAAGGATGCCGCGCGTCGGGCCAAGGAGCTGGCCAAGGGCAACGAACTCGGCGACACCGTCGGGCAGGCCATCAAGGCTGCGCAGGACGCGGTCATGGTCGCGATCATTGCCTCGACTGTCGCCAGCAGCGCCGCGGCTACCTAGCGTCTTGCGCCTGAATTAGTTGTAGATGTCGTGGATGGGCCACTCATTCGCTAAGGCTCATCCCCAGGTGGTCAGCGGCGGCGCTGAGGCTCGCCCCAGCGCCCAGGCCATGAGCTGGCGCTGATCAGCGCGACCGACCAATCCCTCGACCAGCTGGGGAAGCCACCGATCAACGAGGTCCTGCGGCCAGTTTGCCTGGGTGTACCCCAGCCCCAGGTCGACGTGGTGGGTCTCGATTTCGCGCCAACGGGCAAAGGCAAGGTGCGCTGCGGGGGCCTGTCGGCCGTCCCCGGTCGACACCGGCCTATCCCAGATGACCGTAGGCAACGTGGCGAATAGTTCGTCGACGGCGCGATCCGCCTCGCGGACGTCGTTCAGCAGGTCGTCCACCGGCTTCCGACTTCCGGCGTCGATGTCGGCGGCGCGGCCCGCCTGACCGCCGATGTACTGGTCGAGTAGTTGGTCGTTCATTGCGCCGGTGACCCGGCGCACCATGCTGTCGGCGTTGCGGGCCACGTGGGTGAGGACATGAGCGACAGTCCAGCCGGGCAGCAGGCTAGGGCACCGGACCGTTTCTTCGTCCAGCCCTTCGAGCTGTGCGTGCAATCGGGCGTGCGACTCCAAGCAGCCGGCGATCTCCCGTTGTGGCATTGGCATCAGCCAAGTTTAGCGAGGCACCGATTGCCGTTGACATCATCTAGCCGGTGATCAGACGCCATCCGACGTCGAGCTGTTCGAGCCCGAGCAGATCGGCGTTGTTGCGCCGCCAGGTGCCGTTGTCGAGATCGCGCTGGAGCGAGGCGATGCCGCGGACCAGCGCCGTCGGGCTGATCAGCTGCAAGCCGGACATCGCCTGCCGCACCAGCGGATCGAGGTAGGCCTCCGGCCTTCGCCAGTAGGCCGGCAGGAACCCGTCCACGCAGTCCCACGGCACCGGAAGCTCTTGCACGCTCGCTCCCGCGCCGATTTCCCCGGCCACCTGCCGGGGGGTGGGCACCTCGCGCCAAAGCTCTGCCAGCTCAGGGAGGTAGTCGCGCGCCAGCCAGAACCCGGCGTGGATGACGGGGTCGAAGTGCACGATCACGGTCCGGGCGGCGACCCTGCGCACCTCACACAGGCCGGCTCGCCAGTCGGTCCAATGATGCAGCGTGACGATCGCCATTCCGACCTCGAACTGCGAGTCGGCGATGGGCAGGTGCTCCGCGCAAGCCTGGAGCGCTGGCGCGGCACCGGCCCCGCGCTGTTTAATCATGAGCGCCGAGGGCTCCACGGCCAGGACGCGGCGGTCGGCGGGCTCGTAGGAGCCGGTTCCGGCTCCCACGTTGAGCACGGTCCGGGCCGAACCCACTGCGGCATCGAGGGCGGCCTGCCACCGCGGCTCCGCGAGTCGGCCCCGCAGATAGCCGACCCCCAGCCGGTCATAGCCTTCCGTCACGGCGTTCCCGCCCGAGCCTCTCCGTGATCAAGCAAAGATGGCCGCAAAATCGCCGAATTAGCGACTACCTTTGCTCGATCACGGTGGCCGGGGATGGTCACGGACCGTCGCTAAGCCGGGCACGGGTCGGTCGTCTCACTCACGGTGGCCGGTGATGGGGGGTCTCACGGTGACGGGAGGGTCCCGCTGACGGGGCGGTTCGGCCCAGCCGGGTTCCACCCACGTACCAACCCGGGGACGAGGAAGGCGACCACGGCGTCGGTGACGGCATCGATGCTCACTTCCGGATGGGCGCCCCACCAGGTCGCGACTCGCTCGCACGCCCCGTTGATGATGTGCGCCTGCACCTCACGTGCCTGCGGGGAGGAATCCGGCGCGATCCTCGAGAGGAGGGCGGCCGTGAGTTCGTGCTGCTGCCGGCGTCCCTGCTCCACACCGCTGGAGGCGACGTCCGATGCCGCCGCCGTCCGCATCAGCATCGACCAGGTCTGGCCGCGCGCCGCCACAAACTCGAAGAAGACGCGGATGCCGCACCGCAGCGCCTCGGCCGGGTCATTCACCCGGCCCGTTGCCTGCAGCGTCGCCTCGTAGAGCTCTAGCCGCCCTTTGCCGATGCACGCGCTCAAAAGCCCATCCTTTGAGCCGAAGTGGTCATAGAGCACCGGCTTGGTGACCCCGGCCCGCCGCGCGATCTCCTCCATCGACGAGCCGCGGTAGCCCTGCTCGGCGAAGACCGCCTCGGCGACGATCAGCAGCTGCCGTTCACGGTCGGTGCGTCGCAAGCGGTGCCGCACCGGCTCCGGTTCCAGAGCGGCCAGGTGTGATGCAGGGGACACGGCCCCATCCTATCGCGGGCAGTCTACCTATGGTAGGTTACCGTTAGTAGGTTCGCTGGATGGGAGAGGGCGTCATGAGCAGAGCACCCGCGCAGACCGAGGCGCCCCGAACCGACGAGGCGCCCCGCCTGCGAGCCGACGAGGCACCCCGCCTCCAAACCGTCGAGGTAGCCGTCCTGGGCAGTGGCTTCGCCGGTATTGCGATGGCGGCCGAGCTGCACCGCGATGGCCGCACCGATTTCGTGGTGCTCGAACGGGCCAGTGAGGTCGGCGGCACCTGGCGGGACAACACCTACCCGGGTGCCGCCTGCGACGTTCCCTCGCACCTGTACTCGTTCTCCTTCGCGCCCAACCCGGCGTGGTCGCACTCGTTCTCCCGCCAGCCGCAGATCCAGGACTACCTGTGCTCGGTCGTCGACGAGCTCGGCATCCGCCCCTACCTGCGCCTGGGTCACGAGGTAACGGCCGTGACCTGGGACAGCGAGCACGAGCGCTGGGATGTCGAAACCAGTCGGGGCAGGTTCTCTGCCCGCATCGTCATCGCCGCAACCGGCGCCCTCAGCGAGCCGTCGACGCCGACAATCCCCGGCCTCGACGAGTTCGAAGGCACCGTCTTTCATAGTGCCCGCTGGCGCCACAAGCATGACCTGGCCGGCGAGAACGTCGCGGTCATCGGCACGGGCGCCTCGGCTATCCAGTTCGTGCCGAAGATCCAGTCAACGGTCCGCCAGCTGACCCTTTTTCAGCGCACCGCTCCCTGGGTGATGCCCCGCCACGACCGGCCCATCGCCCGCATCGAGCAGCGCCTGTACCGGCGCTTCCCGGCCTACCAACGCCTCGCCCGCAGCGCCATCTACTGGGGACGGGAGGTCTACGCCGTCGCGCTCACCCGCAATACCAGGTTGCTGGCTCTACCCCAGCGCATCGCGGCGCGCCATCTCGAAAGGCAGGTGCCCGACCCGGAACTGCGGGCCAACCTCACGCCGACGTACACGATTGGTTGTAAACGCATTCTCATTTCCAACGACTACTACCCGGCGCTCACCCGGCCGAATGTGTCCGTGGAAACCGAAAGAATCCTCCGGGTTCGCGAGCGAAGCATCGTCACCGAGGACGGCACCGAACACCCCGTCGACACCATCATTTTCGGTACCGGCTTCAAGGTCACCGACCCGGCGATTGCCCGGATGCTGCGCGGCCGCGCCGGGCGGCTGCTGGCCGAGGAGTGGGCCGGCGGCATGCGCGCCCACCGCGGCTCGACGATCCCGGGCTTCCCCAACTTCTTCCTGATGGTCGGGCCGAACACCGGGCTGGGGCACACCAGCCAGGTCTACATGATCGAACAGCAGGTCATGTTCATCGCCGAAGCACTGCGCCTATGGCGGAACGCGCACGCGGCCACGATCGAGGTACGCCTCGAAGCAGTCGACGCCGACGAAACCGAGATCCAGCAGCGCATGAAAGCGACGGTCTGGACGACGGGCGGTTGCGCAAGCTGGTATCTGGACCCTCGCGGGCGAAACACCGTGCTGTGGCCGGATTTCACGTTCAAATTTGCCTCCCGGCTGCGCACGATCAACGAGGCCGACTACGTCCTTGCTGGCTCTAGAGCGCCGGCGCCGTCGACGGAGGCGGCGTGAGCATGCGAGCCGCCCACGGCCTCCATCGGCGCAGCCGCCGGCCACTGGATTTCACCGGGCAGGTGGTGGTCATCACCGGCGCGGCAAGGGGAATCGGGGAGGCGCTCGCGCGGCGGGTGGCCCAGTGCGGCGGCCGCGTCGCGCTGCTTGACGTCAACCCAGAGCGGCTTGCGGCTGTGGCGGCGGAGTGCGGCCCGCGCGCCGCCTGGTGGCAGGTCGACGTCACCGACTCGGCCGCGATGGCTACAGCCGCCACCGAAGTCGCCGGGCACTTCAAGCGCATCGACGCCGTGGTCGCCAACGCCGGCCTCGGCGGCGGTGGCACCCTGCTGTTGACCGATCCCGCCGAGTACGAGCGGATCATCGAGGTCAACCTGCTCGGCAGCATCCGTACCGTCCGCAGCTTCCTGCCACACCTGCTCGAGACTCGCGGGTATGTCTTGCAGATCGCCTCGCTCGCCGCCCTCATGCCGGCGCCGTTCATGAGTTCCTACTGCGCCAGCAAGTCCGGGGTCGAGGCGTTTGCGCATAGCCTGCACGCGGAGCTGCGCCACACCGGCGTCGAGGTCGGCGTCGGCTACCTGAGCTTCACCGACACCGACATGGTCCGCGAGGCCGACTCGCACGAGGGGCTGCGGCAGCTACGCGCAGGCCTGCCGTGGCCGTTCAACATCACGAGCCCGCTGCAGCCGGCGGTGGAGCGCCTGCTCGTCGGGCTGGCGCACCGCAAGCGGCACATCTACGCCCAGCCGTGGTTGCGCGGCCTGCCCCCCTTCCGGGGGGCGCTGCCCGGCCTGACCGCGCGCTTCGGAACTGCCCGTGCAGCAGCAGCCGAGCAACTGCTCAAGCAAGAAGCAAACCTAAGACCATAACCGCCTGGTACGTGGACTATTTACGGACCGTGTAGTTGTAGGGCAGGGCCGCCACCTCCTCGGCTAGGGTTGCGAAGCCCTGCGAACCGAACGCCTGCAACGTGTCGACGTAGAGCGTGCCGGACTGCTCGCTGCCGACCGCACCGCTGGGCGCGAAGGTCACCAAGAGCGTCGCGTGCCCTCCCGCGGGGACCGTTATGCCCTGCGCGGCAGGCGCATTCGGGTCGATGGTGGCGAGCAGCGGATCGCCGGTGTTGCTGGTCACCGTGCGGTCGAACGCGTTCGTGAGTGCGATTGCCTGCATCGACACCGAACCGGGCGCCTCCCCGTTCGGGGGCACCGGGCCGACCGGCGAGGGGAATGCGCCCCACTGGGAGGTGCCCACCTCATGGGCGGCGTGCGACGCGGTGGCGCTCCGACCGGAGGTGGACTCGGTGTCGGGGTTGTTCGGCGCGTTGAGCGCCGTCGGGCTGTTCAGCGGCATCAGGTCGAAGGTGATCGGATCGGTCGCGGAGGCGCCGACGGTCAGCTTGCGTACCTGGGTAGGCACCAGCCAGGCCGGCACCACCCCGTCGCCGGCGAGCGGCAACGCCACTGTCCGGGTAAAGGGGTTCGCGGGGTCCGGCTTGTCCCCTTGAACGTCGCTGGCCACCAGCGGGTAGGTCGTCAGACGGTTTTGCCGCGGGTCGACGAAGTAGGTCTGCGGCATCGGGCTCGTGTTCTCGATGGTGATCTTCACTGTCGATCCCTTGCGCTTGCTAACCCGTGTCCCGTGGGAGGGAACACCCTTCGCGCTCACGTCCGCCCCGTTCAGGGTGAACGAACCTTCGAAGCGCTGCGGCAGCGCGGCTCCCGAGGACTGGTTCGCTAGTTCGAGGGTCAACTGCCAGCGCCCCGCGACCGGCTTCGCGTGCACCATTTGCAGGCCGGTGTACGACTGACCCGGAGTGGCGTTGCCCTTCGCGTCGGGCTTACCGGGCAGGTCGTTGCGCCCGGTCACTACCGGCTCGCCGGAGGGGTCAGTCAGGTGCGCGATGATCTGGTTGGAGGGCACCCCGGAGATGCCCACGTTGACGTCCAGGTCCCGCGCACCACCCGGCACGTCCACCAGGTAGGTGAAGCTTTGCGCCGGGCTGAACGAGCGGCCGTTGGCCTGGTCGAAGCGGCCGGAGAACCGGGCCGCCTGTCCCGGCCGCACGGACTGCACCGCCCGGTTGACGATCGGCACCGTCGTGGTCTCGCCGAAGCGGTGGGCCAGCACGAGTGAGACGGCCTTCGCTTCGGTGCTCGGCACGTCGCTGTGCACGGTGAACCGCATCGACCCGCCCTGCGGGATGACGGCGTGGGCCGGTGACACCGACCCGGCGGAGGTCGCGGTGTAGTCCGTGGTGATCAGGGTGATCGGCCCCTTCACCGACGCGCCGGGTGACGAGCTCCACACGATCGCGGTCCACGTGCCGGGGGCCGGCTGGTGCACGTCGACGTGGCCGTAGTCCCCAGTGCCCTGCGGCAAGGTGTAGGCGGTGAAGGTGCCCTGCGGGTCGAGCAGGCTGGCCCGAACGTACTTGCCGCCGTCTCCAGCGATGGTGACCGCCGTATCCAGCCGGTCGGTGCCGACCGGCACCTTGAACTTGGCCAGCGAGTAAGGGCGCACTCGACCGGCCCCGTCGAGGAAGAAGGGGCCCGCGGGGTTGAACGGGACGCTCTGGCGCTGCACCCCGCTGACGTGGGAGACGGCCCGCACCGATGCATCGACCCGCTGGGGTCCCTTCCCCTGGTTGGTCACAGTCACGGTGTTGACAGCGTCACCGTCGGAGCGGGCCACATTGTTCACCTGCGTCGGATTCACCGAAAGCTCCTGCCCCGCATCGGCGCTGCCGGCGTAGTTATGGGCGAGCTGCACGGCGTGATAGCTGTTGAGCAGCCCAGCTCCCTGCTCGTCTGCCGGCAGCCCGAGGTCGCCCGCGCTGCTGTCCAGGATGGTCCGGATCAGCGCCGGCGACGGGCTGGCGCCGCCGTGCCCACCGCGGTAGGCCTGGATCACCAGCGCCGCCGCACCCGCCGTCAGCGGCGCGGACTCGCTGGTGCCACCGAAGATCTGGATCTTGCTGGGCTTGCGATTCTCATCCGTGCATCCGCCGTACTGAGGAACGCCGTTCAGCATCGCATCCGAGCACAGCGACCAGTTCAGGTCGCCGGGGGCGAGCAGATCTTGGACCCGGTTGGTCTGCGAGATACCGCCGGAGGACAGCCCGGAGACCTGGTCACTGGTGTACTTGCCGTTGCTGAGCGGATAGCCGTACTGGCCCGTCTGCGCGTAAACCCGCTCGGAAGTGCTAGCGCCGGCCGCGATCACGTTCGGGTCGGTCGAGGCGGTGCCCAGCGTGTTGCCGGTGCCGGCATCACCGGTGCTCGCGACCACCGCGACACCCGCGTCGATGGCGTCCTGGTTGGCGGTGCTGATCGGGTCGCTGGCGTTGTCGGGATATGGGTTGGAGCCGAACGACTCGTTCAGCACGTCGACGTGCGAGACGTTCACCGCGTAGTCGATGGCCTGGATGATGGTCGAGGTCGGCGCGGTGAGCAGGTTGTTCGAGAAGACCTTCAGCGAGACGAGCGAGGAGCCGGGGGCCATGCCCTCGATCCGGATGTTGCAGCCCGGCCTGAGCGGATGCGCGGGGCTCACGAACGTCGAGATGTCGTACGGGGTACGACCCTGCGCGGCGATGCTGCCCACGTCGCCCATCGCCTCAGCACCGGAGCTGGTCGAGTTCGTGCCGTCGCCGGAGAAGTCCTGGTAGTCGGTGACCACATGGCTGCCATCGGACCGGATGAGGTCGGGCTGGTTGACGTCCGTGCCGTCGGCAATGACCCCGACCTTCACCCCGTCGCCGGTGTAGCCGAGCGAGCGGGCGGTCGGCGCCGTGCCCTGATCGGAGTTGGTGTGGGTGAGCGCGAGCGCTTCCGGCTCCAGCTGTGGCTTTGCGGGGTTGGTCGGGCAGTAGGCCTGGCCGGTGGCCGTCCCCGACGGCGCGGGGGCTGCTCCCTGCGCGGCGGTGCTCTGGCCTGTGGATCGCGTGGGGAGGGAGACGTTCAGGTCTGGCACGACGGCGCGTACGTTCGGGTTGGCCCGCAGCGTCGCGAGGCCACCGGCCGGTACCGTGGCAGCGATTGCGTTCACCGCGCTGTAGGCATGTGTCGTCTTCCCGCCGAGGTGCGCGATCTGGGTGCGCAGCGGCGACTGGTCGGAGGCGACCAGGGCATGACGGCGGGGGAGTTGCGCCGGAGTCGCGGGGGCGCTCGGATGCTGATCGCGCAGCAGCACGATGACCTTCTGCGGCGCGCCGGTGGCCTTCGGGCCGCCGGTCGCACTCGGCGCCGCAGCCGCAGGGGTGGCGACGACCCCGGCTGTGCCGGTGAGCGCCACCCCCGTCAGGGCGGCAGTGGTCAAGGACACAAAGGCCAGCGAGCGCCGCATGGGCGTCCCCTCGTTCGGAGCGTTGGAACGCGGATGAGCGTCCAGCGAGGACCTAACTCCAGGATGATTGCCCGCGCAACCCCCCTGCGCCCGAAAAACTTGCGGGTGACCTGAGCCCCCTCGGATTCTTGGTTCTCCCGCGGGCTCAGTGCGCAAGAACTCCCAGCCTGACCTCCCCGCCTCCCAACTGCGTTCTGCCGGTTTGAACGGGATGCACCATCATTGTGGCATCGGCGGCACGCCGAGTGGTGATCTTGAGATTTGGCGGGGATATGACGAGCAGAAGAGAGGCCAAGCGTGGTAAGGCGATCACATACAGTGATAGAGGGTCCGGGGTGCCGGGCTGGACGACCTGACCAGAAAACTTACGACTTCGGGTCGGCTTACTAACCTAGCCCTGGTTATTCAGGTCTTTGCCGGTAGTGATCGTCGTGGGGGGTGTTGATCTTGGTCGGGCTGTGCCGGGTGGGGGGCGTGTGTGTTCGCCCGGCCTGGTAGTCGGGGTGTCCGTGTTCGCT
>JAABUP010000339.1_pt1 | contig 105746 bp, 128 predicted proteins | sample 5559201 | NCBI WGS metagenome assembly JAABUP01 (sample SAMN10711887, study PRJNA513373) | rock metagenome | isolation source: Antarctica rocks | place: Antarctica
CATAGCAAGATATGCTCTTTGTTTTGGGACAAGATTGATTGCCAGCATTCTCCTCTCAGTATTGTCTGTGTTTCACTGCTGATTGATCTGCAGGAGTGGAAGGGCCTCATGACTGGCATTCTGTCAAATGAGGCAAGCAAGATGCAGGCAGAGCTTGATCACGCATCAAGAACTGTTTCATCATGGCAGCAGCAGCAACCAGCAGGTGCAGACACGTCACAAGCTAATTTGTGCCTGTGCCTGTATATGTTTGCTGCCAATCACAATTCAGGTGACACTGAGCTTGCAGGTGCTGCAGAGTCTGATGCTCAAACCCATGGCAGAAGCGACCAGCACAGTGACCTCAAAGCCTACCCGGTGAGCTTGCCACAATTTGAGATGCCACAGCTGGAATCTGGATGGCTGGTTGAAGCAGTACAGCAGCGCTTCCCAAACATAGGTCAGACTTATTCTTGATTCATTGCATCACTCATCCTTTGTCATAGCACATTGGACGTCCAATCATGATTTGCGCTCATTCCCTGGTCAGATCGTGAGCAGACAACTGAACTCATAGCAGAGCTGCCGACAGGACACAGCTCCGATCACAACTAAGATGCTTTCTCGCTGGAATCTGCAGGTGCACCCAATGCGTGGCCGACTTCTTTTTCAGTCGCGGCCAGCTCTGACAGCATGTCAGTCTCTGACGATGAAGACTCAAGGAACCCTTCCAGCCCCACCAGCTTGGCCTCTCAGTTCATGACCCAGGCCAGGCATTTCACCAACCAGATTGCCAAGAGTCCTGCTGGAGAAACAGCCACCATGCACAGTCAGGAGCCTCACGCTGCCTCCAGTAGGAATGACTTGGGCTCAATCTTCATGACCAAGGCTAGGCAGCTGACAGGTCAACGCTCTGATGTGTCCCCGTGTAGCCCTGTCAGCTCTTCTGAGCGTAGCACATTCAAGCTGGGGCAAGGAGGTGAGACCGGTAATGATGGGCATCATGCTTCTACGGCATACCATACTCATGCCCATAAGTTTCATTTGCAGCTGCTCAGGCATGTTTTCAGGATGCCTATGATAGATTGCCTAGGAAGCTTTTGTTTGGTCAAGTCAAGGGGCTTCGCCCACCTGGTCGCCCTAGGACTAGTTTTAATGATGTTGCGTTGCATGATTTTCAAACCTGTCGAATTGGTAGACCGTATAGAGATGCGCAAGACAGACTGCTTTGGAAAGACAAGACTGGTCCCTCACATACCTAGCTCATCATGAGCTGGAAAGCGTTATTATTATTATCATTATTATTATTATTGTTGTTGTTACTATTATTATTATCATTATAAGGCATGAGCTTGCCACCATGTGTTTCTTGTTCATCTTCCTGCCAATTCACCAGGCTCTTTACACCACTTCATCAACATCGGCCTTGCCATCCTGCCATCCAACCTTCAAAATCTCATGTTTGTGGTGTGTTGAGGCCAATGTGCAACTACGTTATAGAATAGAAAATGGTTCTGTGCATCGCGAAGTCGCACCATTCACTCTTTCATCTCAGACTTGAAGTCCTGTGCTGTTTTACAGCTCACTGGTGCACTTGCAGGCAAGTCATCAGACGAGAAGCTCCTACCGCCAGGTCAGGTGAATGCTGTCCTGTCTGCCCCAGAGCGGCCCTCCCCAGCAACACATGTACATCCTCCACCAGCTGCTGACCATCATCACTCAGCTGCTGAGACAGCTTCTACCATCCCGGTGCCCATCAAGCACCAGCCAGCCACCGTGGCAACTGTCAAGGCAGCTCCCACAGCATTGCCGCCTGTCAAGGATGGAGCAGCAGTGCAGCCAGCTGCCTTTGGACCTGCCAGGGAAGCTGGCAATGTAACAAAGCCAGCCTCGCACATCCAGTCAGCTCAGTCAGCAGCCCCACTGCCCGTCAATGTGTCTGAGTCAAAACAAGTGGTTGTCAAGAACAAGCAGGCACCAGCTGCCCCTGTCAAGGTAGACATGGCTGCCTCACCTGCTCCTGCCACATCAGCTTCATCATCCCCACAGCACAGAGGCCATGCTGCTAGGGAGGAGCATGTGTCTTCTTCACCTGCTGGTGCCTCTTCTTCTTCTGCAGTCAGGTCACCAGCTGCACAGTCTGAGACATCAACAACAGAGCCAGACTTGTCGGCGCCAACAGCACCTGTCAAGAGACCCTCCACTGATGCTGCTCGCCTCTCTCAGCCTTCCAGCACTCCCGTAGTCCCCACCACAGCTTCCCCAGTCCCAAGCAAGGCTTCTGCTGTTCACACTGGTGCACCTGTCCCCATCAGCCCTGCTTCTCCACCTTCCCAGACATCTGCACCTGGCTCTGCTCCCTCTTCTGCACCATCCGTGCCCTCGCCTTCCTCCAGACTTCACTCTGCTTCCTCTCTGGCTGCTCCCATATCATCACCTTCAGCATCCCTTCCCTCCTCATCTGTACCTGCTACTGCAGCTCCCGCACAGCCTGCCAGGCCTGCTTCAACTGCTACTCAATCCTCTCCTATTGACCAGAAGACAACACCCTCAGAAGCAGGCAATGGAGCTTTGGTCACTGCTCTCGTGGATGGGCAGCGCCACACAGCTGTTGGGACTAGCTCCCATGCACAGCAGCCCCCGTCAGAGTCAAATGAGCTGCGGCCGTCTTCCCCTGATGCATTGCCCGCACCACTGCACTCGGCTGACATCAGCAGTCACACGCCTCAGCTCACTGGGAAGCAGGCTGACCAGGATAGGGGCAAGACTGCAGCAAAATCTGTCAGGGTCATCAGGTGTGCTGCTGTTGACTCACGCTTCCTGTCATACACACTTCATGCTCACTTTACACAGCCTGCATGCTGTGCGCGTCCCTCTCAATTCCTCCCAATCAATATAGCGCTGATGCTTAGAGATCTGCCTTCAGCCGTCAGCTAAACTTTGCTCAGTGCAGCAGTTTGTCAGCAGTCAGGCACGCTACGCCTCTTCTCTGTGTTGTTCATGATACATTCTGCATGATGCTGTGTTGTTCTGTGTAGGATGTATGTGGAATAAGGTACCAGTTGGCAGGCACAGCTTTAAAGCTTGTCAGTCACTAGATTTGTTGTCATCAGCAGTGATGTACTGTGATGTAGGCCAGAGCCCACGCCAAACTGGAGGACCCCTAGGCCCCTCACGCCTCCTCCCACCCCTGTACAGCAAGGCCACCCCCTGTCTGCATTCCCAACTGCTGTCGAGCTGGACAGCACAGTGGCAGATACTTCTTCTGCTGCTGTTTCTGTCGCTGAGAGACCTGACCAGGCACTGATTGCTGATGTGGACAGCCAGCATGAGAATGAGCTGTTGGGGTACAGACACTTTCCCAGCTGCTTGTACAGCTACAGCATGCACAAAGCATCAGAAACATCTCAGGATGCCGTTCCTTAAACCCCGCATCTAGTAGCTTTGATTCTGCTGACATTCATTGGCAACGCTATGTGGTGTGTTGTCATCTTTGCTGTCCAGCTTGACAGAGTCATGGCATCTTGCAGCACAGTGCAAACTTGTTGTGTTTGACCTGACAGGCATGAATACATGTAGAGCTGCCATGAAGACCTTGCAGAAAACCCAGACAAGCACAACCACCTGCACTTCTGCAACGCAGGTCACAGACCAACAGCATTGACTCAGCAACGCCCAGCAGACTGGCTGGCACTGATGCCAGACATGTTGCTGTTCCCAAAGACAGTGTCTTTGGCAGCAACAGTCCCAGCAGAGACGCTGAAGGGGGTGCAAGTCCCATTGGCAATAGCAGACAGCCAACCACCACAGCTGCCACAGCTGCAGTGAGTGACAGTGCCACAGTGGTGATTGACAGCATTCCTTGGGGTCCCAGCGGTGTCGCCACAGCCAAGGGCAGAACAGTTCCCACTCAAGGCAGCGGTGGTGGCGGCTCCACCACTGGCGGCTCAACTGGCGGCGGCGGTGGCCGCAGTGACAGGCCATCAGGTGACAGCGGTGGTGAAGAGGGCAAAGACAGGGGCATGTCAGCTTGGCAGCATTGGTGGGCCAGACTGCTGCTAGCTGGTGGCGGAGTTAGTTCAGTGTTTTTGCTGAGCAGCAGAGTCAGAGAGGCGCTCCAGAATGCTGTGGCATCTGTCAAGGCTCAGTTTGCCCCTGGTATGTACTTGCTTGTGGCTGGATGTCCCTGCATGCAGGGAAGGTTGCTGGAGGGCCATGCTTGATCACATACGACAATGCATTCAATTTGAGCGGCATATCAGGTTGTTGCCTAGTCCTTGTTTGCTTGTGTATGGGGATCACACAGTGTGCTTGCACAAAGGCATTGTACTTTGTTTTGAATGCAACAAAATTGGGATCTGATAAGGTGGCTGTATACTCATGCTGACTGATATTTGTCAAAGTGTAGTTGAGGAACAGCATGCTGTGGTTGATGAAGTTGAGTCTGAAAGCGCTGATGAGCCCGAGGGCATAGAGACCAACATCATGGTCAAGGAGGTACCATACACATTCTATGCCTTGATGTCTTGAGGCAGATGTCAAATGACACATGTTTACAGCGTCTCATGGCTTGTATGACGTGTGCATTTCTTGGCCTCACCATTTTAGCAAGATCTGAGTATGGGATGTTCAGTTGTCTATCTGCTGCAGGGTGACACAGCTTGGAGCATTGCTGAAGAGTATACTGGCAGTGGTACGTCATGGCCAGAAGTGGTAGCAAGTAACTCCAATGTGGATACAGCAAAGCCAGTTGCTGGTACCACATTGCGTGTAAGAGTGCGCATGTGACTTTGTTGCACGCTAGTGATTGTATGACCATGCACCTTATCCAGTACATATGTAAGGCTAGCATGTGCATGGGCTTTGCCAGTCAGAGTGACAGATAACGCAACACTGAGCACTGTTGTTGGATCTGTTGCAACTACACACACATGATCACACTTATTGTTGTACTTGACATTTGTAAGCAAAGATGAAACATAGGATGTGATGTGTATGACACTTCAACAGTACGCTGAACAGTATTGCATCCAAGCTGCAGTGTTCAAAGAAACAGAGCAAGGCAATCATGACCTCTGACAGGCAAAATGTTCCATTCAGTAGCATGACGCAGTGATTATGCAGCACAACAAATTCCAAATAATGCAAAGCACCAGCAAAGTCGACAAAGTAAGGCTATATAGCAGTACTCAGGTATGAGTGATGAAGTCTTCTTGGCTTCAGACATATATAGAAAGCATGATTTGGCAAGACAACTGATGGTGGACTCAGCAAAAGCAGAGCTTCCAAGCTTTGCGTCAGGTCACCTGCTCAGGCGCCTTGCCAACGACTTTGAGCAGTAATTGAAAATCTGTCAGGATGAATGAAGTATGCGAAACAAATCTGGTTCATCTTGAGGAGGTTCGTTCAGTGTATCCAGATCACTGCCTAGAACTGACCCTTGAAGAAGGCCTTCGAGACGTGGCTCAGATGCACTGGAAACAGGATCCCGCAGGTGATGCATGCCTTGCAGCTGCAGCTGAGGCATCTGCATGTGGCCCCAACCTGTAAATGAGCTACTCTGGCTGTAGTGCGACTGCCCAGTGGTGCTAGAGCCAAGCAGCGGACCTGACTGAGTCCTCATGGGGGAGTTGGCCCGCAGGCGTGTCAAGTAAGTCTGAGCTAGCGTCTGCGGCGGCTGAGGCTGTTGGACAGTGTGGTGCGCCTGCCCAGCCTGCAGCATTGCTGAAAGCTCATCCAGGTTCATTGCCACCTGCGCATTGGAGTCAAAAGCAGATGCCTGCCCAAGCCTTGCAAGGGTGCCAAGCTGTCGTGCATGCGGCCCCATCCAATCCAGGTTCCATGAAGGCTGCAGGCTTGGAGGCCGCGGTCCAGGTGCTAGTAAGCTGCCGCCAGTAGGGTTGGTACTTCCGGTGCGGAGTGTGCCCGCCGACTGCAGATGCCTCAAGTAATGCTGCTCCAGTTGACCCATGTGATGCATTCCCTGGTCGCGCTGTTGGTCCCCGTGACCAAATACGCTAGATCGTTGTTGATCGCCTTGAGCCAACTGGAACAAACTTGGCGATTGGAGGGCTTGAGAAAACCCCATCTCCCCACCGAATGTGGGCGGGGCTGAATTGTGTGGCAGCAGGTGGGTAAGCCCCCCCTGCTGGGTGTGCTGGCCCCCTGATCCACAGCACCCCAGCCCTGGCTCCGGAGGAACAGCATGGGTGAACAGTGAGCTGGTTGGAGCACTGTGCACAGGCGGGAAGTAGCGCTGCTGTAGGCTGTCACCAAAGGCTTGACTGCTGCTGCCCTGCAATGGGGGCAGGTCACCATCCAGGCCCAAGCTGAATGCTGACCTGCACAGCATGTACATCAACATCAGCATCGAATTGGTGTTGTTGTTGCATGTAGATAATTGAATAGATGCCAACAAAACAGTGACTGGAAAAACAAAGCTCTTGTCTGCAAATATTAGCATGGCAAGCTGTATGCATACGAGACACCACTTTGCTTCCAAGACAAAGGTAAGCAGGGATGACACACGGCGTGCTAGTTGCATGTGTGTCAGCCTTGCAAAGAGTCCTGATGCTGTCCTGATGATCTGTTACTGAACAACCAAAGTGCCTGTCATCAAAGCCATGAGTATAAAGCAGACACTGGTCGGCTATCTCTGCATCAGCTGCCGACTCACCTTTCAAACTCAGTAGCACCTCTGCTGGAGTAAGGTATGTTGAAGGGCAGATCCAGGCTTGCAACTGCTGCCGCAGGGCCGCCCTGAACTGCCCTTGCCATTCCAGGCTGGCCAACCTCAAAAGGGCTCTGAAGCCGCCCTGCCCCATGCCTTGGATTCACACCCTGAAGAAGCACAAGCCTGTCACTAGGCAATGATGGAGAGAGACCATGTGAGAGAAGCCCTGCATCCACAGAAGACCCTATACCTAACCCATCTGCCACAGAGAACCCTATACCTGACCTATCTGCCACAGAGGACCCTATACCTGACCCATCTGCCACAGAGAACCCTATACCTAACCTATCTGCCACAGAGAACCCTATACCTAACCCATCTGCCACAGAAGACCCTACACCTAACCCATCTGCTACAGCAGCAGACCCTATACCTAACCCATCTGCCACAGCAGCAGACCCTATATTGGACCCATCTGCCACAGCAGCAGACCCTAAATCTGCACTAGTGTGCCATTGCACTTTTTAAATAGACAGATACTTTGGAGGGGCCCCACCCTGGCAAATGAAAGAAGCCAGCACAATGGGAGCAACGCAGGGCTCAAGGACATTTCAAAAGCATTGTGTTGATGAAGCTAAGGCTTTCCGGCTCATGATGAGCCAGGTACATGCAGGACAAATCTTGTCTCTCCAGAGCAGCCTGTCTTGTGCATCCCTCTGCAAGGCCTACAAAGACGCCCAAAGATGCAGAATCCTTAGACAGAAGGGTTGTCCTGTTTACCCTGGCTGATCTTGGCCTCCTGATTGGCTCTGGTGGCACATCTTCTTCTTCTCTTGACAATTCCTCCTGCTCTGCTGGGGAATTGTCATCACTGGAATCTGAATCCAGGCTGAACTGCTGCTGAGCCTTGCGTCTGGGAGGTTGGCGGCGCTGTGGCTGACTTGTCTCCTGTGTCAAGCATAACATGTTGCCCTGGCATGCTGCAATGCAACAGCAAACATCCTGGAAGCACTGTATCAAGTTTGCCCTTCAGGGCCATCCAAGTGTCTTAGCCAAAGCAAAGGATGTTTTGCAACACTTTGGGTGATGGCATGTGCATGCATGACATGTTACAGCATGCACATGACAGCAGAGTGCAGCCTGCCATCATGCCTTCATGCAGAATGGAGAACATTCTCCATTCTGCATGAAGTACGCGTTTGCAATACCTGCTGCACATAGCCCATATCAAACAGGACATATGCTAGATAGGGTTCAAAATCACATCCAAAACATGCCATGCCATGCCATGCAATGCCTCACCGTTGCTGTGACAGCTGCACTAGGAATGGTTGTCACCTGTGGAGCTGTTGGACTGCTGATGGTTGCTCCAGAAGCAGGAGGGCCTGAGACTACAGGCCGCTTTCTCTTCTTCTTCTGATCCTTGGGCATGACCTGCCGCTCGTAACTGAAGCGCCTGCAAGCATAAGTGTTGCCTACTAAGAAGAGCAAAATGCAACAGACTAGACAAGAAGGTCCAGACTATCACTGCCAAGTGCCTCAAACATCTGTCAGCTTGCAGCATGACAAGGGCAAATGCGAGGACAATAGACACACATGTCATAGTTGGAAAGGCTGGTGGTGTGTGCTTGCCCAGTCTGATTTGAACCATATCAGCACACAGTGTTGCTGGTATGCTGAGTGAGTGAGTGAGTGAGTGAGTGAGTGAGTGAGTGAGTGAGTGAGTGAGTGAGTGAGTGAGTGAGCGAGCGAGTGAGTGAGCGAGCGAGCAAGTGAGTGAGTGAGTGAGCGAATAAGGAAAAGCATAAAACAATGAATGCATGGCTGTAACCATGGCAGCTGGATGTGTCATGTGGCACAACTGATGCTTTCAAAGGGGTGGGCCAAGAACTAACCAAGCACGGCGAGAGTATAACAGAGCCTGTCAATACACTGCAAGGAGCACAGAGCCCAGTTGAGAAGCAAGGTGATGAGCTGCTGTGTTGTGGTCAGCATCCTCAACAAGCAAATGATCCTGCCAACAGCATTCAAGCAGCGTCAGATGTTGCAGGATACATATATGTCAAGTCTTCACATGCGTTGTGTGACACCTACATGTAACACATTGCAGTGGTAGGCAGAGCTGCTGAAGACACATGGTGCACCAAGTGGGTTGCAGTGCTACACTGATGCATTGGATGAGGCTGCACACCGCATTTCCTGCAGCCAATGCCAGGGCCTGCACTTTCTTGCGGGGCCACCCTCTCCCGCCCGTGAACCCCCATCATCTGAGTCATCAGGTGCATCCCTGAGATCCAGGTCCAGTTCCTCCCGCAAGCTTGCCAGCAGCTCATCACTAGGGTTCACCCAGTCATGATCACCTGTCAGTACAGCATTCATTCAATACCGGACAGTCTGGGGTGTGAGGCCAGCTGTGATTCATTAGACATCCTGGCTTGAAAACACAGGTCAGTACATCATTCACAAAGTCTTGCACAATGAGCGAAATATGGTGGCACGACCACCACTTGTACAGCATATGAGGCTGAGCAGTCTGCAGGCATCATGATGTGACATACCTGATAGTCACTGCAGCTGTGCTCATGCATAAGGCTCCCATGAATGCAGCACCTACGCCCTAGGATGCAATGCTGGTGAATGTATGAACATTTGGCATATGTAAACAAACATGGACAGTAGCCAAGTTGCAGGCTGAGCAGATATGTGTCAGTCTGGCATGATGATGCAGGTCAAACATGTATGAACTATGTTTGCTTGCCTCAGCACAGTTCTTTAGGTAATGCACTCTGCAACTGAACCCAAGACGCTTTGTTCTACACACACGACTTCTGAAGTTTCACATATGGCAGTCACACAGCTTGCATGTTGGAGCTGGACCTGCACTTGGTGGCTCATCTGTTTCCTGCAGCTCAGAGGGCATGACTGATCCAGGTGGAGCAAAGCATGAGGGCCCGAGGCGACTGGATCTGCGAGCTGATGATGTCCCCAAAGGAGACTCAGGCACATCACTGTGCAAAGCTGGGTCCCCAGACAATTGAGTACCAGACAGGGTCCCTGAAGCTAGGTGTGATGCTGCCTCAGAGCCTGAGGCTGCTAGAGACAGCCTTGGCTCGGATCCTATACTCCCTGCTGCTGCAGCAAATGGGCCAGACTCTTTATCTTCTGAGATCTGCTGTTCAGTCTCAGACTCAGCACCTCCAAAAGGCTGAGTGCCTCCAGACTGAGCGTGAGTCTGAGATGGGCTGAGACCGAGACAGTGCAAGTCTACAGCTGCTCTAACATTCCCACGCTTGTTCATCTTATGCATATACAGGATGCAGCGCTTGGTGCAAGCTCTGTGGGTCAGGTCCAACAGCTGACTCCTGTCACTGATTGCCTATGCAGCACAAGGAGTATGCTGGGGGCTGTTCTGAACACATGTTTTGTCTGCATGATCCTGCTATGACACCTTGTGCAGCATGCAGTAGCAGCAGCAGTGCATCAATGGTGTGCCAATAACAGCAGCTCTATGACATGACAAACAAAATCGCAGAGAGTGGCTTCCCAGCAACTTGCGTGTGTGCATCACACACAAGCAGACAGATCAACAGCAGATTCACTACTGTGTGATGCAGCACCACCATCTGATAGGAATTGCTATATGCAGCGCTGACAGAAGCAGCTGATGCAAGCAGGCCTACCAAGAAAGCATCAGTGCTGATGAAGTTCCAGAACTTGTTGGCCTGAGACAGGTATGTCTGGTCACGCTTTGTCAGTGGCCACTTGGCAGGCTCATACATGCTGATGTGGGCGTCCACCTCTGGCAGGCCTATTGGTTGCTTTGCAGCAGTCTTTGCCATAGTCAGGGCAATACTCCGCGGGGGACGCAAAGCATTGCCTGCAGAGCATAGTGCCATTTCAGGCGCTGACATTGATCACAACTTGTTGCTGCAAAGCAGCACTCTCCAGACAATATACAGAGGCTGATACAACATCTGCAGCACAAGTCACAACAAAGCAACAAGCACAAGAACAGGCCATCACATAGACTTATTGTAGGTTGTCTCACTACCTGAGCTGGCCAGCTGCCCGGAAGGAGCATCTGTGAGCCTGCTTCGACAAGACCAGCATGTCTTTTCTGCGTTACTGCCACATTGTCCTGCAATCAATCTAATAAAGTGACTATGACCTTCAAGAGGTCAGCCATATATACGGATGACCAGACTCAAGTACTGCAGGTATCGGAACAAGCCTGACCAGTGTACCCGGACGCGCATGGCATTCCTGAGGCTCACCTAGCTTTGCAACCATACACTGCAAACACCGCTGGAATCTAACGGGACTAGAGTGCCAAGTGTACAACGCCTTATTCTGCAGCATCCACTTGAACTCGGCCGGGCTGAAGCCAATGGTCAACCTGGCGTGCAAGGTCTCACTGTCTGTTCTGGTCAATGTGGCTATAGCAGCATAGATGTTTCGCCATTGCAGCTGTATGCTCTTCTTCGTAGGGGCTGCCTCTGCCGTGCTGACAGCCAGCTGCAGAAGCGCGACCGCCTGGCCCCGGCTGTACTCATGGATGCCAACATATGCTAAAAACTCTTCCAGCCTTTTGCCCAACTCGCTGTCGGAGGTGCTTGCAGACTCTGCCGGTGCACTGAGCGCCGTTCGTGCAGCATGCTGCTGCTCGGCCATGCAGCAGCTAACCCCTAACAAACACGATGGCGGCTAGCCGTTTCCCTACGGTGGTTGACCATGTTCTGATGGTGAGGCATATCAAGGTGGATGGGGAGTGAGACTTTTCGTCTTACATGCAAACAACAGCTTTGGAGCTTACAGCTTTGCGAGCTTGAAATCGTCTCATAAACTCATGACGGCCACGCTGACGGCGTACGAACACGTCAATATAGCGTGAAGATGCAATAATGACTCAACAACTACTCCAACAAAATATGCTGTTGAGCAACGTGTACTCCTTGCAGCCTCTCGAAAGTTGTCATGTGTCTCGCACCTATCACGTGAGCTTTCGGATTTCAAATGCGTCACTGAATGTGACGTACCGTCAACTGTTCGTTATCGCTCGTAACCCACTGCGCACAGCGATGGCACAGCACACGCAATGCTCGTAAACATCACTAAACATATATATATTTGCCTACATATGCTCGCAGATAATCACCAAGATAAAGCCTTTTCGCCCGACCTCCCTCCTTGCCGTCACTCTGCCTTTGACAGTCTTCCAGGTCCATGGGGAAACGATAATGAAAGCATTTTCACATAAACGACTGATATTGCCTGCAAGGCCATGCAACATCAGACCAGCATCTGAGTCGGGTCTAGGGGCCTTCACACCAGTTGCCCCCAACAACACAGCAAATGACGGCCCCTCTCTGACTCAGCAATCTCCAGCCCAAAGAAGCAGCATTGTTGTGTTTGCCTGCCATATGGCTGCCATCATGCATGATGGGATCAGCTAACACAACAGCAGACGCGCTGCCAAGCAAGCAGGTGCATGTGCATGGCAAATGACATGTTGACACCGTCTGACTGCATGATAGTACATCGCTAGCAGACAATTGAATCAGGAAGGGTATCAGAAGCGCCAGATGCACAGTCATCTTAACACACCATCACTGACAGAGTTGACTACACAAACTACAGCTGCCCAGGATCATGCAATGCCACTGGAACACCAGTACTTGCTTCACACAACATCAACATCACAGACATGCATTCATATGATAAATCACATGTGCTGAACTGTCACAGCAAATTGATCATGATGAATCTAAGTTAAGTGTGAGAGCTTGCTCAGCCACACATGTGTACGACTGTCGCACGTCGGATGAGCAAGGCACATGCATGCAAGTTGGTTGAGCTACAAAGCAGAAGAGCCTGTAAGCATGCTTCTGTCACATGTGGGCACCATGTGAATCAGATGAGTTTTTAGAGGGTACAAGGTGAACGGTGAAAGCCCAGCCTAAGGCTTTCAGACATCACACTGCAGCAGCCCTTTGATGAAAATGGTGTGCCTTGCAAGCATCAGCTGCCGCCATACTGTTGCATGCCTAGCAGGCAAGTACAGACACCCTCACTGCATGGGCACACAGCAAGTGTGGCTTGACAGTGTACAGTTCGAGGCCTCAATACAGCTGGCCAATGCCACAACCCCAGAAATACACCCCTGGGACACAGCCAACACATCTGCCACACATTTCCTTGTGACGTATAGCGCTATCTAGCTGCAGCCTTTCCACAGCTGGGGTCTGGTTGCATAGAAAATGACCTATCAGACAGGACTAGAAACAAGAACAGCCATGCATTATCATTGTAAGCTGAATGCCTGCATCCTTCAGCACATGCGCGATCATCATTTGAGCCATGGGAGCAGATAGTGCAGCTTACTGTATAGTAAAGGATGACCAGCTACAGGGTTGCCTCTCTGACAAGCAAATTCAGCAATTCTGTACAGGTCATTCCATGGACACCGAGCTACTTGTTGACAGCCATTGAAGCACCTCAGGGATGCAAGATGTACACAGGCCAGACTGTCTGCTGGCCTGCCAGGCTGTGAGGCAAGATGATCTGCATCATCTGTGCAGATCTGTGTCCAATTGAGCCATCAGGATGCAGCTGCAGCTGGCGCATTAGCAGCAGTCGTGGTGCTACAGCACACAGGCTTGTCTGCGCTTACTTACTACACATGCCTGCTAGACAGCTCAAGGTGTAGCAGCTTGTGCAAACCAATACCTGGGGTCGAGTGAAACCCTGCAACATGAGCATCCACATTACAATCAGCAAGTGAGCAGTGACTTGACAAGTGCGACTTAAAACTGCACTGCAGGCGCGGCACATCCCGCACATGAAGCTGGTCAGCAACTGCACTGCATGTACACCCAGATACAGCAGAAGTCAGCATCACACAAATTTATGCCACAGACCCAAGGTTACAGGAACAACACAAAAGTTTTGAGCAGCAGCGCTGCTCTACAGGGGTGTATTACAGCATTCAGACAGAAAATTATGCTTGTCTGCATTATGGTCAGGATCATTAGTCAAGTCAGACAGGCTGCTATAAAGAGACAATTCTTGGCCTGCACGTACCTTGCTCATCATGAGCAGGAAAGCGTGCAAATTGTTATTTTCAACGGTCAAGTTGTTCCGCATCACGACCTCACAATGACTGAGGCTGCAGCAACATTCACTTCTGAAGTGAGAGAGTCTGGCTTGCAGGTATAACACTCACAGACTCAAGTTCTGCCAAGGTTCTGCTCTGCAAGCATACGAACTGATACTCAGCAGCGCCATCAAGCAAACTCTGTCCTTATTAGCCAGTTATTAATTCAGCCCATTTGTGTAATGACAAGTCTGACCGAGAATGCCATAATGATAATCACAAATTAGCTTTTGCTGCAGCAAAGTCATCTGTTGCTTCTGCAGTGCTGTCTAGTGGACGATTTGTAGAAAGGGTATGGCTGTTGTCCCACATGTTAAAGACTTCAGATGCAGGCTTGCTGCAGCTGGCCATGACCTCTTGATTGCAGCCTTGCTACCTGACTGTAGCGCTAGCAACGCATTTAAAGCAGCAATCAACTGAGTCGCAGTATTCTAGTGCAAAATGCACTTTCAAAAGCATGTCGAACTTGAGCTTGCAATGAACACCTTTCATGCTTAAGGAAGCTATATAGCTAAATGTCAACTCTTGTGCATCATTGCCTCTGTGCTGCCGCAGCAGAAGCTGCCTGACATGATCGCTGAAATTCATGGACTCCTCTTTTCTGTTTGCTATGCATGGCAGTGATAGAAATTGATCAATGAATGAGATCGCGCTCAAATTGTTAAAACAGGGCCCTAAGGGAGCCTACAACTAGGGTACTGACCTGTTTTGAAACAAGGACGGTTACTGATCTGCAGATTTAGACAAATGCCACATTTGCGCAATAGATATACATGCGTTCCCATTGCAGGTGGTCACATAAGGCAAGCCAAGTCGTGTGCAAAGGGCGCAGCAGCAACCTTTCGTGACTACCAAGACTGAGTTTTTACAGCTCAAATGGTAAGGTGTTTGCAGGTCGTGCAGCAACTGTCAAATTTGAAACTACGATACTGCAAGTCTTCATGCTCTTTTGACCTCGTTGATGGTGCCCTGCAGGAAAACACAACTTTGCTCAGGCATCTTGTCCCTCAATATGACTTCTGGGCACGCTATTGCTGCTCACCTTGGCTGAACCCTTAGCCTCCTTGTAGGTTCCCTTGATGGACCCCTTGGTGTCACGGATGGCGCTCTCTACGGAAGAGCCCTGAAATACCTTGTACAGGACAATACCACCGATGATGGCGCACAGCACGAATGCCAGCTGCAACAAGACAACCCAAGTTACTTAAGCATGCAGATAAGCTCATGTAGACCAGCGTGGGCTTCAGCCGGTAGCAGTGCGGTGGCCTAGCCTTGCGTTCAGCCCAGGTCAACGTCAAGGGAACAATAAGACACCCTCAACAATACCTGGAATAGGGCGCCAATCATCTTATCAGAAGCCTTTATGCAAGATTGAAGAGAGCAGTGAGGTAGTGAAAGCTGGCAACCGAGGATTTTCAAGCAGTAGAGAAGCAATCAGCGTCGGTCTGGCTTCTTGCCTCGCCGAGCTGACGTTTGCAAATTTGTGACACCCGGCATGGGGATTGAGCCAATCCCCGTGCATCGAGTGACGATTCACCTCGTTCTCTTCTGCACAGGTGAGCAACTCGCAGAGCTACTCGTTTTAACAGCATCAGGCGAGGACTGTACGAGAGCTTGTCTTATCTTTGTTGACGCTTGCAGCCAGCTCTATACATTCTCCGCAGCCAGAGGTGCGGAGAGCCTCAAAATGACCTCCGACCTTCTGCAACATATGCGCTGCGTGTACCAGGCTCGATTGCTTGCAAGCGCTTCCTGTGATCTCGAGGTCAGTACAGCACCATTGGATCTGCAGGGAAGGCTCGATCACATTCGTCAGACAGGTACGTGAGATGCCGCAACTTAGGGTTCTCGGGCTCGCGTACTTCCTGTCTTGCGCGCACATCACGATTATGTACATCCTTAGTGTCTTACACGTAACTTGTGTGGTCACGCCTGCCCTCAAATTCCTGTGAATATGTGCTGAAAAACGGATCAGATGATGGATGTCATGAACACCCGTGCAGGGCAGACTCACAACCTGACTCACCAAGCAGCCCAGGTGACGAAACTGGTGCTGGAGGTATGCCTTGACCCCGCAATGGTGCCTCCTTATCATGCTGCTGCCTCGTAGTGCAAGCCAAAGCAGTCTCATCACAATTGATTGGTGGTGCAACTTCTTGCTGCAGACTCTACTCCCACAAGCACCAGGATCTCAAGATAGCAAGCAGGCCAAATGTATTTTGCTGGATCAAGTGAAGCAGGCTGTGTATGCAGCACAGCCAGCAGATGCGTCCTTGCTGGACTTGCTGTACAGTGTCTCACTTGAGCAGGTATACACCTCGAAACACCTATTTTGGAATGCAGCACACCTTCCGTCATTTCCACCTGCTGATTTGGCATGCTATTCGTTTTGTACATAAGGCGCAACTAGCTGAGATGCGGACTTTGCACCTTTTGGAACCCCAGCTAGCCTAAACATGTTATAAACTATACCATGGCCATGATGTTGCATGCATAGACAGCAAATGCTCCACAAAATATGCTTTACCTAGAGCGGCATTTGCAATGCTGATGACACAAGCCTCAATGGCTGCATAATGTATACCAGCGCGGGAAGACTGACATTTGATACGTAGCTGATGTGCAGGCTGTCATGGTCAAGGCTCTGTACACAGATATCCTCGAGCATCATCTCCTGAACTCAGATGACTGCTTCACCATTCTTGAGGCAGCCTTGCAAGCTGGCGTTCCATCCTTGTCAGACAGGGCTTTACATGTGGCGTGCGCAAACTTCAAGCATGTGCTGGTGTATAACAACAGCAGCTGGGCTACCTTGTCCAAAGACACAGTCTTGCTGATTCTGGGCAGCAACAACCTGCAGGTCAGCTTGAACACATGAGCAGCATGCGCAGACATGACTCATGAGGCTCCTTGCAAAGTGCAAGCATGTTGTATCAATCAATAATACACGTTCTTTTGGGAGCAACGTATGTTTGGGTATTGGCTGCAATAATACTGTAAGAAGGGTTTGAGGGTAGCAGCTGAGCTGAGCCAGGGAGCTGATGACAGCCATGCTGCCTCATGCTTCCTACTGTCAGGAGATGCAAGCTTGCAATTTGATTTTAGAGTTGTTTCTGTGCTGCATTGTAAGGTCCACACCAACAGCAATAGGAGGGACAACAAGGTTGCCACGCTTTTGCCTCTCTTAGATCTTGACAACAATTGTTTCATTAGGTGTGCACACACCGTTTTTGTCTTGAATGCAGGTTGCTCAAGAGCAGGAGGTCCTTGATGCTCTAGCATTGTGGGTCAAAGCATGCCCAGATGAGCGTCGCAGCTTATTTGCTGATATGTTTGGTAAGTTCCCACCTTGAAATTGTGATCAGACATGGCAAAGCATCAAAACATCCTTACAGCCTGACACAGAGGAGATTATCACTTGTGAACTCCACACCCCAGCTGTTACAGAACAACATTGGCTGCAAGCATCTCTCAATTGCACACTCCCTTGTTGACCCATGCTTGCTTTTGCCTTGCTGATACACTTTGAACACAATGCTTCAGACTCTGCAGTATGCGATGAAAACACCAGCCTATCTCATAAATGCACACCAGCATGTCAGCATGTCAAATGCCATGCATGCATCCCCTACCATGCTGCCATGTACATGCCTGTCCACCAAACCCCAGTGCAACACAGTCGTGTTGGTCTTTGCATCATAACGAGATCCTGAGTGCTGTACTGAGTGATGCTTGCATGGTGCAGTGCAAGCTGTGCGGCTGCATGAGATGGCTTACGGTGAACTGCGATTGATGGACGGACACCCCCTGGTATGCTCGCCTCACCTGATTTGACTGCCTTCTTGTTGCACACTGTGCATCAACACAGTGTGTTGACGCATGCATGAAGCCCCCAGCTTGTCAGCTGTGTCGTGAATATGTGGTATTTGCACTGCAGAAAGGCCCCAGTCCGCAAGCACAGCTCAGGTGATGGGCTTAGTGTACAAAATTACTGCACAACACCAAGACTACTGTGCACTACTGTATGTGCAGCTTGACTGCGTTGCCGCCCATGCAGGAGTAGAACATGCATGACATCTGTGATACTAGATGCAGCTGATCTTAGTTTGAGCATGCTGCATGCAGGTGTCAGAGTACCCGAAGGCTCTCATGCAAGTGGCACATGCTTTGCTGGCATGGCATATGCAGAAGCCTAAAACGCATCACAGGGACCAGCCAAGAGCCAGGATGGCCTGGCAAACACAGTCAGCCCACCAGCAAACCACCAACTCTGCTGTAGACAAGGTGCAGAGCCCCACAGAGTTACAGATTGCTGCAGATGGCAATCAAAGTTGCATGGCTCAGGGGGATATTTCAGCAGGTCCATCCATGCAGTTTCTGGCACCTCAGCCCTCACAAGGTCACAGCCCCAGAACTCAGCGGTTAGATGAACAACATGATCGGTCAGAGCCAGTGCAACAGCAGGATTATCCTCAGCAGCTCAGTCACCAGAGTGGATTGCATCAGCTGTCTCAACATGAGTGTGACAGGCGGCAGAGCCAGGAGCATGAGTCTGAGGATTATATCGAACTGAGCTGCTCACTGGATGATGAAATTGAGTCTTGGAGGCTTGATCTAGACTGTTCAGCTATGTCACGGCTGCGCTCAGCATGGGTCAACAGTGCAGCGTGTAAAACCCATGATAAAGCACCAGAGGCTATGACAGAAATTCTCATGGCCAGCGCTGACCTGCCCAGAATGCCATCACTGACTGTCAGGACTGGCCATGCACAGCAAGCAGGCAACTATGCCTCGCGCTCATTGTTAGACCAGGAAATGGCCGTTTCACCATCAGCTCAGCCGGCAAAGAAGAAGCAGGCTAAGCCCTCCAGCACGCGGTGTCTCAAATTTTGATGCCTGGCAAGCAGAAGTGGTCCCCTAGGCCTGTGCTGCCAGAAGACACCGCCACATTCACATGCAACCTTGTATTTTAGTGTCTAATCATTACATGCCAATTGTCAGCTGATCAGCTTCATAAAGATTGCCCTGTTGATCAGTAGCCAGTGCTTGCAGCATGTGTTTCAGTTGCAGGGTTATGCTTCTTTTTACTCAGTCTCGTGCAAAGTGCTCGCAGATACTCTTGTGCTGTGCTGTAAGAAGTGCCACAAATCAAACTGCAAATAGACAGTTGGGTTGAAAGCCCTTTTGCTCCGAAACCATCCCATTAAGCTTTGACTGTGTTTGTGATTACACCACTGTAACTTCGACATGCACAGCTCAAAGAACACGTTGACTGCTGAGTAGACTGCAACAACAGTGCGGTATGTTGTCATAGCACTCACACCCCATACTTATTATGGTGTATCATGGGCCATGACTGTAACTACACACACAAACCTTAAGGTGCTGCTGCAGCAGCAGGTCAATTTGCCAACAGTCTGCGCAGAATTGATCTGTACAGGGCCAGAGCTATCCTCCACATGACATGAGAAGCACCCAGCTCCCGAGCCCGGAGATCGGTTCGGTCAAGCAGCCAGTCCCATGGCGCATAAGTTAAAACTTCAAAGCTGCAGGCCAAAAACCATTGGTGCGGCTGCCATGCTTGCAAACACTAATGCATATGCATGCATGTGCACTTCTCTTCGGCATCTGACATAAGTGCGGATTGCGGTCTACCATCTGCAGTCCTTTAGGCTTGTGGAAAGAAGACGAAGCCCACGGAAATTGAGGGAACTGCAGCAGAACCCACGCAAAGGTTCACGTGGTCTGTTTTTGCCTGAGATTTCATCGGATTTCTCGCCTGCCATCTTCACGTCTTCCCAGAAAATCATAGGTTTATCGGCTCAAGCCCGTGCAGAGAAGCTGTCAGAACCGCGTTGGGGATATTTTCCGATAAAGATCCCTTCGAAACAGATCCGCACGCACAAGTGACCTTGTCTGCACAGCAGTTTGCTACGGCTGTTGCCTGTCGACCGCTTGCGACCATGGGTCCCGTTGTGGGTTTGTTGTTAATCTGTGCGCTTAGCGCTGGGCTGCAGTCAACAACGGCTGCAGGCACTCGAAAGCTACAACAGTCAAACGGCCCGGCAAACATCTACGGCAACGCAGCTTCGGCGACCACCGCTGACTTGGTGAATGACCCGGCAGGCCGTGCACATCTGCTGGTGAGCGCTCACTTAAGTGCTGCAGCTTGTCGCTTGGGCTTCTCAATGCGCAAGTAAAATTCTTCGTTACTAGCGGCCTCAAGAACGATAAACATTGCCCTGCATCTGTCTGCATTTGCACAACGTTGTCAACAACATACGCATGCGCAGCTATAGCATGCTAGCAACGGTACCGGTGTGGGTGTGGCTCGCCGCGGCCGGCCGGCCAAAGCAAGCTTTTGTGTGTACTGCAGGCTCGATTGGGCAACCCTGTAGCTTACACCGGATCGTACCCTTTGTACGTGGGACCAGGCCAGTATGACGTCGACCCGACTGTGGATCCTGCAGTGGTGTCACCCATCAACGGAGGTGAACGGATGCTGCAATGTGTCCTTTGTAACGTCCGTGTTCATAATACAGATTGCATCTCGTGAATGTGTCATTTAGCCCTCACATCTTTGACTGACTGTTGTGCTGGTGTGACAGGGCCTCCAGCCGCTCAAGCTGGTAGCTGGCAAGTAGTGGGCAACTCGGGAGCAGTTGCCCTTCAGGCTCTGCCTTTCACCAACGGCCTTGTGCTCTTCCTTGCTAGACCCCTGAATGAAAATGGGGGCGGAGATGCTTCTTTGACCAACCTCCTGACAGTAAGTACAGCAGTAACATCTTGAGTAACATGCTAGCGCTGCCAAAGCTTGACATCACACATGACACCCAAGTGCACATCTCCATCTCTGGCATAATGCTCATACAAGTCTGCAGCCAGCTGCTGCCTTCTTGACTGCAGTATGTCAGCTTCAAGTTACCATCAGCACCCATTGTAAATCTAAATGCAATCCTGAAATCATGAACCTGCTGTGCACATGAATCTACCTGGCAGACTGTGAGATACATTGTACATACCACATGCCTACACATGTCACGGCATCATTTGCATGCAGGTGGATGGTGGCACACAGAGTGAGGTGGCTGCCATCTACAACACATCAAGTAACACCTTCACACCATACCATGTGCCTCAATTGGCTGAAGCTGCCGGGCATGTTTTGCTACCTGATGGTCGTGGTCTCATCATTGGAGGTGTGCTTCTTGTTCATGGCATGCTTTTCTGACGCCTCGTGCTGCTCGTCTCAATGAAAGTGATCTTCTTGTGTACATGAGGCTCGCCTGCAGATGCTACCTTTGCATCAAAGAGCAGAAGCATCCTTACAGTGCATGCAAGTAGCCAGTACACCTGTGTGTCACTGTGCACTCTGGCAGCATGCAGTACTGCTGTCATGCCTGTATCATCTTACTGCCAGTGGGTCACCCATCATGTGGGTCATCATGCCACGACCAATGCTCTCATTTGATGTGTGTGCCATATGCACATACAGGCAACAACATCAACCTGAATGGAGACTTCCTGCAATCTGGTGCCCAAGCAATCCGTATTGTGGACCCAACCAACCTCAACTACACATTGATTGGTCAACTGGACAGAACTCGTGTGGGTGTCACCCTGACAACACTTGGAGATGGTAACATCCTAATCATGGGAGGCAATCAGCAAGTGACACTGCTTGCTAGTCAGATTGTGAATGCTAGTCACTTTGTCCCCCTGTCCCCAGCTTCATGGGATGTCCACACCCCTGCATGACTTGTCAAAGTCACAGATGTGTTGATACTGACAGTAATCCTACGTTGACTTGAGAGTACAAAGCACCTTGCACTGTAGCCTTTGCTGCACATCACATAGGGCAAGGTTCACAACGAACGTGAATCCCTGTGCTCACATGACTCGTTCCTGACAACACCTCCACTTTTGTATACAGGAAGTGGGTGCATTTGCTGCTGACCCTCAACCCACTACCACCACCCACACCCCCCCCACCTGCAGCCCCAACCTGGGGGGCTCGGTTGCCGACCCTGACTATGACAACCCAAGCTTCAGCATCTTCAACACTGGAAACTACAGGGCCAGAGTCCTTCCCTCACCCTGGCCCTGTTGCTGGAAGCATGGCCTGTCAACTCCTACCCTTACGTGGTCCAGCTGCCCTCCGGCTCAGTCTTTGTTGCTGCAGGTCCATCTCTTGTTCTGGCCATGCATCTGCGTCTGTCTGTATGTGTGTCTGTATGTGTGTCTGTATGTGTGTCTGTCTGTTTGTATGTTTGTGTCATATCTCTGTGCCCCTGTGCATCTGTGTGACTGGCGCGTTGGACAGATTGCTCTGCAGGGTTGTGATTTGATGCTGCACTGCTCCTTTTCTTGCCTTCAATTTGGCACAGAGTTTCAGGCACGTACAGAGATGGACACCCTGTGACTGCTTGCTGCCTGCCTGCTTCTATGCCTGCCAAATTGTCTGTCTTTCTAGGCAGCTGCCCTGGTCATCAGTTGTCTGTGTGCATGTTTGAACTGCTCACTGCGGGGTATGATAATGTGCAGGTGATATCATGGGTGCTCTATACTTCACTGCCGATGGTGCATCAAACGACAACTCAATTGGAGACCTCCCAAATGTGCCAGTACCTATCAGCTACCCTCAGTATGGAGGCTTCACCTTGCTGCCCCTGGAGGGGCCAAACTACACTCAACAGGTGCACCCCTTGTTGTCCCCTTTGATCAGGCTCAATGCTGAGAGCCAAGTGTAAATGTGCATCAAATTGATGTGCGTGCGTCTGTGCGCCTGTGCGTCTTCGTCTGTGTGTCTGTCTCTGGCATCTGCTGTGACACTGCTTCTTTAGGAGTGCACAAAAAGTGCTTTGTTACTTTGGCCATGCTTGAGACAGGCATGTGCAGGCATGCCTGTCAAGTAGCCCTGCTGAGGTTTTGGGCGAACTGTCACACTTCATGACTATGCAGTTCATGCACCATGCAAACCTGCAGACTGCAGCTTCAATGAATGCCAGCACCACCTGCAGGGTGTCAGATTACACATTCTGAAGTATCAAAGCTACAACTGTCACCATGTACAATGCTCTGCTTCGTGGGTGTGCATGCGTATAGTCACTACCTGACGTCTCTGTCAAAACGCCCCTGCCATGCTTCAACACTGGTGCCATCTGCCACTTGTGATGAAGCTGTTGCCTGATGTATGCAGGTCTTGTTTGCTGGGGGTGCAGGGGAGGCCTGCTCAGGCTCCTCCACCCCAGCCAGCAACACCTCATACCTCATTGATGTTACCCCTGGCGCAGACCACAGCCTTGTCCCAGAGCAAATGGCGTTCACTAGAGTGGTAAGCACCAGGTCGCAAAGTGATGCTTTGATCACAATGTAGCCATTTGCTCTTTGCGTGAATGCTGTGGCATGAAGAATGCTCCCGTGATGTGAGTTGTCACGCACTCTTCACAAAAGGGGGCCCCTCAACAGCTGTGAACATTATTTAGGGAAAATAAGGTCATAAATATCTGCTTTCCTGTGTGTTTGCCATTGAGACTGCTGCCTTTGCTGACAGAATTGACCTTGCTATGCAAGTACTGCAGTCAGCTGACGTGAAACGTTTGTGCTCAGTGTTCTGCTGTTTTTCAGGGACCTCATTTCAAAGCATTGCATATTCATAGCTGCAAACTGCCTCAGGGTAGGCAACATTGCCTCCAGTCAAAGCCCCATGGGCAGCTTAACTGGAGAAGCGCTATGTTCAATTTGTTGATGTATGCTGCAGATGGGTGACTCGACATTGCTGCCTGATGGTACCGCATTCCTCTGCAATGGTGCTCAAATTGGTATGACCCTATACCTCATTACAGTCGCATATTGTAGCTTATGTGCCATAGAGTCAGTATCACATCAGTAAGGCATCAATATATGACATTGGCTGTGGAGCCTTTCAGCCTTTCACTGTCCTGCCATTCAACACCTACCACATACCTGCCTTCTTGTTTTGTGCCTTCTTGTTTTGTGCCTGTCTTGCCTCTCTACTGCATGCCTTGCTGACAACTGCCTTGCGGGGCCATGTACTGAGACATGTCAAGCTATTTCTTGATGAGCAGACACTCTACCATCTGGAAGCAAGACAAGCATGAAGGTTGCCTCTCCCACTGAAGCTTTGGTGTGCACCATCTGCAGGTATTGCTGGTGGAGCTGGGCCCAATCACTCCCTAGCAAACTCTGGAACTACTGTGGCAGAGATCTACAATGTGTCTCAGCCCGTTGGTCAACGTTGGAGCACAGTCGCAGACAGCCAGATTCAGCGCCTCTACCATTCTGTTGCTTTCCTTACTCCAAACGCAACGGTGAGCCCCTGTTGATGTGTTATTGTATCACCCCTGCCCCCCATGTTCAACACTCCCCCTCTTCCACACCCGACATGCATGGGTCAACTGCATGTCTAGTCACAGCTGTTGTTTGTCACCTGGGCCATGACTATGGCTGCTGTTCTGCACTCAACATGGTCAATGTAATGTGGATATTTAGGGACTGTTTTCAGGTTTGTGACATTTGACTGGGTCCTGACTCTTTATTGTGTAGGTGCTGGTGAGTGGCAGTGAGACTACTGGAGAGCACAGAGTACAGATCTGGACACCAGGCTACCTACAGAACGGCAGCCCACGCCCAGTCATCACTTCAGCACCAGCAGTCATCACTTACGGCCAGAACTTCACAATCCAGTATTCAGGTGTCCCAAGCGTCGACCGTGTTGTCCTGAACCGCGTGACTGGCTCAACAGACAGCAACCACATGGACCAGCGTCAGGTGGTGTTGACTGGGGGTTCAAGTGCTGGATCTATTGCGGCCAACTCACCACCAAACAGTAACATTGCCCCTCCCGGGCAGTACATGCTGTTTGTGCTGTCTAACGGCGTGCCCAGTGTTGCTGAGTATGTGTCTGTGCAGCTGTCACTGCCTACTCCTGGCACTAGCACAGCAGGCTAGTAGAACCACCAGTGAGATGGAGTGCCACAGGACATGGTCATGATATTGTTCAGGCGCTCATGATCATGTTTGGGTTCATGATCACGCTTGGCTTCAAGCTGGATTGAGTACAGAAAGTGCACGTACTGTTTGTGCTGCATGTTGATAGACAGACAATGTTGAGCTGAGTCAACGCAGTTGGTGTTGCATTGGAACAATAATTGCAGGAGTTAGGAGTTGCACAGTGGTGAGATATGTCAGTATGTTCAACATGTTGTATATTGTATCGTAGCATGGTTTGTTGAGAGCATATTGTCACAAGTACGGTACTCAGCTGCAGCAACCTGATGATTTTTTGTACAGGCATATTGTTGCGCCAGTTAGTTGCAGTTGCTGTCCTAGCTTGGTGTAAACACTCTGATTGGAGAGCGTCTACATTTAAAAATGGAATCACTCTGTAGCTTGACTCAAAGCTTGCGCTCACTACAATGTTGTTGTCCTGGCTGTACCCAGGCTTTCACATGTGCCCAACTTGTCATAAAATGCATCCTTAAGCATCGTCGTGCATGCATGTGTATATGCTTTGATCTGGTACGTGTCCATTACGTTTCAAGATCACACAGGAACAATACGGTAGGTGAAGGTCCAGGGTTTGCATCAGCGAGCGTTATAACGGGGTTCGGTCGGGTTACTGGTCGGGTTACTGTTACCCTATGCCATTTCGGCAACGTTGCTACTGAAGTCCCGTACGCTGTCGGAAGCCCAGTCCAGTGCAGTCTTCTTCGGCTGAAGATTAGCACCAACACAAGCTGTCATGCAGAGGTGAGCCAATGACAGAAGAAGGAGCACCAAGTCGCCTGCTGCAGCTGCAGCGAGCGATCGCTAAGGCGAGCACCGCCAGACTGCCGTCGGAAGGCGATTTTTATGTGAGCATTCGATTGAACTTGCAATCCTGCATTGCTGCGATCGACGTGACTACACAGGTTTCCTTTACCCGTATATGCGAGGCGTTGCGGGCAAATCGGCTGAGGCGTTACACTTCACGCTTTGAGAGCATCTCCTTTGCTTTTGCAGTATTACAACAGCTTCAAGAGCTTCAAGGAGCCGGTTCACGGATGCCTGAAGAGCATCACATCCATACTGCAGAAGCTACCGGTGTGCCTTGCAAGCTTGTTGCGACTTCATGTCCTTTTCACAACCCCACAGCATACAGCTAGTCATGTGTCAATATCATGACGTCAGTGCACTACACCAATGATCAACAAGGAGGCTTGCAACTTCAGCCAGATGCACACCTGTTGTACCATATCTTTCTCTTGTGTCTGGGCAAGCATGCCTCTTTGGCAGACCATGGGCATTCTTGCAGCTTTGTATCAGCACTGCCTTCAACAACACTGAAGGTTGTGAGACTTCAGTCTCACATCAGCAACTTTTGCAAACAGATAGAGATGACTGTCGCAGGGAGCTAGTACCGACCTTGAGGAGGCATTTCAAGACAAGGACGATGCATTTGATTGCGTCACAGCTCTGCTGGATGACACACTGGAGCAGGCAGATGCTGCGGTTGACGCAGCAAAGAAGGCTCTCAAGCAAGGAAACATTGGAGCCACTAGCCAGGTGTCCTATCAGTATAACTGTTGTGTCAGACATGCCACTTCAAGAAACAGTAATATGGTCTGTGAAAAGCAGCATACAGTGTGTTATGCACTGCGTGTTGGCCTGCAGCAGCTGATGTCAGAGATACAATATCATCAGCTGCTTGTGATCCCAAATGCCATAATAGCATCACCACAGAGGAGTGTGTATTCCATGTTACTTGAGGCATCTGCCACCGACTGCCACATCTCAGCAATGCATGTGTTGTTTTATGTGTGACAGTGTTGTCTCTGGCACCTTAACTTTCTGCTGGGAGCACTCTCCATAGCTGCTGCTGTGAACATGTGATAGCAGAAGCATGCACAGCTGCATCTAACAGCACAGAAGATCTCTACACTGCAAGCCATACTTTGGCTAGAAGCTGAATCGGCAGCCTTGTGAGAGCTTCCACATGTACATCATCTATGCTGTAGGTTGATGGTGTTTTGGAAGCATCCACTGTCGCCGGAGAATCTGCACATGCCAAGAAGCACAAGGGATCCCCAAAGGATGCTAGAAGCTTCTTTGCACAGCAGTCCGGGAGCACAGACAGACCTCAGAACAGATTCCAGGATGCTGTGGACAACAGCAACAGCCCCTTTGTGCTCAACTTTGAGCATGTGCGCCACTTGGCGGTGCGACTTTTGACACCCTGAATGCAGTGCAACGGCTGACTTAGACAGCCTGCGGCTGTGTGACAACAGACAGAAACACTGAATGCATGAGCACCTGCACCACTATTGTCTTGAAGTGCATGTATGCACAACAGCAGAGCCTTGTACTTTACACCAATCAATCACCGCCGTCTCTGTATAGCTAAGTTTGACCATGCTGTGCTGAGTACACAAGCTGTGCATGTGGTGTCTGCATGCTCTTGCATGGTTGTGCAACAGCCCCATGCCTTCATCACTTCATGTGACCTAACGCGTAACAAACACATATAGCGCATCAACATGGCCAAAGAATGTCACCAGATTTGCCTCACTTACACGGCTGTTGATTTGGCAGGGTCTGGACTATACACTGCCCGTTCAGCAGACTGTAAAGCAGAGCAAGTTGGATGCTCATGCACAGAAGCTGAACTCGGGGGCTCTGGCAACCCCACCCTCCCCTCAACACCCCCTTGGGCCCCTCCTGGCAGACCTGCATTACACCAGAAATCAGTTGCAATTGACCCCACCCCAAGCCCCCAGGGTGCGCCCCGCTTGTCTCTTGCCATGTGCAGAGTGTTCAATGTGCTGACAGAAACATTGCAGTGACAGAATCCTCACTTATGATGCTGTGACCTGGCAAGAGGCTGTTGCCACTTACAAATAACAGGACAAGTGTATGAGTATCTTTGGGAACAGCTGTATTTGGTCATTAGTCATGCAATTGTGTCTTGCTTTGACCACCTGCCCAATTGTACAACATGCATTCATGTCCTCTTGCTATGATGTGAGTGGAAGAGGCAATTTTACATCAATACCTCTGTACTGCATGTCACATTGGAGCATGCATGCGCCAGAATTGCTCTGACGGAAATTATACGGGAATATTCTCGGACTGAGTACACAGTGGGCATTCTGTTGACAAACCTGTCATCGCATCACAAAAGCATCCCACCGTGTTGACAATATTGTGTATGTCAGTGAGCTTCATAGCCTGTGTCGGATACTCTGCTCATACACTGCAATGCCTGAAAGGCTTAGTGCAATGTCTTCTGGTGCAACATAGGCTGCAGTACATGATATGTCACTTACAATGTGGGCAATATCCCAAACACTTGGTACCTGCCTAACGCAAGCCTTTGCCTGCAGGAGTTGGAGGAGACTCCTCTGACCTTTGTAGACACCCTCCAAAGCCTGCAGTCAATGGTGCAGCATTTAGGCACAGCAAAAGAGGTTGCAGTGGACTTGGAGCATCATCACTACCGCAGCTTTCAGGGCTTCACCTGCCTCATGCAGTTGTCTACCAGGCAGGAAGACTTCATTGTGGACACCTTGGCCCTTAGGGCAGACCTGGGGGCTGCCCTCACCCCTATCTTTGCTGACCCCACGGTCAGGGAATGATTGCTGTTGTCACCGGCTGTCTGTGTGTGTGATATGGTCTGTCACTCATGGCGTGCACTCATGGCATGGACATGATTCACAGTGGCCATTGCATCAGCACATGGCCTGTGAGAGCTTCTTCTCCATCTGTTGTCTCAACACCACTGTGCATTTAGAGAGTGCCAGGTCTTCATCCCACAATGTCAGTGTTCATTTTGATGATGCAAAGTCTCAAACTTGACACAACCAAACTTACACTTCATGGCTTCTCTGCTTTGTCTGCCTTCAACCTCTGGCTCAGATCTTGAGCCTTAAATCTTTAGCAAGGTGCTGGTGAGCGCACTCTCCAAACATCTGGCTCAGATCTTGAGCTTTGAATCTTCAGCAAGGTGCTGATGAGCGCTGTTGCACCTACCAGATCTGAACAGCTGCATCTCGTTACGAATATCTTGCATGACCCTTGCATTTGATTGCACTCTCCCAGCATTGCATACCATAGCAGCACACCATAACAAGCTGAGGTGCAGGCATGACAGTCCCAGCTGACAGGTGGCAGCATGTATGCAGATTGTGAAAGTGCTGCATGGTGCTGACAAGGACATCCAGTGGCTGCAGCGAGATTTTGGCCTTTATATGGCCAACATGTTTGACACTGGTCAAGCTTCCAGGGTGCTGGAGTATTCAGGACATGGGCTAGGCTACCTGCTACACCACTTTTGCCAAGTCAAGGTGAGCCTGCTGCCCTGCCCTGCCCTGCCCTGCCCTGCCCTGCCCTGCCCTGCCTAGCCCTGCCTAGCCCTGCCTAGCCCTGCCTAGCCCTGCCCTGCCCTGCCCTGCCCTGCCCTGCCCTGCCCTGCCCTGCCCTGCCCTGCCCTGCCCTGCCCTGCCCTGCCCTGCCCTGCCATCAACAGATGTACAAGTTTTGCTGCCATCCCTTCCTGCTGATGTTTCATTTGTCTCTACTTTGCAAGCATAATCAGCACTGTGGTGGCTGATGTTGCTGTGTGGCTGTGCAGACTGATAAGAAGTATCAGCTGGCTGACTGGCGGGTGCGGCCCCTCCCTGAAGAGCTGATGGTGTATGCCCGCATGGACACCCACTACCTGCTCTACATCTATGATTGCCTCAAGGTATGCTAGTTGGGTTTGTCTTTTTCATGAGGTCATGTATATCAGGGTGCTAGCTCTCGATCATTCTTTCGTACACTGGCCCTGCAGCTGCGTTGGCTATGGATCTACCACACATGGTTGAAAGGTGCTACCAGTGATATTGCCATGCGCCCAAACAGGTTGCAATTTATGCAGGGATGCACTGTTTGTTTACATGGGCCAATTGCCATGAATAAAAAAATCGTAGAATCGTTACAAAGGGTATTGGACATGCTTGCAGAACATCTTTGGCCAGTCACTTGCTGCCACAGAGGATAGTGTGCTGATCCATCAGCTCTCATGAGTGATCTGCCCCGCCCCCCCACCCTTGCCCCCCTCAATCACTTTGCCCTTGGTTTGCCTATCATCTGCTCTTGAAAGGCAAATCTAGAGATGTGAGTCAGTTTTGACTCTAGTTTATGAAGGCACAGCCAAGACAACCTTCTCTTTCCTGCAGGCTGAATTGATCACTTTGGGAAATAAGGTCCCAGCAGCCTTGACAGTTGCTCTACCCTCCAATACCCCCCCAGGGGCCCTGGGGGTCACCCTGGAGCGGTCAAAGCAGCTTTGCCTCCAGATGTATGAGAAGGAGCTGTTTACCGAGACCAGCTATGAGAATGTGATCAGCCAGTTGGTGTGCACACCTGAGCAGCTGGCTGTCTTTGCTGGTCAGTTCCTGCCTGCTTGCCGGAACCTTCACCAGACCTCGCTCAACCGTGTCTTGGTCATGCTTTCAGGCTGAGAGTCTCGCTGCTCTACTTCTGTTGAGCTATGCAAGCATCTCAACTCACCTCTTGCTTGGATCTGAAATACACATGCAATTGAAAGCAAGAGGTGCCAGCAACACTGAGGTAGCCAACAGGCCCAGCTGTTGAGAATGCCTGGCTGCAGCAAAGTTTTTGAACCAGGCATTGTACGCACTTGCAACAGCTTGTGCATGTCAAGCTGCATCACCTTGTTTGCCATGAGTGTATGACAGCTCACATGCCAAGCATGGCTGAGGCTGCATCTGACATTGCTGCAGGCTTGTATGCTTGGAGGGACAGGATTGCTCGAGCAGAAGATGAGAGCACAGGCTACGTTCTTTCTAGGAACCTGCTCCAGAAGCTGGCCATGCAGATGCCCACTTCTGCCAGCAAGGTCAAAAGCTTCTGCAATACCAGGTCAGTTGTCAGGGTTAGTCACTGGCATTAGTCACTGGCATTAGTCACTGGCATTAGTCACTATCATCAGTAACCAGCGTTCATCACCAGCAACATACCTAGGTTCACCTGGCCACCTGCTGTTGCTGCCTCTGTCCATTTCTTGTTGCTGCTCCCTCATTGTGCTATATGCTGGTTTTCCATTGTCATTTTCACTTCATGGCTGCCCTCACTTCATGGCTGCCCTGTGCTGCAGTGTGAGAAAACATATGTTGATGCGCTTTTTGTTACTGTGCTGTCCTGCCTCTGTTGCCAATTGGGGCAACAGCTGTTCCTATTCTGTTGCCCCTTCTCAGCAGCTGCCCACTGCCCCACTGCAGTACCACATGTTGCCTTTCGCAATGCTTTGTCCTTCTCCCTTCAACTGCCTACTGTCCTGCAGGTCAGCTCCCCTGGTGCTCAAGCACTCCACTGAAGTGGCTCAAGTCATTGCTGCCTCCAAACAGCAAGCCCACCTCTTTGCCCGCAAGGCGCCCAGCTTCACAGCAGCAGCTCATGACAGCAAAACTGACCTGGCTGTTCAAGCTGCTGGCACGACAAATCAAGGAGTCACTGCTGTCGAGCCAGCTTCTTCACAGCAGCAGGAAGAAGCTCAGGTGGAAGTGCCCCAAGCCACAGCAATTCCAGAACTGTCCCCAAGTCCTGCATTCCAATCCCCAGCTGTGGCAGTAGCATCCCCAGCAGTAGCAGCAGCAGCAAATCCTTCTCCTATCAAGCCTAGGGTGCTGAAGCCAATCACAATGGCAAGGGGCTCTTCAGCAATCTTGGGACAGCCCAAGCGCCCTGCCCTAGCTCAGCCCTCATCCCTTGTGCAAGCCGCCACCATCACAGGGGAAGCTGCCAACGCAACTGATGCCATAATGCAGTCTGCACCAACTCTTGAGCCATTACAGCCGCATGACAGTGTCACTGCTGCTGATCACACAAACATAGGGAGTGTGCATGGGACAACAACAGGTGCCATAGCAGCTGCAGCAGCGGCTACTGGTGCAGCTTCGCCTTCTGTGCCGGCTGTAGAGAAGCCAGTAGTGTCAGGATCAATGAGTCAGAAGCCATCTGCCATGGGTTCTGCCTTTTCTAGGCCCGCGCCTCAGATCAAGGCCGCCAGCAGCACAATGTTTGGCAATATGCCAACAGTCGCCCTAGGTCAAGCGCACAAGGGCCCTCAGACTCAAACAGCCCTATCTGACAGGGCAGGCCTGTCTCAGGCACCTGATTTGGCTGCTGTCAATCGCCTCAGGGCTCAGTTTACTTTGCCTTTCGCCACAGCTCCTGCTGAAGGGCCAACGCCCTCTGCAACAGCTGGCAAAAGGCAACAGCCTGAAGGGCAGCAGCCTGCTGACCAAGGCACCCCTGGGCAGGAGTCAGCTACCACTGGTGAGGGCATCAGGGCTGTTGTAGATGCCCTGCAGGCTGAAGCACCCTCTGAAGCAACAGGTGCTCAGCAAAGCCATAAGAGACATAAAGGTAGATGCTGCAGCTGTGGCATGCCAAAATCATAGTCACCCCCCCACATCCCCCCCCCCCCCCAAACCCTTCCCTCTGCACCTTTGCCTTCATGAACACCATGTCTTTTGTGCTGCCTGAGGTAGCTGCATTCCAAGCAGAAAGGAATGGTTCTGGCTTATGATGTCAGCCAGTCATCGTCCTTGTACATGTTTGCCTTCTCATGATCTAGCTACCACAGCCACTGTGCTGTGAGTCTTGCAAGGACAGGGCGGGCGCATGCTTGCACAGTCACATGCAGAGATACAACGCTTGAACAACTTGATGACCTTTATTACTATGTTTACTGTGAATGATCATTATGACACAAAGGCATGCAGGCCCTATCAAGATGATGAGTTGTATATGACAGTTTCTTTTGTGTATAGGATCTGATGAGGACGCTTGGCACAATCAAGACTTTCTGCCATTGCCCATGTCGGAGTCTTACAAGCTGCCAAGTCGCAAGAAACGCAGTCAGCCTGAAGACCCACAACACCGCCAAAACATGCTGTCAAATGACAAGCCCGGCCGGTGGGCACATGACAAGCATGACCAGGATGATCCAGGAGATCATCCTGCAGGATCTGCTGCCGATCCTGATCTCAGAGGGCAGTCTGGCCATGTTGAGAGGGCAATGAAGGATACTGGGCTGAACTCCTCTGCCAGTGAAGAAGAGGAGCAGCAAAATCCAGAAGAGCAGCAGACAAGGAAGAAGAGGAAGAATGGGAGCAGCAGCAGTGGTCAAAAGCCTGTTCAGCACAAGCAGCGCTCTTCTAGTGGTAATCCTTTTGGGGCGCTTCTGAGGCAGAAGGATCAGGATCTGACCCAAGGCAATCATGCCAGGTCAGCTCTAATGCTGTCTATCACACCCATTGAGCACCTATGACATGCGTGTGACACAAACTGCATGTGACCAGACCACATGGTCCAGCAGCCAGCCCTGACGTGCAACTCTGCGAAGTCGTGTCTACAAAGCTGTATCAAGTAAGCCTAGCATGTGCTGAAGATGAGTTGTGCTGACAGGGAGTCATTAGAGGCCACAGCTGCAAGTGGTGATGCACCAGTTTATGAGGGCAGAGGGCATGCAGAGACGCAGCCATTTGACTATGCAGCAGCCAGGGCACAAGCCCCAGGGTTAGAGCTAGGGCTGAATGGGGCTGGTTCAGGGGGTGGTCGGAGGGGCAGGGGACGTGGCAGAGGGGGCAGGGACTCAGGCGGCAGAGGAAGAGGTAGAGGTGAGCATGTTTAAGCTAATGCACAGCAGATGTGGAAAGTCACAAAGGATATACATGTCCTTGCTTGGGCTTCACATCATGCAACTGAGCTGGATGCATGTCTTGCTTTTCATCAATGTAATTGTGACAGCTGGCCTTGTTGAATAAGTGCATCTTGTTATGTAACTGCATCTTGCATCACCCACAATGGCACTGCAGCATTGTTGACACAGCATATTGTCTGCCTCATTCCCATCCTTTGTTTCTGCTTGAACTCCACCTCATCAGCATCACCTGCCAGAACAACAAACTGCCGTTGCCCTCAATCTCAGGTGGCCAGAAGGAGGAAGCCAAGCCTTCTCCAGCAGGAGCCTTCAACCCATATGGAGTTACTGATGAGCATTGGCTCAAGGCTGGCAAGCGCAGCGCTGTCAACCCACGAAGTGGGAACAGAAGCCAAACCTTTTCTGGGCAGTAGCACTAGTTGCGATGACCCCTTGTGTTGCAGCTGTCCAACTGCTGTTGATTTGCCAAGAGAACTGTTCAGAGATTTGATTTGATAATGCATTAAATGATGAATATACTTGCCACATACATCCACACACACATACTGTACGCTCAGAGTGTTAACGTCTGTGCTGTACTGTCACCTTGTGCCATGTAATCAATGTTGTGCTGCAACTTTCCATGATGATTTGGGCCCGGAACAGCTCAGTATGTAATTCTTTGCAAAGGCTGGCAAAGTTCATCATACAGAACATGAGGTTTGTACACATGTTTGCCATTGTCTCAACAATGTATAAAACCCTCTTTCGTGTTACGTCTCCAACTGGAAGGTTTGAAACTGATTGTGCAGGCGTTGCATGCTGTCAGACTCTATCATGGTTTTGTTGAGGTCTCTACTCTGCCATCTGGAGGGTGTCTTAACTTTGTGTGACACCCAATCTGACACAGGTCATGCGAGCTTCATCAAAATTGTGTTCATGCTATGGACCCTTCACAGCATAATCTGACATGCTTTGTATTTGAGTTGATGGTCAGCAGCTTTTCTATCTAGACGCAAGATTAGACTCGGAGATCTCAGCAGCAACATACTTTGGACTCGCAGCTCTCGGCCAGCTACAGGCAGAACAAACTTGCTGCAGTTCAATATGGCTACAGCTACAGTCAAAAAAACATTGTCACAAATATAGCTTCAGCATGGCAATGGATTTCATGCCCAAGAAGTTTCGGTACAATTTGCCTAACAATCAGCTTGTTACCCTGGGCAATGGGCTGCCATCCAGCCCAGTCTTGGAATTTTGCTTGGATTCATATGTTAGTGAAACATGCTACAGCTGCTTAATCCACTTGTAGCACATTGTTGGTGCCATGTTGACTTTGCACTGTGGGCCAATCAGGAGCAATGCGCCACTGTCCGTCAACCAAGAACTTGACTTGATACCTCCCCTGCAGCAGAAAACAGCTGAATCCCAGCAAGCTTTTGACACAGAGTTGTGAAAGTATCACACCATGTATGAGAGCGACTCGCTGAGACGACGGGTGACAATCACCGTCTATGTTGATATGGACATGCAGAAGACAGACAGACAGTGTGTCTGTGCATCTGTGCATGCACCTCACTGCTATACTGGGCTGAAAGCGGAAAACATCCAACCAGCTAGCAGGAAAGATCCAAGGTCAGCCCATGAGTCCCTGCAGTATCACCTGCATGCAAGCACTAGTGCAACGTGCAGCATCTGCACAGTCTAAGCTAGGCAGCACAAGCAGCAAAATGCTGGTCCAACCAAATGAGGTGCATACATGTAGCTCTTCTGAAAAATTTGACCTTTTTTGAGGCCCAAAACAGCATTGAATGACTTGTTTCATGCCAACTCAGTAGTCTACAGAGTTATTGTCTGTTGACTCTCCTGATGAGTTCTAAAGACACAAAATGTAAATTGATTGATTGATTGATGAAAGGCCTCACCGGGACAAGCTTGATGTCACCCTGGAACCGAGTGAAGGTACCATCACTGAACTCCTCTGCACTCAAGCTGAAGCCTTGTGTCCAGTTGTCAAAGTCCCCCATGAGGCGAACCTCCTGAGCAATCCCAAACCACACCACGGGGATCCTGCGCTCTGTCAGCTGATCAAGTTTGCCTGTCTGGTCTTTCACAACCTGAAGCACTGCATGTATGAGCGCAGACAGAGGAAGACTGACCTCAGCACTTTCAAGCTCAATGCAGGTGGGATCACTAGTAAACTGAACCTGCAAAGAGTGTGGCAATAAGGCTTTTGTGTCAGATGGTCAGACAGCTGAGCAACATGCCTGAGACCTTGATGCAAAGCCTATGCAAGACATATGTAGTGTGCATTGTGAGTTCAAAATAAGAAGGGCACTGTGATCAAGACTTTTGGTTTCAGGAGTGCTGAAATTAACACAAGATGTTGCTGAGAGGTTGTTGTCCAGGGTTTGATGGCAAACCTGTTGTAGCACATGCATTCTGCTGACCAACTTTGACATCTTTGCAATGGTGTCCTGGCGCTCAGTTCCAAACTGAAAACTTGCTTGCGCTGTGTCTGCTATTGTACTCAGCGTCTTTAGCTCATTCAGTATGGTTTGCAAGCTGTTGTTCAAGGCTGTGATCTCATTGCTGTGAGACTCTGCACTCTTCTGAAGCTGCCTGATATGCTGCACAGCCACAGCAGAGCTGCTTTGTACACACCAACTGAATACACACACTTCAATCAAATGACACGTGTACCCACTCAATGCAGAGAATGTGAATTGCATGATTCCACGCATGCAAAACCGGTCACTTCTGCAACTGCAGCTGGCTTGAGGAGCTATGATGTAAAAGCATGCAACTACAAATCAGCGCATTGCTCAGCACAGCATAAATTGTATACCTTGTTGGCAGCGCTCAGTTTGGTGCTCAGTCTATTCCGGGACTGGGTGACCTGCTCATACACCTGAAAGCAACAGCATGTACTTAGTTTGTATTATTTTGAGGAATACGCAGGATGTGATTTCTAAAAGCGCCACAGCATGCATGTGGTTTGACTGGTCATGAGGCAGGGTGTGAAGTCAACTTCTGCCTGCAAAGCTGGTAACCGGAGCATGAAACTGGCGGTAGATGACAGGCTGAGATGTGTTTCGCATGTTGCCAATGTGCAGCATGAAGCTTGTTGCAGATGTTAACATGGGTCCAAACCAGCAGAACAGACATGTTTAGCTTGGGCAGTGTACACAGAATATCAACAAGAAACCTTTCTGTTGACAGTGCCCAATGTGCCCCGCAACTCTGCCTTGGTCGGCAGCCTGTCTGTTTGACCTCTGCTCAAGGTTGTGCTTGGTTGCAGAGCAGGTGTATTGCCGTTGCTGCTGCTTTGTGTCTCTACAGAAATGGCACTGGTGTCATTTGTTGTCTTGGTTTGTGCGTTATGAGGCTTGTTGCGGTCTGCGCGCAGCTGCAGCAGCTGCTTTTTTGCTCTTGCCTACAACAATGCATGTGTCTGTCATTATGTGTGCAGAACACATTCGTTTGTCCTGAACTTTCACTTGGTATCAGGGCTAGACAGCTTTCAAGACTTTACTTGGGGTGCAAGTTGATCTCAGCAAGCTATCATACTAGAGTAGGACTGAACACCTATGTGCTTGCAGCATATGTGGTGGCTGTGGCAGAGCCTGGAACTGGTACTCACAGACAGCTGTTTTGGTGTTCTGCCTGCTGCATCACCTAATATCGTTTCCAGATAAGCATCGTCTACCGGTGTCGCGTCTTCCGATGCGCCAAGCACGAGTATAGAGACATGCCGTTGATGGCGACCGTGTATGTATAGATTGCTCCGCGTGTCGTGAAAACGCGCCGCTTTCGGGTAATGGGCGTGCATGGAACTGCGTTGGTGCCACGCGTTGTGGGGCATATACGAACTGTCAGCTGAGCTTCGGAAGCGATTTTCAACAATCGAGTCAGGACAACAGGTGGCCTGAGGCCCTGCAGCGTCAAGGTGAAGGGGGTCTTTCGCGCTAACTGAATGATCACAAGCACCGACACTGCAGCCAGTCCCTGCAGTCAAGGCGGTCTTTACACGTCAGATGTGCAGTACAAACAGCGACACGTCTTGCGGCAAATGATCAGGTGCGATGCTAGCTGTAAACAAGCGCAGAAGGGTAAAGGCAGCGGTGTCGAGGGATAAGTCAGATATATCACAAGCGTTGACTGGTAATCTGATTTGCCATCCCATCCCCAGAAGTTCTGCCAGTGCAAGCAATCCTGATGCATGTTATCAGTATCTTGATGTCAAACTCGAATTCGCAGCAGGTGCATGCAATAGCTTGCTTTGTCCAAATGTGCATGCACCAGAGGCTTCAAGGATTTGACATTGTAGCCTACCTGTACGGTACACCACTTCAGAATCTGATTTGACACTGTAGCCTACCTGCACGGTACACCAACTCAAAATCTGATTTAAATTGACCCTGGCTACTAGCATAAGTACAACAGAATGCCGAACCTGATAGCGACATCACCTTTGTGCTTAGTGCATTTGCTTGTATTGCACGCGGCCCACAAATGATAATCATGCCTGCAAAGGTCACATGGCAGATAGACGTCCAATGATGACTTGTTTACAGCTGCAACATAGAGTGCAGAACTGTCCTGGTCATCAACAGGAAAAACATCCATTTGCACTTTCAGCTACATAAGTATGTGCTGCCGAAACATCTCAGCTTGCAGCCAGTTTGATCTGACTAACCCTAATAAACAACATGACTACCCTCAAAGCGCCAAGAAGAACAAGGCAGGAACTGCCAGCAGCGCCAACAGGGCCAGAGGCGCTTTGGAAGCTGACAAGGAAGCTCCTGAGAAGTCAGCGTACAGCTGGCTGGAAGTGATGTTGGGCAGGGTGATAGGGTTGATGGACACAACCATGGAGAATCTGCACGCCTTAGCCTTGGTTGTTGTCTCAGTGCTGGGATCAATGGCATAGAAGGCAAATGTGCAGTTGGTGCCAGTTGTTCCACAGGATGCATAGCTGTCCAGCTTTGGTGTGTATGTAAAGCCTGTGTACGCCTCTGTGAGCCAGCTGTAGTCACTGCTGACAGTCTCAGTTTGCAAAGTGAGGTCATCTACCGTGGTGCTCTGCAAGCCACGAGTGCTGCTGCCACCAATGATATCCAGACTGGTGCTGAAGACCACAACCAGGGTGTCTCTCTGTGTGACGGTCAAGTCAACATCGCCTGCAGCATCCCAGACACTGGCTTTGCACTCCCGAGCAAGTACACAGGAGCAGCCAACACATGATGATGTCAAGACTAACTCAGACTGTATGTGCTGCTGCTGCTGCTGCTGCTGACAATTGTCCTATGATATCTGTGGTAGAGCTAAGGCATGACCAAAATGGTGCGACATGCCAGACAATGTCATGCAGGTCTGCAGCAGCGAGCATGGTCTGTTCAAAAGCCCGTATGCCTCGCTGCTGATGTCGTGTGCAGCAGAGCATGCTGCATATTGCATGAGGACTGAAGCATTTGTCTATGTATTGCTGCAGAATGCTGCCATGTTGCTTAGTGGAAGGCATTCAGCACTTACCAGAGATTGTGCAGGCCACTCCACAAGACTCTGTGAGGGAGCTGTTGATGACGACCAGAGGGCAAGCTGATGGCATGGACACCTGCAGCAATGTACAACTTTTGTAACACCGGCGTGAAGCCCAGGACATAGGTTGTGTCCAGATCTTTGCTCAAAGACCCTCTATGCAGCTTCTCTGCCATTGCACTATGCTTGTCACAGGGTATTTGGCAAGGGCGCAAGGAACACTCACACATCTAAATTGAGTTGTGCCATATCACAGACTTGATGAGATTCCTCGTGCAGGTGAACGCGAATCATGCAGTGCAAGGAGCACTAAAGGAACACAGTAGACAAACTGTGGGCATCAGCATGGTTGTCTAGCAGCTCATGCATTGTTACGTGGCCAGCAGTCTCTCATACAAGGCTTAGATGGCATGCTTACCCCAAGGGTCGTTGTTGTGGTGCTGGTACCTGCAATGGGTGACACGTAAAATGTTAAGTACATTTTTTCACTGCTTGCATGCTTTCAGGCCAACCAAGAACGATGGTGTAGGTGTCAAGATGCACATGAACCAAACTGTCGGTTCCTTAGTCTGTTGCTGCTGCTGCACACAAGCTGACCCCATTGCTGTGTAGGAAAGCATATGCATAAGCATTCTTGCTGCCAGTGTTTGAAGCTATGTCATAGCACAGAATTGTCTCAACGAGGTATGACAGTCTATGGCCCTGGAGCAACTCACCGTAAACTGCACCAACACCGAGCAAGGCAGTAATCACAAGTATGGCGTGGCTCCTGTAAGCCATCATTCCGCGCTGCAAAGGTGTGCCTGCAGCATGCCAGGTAGTTCGACCAAGCCGGTCGATTCTGCTTTCTAGGGCGACTACTCTGCACCCGACACAACTGGGTTCACGCCATGTACTTACCGTCAGTCGTTCCGCAACGGAGACACCAAGCCTCTGTCCGCGCTAGGAGAGCTGACAACTGTCAGCCCCTACGCTCAGGAGCAGACGATGAGTGCTTTGCTATGCTGACCGCAAATGAAGGATGCGGAAGACGCGTGCTGTTTATAGAAAGAATGGGCGTCGGATATGCGCTTGCGGCAAGGTACCCTGACTTGCTGCATACGCGCACGGCATTTGCAATGGCGAAATGTAAATTTGAGCAGAGCAAGGGCGCTTGGCAGAAAGCTAATTTCGTATCCACCTTTCATGCTGTAGGGTCGATGTGTTACACTTCTGCCGTGATGCCCAAATGAGACTGCTTCCATGACAACAATGTTGCAGTATCTTGCGAACAATTGAGTTAACGTCCATTTTTGGAATTTGGGAGTCCTGCAGCCCTTGATTCACCGTACGGACAAGTGAGACAGGAGCAGCTCTACGTCGTCTATATGTTGTATCTATGAGTATACAACTGATCATTATACAACTATGGTGCTACTGCGAGATCCAGCACTGCAATGAAGTGCTGTTGCTATCCTGGCTATTGTTGCAACCCAGCAGCAGCGTGTAGGTCTGGGTTTTGACTACAGCCATCTTAGGTTGTGACAGTGGCTTGCCAGCCCCTCTGAACCCTGTCAAGTACTGCACAAAACCATGCAGAGCTTTGGCTTGATCTGCGTGGACGAGCTGCATCTGCCCCAATCGCGCAAAAGTCTGGAGGTTCTTTGCCTTATCAGCCAGCATGTATTCATAGACTTTCAGCTTGACTGGCCTGTGCAATGAACAGAAAAGTTGTCAGTTGCCATGTCCAGAAGATGCATACAGAAATGCTACACAACAACATCTAGTTCACTGTTAACGTTCAGGTCTGCTAATTGTCAAAAGCACTGGGCTTGCAACAGGGTGTGTCATCTGCACTCACTGACATTTCATGTTTTGCTTCATGTATGACAGTCCCGTGCTCACCTGGGCAAGCTTGCTGGCCATGTTTCTGTAGCAAGATCACAGACAAACTCCTCCCCCTTGTGTCCCACAACACAAAGTGTGCCCTGCCAATGCTTTACATCCAATCTCTGACTCTGCAGCAGTCCACCACTGTCGAGAGGTAGCCCAGGCGGCACTGGCAAGTCCTGCTGCTGCTGTCCTTGCTGCTGCAACTGCTGCTGCAACTGCTGCTGCAACTGAAGACTTTGCTGTTCCTCCTGAGTGTTCTGTACAGGCTGCGTCGGCAGCGGCATCTTGGCTTCTTGGTTGTGTGAGCTGGCAGGCTCATCTCTCGAGGAGCACTGAGCAGAGAGCATTGATGAGGGCTGGGAGACTGGGCCAAAACCAAGACCTGGCCTGAGGGCTGTGGGGTGCAGCCCTTGCGGCTGCTGAGCTGGGGTTGTGAGCTGTGGGGAGGCAATTTCAGGATAAAGCTTGAGCTGCTGTCTGGCTTGAAGGGCAATCTGCGCTTGTAGCCCATGGTCATGTGAGATGTTATTGTCACGCTGGTCTTTCATGTAGTGCAATGCCTGCAGACAAAAGCCACTGCAACATTAATGTTTGTGCTGTCCAATCCCAGAGTTTTGTGCCGCCTTTTGTGAGCCTTAACACATGATGTTCCACGGCAGAAATCTAACTACAAGAACATCGGCGCCTTGGGATGCAGCACGGTGCCTGCTTGCTATTTCATGTCTCGTCAGCATCAAACCCATCACTCAGGCCTGATCTGCCTCAGAAACATATGCAAGATGTGCATGATGTCAGGCACCATGACATGTGATACTTGCATAAGCCTGACAATCTGTCAAGATCAGCATCAGCAGCATAACAGTCATTCTGGCCGTCACCAGTGCTGCATGTCAAACCTTTGCACAAGCGCTTGGCCTCATACAGCGTCTATGATCACTGAATCATGCCTCTGGAATCAGCAGCATTGGCAAAGCGGCCCACCTTGGTTTGAAGTTGAGCAAGAGCAGCATTGCGGCGGGACAGGTACTCCAGCAGTTGACTGGAGATGTAGGACGAGGGCGGTACAAACTCAGCCACAATCTTGCCACTGCTTGACAACTGCTGGCTGTGACGCATGACCTGCAGCAATGACAACACCTTGTCAGGCTTCTGCTTGACTCATCAGCTGAAGCCAAGGTCTTGGCTATGGCAACTGTCATGCCTGTCAGATTGCAGCAGTTGCATGGGACCTCACAAAGCTCAGCATAGTGAGACTGAATCTTGAGCCTGCTCAAGCGGGATGTGCTTTCATGACTGAGCAGGCTCAAAACCCAATACAATTGCTCTGTACAGGCACACACTACATTGTAGAAGTCACCCTGCTGTGCTTTGGGCACATTGCAACACTTTTGACACATTCGTGGGACCTGGTGTGAAATTGCACAGCATGCTGGCAATGACCACAGCATGCATCAGAACTCAAAGGGCTAGTTAGGGTTTAGGGTGAATGCTGTGTCCCATATGTTTTCAGCAAGAGCCTGCTGCGTTACCTCTGTGAGCCACAGAGCACCAACATTACCATCATCCAGTCGGCCAAGGCACACCAGGAATCTGCCCCCAGTGGCAGCACATGAGGTGAAGGGCTTCACCAGGCTCAGCCCTGTGAAGCTGCGCATGAGCAGGTACACCATGCTGACAGTGAAGGTTGTCAGACAATCTGGCAGCTGGACCACAAATGCACCACCTGTGATACACATACACCCATTTTGTTGCAACGGCATTGAGCAAGTTGTAGTAGCTGGACCTTTTGAAAGCTTTCTAAGAAAAATGACCCCGTTTTGACAGCCAAAGACATGAGACAGTACCTGCCAGCTGATCAGCATCAGCGACTGATGCACATCAACGTAATGAAAAGTGTAGAGGTAGATTGCAGAGACAAGTCGGTACTCCCAAGGCAACTTACCTTGGTAAAGTAAAGACGCAGCAACATTAGGGATTGGCATCAAGGCCTGTGTGCACCAATGCCAACACAAGGCGCCCTGAAGTCCGTGAAGCAAAGATGCAGTTGTGTGAGTGTCACCAATGCCAACCTGCACTCACCTGGCTGTAAGCAAGACAGCGCCATGGCACATTCCCACAGCAGACGCGCTCTGTATTCCCTGCTGTACTCTGCTTCCATCACTCCCAATGCCTCATCGGAGTCTCCCTTGAGAGGCAGCCCTTGCCCATCAACTCCACCAGTCTGCCCTTCCATGCTGCCCTTTGACGCACCCCCTCCAGTGAATGCAGCCTGTTGCCCTGGCTGAACACGCTGAGGGCTCAGATTGCCGATCACCAAATTGGCTGGCTTGAGATCTGGCTTAAAGGCCTCGTAAGATTGCAGACTGTGTGTAACAGGTATGGGCGCTGCGGCTGACATGGCTGCTGCAACTGACCTGCTACTCTGCATAGCTACAGGTTGTGATGCGACTGCAGATGGACCAACCAAAGCCTCAGCATGTGTTGTTGCAGAAGTTGGCTCTGTCTGTGTTGTCCCTGCAACTGCTGAAATGCCAGGTTCTGTCTTTGCAGATGCTGCCTGTGTTGACGCTGCGGGCAAGGGCTGCAAGTCTAGGTCCATGTCTGCAGTCGGGTCCAGTATCTGTACGTCTGTGTCTGCATTGCTGGCATCTGCCTTCAGCTTCTGAGCAGCTTCACTGGGCATAAGCTGCGCTGACTGGACCTTGACGCCGCCGTGAGTCAGCACATACTGTGCTGCCCCACAGTCGTGGCAAGATAGATCCAGCAAGCAAAGCGTGGCTGCAATGCTGTTCCCCATGTCCTGATTAGGTGATGTCTTTGCACTGCTGCAGATACCGAAAGCAGAGTCTAAACTTGCCATATGCCAAAAGCTTGGTGAGGGGTCACAGCCTTGGGGGGCAACGCAGGGTCCCTGATGCAGGCAGAAGGTCTCAGGGCTGACCGCAGCAGCCCTTGGGCTTTCTGCTTCAGCCTCAGAGCCAGGTGCTGCTGACTGAATGCTGTCTGATGCCGCTACAGGGCTGCTTGGAGCAGCCCCAGGGCTTGTTCCTGCCGGCCTGGGGCTGCTCACTGAAGCCCTAGGGCTATTGACATGCTCTTGATCACATCCTGAAGCCTTCTGATCTACGTCCTTCAATGGTGACAGCCAGCCACCCACTTGACTGCTGTTGGACGCTGTGGCTGCCTGATCCTGATTAGGCACACTGATGTTGCTGCTGTTGACTTGACTCTCAACACAGGTCTGACCAAGCTCGCGAGCTGAGCGCAGAGCCACCAAGATGTCGTCCTGAGGCAGAAACTTGGACCTGAGTAGCTTTGCAGGCTTACGCTGTTCCATGATCCTCCACCATTCCATCTCTTCAAAGCTCAGCACAGCGTGGTCATGAGTCAAGATGGCAGTATCTGGCTGTGAATTGTACTTGGGGATCCCAAAGGATTCCTGGGGGTGCTCTTGGCCCAGCCCTAGGCCTGCCTTTCCCTTGTTTGGGGTGGGGTCTAGCTTATGGGCCATACCCTGCAGGTCTTTGCCCAGTCCCATACCTGCAGCAAGCCGTACAGGAAACTCAGCTCACTAGGTGAGATTGCGTCGCTGATCACTATTGTGCTGCAAGCAGACGCACTAATGACAATGCTGCAGCAGCAACCCATGACTGTATAGTCTGCTTACAGGCGAACTTATCATGGCATGTGCTATTGTGCTGTTCACACAAGTCTGTGCTGCAGTGTACAGTCAGGCACATGTTCTGGCTGCAAGAGAAGCTAACAAATGTTGACATGAGCAAGGGATGAGCCTCACAGAATGAGCCACACAACCTAACAGTGCATAACACACTTAAGCCTCTTGCACATTGTATGCATCTGAGCATGCGCAGCAAAGGCACAGGTCTCACCTTCAGTGTAGCCCCATTTCTGCATCATGCTTTCAGCAACCCCAACAGGTCTATCAGGGCCACTGTGGTCAACTGCCCCAGGGGCAGAAGCCTCTGCCAGGCCTTTGGGGCCACTGCCTGCAAATGCCCCTGAGGCAATGTTGGACCTTGATGATAGACTTTGCTGGTGCTGCCGGTCTGAGGCTGTTTGAATTCCAAGCTGCTCTCGGCGGCGTTTGCCCAAGACAACTCTTTCAGCTAGAGTACCATCTGCATGGCAAAGAATATTGTCATGCAACACATGATGGCATCAGCTACAAATTGAAGGTCACCTTACCAAACTCTCTTGGTGAAACAGCATAGCAAGCCATCATCTCAAAAGAGCATTTCAGCAACCTGACGATTACCCTGGGAAAGAAGCTGTTGGTACCAGATCAACAGGCCACTAACAAATCGTTTTTATTGAGCAGCTCAGTGCTCAGTACAGTATACAACTGCACCATTCACAGGAATGCTGTCTATGCTTGGACAAGTATGCCAGCAGAGCTGCTGGCAGGACATGTGATACGTTAGGCTGATGCAATGCACACACGCATGGAACAACACAGTTTAACATGCTCATCAGCACACAGTGTCCAACAGCCAAGCCTATAACAACAGAATGCTTACCATGCTTTTCCCGCTTGTGCACAGGGTTGCTGGTGTTGTTGTTGGACCCTGACAGGAAGACGTGAGGAGCCAGGAACTTGTCTCTGGTGAGAGGCTTCAATCTGAAGTGTCTGGGCCATTCTGCTGCCAACCATTGCTTGGCTGCATTGATGGCAGCTCTGTGCGGCGGGGGCAGGAAAGAATCAGTCGCCAGGTTGTCACTGATGACCTACAGGCAGCATCGCAATGGATTGCTGGGACGGGCCGTGGCTGTGTGAATGGCAAACTTCTCTGTGGTATGGAACAAGGGGCTGATCATTTGGGCGCTTTGTCATAGCATCAGATGACTTGCAGTGTAGGATTCCGTGGTTGTGCTAACGTCGATGACATGTTTAGTGTGCTGCAACAAGAGGTGGACTTCCCAGCCCTGCAAGACCTGTCAGCAGTTGCAGCAATGGCAACCAGGAGTTGGATCACAAGTACAAGCACAGTTATCGGCTGGTTAGCAAAAGCATGCGAGGGCTGCATCGCGATGCATCTCACAGCACCAGCTTTTTGACTCATAGTCAGCTGTTTGACTCATAACCCAGCTGGCTGAATCCATCTGATGCTGATCATCAACACAGTAAAATGAGTGGCTTGCAAGCCTTAAAGCGCTCACCTGCTGTTGCACACCAGCGAAGTAGGCAGCGCACTGTGCACATGACTGTACAAAGTCGTTTGGTAGGCAGTCCAAGGCTAACAGGGCCTTCTCCTTGTAGACATCCTCACCCACTTGACTCACCAGGAAGCTATGCAGATCAGGATCAATCCCCTGCAGTCATGCCCGGTTACTGTTACTGTTTGCACAGCCATCATTGTTGCAACACACACTGATGACGCAGTAATGCAAGCACATCGAGCAACAATGCAGACTGACATGGTGAAGATGCTGATGTGTATTGACGCGGTCTGTGCACATCATGTGATGTAGCCAGGCACAAAGCCAGAGCTGGATGACCTTGCTAGCATGTGAAGCAGATGCAGACAGCAACAGTCACCTTGAACTGCTTTCCAATGATGTAGGTTTCAGAGTTGCCAGGTTTGCTGGTGGCTGGCTTGTACACGTGGACCTCCTGGAACAGGGACCCCATGAGGTGCAGTGCACACACGGTGGGGTGCTCGAAGAGGGTGAAGGCCTTCAGGATAAAGCTTCCACCAGGAGATAACACTCCCAGTGCTGTCACCATTTCACAGTAGTGCAACGCGGCTGTGCTCATTTCCTGCAGGCCACAAGTTTCTGATAACTGTTATCGTCAAAAATTTCTGACTTTTCTTCATTGAGCTGATCATTGCTGACATCAGCAAGTAATCAAGCAAGATTGGCAATGATGTACCACTCACACATACAAATGCCCATGACCATCTTGTCTGCAAACATCAGCAGCATATCATGCATAGCATGGTCAGGCAGTAGCCTAGTATACCTGTTCATTGGGATTCTCCTGACAGTCAATGGAACCATCAGCAGTCACCAACATGGCTCCACCTGTGCCCAGATCTTTTGCCATAGCATCGGCAGAAGCACAGATAGCAGCCACGTTTTCAGGCCTGCGAATATCGCCGCTTCCATCATGGCCCCAGTGCCAGTGCTGCAGGGTGGCTTGGATGAGGGCATCATCATCTATCATGGCTGCAGGGTCGTTGCCTTCATAGTAGGGGTGCAGACTGTTGCCTATCCACTCCCAGTGCCACTCGGGCCTGCAGACCAGTGCTGGAGGTTGCTTTGCTCCTTATGCTTTTGCTGGGTAGTAGGATGGTTTAGATTACAGTAGTTACAATTTACAAGTAGAGGCCTGCTTGCACATGCTTTGCTTGAAAAGCTGTCTATGCAAGACCACGCTGCTTGTTGTGGCAGGTGTGTGGCTGCCTCTGAGTTGCAACAAGGGAATGAAACAATTTCAATGACAGTATTGATTCACACAGAAGCAAGATGCCGTGCATGCATGCAAATGCTGCTGTGCGATGCCAGCTGACTGACATTCGCCTGCGGTGGAGAACACATCAGATTGTCACCTTTGACTCCTGATGAAGTGATTGGTTGCACTGATGAAGGCACCAGGGGCTTCGCACAGATGCACAGTGCCCACTGCTGGGCCCCCGCCTTGCACACGCCCCACTGCGGCACTGCCATTTGGCAGCGTCCCAGACTCAGGAAGAAGATCACAGGCGACAATGCTCTCATACATCTTGGCCCAGGCTGTGGTGCATAGCTCTACTTCTCCTTGGGTCTGCCTGATGTGGCGCACCACATTGCCTGCCCTGTTTGTGAAGGATGTGTGAGCGCCCCAAGGCCTGGAACACAACACAGGCATTGTCAACATGATGTCATTGTGTTGTACATGAGCTGCACAACCAATCACGAGGTGTATCTGCCAATCTCAGTTCCTAGTGTTTTGCTTGGGACCCACCTTGCCACAGATCAGCGACCCCAAACCACCACAGCTGTTTGCACAGCTGGTAATGAAGGCTGATACGGAATGCAACAGGACACTTGGCACTGCAGTGTGGATGTGACTGCAGCTTACTTGATGTCTTTGCAGTCCAGCAGGTCTTTTGTAGCATTCAGCTTATCCTTCTCCACCATCATCTCTGGCATGCTCCAAGCCTCACTTGTGAACAGCTGGTCTAGGCTCGGCGCCATGCAGCTGCTGGTGTCCAACTGGAATTTGCGCCCATGCAACTGAGCCTCTGCTTTTGCTTGCTCAATCTGCTGGTGATTGATTGATTGCCTGGGTGCTGGTGCATGCCGCACGTCCATTTCTGAAGAGGTCTGCTGTGACTCTTGTGATGGCACAGGGCCATATCTGACGCCTTCATGCTTCCGGCGCTTTGAGCTGCGTTGCTCAGCGTGCACTGGGACATCACAAATGGCTGGAGACTGCTTTGTATGCTGTGGCCTTGACGCTGAGCCTTCCTGCAGACAAGTGCGGTTGATAGGAGTTGGCTGCACTCAACTTGAGTTGTTTGTAAGGCTGGAGCTTTGCTTACCAGCTTTCTTTTGGATCCACTCTCCAACAGCCACGGGATGTCAGGCCTGCTTGTTTCAGGTGCCCTTGGAACGACCTGCAGCACATGCACAAGCGTTTGAAAGCTGTGCTGGGCAGGCTGACCTAAGCAGCCAGGCCTCGGAGTTATCGTACGTTGTTGCGCAATGTATCTTTAGGCAAAACAAATGGGCACAGGGAATATGCTCACCTTCAGGGGGGCGTCTGCTGCAGGTGACGAGGTGCTTGGAGATCGGCGTTCCATGCCTTCGAGGTTGTTTGATCACACGAAGACGTCGAGAGCGTCACGCCGCTGCAGACGCAATCGGGCCCAGTATGGGCGATGCGATCATGTTTGCTCAAAAGCGGCAAGTACTGTGATAGACAAGTGAAGTATAGCCGCAAGCGCTACAGCAGTATGCGCTTGGTTGTCATGTCTGGTGCTGGCGTTATGGGTGAGATGAAGATGAAGAATCCAGGTGACATGACTGCCATCGCGCGGTCCTCTTTACGACAATGCGCATTTGAAAACGAAGGACCGCCACCTGGCAATGTCCAGTTCAGAAGGAGGTTTCGTCAGGCGGGCATCACGACGGGGTTTGGACAGAAGGCTGTTGGCTGTGTGCAGCATCCGCTGACAAGCAGCTCAGTTGGTCTCCCTGTTGAAGTATCACGATACAACAAGCGCAATGCAAAACTGCACGCGGTTGTGAGCTTAAACGACAAAGCGAACAAGCAGCTCAATGACTCCTCCACAGAAGCCCAGATTGTCGCGTGGTTCTGCTTCGCCGGTCGGCTCAGAAGCAGGGAGCAGCGCCGCTGCCAAGCTGCCTAGAGCGAGCAGCACCGCAAGCTTGTCTCGAGTTCACTCCCTACCACGACCGCCTTCAGCAGGCGCCTTATCAGCCAGGGGAAGATCGGGCGAAATGCCTGAAAGCCACAGCGCGCGCAGCATTAAGAAGGATCATATCTTGGTGGCCATAAGGGTACGACCGATCAAGTAAGACCTTCAGCTACTATATCCACAGTGCTATGGCATACTCCCCGCAGTCTACCAGGCAGGCGCTTTGTTGCACAAAGTATCACAATCAAGTGGTTCGCAAGCAGCTTGCTAGGATGTTCGAAACTCAATTGCTACGCTGAACACTGGCCAGCTGCGCAGTGTAACAAGTGGGTTTTATTAGTCCTGCTGGTGAAGCTAACTACCTGCCTGCACAGCTCAAAAGAACTTTGCACCAGTTACTCAAGGCTGATACTTGTGCAACTTTTCAGATGAGCACCAAGCTTGTGTGCCTGGTGCTTTTTGCAGCGAGCGAGAGCTTGAGCGGGGTGACAGAGAAGTTTGGGGTTCGGTTGGTGATAACCAGATAGGCATCATTCACTCAGCAGCTATGCCTGTCAAATATGGCTACGACACAGTGCTGGACAATGATGCTGACAATGAGCAGGTCGGCACATACAACTCTCGCTTCAGCATGCATATTAGTACATTAAAATCATTACAGACTATGCAATCTGCTGCTTTATGCAACAGCATCAATGCAACAGAGTGAGCACTGCTTCAATGCCAACTGCATTCCAGCATGTCTGCCAGCACACAAGATGCAGCTTGTGCTGTGAGCCTACACAGCTTGTTGCTAACAGCTTGCTGGCCTTCTGTTGATTGCCTTTACCCATGCAGGTGTACGAAAGCACAAGTGAGAGGGTTGTCCAGTCGTCTATGGATGGCATAAATGGTACCATCTTCGCATATGGTGTCACCAGCAGTGGCAAAACCCACACAATGATGGTGAGCATAGTACATAGCATCTGCAGCAGCTGTTGCTATTGCTGCTGCTTGTCGCAATATGGCCTGATCCCTGCAACAACATGCAATCAGCCCAGAGGGACAACTTGTGCAGCGCTAGGACTGGCATACATTCCTGCACAGCCCGTCATTTTGCTATGTGTAAATTGTGGATCAGACCCATCACATTCTGCTGCAATCAGATGCAATGGCATTGCAGGGTGAGGTGACTAACCCTGGTGTTGTACCAAGAGCGATTCAGGATGTCTTTGACATCATTGAAAAGACACCAGACAGGGACTTCCTGCTCAGAATGTCGATGATGGAGATCTACAATGAGGTTGGTGCTTCACCTGGGTTCTTATATCATCATAAGCGCTTTTGGCTAGCAGTGCATGCATGTCATGTTTAGCCTTGCAAACTGAGGGTGTAAGCCTGCTAAGGATTCAAAGGCCTGTACAGGTATATCAGCTGGACAGGTGCTCTGGATGCCTTATTAAGTGCAACTGCATGTCAATGGCTGAGCATTGCTGCCGCACAGTGATGTGTGAACATGACTAGATCAGATCACATCATGTCTGGCCACATGTCATGGCCTGCAAGCATTCTGTTGTTGCTCAGCCATTTGTAGTTGAAACTGATTTATGGCCTTCACAGATCTTACCATGTCAGTCTCAATGAGCAAGTGTGCTCAAAATTATTAAACAAGTTTGCACATGCATAGGTGCTGAATGACCTATTGGACCCATCAAGGGCAAATTTGAAAATGAGGGAAGATCCCAAGAGGGGGTTTTATGTGGAGGGAATCAAGGAGGAGACTCTTGTGTCTGCTGAGCATGCTCTGTCTGTCATAGCCACAGGCATTGCCCACCGGAAGGTATGACACGGCCCAGTCGTTACTAATAACATCTGGGATGCATACATGAGCTCAGCAATTCCCATGACAATGGTCACACTATTTCACAACTGCAGCAACACACGCTGTAGATGATGCAAATGCTGAGGCATCTCTTGCATGCTCAGCATTCTGTCATCTGCAAGGATGCCAGTGCGTCAGCTGGGCTGTTTGAGTTACCATATGGACATGCAGTGGCACAGAGTGTAGTGTCATCAGCACGTAGCTCGCATACAGCATCAGGCCCTTTGTCCCACCTCATGAAAGCCTCTTCACTTGTATGGATCTGCCGGATTAAGAGGAGTCACATGTAGAAGCTGACTTGAGACTGAATGATGTCATGTTGGTGTCCTCCAAGACATCAACCCGTGCTGCATGTGCGCTTGACATTGCAAATGTGTCACTATAGGTCTCAGCAACATCCTTCAATGAGGGCAGCTCACGCAGTCACACCCTTCTGCGGCTGTCAATTGAGAGCAGTGAACGGCCTGACATGGATGCCGACCCAAACTCCAGCGTGGCCAGAACCCTAAGCTTCCTGAACCTCATTGATTTGGCAGGGTCTGAGTCTGCCAAAGCGGCAGTGAACAAGGGTCACAGAACGGAGGGAAGCTACATCAACAAAAGTCTGTTGACCTTGGGCACTGTCATAGCCAAGTTGTCTGACGGCAACGCTGCCCACATTCCTTTTAGAGACTCCAAGCTGACTAGGCTGTTACAGGTACAGTCAGTTGTCCTTCCTTGCGCTTTTGATGTTACATTCAGTGTTTCTGTTTGAAATAATTGTTTGGTCCTGAGAAAAATGATTGAGTCGGGCTAGGAACCCTGCACAGTCAGGTTCCATGCCTGCCTTGCTTTCTTGGCATACAGCTGCTGTGCTGGCAGTGCTATATTCATTCAGGCATTTGTTCGTCTGTTCATTTGCTCATCCATTCAGTTGATGACATTCATGCTATACGTACGTGTGCCACAGCAGCACTGCAGTCTAGGGTCAAGTTAAGCATTATCGAGCCTGCGTCAGATTAGCAGCATACGCTTGCCATGCCATAGAGTATGTGCTTGTGAACATTGCATAAGGAGCAATGTTGCATAATCCTTACAGACCTGTTTTCAGACAGCACTTCATGCCTGAAATTGCTTATGGTTGTGTGCAGAGCTCTCTTACCGGCAATGGAGCCCGCATCTCAGTCATCTGCACCGTCACTCCAGCCTCCAGCCAAGCTGAGGAGACCCACAACACCCTCAAGTTTGCAACACGGGCCAAGAAGATTGAGATAACAGCCCAGCGCAATGAAATTGTGGACCAGGCATCCTTGATCAGACGCTACCAGGAGGAAATCCAAACATTAAGGTCGCAGCTGGAGGCTGTTGCTAGGGAGCGTGGGGGGCACGTCCCCATGCCTGTACAGATCCATGATCCTCTGCACCCTGAGGTACGATTCCAGGGACTGGCTGCTGCCTGCTGGGACTGTGACATGCTGACAAGGATCGGCACTTGCACAGTGGGCACCATCAGTCTAGTCCTTGAAATTACATTCCAGACACTGCTGAGAACAAGCAGAACAGAGCCTGGGTCTGACTGCTGCACATGTGAACTTCAAAGTTGTGATAGCAATGGTCAGGTTGGGTACACTCTGCAGGTGAGGAATCTAAGGGAGCGGCTTGAAGAAGAGCACCAGGCACTGCTGACAAGGGAGCAGGACAAAGCTGCACTGGAGCTGCGCATCGCCCGCCTCACCAAACTCATTCTGCACTCCACTCGTATTGGCACCAGCACTGCTGCTGCAAGGAAGCAGCGCTTGAACCTGCTCAGATCCTATTCAGAGCACTTGAGTCCTACGGTGAGGTTTCAGTTTTGCTCTTGCTGTTGTTTTTTTGAGATGAGTTTGTTTACTGCAAAAAATCTAGTCTGATGAGTTGTATTTGCATCTGACCTTTTCAGGGGTTGGTCAAGACGCTGTTTTCTGAATACTGTCCTGCACAAGAGCTTGATCTGGCAGTTGTATTGGCCTTGTTGTGTGCTTGTGCACTGATCATCTAGCTTGAACCATTAAAGAGGGCCCCTCAGGCTTTAGATGTCATTAATCTGCTTTTGACGTTTGCCTTTTGCTTCAGCAATTCTCTTATCTCAGCAGCATCAGAAGCCATCTGTCTCGCCTGCGTCTGCAACCTGGTCTGGCTATCCTCTTGCTTGTCTGTTGACAAATCCTCATGGTGTTGCAGCCTGAGTCATTGCGGTCACTGCGTAAGGCCTCAGACGATGGCACCGGCAGTGGCAGTGGTACAGACAGCCCACACGCACATGGTGCAACAGATAGGGAGCTGCACCATGCCAGCCTCAAAGTCGCCTCTTGGAGCTCCCAAAATGGTGAGCTCTGTCACCATGACCTCATACACACCCATAATGGTTGGCAGTGTTGTCTGGATGTGTTTCAGGTGTCAAAATCTTTGGTGCGTAGAGACATTGCAGTAGGAAATGCATTGCATCGCAAGCAGTAGTTTGTCAGACCTGTCTTGAAGTCAGCATCACCTCATTTTCACTGAACAGTGCCAAAGCATTGCAAGGACTAGTACATCAGATCTGTTCTGCAGTAAGCATTGCCTTGGTATGACTGAAAAAAGCTAACACATCTTTGCTATGATTGCTCCAAGCAGAGCCCAGTAAAATGGCTGCTGACTGGGCCCAAGCCTCAGCACATCTTCACATACCATCCTGCTGTGCTGCTGCCTGCAGAGAGGGTACAGTCTGACATTGACCTGCCAGGCACGCCCCCGGGGCTGGACGTGGGCGCCCGCCCTAGCCCCCAGCAGCTGGAAGAAGCCCTGGCCGGCATCAAGTCAGCAGGGGCTTTGTTCCCTGGCAATGCCCTCGTATATCAAGTTGGTGCAAGGCAGGTGGGTGTATGACGACGACTGTCGATGAGTAGACATTGAGACACTTGGCACTTGTAGCCGTCAGTCTGCATCACCTGATAAAGCTTTTTCCAACACCCAGCCAGCATGCTGCTTGCTGTCCCCATTGTCTCAATACAGATTGCCCAGATTTGCTGCACATGGTGCTACATCTTTGTGTCTGCACATAATGCTGTATCAGGTGACAGTGATGTAAAGCCTGTTGTGCTGTTGCAGGACGCCATGTATGCGCCCTACGATGCTGAGATTGACTTCCTGCAAGACCAGATCAGCGTCCTGTCTGATGAGATTCTCGAGCGTGACAAGCACATTGAGAGTCTGAAGTTTGAGAGAGCAACTGTGGGACATGAAGCTGGCGGGTTCACCGGCCGTGGCTCAAGAGCCAGTTCTACAGCAGCCTCTGATGATGGTGACAGAGGTGTTGAGTTGCAGGTATTAATTGCCATCGGCTGTGTACTCACATCATCACATCTGTGCTGATGCATGGCTCTGCTTTGTGGCTTTTGCCTGCACAACATCACAGCTTTTGAGTAGCATCTCATCGCTTCGCCATGCAGTCTCAGCCACAGCATGAAAGCTGCCCCATGTTTGAGTTTCAACAGCATGGTGAGTTCGTTGTCATCATCTGACAGCTGTCTTGATGCAGATTCTGTACGCTGAGCGAGAGTTCATGGCTGCCCAGATCAAGAGTGCCAATGCCAACACTGCATCTCTGAGCAAAGAGGTGACAAGTCTGAAGAGGCAGTTGGCAGCGCTCCAGGAGGCAGCCACAGGAGGGCGCGCGCAAGAAACCTCAGGAGGGCAGTTGCAAAAATCCCTGCTGTCAAGCAGCTCTGGCAGCATCAGCAATGACATCTTTGCTGATGCAAACAGGTAGGGCTGTGTGCAACAGGCATGATGCTGTCACATGGTATATTTATTGCTCAAATAACGAGCTGTTCCCCTTGCAAGATTCTGTTTTTGTTCAGGCAAAAACATGGTTGCACAGGACTCACAATTGATGCTGGTTGTGTACCTCTGCCCACAGTCAGAAGGATTGTCAATAAGTGTAACAAACAGTCATTACACGTGTAACAAACAGTCAGACAAAGGTGTCAGCTTGTTGTGCAGGCTGGCAGCAGAGTTGGAAAGCGAAGTGCCTGCTGAAGGCCCTGGCAAAGGGCCCTCGTCAGAGGGCATGCGCGAGGCAGTGCCTGTTGATGGGGAGGTCCTTGAAAAGCTGAGGGGCATGGAGCAGCAGGTGCAGATGGCCCTGCTGGAGCTGAAGAAGAAGGACCAGCAGCTGGCCAGGGAAAAGAGCAGCACCGGCAGATTTAAGGTAAGGCGCATATATCTTGCTTTAAAGTTGTCATTCCCGTGTGCCAGAGTGTATGTAGCTGTGTCTGTCTGTCTGTCTGTCTGTTTGTTTGTGGGAGACCACATCTGTGGTTAGGGTGTACTTCCAGATGGTGCATGTCACTGTGGTAGTTCACTCAACAGGAAAGCTATATCACGTCTTTCATGTCTGGCAGTCATGTTCAGGGATGTATGGCCAAACCCTGAGCCCTGAATCCTAGACATCGCTGACCTTCTAATTCTGCAAACAGCTTACCGTTGGCTTCCAATGTCTATTGTGAGGTTTTGAGAGCCAGCTTACCATCGGCTTAAAATCTCACAACAATACTGAGAGCCAGCGGTCAACTGTTTGCATTGTGAGGAGGTCAGCTTTGTCTAGGGTTCAAAATTCGGCAGTGCTGCGGTGCACAGCTGGCCAGAAGGAATCCATGACAGTAGTGCTGGTTTGGGGCTTCCCAAGAGCAACAACACATAATTGCTTGTCCATGTGTCAATAGGCTCTCTTCCAAACAGAACTCCCACCAGCTTGGTTTTGTCGCACAACACATACACCTGTGCTTTCTAGCCAGGATGTCTGATGAGTCACAACTGGCTGCACACCCCAGACTGTAAGGTATAAACGAAATAAGATGAAATGTGTTGCTGGCTGCTTGTACAGGAGTTGGAAGTGAATGCTAGGGCACAGCTGCGTGAGACTTCAACAGAAAACCAGTCCTTGAAGAAGGAGCTGACACGGCTTGAAGACCGTAACAATCAGTTGCAGGGATACGGATTGGATGACATGTCTGCAGATGATCTGAGTGACCTCATACATGGCCTCACTCAGGTATGACACTTGTGTTTTCACCCCCAGGCACTTTCAGCTCTTCATGTGGCCTGTCAGGTCTTTGAGTGGTCTTTCAGTTCTTTGAGGGGTCTTTCAGTTCTTTGAGTGGCCTTTCAGCTCTTTTGAGTGGCCTTTCAGTTCTTTGAGTGGCCTTTGAGTTGTTGAGTGGCCTTTCAGTTCTTTGAGTGGCCTTTAAGCTCTTTTGAGTGGCTTTTCAGCTCTTTTGAGTGGCCTTTCAGTTCTTTGAGTGGTCTTTCATCTCTTTGAGTGGCCTCAGAGTCTTGCTCCTGCCAACACATATACAGAGGCTGTCTATTGGCCTGTCCCACAATGGCAGGCAAGCATACAGTGAGCCGATAAGGCCAGTAAGAGACCTAAGCTGCAGAGTCACCTCAGTGCTTATGCTCTTACAACACAGCAAGATATCATTGGACGTGTGTGATATGTTTGTCTTCTAGCAAGCCTAGAATTTAGACCCTAAAAGAGAGAGATCAATCTTGTGAAGATCTATGAACCGTGAAGATCAATCCTCACAAAAGCCCCCCCCCCCCCCCCCTCCCCCCAATGAAGACCCTCCATACCTCCAAGCGCCACTTGAGTGTTTTATTACATAGGTTGTCGTGCAGGCTGTAGAGAGGGTGCGCATCACTGTGCAGCTGCGCCGCCTAGCCAACAGTTCCAAGCAGGAGTCTGCATCCACTCCCTTCCCTGCGACACCCAGTCAAGCAAACCCCGCCCCTGACAAGCCCGGCCGCAGCCCCAAGAAGCCTGGTAGAGCTTCCTCTTCCATGACTCTGGAGTCTATGCGCAGCGTGATGTCCAACCTGAGAAGCAAGACCAAGTCACATGCCTCCTCTGCATCCGATCTTGGGAATGCAAGGTGACAGGGGGGAAAGGAAATGTGCCATGCAGCCGCCCCTGTATTGGGATCTTCTGTTTGCTGAAGTAGCTGATGAGCCAGAACAGCAGTGGTCAGGCAGATGCTCGGCAGATGCAAACATGTCTCAAGATCATGCGTTTGATCACGTTGCAAGTCAGCAAGACACTTTGTGTCCATGCCTGAGCAATCCAACAACTTGGCATCAGCAGCTGTCAAAGTTGTACCTTTTCAAGAATAAATCTTTTATATTAACGTATGCGCTTGTTCAGCCAGGAGTACCGGTTTCCCCACAGGGCATGTTGTCATTGATAGCCCTAAATGAATAAAGTGTCCAACAGATGATGCAGGACCCGGTTTTTTACAAGCCCAGACTGATTTCATTACGGGTTTTTCCTAGATATATGGATTATTTGTCAGTTAGCAGGCAGATGCAGTGTAAATGGGTGAATTGTGTGTCGAGCAGTCAAGCAAGTAGAACATAGTGTCAGATGTTGATATCTTTGGTGCTGGGCAGTGTCACCCAACTGCTCTGAGCCAGTATATTCTGACTTTGATGTGTCACTTTTAGCTTTTGTAGGCTCAAGTTATCAAGTTGAGTTTCAGCTGAGCAAGCAATGTAAATCGCACCTTTTTGGACCTGCATACTACTGTACAAATGACATGTGCCTCTGTCAAGTACCTCACAAGACCATCTATTGGCGGAAGATCCTGACCTTGCTAGGTAAAGCCATCTCTTCAGCGGGAAATGTGATTGCTCTGTTCGCTTCGTCTTGAGATCATGGATTACGTCCAGGCTACTAGCTTTTGGGGTGCAGCTGCAGTACAAGAAAACCACGCTGTGCAAGATACCATGCATAGTCTTCATCCTGGCTTGGGAATGCAAGGTGACAGGAGGCCTCGAGGCGTTTGGCATGGGCTCTGCTTTTGACTGTAACAACAGTTATACCGGTGAGACAGCAGTATGCATGCCAACTTAGTTGCTTAGTCGTCCATGTTTGCCCAGGCTTCCAAACGAGCGATGTAAATGATCCTGAACGGTTTTTGGACATACTACTATACACACGAGCGTTTGTACCCATGGGAGTACCTCACAAGACCATCCACAAATGCACAAGCATCGGGCAGCGGTGGTTTTCGCACGCTCAGCGGTGGTTTTGAACCAGAATTCTAGCGAGTCGCCTTGCAGAGACCATAAACTGGCAGACAATACGATACAGCCTCCTTCGATCTGCGTCAGACACTCTCATCCGGCCCTTTGCGCACCCAACTACTTGGTGGAGCAGGTTCAGCTTCCAGAACATCCTTCTTATGCCGGCTGTTGGACCTCTGCTCTTCTCGGCGAGTCTTAGGAATGCCGCTAGCCTCAAGGCTGTGCTTGATCTCGTAGACAAAGACTACAGTCAGGATGCTGGTAGGAGTGATGAAACCTGTCTGGCGTATGAACGTCTTGCTGTGGCTGCAGATGCCCCTAGACCCAAAGCAGTGATGTGCTGATTGCAGTGTCCATGCAAATCAATAAGGAAGGGATGCAGATCCACATCATAGACGATGCCCAGGTATGACCAGCAGCATCTTGCTGCATAGTCAGCTAGCTGGCTCAGAGGCAAGCCTGATCAGCATGATCATGGGCATGTGTCTAGTGAGCCTTCCTGATGGAATATGTGGTGCTATGAGCTGCACTGGCCTGTGCCTGCATAAGCAACTGCACCTGCGCCTGCCCTGGGCAGGTGCCTGGCTCCTTACAGCCTGTACATCAAAGCTATGCACTGCTGCTGACCAATCAGCATGCCTTGCAGACCTCATTTCTAGATGCTTTCTTTCCTGTTGGCAAATCAACCTTCTCAAAGTTTGACTGGTGAGCCAACTAGCTAGTCTGCTGGTCTCACCTTGCTTGGGACACCTTGGTACCAGGTCTATCTATGCACACTCATCAGCAGCACACACTTGCTCCTGCGCAAACATGTGCCTGTATGGTGGACTGACGCTGTCTGTCACAAGGGTAGCATCCAGCTGCCAAAAAATGTACAAACTGTAAAGTTGCAAAAGTGACTGTAGAAGCTGCAAATGTGGTTATAGGTGTCAACATGCTGTAATGCGATTGTGCAGCATTTGCTGACGTGGCAGTGTTGTGACGCAGCAAAGCTGAGCACCTGAAGCTGTGGATCAAGCCGAGCTTTCTGTCCAATGCTTTGAAATCTGCTTGTGGAAGTAAGGGCAGCAGCATGACAGGTGAGCAATGATGCAGCCCATCCTCAGGGGCTACAGGAGGTTGAGATTGGTGGAGCTAATGCTGTACAACCTGTGAACAGTACAAAACATCAATGAGTTGGGTGCACTCAAAGCGCGTGGAATTTTCGTCATGTTCCTGCTGCATTTGCATGTCACCCGGCATGCATTTCACGTGCATTTCACTTACTGCCTATACAGAGTGTTCTGCAATTGCAAGACTTGTCTTGTCAATGGGAGACTGGTCTTGCCCAGGTTGTGAGGTGCCCCCCAAATGTGTGATGCAGTGTCATAATCTCCACCTAAGAGCCATGCGCAATGCTTGTGTTGCACTGCTATACTAGCTGAGCTGATAACATCATCCATGCATAACTGCATGGCCATAAGCTCTCTGACTGAGTGAGTGTGTGTCTCACAGGGGCCAGAGTTCAGATGGCAGTGCATGAGCCTGCTGATCATCTGCTGCTCACCATAGACCCCCTCTTCAGTGCATCCAGAGTCACCTCACGCATCAAGCACACCATCACTTTGCTTGACCCTGCAAAAGGTATGCTCTTTTGTTATCCACACTGTCAGTGTCAGTTGCTCTTTGGCTGCCTTCCTTCCAGCATCATGACGTCTGCTCTGTCCTAAGATTTGGTAGATCAATGCTGAGAATGAGGCTTGTCACTAGAATTCGCTGCCATGCGCAGACTGGCAGCTGTGCATGGCTGGAGCCTTTCAGTAACTGTTCTGAAATTGCTTGTAATAGTGCAGATGAAGACACAAACACAATTGTAGATGCAGCAGATTTCTCTTTCACAGGTGATACACCTGGTTTGCACTGCTGTGTAAGTTTCTGCTGACAAAAAGGGTGAACATGTCAACAAAGCATAACAATCATGAGCATGACCCTTGTGCTGTCATGCAGTCGAAGCCTTTTCAGAGCACCCAAGTCAGTTTGCTGAGGTGAGAAGTACATGCAGATTGCCAATCACACCGCATGCACGCCCCTACTGTAGGGGACAACACAATTTCATAGCGTCACTCCCATGGAATTCACCTCAAATATAGCTGAGCATACAGCCTGACACTGTGTGTCCATGATGTTGCCCTTAGACACTGCAATGATGTAACCAAAATCTGGGCTAGGCTCAAACAGCTTGGCCAAATCGCTTTTGCCAAGCTATGTCTGATTTTCAAGCAATGCCGGCTGTGCACGCTGAGCATGCACAGATGCAATGCTGTCTTTGCTGATCAGCAGGCATATAGCTCAAGTGCAGCCAACAATGCTGTAGGTGGTAGCCCAGCTGAAGGCAGCAGACTGTGAAGAGGTTGAGGTGCTGCTGGACAGTCAGCATGTCAGCTTCAGGTCAAGCAAGAGCAAGTCAATGATGAATGAGGCAGAGATCAGCCTGTTTCCAGAAGCTTCTGGAGGGAAGCTGTGCCTGTATGCTGAGCATGACGCTGAGATTAGGGCGAGGAATTGCTTCAGGCACTTTCAGAGGGTTGGTAGGCTATGCAAGGCAGGCTGCAAAGTCCTATTCCAAATGGCAGATGATGCTCCTTTGAGTGTTGTATGTGACCTGGTGCATGGTGGTGCCTGTCAGCTGTTTCTGGCACCATTGATAGAGTGAGACAGGGCATGTGCTAGCTTGGCTCAGCAACACAATTGCTTGTCTTAAGGGCGGGTGTATGTTTGGCAACAACTGCTGCAAGACAGAAGCTCTTAGCAACATCGCACTCACAGATTGCTGATTTGCATTATGCAGTGAAGGCTGTCAAGCTTTAGGCTGCAAAGCATTCACACAAGCAGTGCAGTTATTTGATAAACAAGCAGGGGTGAAAATATGTAACAAATTTGCAGCAGCCATGATTGAGCAGTACTCAAACAGACCCTACTGGTAGGACGCATCAAGAACTCTGGCTGGCAAGCAAAGGACAAGACAAGAATGGGAGCGTGTAATAGGGTGGATAATACGCACCCTGACACGCTAGCATGACCTGTTCACCTGCGCCCCGTTACAGAGTGTATAATAATACAAGGTCATCTAGAAAATTTGATGTTACCGTAGTGGTCCGAATGTTCCTCGGTTTTTAATGTTCCTCGGCCTCGGCTGGAATAACATTAAATCGAATAGATCCTCTCTTCATTACTTAATATTTTTCATGGTCCTCGGACGACGCAGCAATACATTTAATGACTTTAATGATCCTCGGGCACTCTTACATGTCCAAAACAACCACCACCATCAGACGGCTGCTACACCATCGGAACAGTCTCAAACAGGCAAAGGATGCACGAGCAGGTTCCTGACCGTGCTAATTAGGGGCCTGAAACCAAACCTAGCTAGACCGGCTTGCTTCTTGGCACTCATTGCACAATGTAACGCACAATGATGACTAAGTTCTAATGGCCGTTTCGATCAAGTTTGAAAGCGCATGGCCGCCGTTGCAAGGTTTCGTGAGCTTGATCACAAGCAAGAGCAACCTTTCGCACCAACTCGCGGTCTTTTAGAAGAATAATGGAATATTTTTAATCAAGCTCGGAGGAGGATACTAATTAATTTACTGGTTTTAAGTCGCCTCGTCTCAGAAAGCAATTAAATATTTGAACGAGGAACATTCGGACCACTACGGTACCAGTGTGCTTGCCACACTCAACACTGTGCTCTACATGTTATTCTCAGAAAATCCTATGTCTGCGAGGTAACATGTTTCAGGCATGTCGAGAAATTGCACACTGACCCGGCTACTTCTGTTTGTGAGACCACGCAGCCTTGGAAACACACATTGGCTCATCCAGGAACAATCAAACAGATGCACCAAAGTTTGGGCTCGATAGCCAGAATTATGAGTCCAAACCTCAATGACTTCCAGAACAGGAAATACAACAGACAACATCTTTACTGCATAGGGTACATGCACTACTATACAATCCTGATCAGTGGCACCTCTGCCGACAAAAGCAAATTTCTCAATGTCTGCTGCAGTGAAATCTGGCAGATCAAACCCAAATGTCTGCAGGTGAGGAAAATACAGGCTAGCTAGCACGTCTATGAGTTCTACATGCAGAAAAGCAGCAATGCGCAAAGTCCTGAGCTGAGCTAAGCTGCCCAAGGCTGCCAGCAAATCGTGTTTACTGACGCCCCAAAATGACAACGCATGAATAGTGAGACTCTGCAAGGTGGTGGCTAGACCAGCGAGATGTTCATAGCCAAAATCCCTTTCCAATGTCACATTGGTGAAGTTGTGCAGCTTACCCAGCTGACTCATCATGCGCGGGGTTGGAATGCCTTCAATTATGTAATGAGTCAAGTTGGGCGGGGGATGGCTAAACTCAATACCGTCGCCCGTGTGCAAGGACATGACGCCTTTCAGCGATGACAAGTTCAGACAGACCTCAGTTTCTGTACCACCAATATACAGCTCAGACAGCTGATCTAGCCCTGCTAAGCAGTTGAGCAATGCAGGCACCTGATTTGCATTCTCAAATGTAAAACCAATGCCTCGCAGATGTTGCAAGCCTTGAACTGCTCTCACAGTTTGATGGCCTTCTGTATCAGAGTCTGGCATTTCAAAGCTCAGGTATGTAAGCCTACTCAGTGGCACCATATCCAAAGCCAGAGTGTTCAACTCTCTTGGGCCGACCAAAAGCACTGTCATGGCTTTGGCTACCTCTCTGAAGGCAGCAATCGTAGCAGAAGGTAGACAATCTGGATATGCAAGATTGATGTGCAACTCCAGCCCGTGACCAGCTTGGCTGACCAAATTCTGCATTTGCCTAAGCTGGGGCGGGGGAGGCTTCCCAGCATACAGATCAAGCCGATGGTGAACAGTGACAATATCAACACGTTGCAACTCATCTTCCAAACACCCTGCTGTTATCATGTTCACCGTGGCCTTGGGTAGGAGTTGGCGGATGGTGCTGATGCGGTCTTCAGTGAGCTCTGGTGAACCTGAGATCAGGTGTACTTTGTGTTTGACTTCCAGCGACTCATGCCATGCAGAACACACCAAACGAAAGTTAGGATGATCAGCAGGGCGAAGGGCTTCAATAATCATAGCCAGCACGGCTTGAGGCACCTGCAAAGCAGCAAGTCTATCATCAGCTTTGTAGGCTGCTGGGTGCAGAAGCTCGCATGCAAAGCCGCAGCACCTGGTGCCCACGGGTCCATCCGTCACATGCAGGCTCCATGTGCCGGCCAACTGAACAGGGGGCTGTGCAAAGACCAAGTCTGCAGTGATTGTATCTGCAGAGATCTGAAAATCTGAGCACAATGTCGCCTCAAAAGCTTCGTACTCACAGCGCAGGCCCTTGCGGCGGATCCTGCTAAGAGTCGGAATGCTTTGATGATCGCGAGCACAAACAAGCGTGTGTTTATCTGCAATGGCAGACTAGCAGCTGTTTCATGCAAATTCAAATCCGCAATTCGTTTCTGAACTTGCTTGTAAAGATTGCTTTGCATTCTGCAGTGAAGGGTGTCAAGTTTTGAGGCTGCAACAGACACATGCAAGCCCTTCAATGGGAGTGTATGAACATGTAAGGTCATCATCTATTTAATGTTACTAGTATGTTTGCCACACTCATCACCGTGCTCTACAGATTATCCTCAGAACACTTTACAATATAATAATAAATAAGTAAAATGCTTTCCAGCCCATGATGAGCTAGGTACGTGCAGGACAAGTCATGTGTTTCGAGAGCAGCCTGTCTTGTGCATCCCTGTAAGGCCTACTAATACAACAGTTTTGGCAATCATGTAGTGCAACATTACTGAAACCAGACCTAGTTGGGCAAAGCCCCTTGGCTTCATCGATGATATCAAAGAAATGCTGCTTTCAAATTGGCAAAATCTATCATTTTTGATCCTGAGAAGATGACCTAGCCACCTGAGTTTGTTGCCTTGCAGCTGAGACTCCACAGATAGGGTTTTGCACCTATTCAGTATGACAACATCCTATGTCCGCAAGGTAACATGTTTGAGGAATGTTGAGAAATTGCACACTGAGCTGGCTTCTATTGGTCAGACCACGCAGCCTTGGAAACACATGTTGGTTCATCCAGGAACAATCAAACAAATGCAGTAACTTGCTGGCTTGATAGCCAGAACTACGAGACCCAACCTCAAAGACTTCCAGAACAGGAAAGTAGACAACATCTCCACTACAAAGTGTACATGCACTGATATACAATCCCGGTCAGTGTCAGCTCTGCTGGCAACAGCAAAATGCTCAATATCTGCAGCGGTGAAGTTTGGTAGATCAAACCCAAATGTCTGCAGGTGAGGAAAATGCAGGCTAGCCAGCATGTGTATGAGTTCTACAGTCAAAAAAGCAGCAATACGTAAAGTCCTGAGCTGAGTTAGGCTGCCCAAGACTGCCGACAACTGGCCTTGACTGACATCCCAGAGTTCATGAACAGAGAGCTTCTGCAAGGTTGTTGGCAGATGTTCATAGCCACAATTCCCCTCCAGTGTCACATCGGTCAAATTGTGCAGCTCACTCAGCTGACTCATCATGCGCGAGGTTGGAATGCCGTCAATGGTGTAGTGAGTCAACTTCGGCGGGGGATGGCTAAACTCAATACCGTCGCCCATGTGCAAGGACATGATGTCCTTCAGTGATGACAAGTTCAGACAGACCTCAGTTTCTGTGCCGCCAATATACAGCTCAGTCAGCTGACCTAGTCCTGCTAAGCATTCGAGCAATGCAGGCACCTGATTTGCATTCTCAAATGTGACACCAATGCCTCGCAGATGTTGCAAGCCTTGAACCGCTCTCACAGTTTGATGGCCTTCTGCATCAGAGTCTGGCATGTTAAAGCTCAGGTATGTAAGCCCAGTCAATGGCACCATGTCCAAAGTCAGAGCATTCAACTCGCTATCGCCCACCAAAAGCACTGTGATGGCTTTGGCTACCTCTCTGAAGGCGGAAATTGTAGCAGAAGGTAGACAATCTTGATAGGTAAGATTGATGTGCAACTCCAGCCTGTGACCAGCTCGGCTGACCAAGGTCTGCAGTTGCCCAAGCTGGGGCAGTGATGGCTTCCTAGCATACAGATCGAGCCGCTTCTGAACAGTGACCATGTTAACATGTTGCAACTCATCTTCAGAGCGCCCTGCTGTAATAATATTCACAGTGGCCTTGGGTAGGAGTTGGCGAATAGTGCTTATGCGGTTCTCATTGAGCTCTGGCCAACCCGATATCAGACGTACTTCGTGTTGGATTTCCAGCAACTGATGCCATGCAGAACATACCAAACGAAAGGCGGGTCGGTCAGCAGGGCGAAGAGCTTCAACAATCATAGCCAGCACGGCGTGAGGCACCTGCAACGCAGCAAGTCGATCATCAGCTTTGTAGGCTGCTGAGTGCCGAAGCTCGCCTTCAAAGCTGCAGTACCTGGTACCCACGGGTCCACCCGTCACATTCAGGCTCCATGTGCCGGCCAACTGAACAGGGGGCTGCAGTGATTGTATCTGCAGAGATTGTATCTGCAGAGATCTGAAGACCTGAGCACACCGTCGGCTCAAAAGTTTCGTGCTCACAGCGCAGGCCCTTGCGGCGGATCCTGCTAAGAGCCGGAATGCTTTGGTGATCGCGAGCACAAACAAGCGTGTGTTTATCTGCAACGGCAGACTAGCTGCTAGTAGCTAGGGCAACTGTTTCATGCAAATTCAAATCCGCAAAATTCGTTTTTGAGTTTGCATGCTGCAGAATTTGCTAGCTTGAACAGGTGCTGAAGCCGCTTGGAACTATCCATGTCGGCAACAATATCATGCTGTTACGGAGCCTGCTGAAAAAGTCAGAGCACGATGTACATAACCTTGGCTGGCCTAGTAACCATTGCATGAGTACTCAGGAATTGCTTAATCAGTCATACAATGACAAGCAGGGCTCATTGTATGTAGGCTGTAATCACATGGCAGCAGAGCAAGCAGCAAGCGATGATCACCACCACATAGCATGCATGCCATGTACTCACGACTTTAAAAACACCTGCTCTTGCAACAGCAAAATTGAGGCACCGTCGGACACAGCAAACACTGCGTGTACAGCGCAATTTGTGCAGGTAGGGAAACAGCTCAAAGCATGATCTGTTCGGGCTAATCCAAAGCTATTCATACGCTGCTCTTTTTCAACTTGGCATCTAGCTGATCCAGCTCATCATCTGACAAATCCCCGTCATCGTCATCATCTAGCTCGTCATCATCCTCATCGTCATCATCATCAAACAGCTGCTGCTGATCCTCTTCTGAGATCTTGAGGTTGCTGGTGGCTTTGCCGTTCATGTGCGGCGCAGCAGTTGCTGAGCTTGAAGAGCCGGCTTGCTCCTGAGCTGCCGCCGCATTTTGCTCTGCAATCGACAGAATGCATGAGATGCTGTTTGGGGGTCGCATGTTGTGATGATTATGGGCAACAGTCCAACAAGAAGGACATGCAGCATTGGTACCACAGCATTGCTCTACAACAAGCTCAGGCTTTGATCACACTCTGATGCATCTACAACAGAGCAAGAATCCAGCTTCAAGTATACAATTGCAAGCTGTGCTACATGCTCACAAGTTCAACTGAGTAGTATAGACTGTAGCTCATCCTACCTCTAGGGACACACACCCGGCTGTTGTTGCAGACAAATGCCAGAGTCTCAGCAAGGCTACATGCATATTAGCCACCTCATGAGGAGACGGCAAGCATGGGGAATAGCTTTATTCTTTTTCTAGTACCAATGCAAGCGCATACCTTCTTGCAGCACTGTGATACCAGCCACGTTTTCAGCAGCATTGCGTCGTTCAGCATCAGCCCGCTGCTGCTCAAACTCAGCTTCCTCATCAAGCTCTCGTTGGTAGTCATCATGTGCGCCAAAATCGTCCTCAGCCATGAAGCCTTCCTGCAGCCATCAACAAAAGCAGTGTGCACAAGGCCACACTGACTGAAACAACTTCAAGGCTCAAGCCCATACTGCTGCTGAACCCACATGCGTCCAACAAGTGTCTAACAAGAAATCTGACCCTCACTGCGCATTCTGGATCAAGAATTGGTGCCAGTGTTCAACTTGCTATGTTAAGGCCAGCGGTCATGCATGCTCGAAAAGCTACAAGCACATTTATCTCATCATAGTCAGAGGCACACTGCAGCCTGCAGCTTTGGCAAGATAAGTCACACAAGCCAGCATGCAGTCACAAGGAGATGGCAGCAGGCAGCACAGGGTCTGACCTGTGCAAATATTTCTCTGCCGCTGAGGATGCCCTTGCGCTTGCGCTCTGCAATAGCCTCTTCCTGCTGCTTGCGCACTGCATCCTTCTTCTGGTTGTGCCACTTAGAGAACACCTGCATTACAATATGGAGATGAAAAGTAGGACAGACAGGAAGCTTTATGTGGTTTGGGCATTGCGATGGCAGATCCCATGAAACTATCTTAAGACGCATTTGAGTGTGGCCCAAGCATTGAACCCAATGACAACTGTCGTATAGTGTGGTGGCACTGATGATGCGCTGCAGAAAAAGAGCTCTTGTCAACGTCAAAACAACTACTTTGATTCAGAATTGTCCATTCCACAGTATAACAGAAACACCTGGGGACAATACACGTTTTCACTAACAACATATTTCTACATTGGGAAATTGTTTTAGCTAGTCAGCAACATGTAGCACAGAAGCTGAGGTGAACAGCGAAGCGTTGCCACACCACACAGATTCGGCAAGCAATGCAAGATACTATAGCAGCTCAGCAGCATGCAAAGAGTTTTCACACCTCTTCTGTGATGGGTGTCTTGGCATCAACCTTCTTTCGCTCCATCTCAATTTCCTCTTCAATGCTGATGGCGTTCTTGGCCTCCAACTCTAGCAGCTCTTTCATTTGAGACTTCAGCACATACCTGCACCATACAAACACGCGTCGAGATCAACAGGTCTGCTGGCAGGTAGCAGCACTCAGATGTGCTGAAAACATATGACTGTGTGGTATAGAACCACATAGACACATATATGCATATCTATATATATATATATATATGCAGCATGCCCAAGGAGCAGTACCGCTGCTTCGTATGTCTCAAGCAATGCAATGTGTCTATGTCATTAGGACACACATGCCATCTGGCCTAGTGCAGCACTGCATGCTGCAGCAGTGCAGAGCCTATATTGTGTGGATTTGTGAGTTGGGTAGATACGCACCCTGGTGGCAGAGCATGTCTGTACTTGCAGTCTTTGCCTCCATTTGGACACTGCCAGAACCACCCATACTGCTTCTTCTCTACTGCCTCCAGGAAGAACTTGCAGATGATGTCAGTCTTGTTGCTAGACTCTGCTGCATGCTTCTGCTTGACCACCTTCTCAAGCTGCTCCTGGTCCCACTCATCCATATTGTCATCCTCATCTTGTCGCCTGCAAGGCAAAGCAATACTGTGATGTATAGCCATATCTAGCATTCAGGCCAACACAAACACGTCACTTGGATGGAGTTTCCATGGCTTTGTACTGCGCACCATAGACGCTTACACTTGGAAGCAACATATACAGCATTAAACATAGTTGGGCTGTCAAAAAAACACGGCGTCATGACATCAGGGTGCATTGACTGTCAATGCAACTGCCAATCGCTGTGATGCACAAATTTTGGCCCCAACTTGCTGCCCCATGGACAGCAACTTCAGCAGAGTCTGACAGAGCACTCGCTGCAGACAATGTTGATTGATTAGCAGTATGCCATGAGTGCATGAGGCACAACAGTGTCGGTCATGCGTGGCTTGTTTGCAGAAGTCTGACAGGTCTTACGTGTCTGTGAACAGGTCGATCTTGCCACCTTTACGCTCCACAGCAAGGTCATGACTGAACTTGCACTTGAAACCTTTTGTGCACTGCCCTGCTCTGAAGTACTCGCACACAATGGACTTGGGGTCAACACCTGCACAACAGTCGTTTGTCAGTTTGTTCATTCGTTCATTGACGCATGCATTCAGTCAGTCAGTCAGTGAGTCAGTCCGTCCATCTGTCAGTTGATCGGTCGAGCATTTATAATTTGTGTCTTCCTCTAGGACTGGTGACGTACGTCTGCACAATGCAATCTGAGTCCAGCAAATGTATATGTGTGTCATGAGCTTTGTTGCTGCAAATCGCTTACTAATGATGCTCCCGTGCTACAGGGTTGCTTGTCCAAACACGCAGGTATGTATCCAGAAGAAGCAGCAGCATGCAATATTGGCTATGAAAGCTGGTCGTGAGCAGCCTGTCAGCAAGATGAGCACAGAGGAGAGTGTCCTCACCAGGAGGGACCTTAGGCTGCTTGATTGCAATGGCAAACAGGTCATTGAGCTCCTTCTGTCTATCTGCCTCAGCTTTTTTCTTGTCCTGTGGAGAAGTGATTGTTGAGGCAACCATTGTCAGTAAGACAAACCCTATGTTGATTGCATGATCTGTGTGAATGACATACAGTACTAGTTGTACTGGAGGATCATGCAAGGATACTTCAGCAGCCTCAGCTAGCATGCATTGCAACATGCAGCAATGCACATGAGTGTGCATGCACAAGTCACCTTCTTGGCTTCATTGTTGTTTTGCTGCTGATTGACTGTTGCAGACTTCTGCAATTGCTGCACATACCTGCATTACAGCAAGGATCTAATATAGCCCAGCAGGTGGTAGCGCAAGGACCACAAGCCAGCAGGGAACGGAGCAAAAAACCAAAGTCTTGGTACACTGTGCATACCCTTGAACTTTTGCACTTTTGCTCTTATTCTTCAAGCCAAATGTCTTATCTTCTAAGGCCTGCGAAATTATAGGACTCAAGAGCTGTTTGACTGTGGTTGCTGACTGCTGAGAGCTTCCTCAGAACCCTTGCATGCAGTGTGTACCTTGGTTTTGGCAGCCTGTTTGGTCTTATCAGACTTGCCGCCTCCTTTTGCTGCTTTCTTGGGGGGCATGCCTTTACTAAGTAAGCCGATAACACCGGATGCAATCAACTTCGAAGCACACTGGCAACAAAGCCGGAAACGCTGAAGTGGTTAAGTCTAGTACAGATCAAGCTTGGAACAGACCTTTTCAGAAAGGCGGCCAAGCGGTGAGTAAACTCAACAACAACGTCGACGAGGCGACAGCTTAAAGCACGGACGTTTGGCTCTGTCAGCTGCGAGCACTGGACGCCAAGTTCCTCAGCTGGGGAAATCTAGTTCACGTGAGCAAAATTGGGTTGTTTGCCTTGACATGCTGGACTAACATCAGTATTTCGCTCGAGCCATCACCAAGAGCCTTCGATTCCGCAGAATACTACGTTGTAGCGCTGAGTTGTAGCTCCAAAGTACGAACGAAATTGACAGACACTGACTTCTGCTTCTGTGCGGTATTGGCCTGTTTGTTGCTGACCATCACTTTAGGGCCAACGCGAAGACTGTGAAGCATGTCTGGCTTCGCCAGCTTCATGCGAACAGCACTGCATCAGGAGCCTATTATCATTTGGAGTTGTATGATATCAACAGTGGGTAAGCTTTGTTCAGTGAAGCATGCACTGCCTCAATTGGCTTGCTAACGCGATTCTGATTTTATGTGTGTATGTGTGTGAATTGCAGGCATCGCATTGCCACTCATAGTCCCACCAATCAGGGAGGCTATGTATAAGTCAACACCAAAATCACCACCTCCCGTGAAGCAGGTGATTGACATTCACACTTGTATTCTGTGACTCCCGTCTGTGCTGTGATTCTATCACAGTAGGTAATCATGCGTGGTTTTCTATGCAGATGATACAGGCAGCTTCTGACAGGGTCCAGCCTCAGAAGTAGTACCTGTGCACTACGCTGTCACAGTTGACTCGCCTCTGTGACAATGATCACAAGTCAAGCTAGCAAAACAAAGCCTGTCACTGCTTGCCGACGAAGCCCAGAGTAGCCTAGATCACTCAGCACAAGGATGGCCTCAGCATTCATTGCCTGCCAGACGTAGATTGACAAGCTGCAAGAGGGCCAGCATTGGGATGCTTGTATCGTACATCTATGCTCTTCAAAGCAGTGCACGCCTGGAGATATGTATCTAAGCTCTGAACTGTCAGAGAATTCTCGGAAAGTATTTTATGTTGGCTCTTGAGGTTCATTTTCATTGCCATGGTTGCACCAAGCACTGCTGGCTGTATTCCTGGGCACTGCAGAGTTGCACATACTTGTCACATGTGCTGATTTAGTGTATACCAGAAATGATGTTATCAACCACATTGCATGTTGCAGTGAACTGCTGTTTGGCCAAAATGTCTGCCGACACAAACAATTTGGCACATCAGCATGTTATCTGTTTTTGACCTGCACTCTGGAAGATGCATCAACCTTGCAGGTTTGCATGCACCAGTACAGCGTTGATGCTCAGGACTGCATGCAGTACAGTTAGAGAAGAAAAGACTATACCTTTCAGCGTCAATTTGATGAGAAGCCCAGGCTGCCCAGGTGCGGTACAATTACCATGATTATTCATCTCAAGGTCTTCAAGACCAGACCTCTTTGCAGTAAATGATTGTGTTCTACTGCTCGCAGTAAATTCCTGGTGGTTCCTGCCATTCTGCCAATAGTATGCGTGTGGTATGACGTTCTGTCCTGCTAGCTGTTTCGAACGTCCGCTGGTCATGAGTCATGACTCGTAACACTTAGAACCAAGACAGTTGATGAAGTTCTGCAGATCAGTGCATATTTGGCAACTTGTCTATGGATATAAATTATGTTCGCGAGAATCTGCTGCGGTACCAGCTGTTCAAGTCGTCCTCTACATGTATATGCTGCATTGCAGCAAGAATGGCAAGCAGAAAGAGACTGGAAGAAGATGCAAAGGAAGCAAAACCTGCGAACAACACACGAGATGGTCTTTAGCAGTTTTGTGTGAACAAATGATACAGTGTGATGCGCAGCACGGATCAGCGAGCAATGTTCTGCTCGATATGTTGTATCGTGATGCAGAGGATCTGCCGTAGTCTGGTTGGCCGGCTCGATTCTTTGTATTTGAATAATCGTTACTTGTAGCACAGGTGATCCTGAGTTGCATTCAGGGCATGAAATTCAATCAGCTGTATGCTAGCTTCCCAAAGATTTTGGAGACGCTTGCGACACCTTTCAGCGGACGGAAACGGAAACGCGACCAAGCGGAAATTGTGGAAGATAGTCTCAGTGCTCGACCAAAGAAACAAACTCAGACAGCTGCACACCCCAGTGGTGCTCTTGCAGAAGCTCCCTCGCATCACAGCAATACGAGGAAAGCTGCTGCTCCTGCAATCACCCAAGCCAGCTTGCAGCAGCCTGCTGATCCATATAGGGAGGCAACCTCACAGTCAGCTCAGGCTGCTTACAGTAGTGCCAAGACAAGGCCAGTCAAGGACACGCCATTGCAGCACTTTCGACTTTCAGATCAGGCAGCCAATGCACAGCTGCCCTCACAGGTGTTCAATACCTTGCCTAGTGTACACCTCAAATGCTGTATGCCATATGTGTACTCAAAGGGCGTGGGACAAGCGGAACACAACACACCTGCAGGAGGCATACAACAGAGAACAGGATCTGCAACGGCGACTTGAGGCTACTGAAAAGCAGTTAGCTGTGATGCAACAACAATTTGATGAATTTAGGAGGAACCCAGCAGGCAAGCATCATACAGTTGAGGGTGCCACAATCAGCTTGAAGGTCAGTGGGTTGCCCCAACAGCTTCTCCTTTATGAACAAGTCATCATGTTGGGCTGAACGCTAGCATGCTGTACCTTGCAGGAACGGGATCAATACGAGAAGTTGGTGGACATGAACAAAACCCGAGATGCGCAGAATGCTCTGCAGGTATGACACCCTTGTAATTGTTCCAGAGTGTTCCAAAATCAACATCAAATTTGTGTATGTGGATTATGCTTCAGATGCATTTTTTTGGAACAACCTTGATTGCGCAATCATACATGCCTTGCATGACCTTTATGACTGACAAGTTGGCATTGCGCTTTGCAGCATGGCAACATGCAGCACTCAGAGGCAGAGCCAAGCAGTCCAATTGTTCTAGATGATGCTACTGAGACACCCACAGCACGCCAAGCACATCCTCACAGACAGATCCAGGCCCAAGATGTCCCTGCCACAGGAACTGGTGCACGCTTTGGCCCTCGGTTTGGCACCCCTCCTGGATACAGCCCTAGTTTCAGATTGAATGATGCATTTGGCCCCAGGTTCACGGCAGCAGCTGGCAACAGCCCCTTTACCAGGAGCCCAACGATACCTGGCACAAGGCAGACTGAAGGTGTCACGCATAGACTTGGGCAGAGAGCTTCATCAGACCCACAGGACAGAAGGCTTGATGAGTTGATGGACGCTCTCAAGATGCACAAGCCATATCGCCCTCAAGCAGAGAGCAGCAAGCCGGAACCAGTTGCTGCTGTTACTGCAGAGGATCTGGACGAGGTCTGTGCTAGGTATGCACAGGCTCTCAGGCATAGCCAGCCTACATTGGCACTGCATGCATAGCCCGCCTACGCCGTGATTGGCACTGCAGGCTGTTGAGTTGTGCTTAATACAAGCTGTGCTTATTGCAAGCTGTGCTTATTGCAAGCTGTGTTTAGCTATGCAGCTGTGCTTGGTGCAAACAGCTGTGTACCTGAGTTGGCATGGGGTCTTGGGCGCTATATCTGACATTCTTGCTCATGCTCTTACAACGAGATGCTGGGGTTGGCGTTGATGACAACTCATGACAAACTGTTGCCCTACATACGGTCAGGAGCTATCATGACCTGTGGCATTGCTAAATACCAACAACAAGCAAGGGAAATGCGCCGTGCTCAACGTTAGTGCTGCTTTACAGGGCCAGAAAGGTGACAGCTGTTGCAAGCCAGGAGGCTTTGCACGCTGCAACACAGCAAGCAGAGAGCATGGTGCAGCACAAGACTCAAATGAGGCAGTCTCAGATTGCTGCACAGACACCATTGCCTCAGCAGGGTGCCAAGGCTGCACCCACTGAAGCACAGCAGAGGCTGAGCACAGCTGCTGAGCCTAAGCGGGTAGGATGTTGCATCATTTCATGCAATTGGTTGCTGGGCTACCAGTTGCACCACTGTGTTGTGATGGAACCTTATGCCCACTTTGCCTGGCCACGTCAGCATTCAGTTAGAGATGCTCGTGCGCTGGACTTCAGGACAGATGCAAGTCACTTTGTCTGCTGATCCCTGCCATGCCACATGTCTTTAGTGAGGCAGCAGCTGGTTTGCATTGTCTGGTAAGCAGAGGTACCAAATGGGCTAAATGATGTGTGGATTGTCACTCCCAATGAGCAGAGTACTCTGACATGGTGTCTTGATTGTGGCTTCCATCATTCCTGTCCACAATTTTGACAGCAGCCTTAAGCTGAGCCTTCTCGTTGACCCCTTGAGCGTTACATACAATGCTCAAGACGATGTTTGACCTCAGTGATGTAATGCAGAGAGGAAAGGGAAGGAAAGGTGCTGCTCAGGAAGCGTCATCGCTGTCATCTCCTCTACATAAGCCCTTAAGGTCCTGGAGACAGGCAGAAGAGGAGGAACAGACTGGCGAGGCAAGCAGTGGCGAGTATGCAGAAGAGGAAGATGGGTCTGTGGAGGAAGAGGAAGATGGGTACGGAGAAGAGGAGGATGAGGAGGATGTCTCTGCTGAAGGCTCCTCAGATCAGGTGAGTACAGTGTCCTGCAGGGCAAGCTGTTCTGTTGCATGTGCATATTCTTGGGGGCAACTTGCAAATATTTTGTGCATTTGCTGATGTCAGTCACAGTGCTACAGACACAAGTCCAGATTCTATCTGTGCTGAACATTCGCCCCCTGCCCGCTTCGTGGTGGGCCAGGAGCAGAGCTTTGATGCAAGGCATGGCTTATGCTCAGCTACCCTCTGTCATGCACCCTTTGGGACCCTCAGCACCTGTGTTGACTGGCACACACGCTATTGAACTTGGCCCCATAAAAAGCTGTAGGCTTGATGCAACCAATCAATCGTGGTACACCCAATGATTGTGCTGTTGGGTTCCTTGCAGTCTGAGTCGCAGCTGAGCGCAGCCTTCAACGAGCTGCATCACAGGGCAGGCAAGCTGGAACCAGTTCTGAAACCCACAAGGGCTATGCTGGAGCTGAAGGAGAAGGCCTTTGCTGCTGGTCCTGCTGAGGAGAAGCTGGTGGTGCATGTCCACTCTGGGGTAGACATTGCTCGCAAGGACATCAGGACTCTGAAGTCCAGGCAGTGGCTGAATGATGAGGTCATGAATGTGTACATGGGCCTTCTTCAGGTGTGTATCTGCCTGCATTGCATCTGCCTGCATTGCATCTGCCTGCATTTGCATCTGCCTGCCTGTATTGCATCTGCCTGCATTGCATCTGCCTGCATTGCATCTGCCCTTCATCATGCTCATGTATTCAACTGAAGCTTCACGGCCCTGAGTGCCCAGTCAGCTTGTTGCTTGTGGCCAATTGCCAGTGCAACCTGATTAGCAGGCAGCTTCGGGTCGTAGCTGCTGGACTTGTGCTCAGACAAGTGCAGTGTCTGTCACCATACTTGACTAGACAGCAAATGTTGTGCAATTCTGGTTCTGCATACATCAGAGGACTCTGCACACATTGCCGTTGACTGCATGCCCTGCTGAACATCAGCTAGCTTTACATTATACTGCACAGATGTCAGTTGCTGCATTACTGAGTCAAGTATGATAGATTACGTGCAATGTATGGCACTCAATGCATGACACTCAATGCATCATCGTGTCTGTGTCAGGAGCGCGACACAAGATTGCGCAAGCTCGGTCGCTTCCCCAAATGCCACTTCTTCAACACCTTCTTCATCAACAAACTCTACAAGTGAGTACTCATTGAGCTGTGCACAATTCAGCTGTGCAAGCCATTGTGCAGCTTCACATCATGCTTTACCATAGAGATTGGGCTGCTGTTTGTGCTGCACTTGTCACTTGTGCAGACTGGCAGCTGAGTAAGGCTTCATGCTTCTTTCAGCAGGGTGCATGACGTCAGCGCACCAACAACAATGTATGATGCAGGGATGACAAGAAGTACGTGTACAACAACGTGAGGAGGTGGACGACCAAGATGCGGCTGGAGCGGTGGGGCCAGCACAGCGCCACAGTGCTGGAGTGTGACAAGCTCATCATCCCGGTGCACCTGGGCTGCCACTGGACCTGCGCCGTCATCAGCCTCAGGGACCGTGGCATCTCCTACTTTGACTCCCTTGGGGTGAGCTGCACCTGCTGGGAGTTTGCTACAGCTGCCATTGCTCAGTGTGAATGTGGCATGACGAAATGCAATGTTAGTGTGACACATGCTGTCCTGGGTATGGGGGGGGGGTGTCAAGAGATGTGGGCCTCTGGGCGTCGGGCTGAGTCAAGCTGCACCTCCTTTGGTTGTCATTTGGACATGCTTTCCCTCTACAGACATGGCAGCGTGACAGTCACATGGTGATGGTGCCTGAGCTGCAGCTGCTGAACATGTCCTGCTGATATAAGGACAAATGTGGTTAGACTTGCAAGCTTTCGCATGTGAGCTGCATGCTTATAGGAGGCTTATAAATCTGCTTTTGATAGGCTTATGTTGCATATAGGGTTAATGTGTGACACTCCTTGGCCCCCCAATTCTGGAAACTGCCGTTGCACAGCAGCACACAGTGAGCTTGTCGGTGTACATACACACATGATGAGCCTGTGCCTCAACCTATCAAAGGAGATGAACTGTCAGCAGCTGCTGCACTTTTGGTGATACACCCCAGTATACCAAGCTGCGCTGCAGCATATAGGCAAATGCTTCAAGCTAGCACCTGCTACTTGGTACAGCTGGCCAGCTTGTCTTTTCTCAGCCCTGTGACTATGTGCTGCTGCTGCTGCTGCTACAGTTTACTGATCTGTGCCGACTTTGCTTCAGGGCAAGGAGCAGGAGATTGTGGAGTCTCTGGCCAAGTATGTTACTGACGAGTATGACAACAAGCTGAAGGAGAAGGTTGACACATCTGACTGGACGCGCAGGTACAGTGGCACTCTTGCTTCTTGCATGCCTGTGGCTTACTCCTGACTGTGTGTTTGCACCTGCTGAGTGTTTCAGTCCACCTGCTTGTATGGTGTACAACTGCTTCACATGTTATCTGCCAAACTGAGCATGCTTTTCCATGTTCATTCACTGTTTAGTCTGGAAAGATATAGGTGTTGATTGCAGGTCGCCTGATGACATTCCAAAGCAGTTGAATGGCTGTGACTGTGGAGTGTTCGCTCTGATGTTTGCTGAGTACCAGTCACGTGATGCTCCCTTCACCTTTGACCAGCGCCACATGGAATACTTTAGGGTCAAGGTGCTGGCTGACATCATGTCTGAGTGCGTTGAGTCCCCAGCGGAAGCAGCTTGAGGTTGTGCTATGAGTGGTCCATGTATTGGCAACAATTGGGCGCCACCCTGGCGCTTCTTGACTGGCAATGTGTCATCAGGCTCATTGTACTGTTGACTTACCATGCTGTTGTGGCTTGTACAATACATGAGATTGCTAGGGCTGCTGCGTGCTAGTGCTGCTGCAGATGTCCTGGCTGAGTTTGTAGTAAGGTTCAACCGTGTGACACATCACACTTTCAATCCACAGGCAGAATGTTACAGGCATGTACCGTAATAGTTCTTGAGCAGTCCGTGTCCGTAACGCACACATTGTAACGGCCGTACAAACGTACTAAAGCATCGGTCCAAGACTAGGCGCCCGTAACATCCTATCTTCGAAGGTGCCGCCATGTTCGTGCAGATCCGTGTCCCTGTTGTTTGTGGCGCAGCAGCCAGTCGTGCTGGATGCCGACTTGCTTCCACAAGTGTTGCTGAGTTTGTCACATCCATATGGCAGTTGCAAGCAGGATAGATTTTTGGTCGATTCCGCTAGACAGGTACCCCAACTCGAATATATGTATAGCAGATGCGTTGGCGCCTCCCCTTCGCTCGTTGAAGCCGAGACAGATCGCCCGCAGCAGTCACCAGCTTCTTCAGCCAGATCAAGGGGACAGTCCGCTTGCATCTTTGGTGCAGCAAGAGAGGCTGGGGTGCGACAGCCAGGACACTGCAAAGTCAAAGGATCATGAACTGATCAAGTTTTGTGCCACAGCAGCAAGCGTGTGGCTAGCACCTTTGGTAAGCAGCTGCAACTGCCTGCCACAACTTTCGTGCTGTACGTGGCAAAGCTGTCTGGACCAACTAGCTGCCACAGGACAATGGATGGCCACTTGTAGCGCTTGCTCTATGTACTGCTGTGTTGATGTACCATGCATGGTGTCCATGCAGGTTATTGGTTTAGCTCTGCGAGAGAAGAGTACCTCACCTGGAAAGCCAAAGCAAAAACACCACATAGACCCAGCTACACAGTTGTACAGACGAGAGTTCTGGAAGTATGGGCATTAGTCACATAGAATGTGACCACACTTGTGTCTCAAATGTTAGATTTGCGTTATTGGTCACTTTGCTGGGCATCAATCACATAGGATGTGACCACACTTGTGTCTCAATCGAAAAACTTAGGGTGTTGTTCAACTTGCTGTTCACATCCCCAGAATGCTTTGCCTGCTGGGGATTCTATACGTTTTAAAGCTCTTTCAAATTCAGTGGCGCAGATTTCGCAACTCAATGGCACCAGCGGCAAGGTTGGCCTCCTGCTCAGAACATATCTGCATGTTCGCTGTTCTTGGTAAAATCTTGATGATGTTGTATTTGCGTATGCTCACCAGCCCAAGCAATTGCATGCATAAATTGGAATGTTCATAGGCTTGAAAGCACGACAGTCTATGAAATCCTTTCTAATGGCAAATCACTAGTCAATGGCATTTATGCACACCTTGCATATGCACTGACTGCATTGGGACCTTTTTGCAATTAAACAATTTTTGCCTGAGTTTCTGAATGCTCCAGGGTCGCTACAAGTCCTCTCGTGGAGACTCTCAGAAAAATGCTTGCCAGCACTCTGTAAAGCTGCGTGACACGAGACTCTCCCTGCGATAACGGTGTGAGCACAATGCCCGGACGCCTTGCAGGACGCGTTGCTGTGGTCACGGGCGGAGGAGCTGGAATTGGTGCAGCTATTTGCCAAAGGCTTGATCAAGAGGGAGCTCAAGTTTTGGTAGCAGATATTGACGGTGGGGCTGCGGACCAGGTGGCACAAGACTTAGCCAAAAGCATAGCTTGCCAGGTATGATCTCTCGAGCAACTTTTTATCCACGCGCAGCCCCTCTCCTCAAGAAGTATCACCGGCGTCGCAGGTGGATGTGTCAGACGAAAAGCAGGTCGAAGAACTCGTGGTCAAGGCCATCACTTGGGGTGGCAAGCTTGACATTTGGGTCAACAACGCTGCAAAATTTGTTTTCGGGGCTGCGACTACCGCCAGTAATGCAGGTAACCTGTTCAATCCAAGTTCTGTAGCAGTTCTGCGGCTTGTCAGGTTGCACAAATGATGGTTGTTGTGCATACATGTAAGCTACCCAAACAAAAAGCACAGCATGCAGAAAAGGGCTACTTCTGGTGTAACTTGTGCTTTCATGCCATGATGCTTTGCATTTCTGCAGGTTCTGCATTGCTTTGCAGACTGGGACTTGGCACTGGCAGTCAACGTGAAAGGCTATGCATTTGGCATCAAGCACGCCTCGATAGCCATGATCAAGCAGAGACAGGAAGCTGGCAATGACAGCAGGCCACACTCAGAAATTGCAGACCTGGGTCATGCCATTGTGAATGTGTCATCCATCAGCGCATTTATGGCACAGCCAGCCTTTGTGCCCTACAGCACAACAAAGGCAGCTGTAAATGAGATGACGAGGTGCTGCGCATTGGACCTTGGGAAGCACAGCATAAGGTACTTGTTGCTGATGTTCTGTCATTGAAAACAGTTTGAAGAGCATCGGTGTGGATGAGGTTCATGTATTGATAGTGTCTTGTGCTGAGGACATTGCTTGCCAACCCTACTTCAACTTGAGTGACTTTCACCAAACATGCAGCTTCCTACCACATGCCTTTCAATATCACAATGAAGTGGCTGTATATATTATTGTGAACTTTGGCATAACAGCAATCACGTCAACTTCTGAAGATACTGGCCTGCCATAGCATTGACACAAACGACTGTCAATACATGTGTGATGCATCCCTAGGCAGGTCTTGCAGCCCTATGCATGCCTTTATCATGCTGATCATGGTCACCATGCTGTACCATGCATTGCAATGGTCTTTGTGATGCAGTAATAGTGGTCATATGCAATGGAGATGACGGCAATGCAGGGTGAATGCAGTCTGTCCGGGACCCATCTTGACAGAAGGCACCAAGAGACACGCTGCTAGTGAGGGCAAGTCTGTGGAGGAAGCTGTCAAGGAGATGACCAGTCACATGATCATGCCCAGGTGAAAATGCAAATCAGCTCATTGCGTGTACAGGCACATTGCATTGCATGGTCATCAGTGGGCTGTAACCAGTGTGCTATGACGTGTCCACTTGGATGTCTACAGTGCTGACTGCAAACTCAGTGCAGTTGTTGACCCAGCGCTCTGGCCATGTGTGCAGGATGGGAAGGGCAGAGGAGGTGGCTGCAGCTGTGGCATTTCTGGCTTGTAGTGATGCAAGCTTCATCACTGGGGCCACACTCAATGTAGATGGCGGCTACATGGCCAGAGGGGCCTGATTTGCCAAAGGAGGGCCTTGGCTGATGACAAGGAACCTGAAGACAGCAATATAAACAGACATACCTCTGACTTGAGCTTGCCCACAGCGCATGTCTCAATGACGTTCATAAGCAGGCTGACAAAAGCAGACATGGGCTGGATTTGTTTGGTGTACTTCAGCAAATGCAGCCGATCGGAGGCAGTCAGGCTCCTCGAGGCACATGGGAAGGTTGCTGAGGGGCAGGCCCGGTATTTGATTAAGCTTGTGGAAACATGTTGCTGCTTGATCATGTGCTGTTTACAAAAACCCTTGCTTGTTCTCAGGTTTAGATCTGAGAACGGCTTCCCGCACTTGCACTGACAAGCAAGCTTGATGAAGGGAAGGGATGAGTGCAAGTGGAGACTACTCAACAACACAGTCTCTACTTGTAGGCATGAAATGCATTGTCATGCGTCTTGTTATGAGCTGGTTGGCGCAGTGCTGATCCGTGAAAGCTGCTTTATAGCCCAAGCGTCTGAGCGTGAGTCCCAAGTCAGTTTGTTGCAAGTGCGGCCGGCTCTGCGTGTCTTTCACAGAGGCCGTCCATTAGGCAAGTGCTTGGGATGTACACAGGCCCGACTGACTTCTCGAGAGTCCGCAACTTCTGTGATAGGGGGTTTCCCTAGCTGACAGTAGGGGCTTATTAAGCAGACTCTAGTGCATATGCATCATATGAGCAAAGACTCATTCGTCTTGTGAGACGCCCTTGCTCAAGTCAAGTATTGCAATCATTTGATGATTTTATTGCCTGATGAATCATGCCATGATCGACTTGAAGTTGATCACAAACAGAAAAACTTGAAGTTGATTGACAACAAAGAATGACATGCAAAAGTCGCAGAAGCGGGCGGCGAACCCGTGACGTCTCATAGACTTAAGCAAGGATCAGTGATTGGTTGTGAGGTGGTGCAACAGCGACGTTAACGTGCTGAATTCGGCTTAATATAATCAGTGACTAAACACATGCTGTTGCCCTTTGGGGCACAGAGATTGTGGCGCGTCGACAGCGTCCGCATGGCAGCATTTGCAGCAGCTTACAGCTTTTTCTGAAGTGGTCTGCAGTTCAGGCTTACATATGTTGAGATCGCCGGCATCCTCGGGTCATGGTCAAGTCCACAAGTAGGTCCGTACTGGGCCTGGCAAATTGTCGACACAACAGGCTATATTTAGACGGTCGTTTCAGCCTCAGGTATATAATGTAGGCAAAGCGGCTGAGGCTATCAGGAGGAAAGCCGTGAGCTCGCTGCTTGTTCTTCTTTGCAAACGGTTGGCCTGTGTGTCAAGCAGAGTGTGCAGCTTGCTGCCTGCATTTCGAGAGTCCGTAGCAGTGAAGTTCGGTAATCATGGCACTGTAAGTTCTGCCAGGTTGAGTCTCCTTTTGTTTTTGTCGCTGATCCTGAACAAGTCTCACCAAACACAGCTTGCCACCCACCACAGTGTTCCCGTGGGTCAAGCTGTCCGAATTATGTTGGCTCCAAGGTGAGCAAACCACCCAGATTGTCTGCTGTGGCTCCTGAAATCACCAAATCCTGGTGTCACAACTATGGTGTCACAATTAAAACAAGGGGAGTCCAATAGGTCTCACCAGTCAAAGTCACCATGGGCTGCATACACTGTGTGGCAGCCAGTGGACAACATCAATTCAACTCTGAGGGACAACAGGCACTGGCTATCCCAAGTGCTAAAGCGAGAGGCATGAACACAAGAAGGATGATGTGAGGCAGACTATGTTTGCAGAGTGCAATCATGGTAAGCAATTGGGACAATGACCGAAATGCCGAGCAGGTGTTGTCCCAAGAGGACGTCACCCCTTGCAGCAATAAACCCAGTCAACCGGGTGTGTCAGCAGTGCTTGCCAGGCACAGATGGGTGGCAGTACCCAGTATACATACTCAGCATCAGAGACGGCCTTGACTGCAGCAGAAGTGCAGCATGCAGATGCAGTTCTTTTGCAACACATTGCTCAAACCTTGTTCAGCAGTGGGACCGGCAAGAACACGGCAGGCCCCAGTCAGTACATTTCTTAATCACGTCAGATAATGGGTGACCCAGAGCTTTTGTTTGCGTGTATACTGCATGCAGAGACATGCTCTCAAAAATTTTCAGACTGCATGTCATCTCATTAGGCTCTAGGGACCAAGTTGCAGCTAATTGTGATTGTGACATCAGCTTATTCTTGCATCCAGGTGTCTCAAAAGACTTTCCTGGTATGACAGCTAGCAATGTGAATGTCTGTTGCACCTTACACTGATATGTTGGCTAGCTAGCTTTAGATTTGCTTACTTTGCTGACATCCATTTGGTGAGGCATGCCGTGTCACATGAAATATGCTCAAGACAGCTGAATTTGCAACGGAACATATATTGAGGCCTGCCATGAAGCCAAGCTTAAATTGATTGATGTCATCCCTAGGCAGGTCTTGCAGCCCAATGTGTGCCTTTATCATGATGATCATGGTAACCATGCTATACCATGCATTACAATCTAATTGTGATGCAGTGATAGTGGTCATCTGCAATGGTGATAATGGCAATGCAGGGTGAACGCAGTCTGTCCGGGGCTTATCTTGACGGAAGGCACCAAGAGACACGCTGATAGTAAAGGCAAGTCTGTGGAGGAAGCTGTCAAGGAGATGACCAGTCACATGATCATGCCCGGGTGATAATGCAGCTCAGCTCCTTGCTTGTACTGGCACATTGCACGATGCTCATCAGTGGCCTATAACCAGTGTGCTATGACTTGTCCACTTTGATGTCTACAGTAATAATATAGTATTATGTTTTACAGGCGTTCCAGCTAATTGTTCTTGCCAGGTACCCACTAGGTGTGCCTAAACCCTAGTCCTGTGAGCCAACATGCACTAACATGAGACACTAAATTGCACCAAAGGGGTGTGCACTGACAGGGCGAGTGCCATAGACGCATTTGCAAGGCAAAGAGCCTTTGCCCACTACCTGACACAGAAGCCTGAAAACCAGCATGTCTACAGTGATGACTGAAAACCCAGTGCAGTTGTTGACCCAGGGCTCTGGCTGTGCAGGATGGGAAGGGCAGAGGAGGTGGCTGCAGCTGTGGCATTTCTGGCTTATAGTGATGCAAGCTTCATCACTGGGGCCACACTCAATGTAGATGGCGGCTACATGGCCAGAGGAGCCTGATCTGTCAAAGGAGGGCCTTGGCTGATGACAAGGAACCTAAAAGACAGCATTCGAACAGCTATACCTCAAGATCATGTGCCTGTTCCTTACAGTGCAAAAGAACCTAAGTCTAGATGCATTGAATGGCCATACAAGCTTGGTGCAGTCTGACTGGAGCTTACCCACAATGCCTATCTTTGTGACATTCATAAGCAGGCTGATAGAAGCAAAAATGGTCTAGATTGTTTGGTGCACTGCAGCAAGTGCAGCTGAGGCAGTCAGGCTCCTAGAGGCACATGGGAAGGTTGCTGAGGGGCAGCCCAGTATTCGATCAAACTTGTGGAAACATTTTGCTGTTTGATCGTGTTGACAAACACCCTTGCCTGTCATTGTATAAAGATGTGTTGTTTCTTAATTTTGAAGCTGAGAACTTCCCGCACTTGCATCGACAAGCAAGGTAGATGAAGGGATGGGATGTGTGCAAGTGGAAATGACTCAACAACACAGTCTCAATTTGTAGGAATGAAATGCATTGTCATGCGTCTCGTAACTAACAAGTTATGAGATGGTTGGCTTAGTGCTGATCCATGAAAGCTTTATAGCCCAAGCGTCTGAGCCTGAGTCCAAGTTTGCTGTAAGCGCAGCCGGCGCTATATGTCTTTCACAGAAGCCATTAGGCTAAGTGCTTGAGATGTACATAGGCCCGACTGACTTCACGAGCGTCCGCAAGTTCTGTGATAGGGGGGTAACCTAGCTGACAGTAGGGGCTTACTCTTAGAGAGGTAGATTGGTGCATATGCATCATATGTCATATTGAGCGCAGACTCATTCTGGTATGCGACGCCCTTGCTCTCAAGTCAAGTAATGCAAACATTTGATGATTTTATTGCATGATAGACTTGAAGTTCATCAAACAAAACAAAAAAATCATCAAACACAACAAAAAACATGCAAAAGTCGCAGAATTGGGTGGTGAACCCGGGACGTCTTTAGGACTAAAGCAAGGAAGCCTTTGTTCTTTGTGAGAGTGTGCCACTGCGGCGGCAATTGACTTAATTTTGTAAGATATATTGGATAACTAAGCACATCAGGCTGTTGGCCACAGACGTTGTGGCGCGGCATTTGCAGCGCATAGCAACTTACAGCCTTTTCTGAAGTGGTCTGCGGTTTAGGCTTGAACATGTTGAGATCGCCGGTGTCCTCGCGTCATAATCACGTTCAAAAGCAGGTCCGTACTGGGCTTGGTAAGTTGAGGCTATGTTGTTTTATAACGTCGTTTCAGTTTCAGTAATAGAATGTAGGCAAAGCAGCTGAGGCTATCAGGAGGAAGGTCGTGAGCTCACTGCCCGTTCTGGCCTGTGTGTCAAGTCCCAAGCTGAATGTGCAAATGAAGCAGGTTTGCTGTCTGTGTTTCGAGAGTCCGTAGCAGTGAACTTCGGTAACCAAGGCATTGCAAATATTGCCAGGTTGAGCTTCCTGTTTTTGTCGCTGATCCTGAGCAAGTCTCACCAAACGTAGCTTGTTACCCACAACGGTGTTTGCAAGATGTCCATATTGTGTTGGCTCCAAGGTGAGCAAACCCCTCAGATTGGCTGCCGTGGCTCCTGAAATTACCAAATCCTGGTGTCACAACAAAAACAAGGTGTGTCCTATGGACACACCAGTCAAAGTCACTCACACAATGTGGCAACCAGTGGACTGCATTAATGCGATTCTGAGGGACAGGAGGCACAGGATATCCAAGTGCTATAGCAAGAGGCATGAACACAGGAAGGATCCTATGTTTGCAGAGTGCAATCATGCTAAGCAATTGGGACAATGACCGAAATGCCGAGCAGGTGTTGTTCCAAGAGGATATCACCCTTTGCAGCAATAAACCCAGTCCACTGGGTGTGCCAGCAGTGATTGCCAAGCATAGATGGGTGGCAATACCAATGTACATACTCAACATCAGAAAGGCGGCCCTGACTTCACTTGTGACTCATTTTTTGTGGTCTCTTTCTATCCTTGCATGGACTATGCAGGCGGTGTCAGGATGTGAAGGCTTGATAATAGAGGACCCAGAACTTTTGTTTGCATGTATATTGCATGCAGAGACATGCTCTCAGAAATTTTCAGACTGCATGTCATCTCATTAGGCTCTAGGGACCAAATTGCAGCTAATAATTAAAATCGTGATTGTAACATCAACCTATCCTTGCATCCAGGTGTCTCAAAAGACTTTGCTGGTACGACAGCTAGCAATCTGAATGTCTGTTCCACCTTGGACTGGTATGTGCCTAGCTAGCTTTAAATTTTGCTTACTTTGCTGACATCCATTTGTCTACAGTAAGTCCTCCTGACTCAGCTGGTTAGGCATGCCGTGTCACATGAAATATGCTCAAGACAGCTGAGTTTACCACGGAATATATAGGCCTGCCACAAAGTCAAACTGAAATTCATTGCAACCTGAAAGCAACCTGGATGGACTCAAGAAGTGAAAGGTCATAATATATCAAAAAGCACTCGCAAACATCATCACCGCAGGCAGCTGTCATCATTTGGATACTAGCATGAAGTTACTCAACAAATGCGTGAATTTCTGCTCATCTTGTGACATGTTTAGAATGACATGTCATATGATTCACAAAATTTATGTACATGTCAGCTGTTCTGCCTGATCCAGCACAGCAAATGTTGCAGTCCAGCACCAGTGTTCGCCGATACATTCAATACTGTTAGCAGTCCAGTATGTGCTGTGCTCAAGCCATCCACATCAAGAACATGAGCCAGGATTGCGGGGCTGACTGACAGGCCGTCACATTTCTGCTCATGCAGAACAATGCAGACTGGCTTGCCCTGCACCAGTAACTCACACAAGTGTCAGAATTGACATGTAGAGCACATCAGAAGGTTGCTGTGCATGTTTGCTTGTGTTGGTCACAAGGCTGGCCAACATTTAATATGGAGAATCCAAAGAAACGCAGTCTCTGGTCATGCATGCAGCATGCACTGCATGATGCTTGCTTGGATGACTCATTCATGAACAACGTCTTTGCTGAAGTAACATGTGGCATTACAAGGAGAAGTTGCTATGCATGTGAGCATGGCATGGCACAAGTTGCATGCACATCACACGAATTAGTGACAATGCCCTGTCACATGTTGGTGTAATAAGTATACACAATCTGTGTTCAGGATAAGCAGAATTACCTGGACATCTGGGTGTATGAGGAGGCTGTGCAGCTCAACAACTGCTGTTGCTAGCAGACCTGTTGCATTGATGCTGATCACATAGAGGAAAAGGTTAGCATTGGCAAAGTACTGCGGCCATACAGGCCGCATACAACCTCCAATTTCCCTGCAACACAAGTGTACGATGTACATACTGCACACACTGGCTGTGATGATCATTTGCATACGGGATTCACGGCTTGCATGCAACTATCCTTGCAAATGTTAAACAAACAGCATGCAATGCCGACCTTGCCCGAGTGACTTGACTGCTATATTTGCTGCGCAAACTGACTTTGTAAAGCTCAACGCCCACAGTAGGTTGAGTACGAGGAATGGGTTTCTGCACGCTGTTAGCTACATCTGCACCACACGGGATCGAACATTAGCAATCAGCGCCTGCGACGCACTGTCATAAGCGCTGAAAGCTCCTGACCAAATACAGCCTAACTAACTTACTACATATTTGCCGCATAAGTAAAGACTTGCCGGCACCCTGTGCATACATACAGGTGGCTTAGGATCTTGTAGGTCGCTTAAAGGGGCGACAGCGTAGGCTTCAGAGTTAATATTGATCACCTCCAAACCGAGAACCAACAGCTCGCTGTTCTCCTGACGGAACCCATTTGAGGCTGCACGAGCTTTGGAGGGTATGCAGTATCCAAAGCAGGATGACATGCAGCTCGCGCTATGCTATGCTGCTCACCCTCCGCATGCCAATGCCAATGGCTGACTGCAATACTTCGGCAGAACTTCAAGCGCAATGCGTTGACCAGATTTCCCGATAGGTTCTTGATGAGACAGTCTCATCTCTGTTGCAAATGATTTACCGGCGCAATCTGCGCCTAGCTTCGCTTAGGAGGGTATGTAGTCCGACTACCTTTCACATTTAGCAGACCAAATGCAACCAAGGCTGCTATAGGCTGTCACGCTCGAGGGTATGACTGCAACCAAGCGGAATACCTCATACACTCTGCCTTGTCCTTGACGGGCGGACTGACTCGTCTGTCCTCGCATGAATTGATCCCTCTTTCCTGCGCTTCGCTTGACCACACCGCGAGCGAGTGTTTTTAAGTTGAGGCTCTTCTGGCCCTGCAGCTGTCTGCTTAGTGAGAATCTCAGAATCATGACGGAACCTGACGAACAGGCCAGCATCAGTGGCGCATCAGAGCAAAGAGCACAGCCATCCCCTTTACAGATGCCAGGTACACTTGACAGTACAGAGGCAGTTGCTGGGGCAAGGTCGGGGTCTGAGAAGCCAGCAGGCGCGGGCAGCAGGTACACAATCCTTGTTGCAGCAGAACCATTTCCAGCAATGCTGCCTTCATGGACAACGCTGAACATGCATATCAGCCTCCTGTTATGTTTGTACACAGCCTGCAAAGCAGCAGTCCACCCAATATAGCCAAAAATGCCTGTTGAGTCCAGAACAGTCAATTTTTTCTTGCATTGTCACAGGCCACCTCCTGTGCCCCGTCTGAAGAATACAGGGACACAGTCACAGCTAAAGGTCACCGAATTTGATGAGGATGTATCAAACTGGGGCAGACAAGTAATGGAGGATCAGGACTATGAGGATGATGAGATGTCACATGCCAGTCTAAGCAGTGGGCTGAGTCCCAGAGAGTCTCGCCCCCGTGTCAGGCCTTGGGACTTGGCAGAAGGCTACAAGGTAGGCAGCAGTCAGCTTGAACCTCCTTGGTAGATATCTCGTCTCTTAAAACATGCTTCTGAAACTGGAGTCATGCTGTGCATGCAAGCATGCCAATTTGACTCACCCCTGCATCGCTGGTCATAAGCCATACCTTGAAGTATGCTGTGCAATGTCTAAGTGGCTGTGCAGCTTCTTTCACGCATCCATAGCAGCATCTGACCTGAAACTATCTTTACATGTGAGGTCACATCGCTCAGCCCTGCACAGCTAGATGTTTGCACCAGCTTAAGCACAGCCATGCTCAGCTAACATCAACTGTGCAGCTTGTCTCATGCCCACAGAGGACCACCAGACTCGCTTCTGCTGTTGCAGTCACTGGCATATCACTCAGCCCTATACAGCCGGGCACAAGCCATGCGCAAGAATGGGGAATCTCCTGCCAATATGGGCATGGCAGATGACCTACCCATGCGCCTGGCAGCAGAACAGCTGCATGCGCTGGCGGGCATGTCTCAGAAGGTGCAGGAGGCCATTGTGCACAGCCAGAAGGCCTTTGAGCATCAGCACCTGCTGGCGGGGCGCGCCCTGCTGAGGAAGGTTGTCAAGGGCTGGCTGGGCGTCAAGTGAGCTCTCGCTACTCTCATTGCATTGTCAGTGCGTCTTTGCTTGAAGAGGCAAGACAGTGTAGAGCGTCAGGATCTGCTGGCTCGCCGCGCCTTGGTCAGGAATTGTTGCATGGTGGTCGCATTTTGCCTGCAGTTGCCGTAAACAGTTGAAATGCACATCACCAGTTGCAAGCTGGCTGGGGTGGTCATCCCAAGGGAGGTTTATCGGAGAATGCTAGAGAGGTCTTGGTTCTGCATGGTAGATGCATGATGTTTGAAGTGCCAAAAGCTGATCTGGCAGCTTATTGAGTGTCTCCTTGTTACACACGCCCTGTTGAGGACATACGTTGAAATTGGCTGAGAATCAAATGGAGTATTCCATCTTGACCAAGTGTGAATGGGACGCATCAATGCTGCCAGCCTCTACAAGCTGTTTTCAATGGTCCTACCAGCGAAAACGACGTCTTCTGCCTGCAAAGACAAAGATAGGTCCCAAGGTGTATCATTGCAACGAGTAGCTGAGTGGAATGTCTGATGATCAATATGCTCATCACAATGTGGCCAGCAGCCGTGCAGCCCTACAACTCATTCAGCCAGCAAATACAAAGGTCAATGCCTCTGCCTTGAGGAGATTCTCACTTTTGACAGGATGCATGTTTATGCTGGCCACCGTGGGGACCTGCCTTGTACACCACGCCGATCACAACAACATAACAATCATAAACAACTGCACAGCAAACTGCGCAGCAGGCAAGCAGACATGTCTTGTGCTAGTAAAATTTGCTACAGGACACTTCAAAGGTTGCCACATAACAAACTTGTTCATGCCATTGACAAGCATGAGCACGTGATGCAGGCAACGGCATGTGAACAAGCGGCAGGTGCTGGAGCGAGCTGTGCAGCGCATGCGCCGCAGTGAGCTGTCACGCTGCTTCTACCTTTGGAAGGACCGCTTTGGTGAAGTAGACGACTATGCAAGGAAGAGGAGGAAGGTGAGTCCCCACTTGTAGCAAGTCACCTGCAGCCACATGATTGAAGGACGCTGCGCAATGCAGCTTGCTGGCAGAGCTCTGCCCAACAGTCCTGTGCATCTGCCCACCTGTCTTGTGCATCTGCCCATCAGTCTTATGCATCTGCCCATCAGTCTTGTGCATCTGCCCATCAGTCTTGTGCATCTGCCCAACAGTCCTGTGCATCTGCCCACCAGTCCTGTGCATCTTCCCATCTGTCTTGTGCATCTGCCCAACAGTCCTGTGCATCTGCCCATCAGTCTTATGCATCTGCCCATTAGTCTTGTGCCTCTTCCCATCAGTCTTGTGCATCTGCCCATCAGTCTTGTGCATCTGCCCATTAGTCTTGTGCATCTGCCCATTTGTCTTGCGCATCTGCAAGATCTGCTTGGCTCTGCTTGTTATGCAGTCAGATCTTCTTGAGGCAGTCTGGTGCCCCCCCCGCCGTTTGCTCTGTCTGCAAGTATCGTTCTGCACCACATGCTGGTGATTGCGTCAGGATGCATGAAGGACTGCAGCATTGAATCAGTCTTTCATTGAAGCATGTGTTGTTCTTCCTTAGGGTCCATTATGCATAGACCTGAGCAGTTGTTTGTATGCTAGCAGCTATGCTGAACTGCAGCAGTTGTGTCACAGCAGCAATAGAGGCAGCAGTCAAATGTTGGGGACGACAAGATCCCCCAATGATAAATTGGTTGACACCTTGACCTCAATTGTGGTTGCTGTATGATGCAGTGTGAGATCATGATTAGGCAGGGGCTGCTGAGAAGGGTGTTTGCAGAATGGCAGAAACTGTGCCAGGAGCGAGACTGGAAGACTCAGCTGGCCACCCGGGACAATGAGATCAAACGCATGGACAGAGAGGTCAGCCATCACAACAGGCTTGCACAGCTTGCATGACAGTCATGCCTGCTGCGTTATGCATGTGCAAGTGTGTGTGTGTGTGTGTGTGTGTGTGTGTGTGTGTGTGCGTCTTTGTACATGTGCACGTGCGTCAATACATATGTGTGCGTATGTGTGTGTCTGTGTCTATGTGTGCATGTGTTTGCCCAAGAGTTGGCATGCTGTCACTACGCAGCAGGCTGCTTGTCCCACTGTCACACATCACAGACAACAGTGAGTCTTGTTTGACACCGGAACAAGTGGTCAGAGCAGTGCTCCATCTGAAGGCCAGAGCAGCCTCAAACACAGTTGATCATATCTGCTGTGACGGCTGCTTGAAACATGCTCAGCGCCCTTGGGACAGATGCTGTGGCTATGCAAGAACGCACGCCCAGTCACCTTGCCTGCTGTCGCGCAGTACCGCAAGCTTGAGTCAAGGCCCATCTTTGTGATGGCAAAGAAGAGGTTGAGGAGGGTGGTTCAGGAGTGGCAGGCAGCTGTACAAGCCAAGGAGGCTGCACGCCGCTGGGTGGCTGCTGTTCAGCTGCAGGCCGACCACAAGCTCATGAGGCGAGCCTTGCTCAGCTGGTGAGTCATGACTGCAGCTCATGACCAAGCAGCTCACCACAGGGAAACCTACTATACCTCACCCCAGTGCATCTCTTTCATCAATGCCAAGACGGCGTGATCATTTCTTTTCTTTGTGTTACACAGCAGCTAACCATGCAGCAGTGATCCATCCTTGAGGTGTATGGCGCAAACATGTACCTCTTCTTCTGTAGCTGCTGCAAACATTTACCTCTTTTTCCGTAGCTGCCGCAAACGTGTACCTCTTCTTCTGTGGCTGCTGCAAACATAATGCATGCGCGCTGTACTGCTGAACGAGGGATGAGGGAGTCGTTTTGGCACTGGCAGTGATTGCACTGGCTTGCTGACACAGCCCTGCATACACTGTTACAGAATTGTCACAATTTGTCACAGATCTGCAAAGCTTTTGAGTTTGTTGTTACTTTGAGCCGCGCAAGGCTCACCTCAATACCTCTCGCTTGCCCAGGTCAAAGCAACAAACCTGTCCATTCTTCACATCCTGAAATGACCTGCAGACACTCAATCAGAGACTTCCCAAAGAACCACTCAGATACGACATCACATATTGCCTAAGCTGACGTGTCAAGTGCAGGCAGAGGGGATCCAAGAGGCAGCACCAGCATAGTGCCTTCTTCAAGCGCACCTGTCAGAGGCTGGCCAAGTCCCGCCTGCAGCGCATCTTCCACCAGTGGATTGACCTGGTGGGCAGCCAGGCGCAGAAGCAGAGCAACGCCAAGCACATTGTACACCATTACCAGTGCAAACAGCAGGTGAGCCACTGCCATGAAGCTCTCATGTCTGTCTTGAAGACCCTGTGAGAAGTTGTAGTCTTTCTTGTAAACATGTGTGGCTTCTGAGCACTTTGTGCAGCAGCATGAGGCCAGGAAACATGCCAGAACCTTCCTGTGCATCTGTGCAATGATTTCAGAGGCTCACTGTATACTTCTGATACTGCATCTGAGCCCTGAGCAAGCTTGTTGGCAATGGACGCAGCGTCACAGCAAAGCTCCGACAGCAGCCGAGCATCATCACACAACGACAACTTTTGTTGATAGATGGTAGTGATAGTAGTGATAACAATTACAACAAAAGGGCATCAGGTGCTTCAAGGTTCTCTTTCAGCCACAGCATGCAAGTGCAAGAAGCAGTAATAGAGGGCTCACAAAGGAAAAGCATTGAATTGTTATTGTCATTACTGTAACAAGCAGGCAGCAACAGGCACATGATCGTCAAGCAACTGAGCAATCACTAAGAGGCCACACCCACAATCAGAACACAATGCAGGGGGTGGGGGGCTTCAGTCACTACTATAAACTGATGGCTCCTTTCAATCCCAGATGTCTATTTCAATTCAGTAGTGTTCCACATTCATAGACTCATGACCTTTTTCTTGAGTTTTAAAGGCAATGGTGTGCAGGCCAAAGCCTGGAGGCGGTGGAAGCAGTACCACAGCAAGGCACAAAGGCAGAAGAAGGCCATCAAGAAAGGGCAGTCTTCCCTGGTGGGCCCTGTCTTCTCTGCCTGGCTCACCAGGACCTGCAGGATGTGCCAGGTCAAAGCATGCAGGGCCAAGAACGCTGTACGACAGCAACACAGGTCAGCCTGCTAGGTCATGAAGCTGCTTCAGTGAACCTGCTGGAAGCTGGGTACGCTGTTGAGTCACAGTCACAGTTTGACCTGCTTGGGTGAGTTTGCTGGAGGTTCAATAGATATGTCTGAATCTAGTCGCCCGTTGTCAAGGCAACAGCTGCAAATTGGCTGTGCTGATGTCTGCGAAAGACACACTATGTATTGACAGATTGAGAGGGCTGCCTCATGCAGCAGACAAGCTGTGGCCTCAATTTGACACCGGCTATCAGTCACCAGCCACAGGTCACAAGTCACAAGCCACTCAGCAGCTCTGTTGCATGCAGGCTGCTCAGCAATGCCTTCAGAGGATGGTGTCAGGCAGCAGACAAGCTGTGTCAGCAGACCCTGGCCGATGGGTATGAAGAGGTGGCCGGGCAGGTGGGGTCCATGAAGGCTGAGAATGATCGGCTGCGGCGAGACAATGAGCGCTTTGTGCGGCTCATAGACAGCGGCGAGTGGGGCAGGGGACGAGTCGCTGAGCTCACTCAAGCTGGTGAGTGTCCCATTGCAGCTGTCTGTCTGAGTAGCTTCGCATTTGATCTCTTGTGTGTCAACCAAACCTCTGCACAGACTGGATGGCTTGATACTGTGCTGGTGTACATCAAAGCTCTGCATAGAATGGCTGGATTGGTGCACAAAATGGCTGAGTTGATGTTGTCCAGCACATGTGTTGACCGCAGCTTTGCTCACAATGGATGGGTTGGTGTTGTCTGGCACATATGGCAATCAAAGCTCTGCACACAATGGATGCATTTGTATTGTTCAGCATGACTCACATGCTGCCTGAGTATGCATGGCAGCTGTGATGACTACATTGCGATGCTTGGCTGGGTCACTGATTCAGCCCATGTGTTCAAGTTTGTGAACGTTGCATGGAAATAGAGCCAAGGGTGCGCCATCAGCAAGTAAAAAAGTGACAAAACGAGACCAAAGTACAGATACTTTTGTGCAGTGCAAACAGGATTGAAGACGGAGGACATTGTTTGAATTGTCATGTGCAACCGTACTTGACAGCTGCATCCATGCATAGCAGTCTGACGTTTGAATGTGAGTTCCTCCTCTGCAAGGTGCATAAACATGTCTGGTTTCAACAATGGCAGTACAGAAGTAGGGAGTGGTCAGACCAAGCAGTAGTGCAAGAAGCTGACAGTGTATCATGATGTGTAATGCGTTGCAGGAGAGGTAATGCAAGGTGAGAGGGATGCATTGCTGAAGCTGATACAGAGCCTGAGGCATGAGTATGAGGCAGTGCAAGCCGCCAAAATGGGGCAGGAGTCTGAGCTCCAGGGCCTCAAGGTACAGCCCTGCCCTGCATGCGACATGCTGCAGCATCTATGCATGCCTGACCATGACATTTGATCTTTGGTCTGTCCAGGGCAGCCTGCATGCAATCTGTGCAAAATATACTGGTTCCGGTTTTCTGGCTACATCCCATTGGGTTTGCTTGCAGAAGCACTCTACTGTGAAGGCTTGTCAGTATCATGCCTAACACAACTGAGAGACAGTCCTTGCATGATCTCTTGCTATGAAGTGTAAATCATGTTTTCCAGCAAAAGGCTACCGGCGGCCAACACTCTGATACAAAGAGCAGCCTCTGCATGACATTACACTCCTGAGCAAGGAAGCTTATTTACATCCTGGGTGTTCAAGGCAACAAGAAAGTAGCATGCTGTGGCTCATGCATGACGTCCAAGAATGATGGCTGTAGACGGATCATACGGCACGTCGGGCTTGTCTGGGTTAGAAATAGAAGCCTGTTCTGGGAGAAATAGCAAGGCTCTGCTACAGCTTGCTGTTGACGTTTTTTATGCGCCTGCTCATCACATCTCAGCACAGCGATTGAGTGTCTGTATGTTGTGTCTGTGACAATGTTAGGCACAAGAGAAAACGGCTCCTTGCTTTAAAAAGAGGATTTGCATGCAGTCATAGGGGACAGATGCTGTAGCACAACAACTGAGTCTTGCATTCCACAAGCATACATTCGAGACCAAACTTGGATGTACCATCCACAGGAGAAAACAGTACCATTGACATCCTTTTGGAGACAAACAAACAAAGAGGGAAGGGGGTGGAATAGCAGCACATCATGTGACTTGACGGTTTTCTTGGGGGTGTTACAGGAGAAGATGGTGTTGGGGGGCTGCGCCCGGAACCGCATGCTCATCAAGGGGGGCAGCTCCTTCAATGCCCTAGTGAGGGCCCTGAAGCAGGATGTGGTGACAGGAGCTGCTCCCTCCACCGCAGCCAACGAAAGGCTCATGTATGAAGTAGACAAGGTAACCACCCCTGCTGATCTTGATCTTCTGTCTCCTGTGTGTAAACATTGTGTAGACCCCAATCTGCATGCATGCCCTCCATAGTCCCAACTGCAGTGCTGTGCACAGCAAGAATAAAACACACAGCTGCTGTTGCATGGCATCTAGCCCTTCAGCCTTCGTGTATCTCCATCCAACTCATCATAGCCTCCTGGCGCTGCCACCATCTGCTGCCTATTTGGATCATTCATGGGCTGCTTGTCCCCTGTGCAGTTGTCAATGGACCATGTGCAAGTGTTTCCGGATGGGGAGCTGAATGTACAGGCAGCTGCCAGCAGGGACACCTCTCCCTCCTTTGCACGGCCCAGCATTAAGGCAGGGCAGCACAGGGGTAGCCGTGTCACTGACATGCCCAAGCTGCAGACCCCTCTAAGGTGAGCTTTGAGGCACATGTAGATCGAATACAGGTCAAAGAATTGGCTGTGCGCTTTGCTCGTCGGCCCTGTAAGAGGTTGTACACTGGCAACTAGCATATCTTCATGCTCGACAGTATTGCATCTACTGTCTTGCACAGTTCTGTCTGGTCTGTTGCGTGTGATGTCAACGCCACATGCAGATGCATTATGGTTGCGCCAGAAAGATGTTCATGAATTGATACATCCATATGTGCAAGCTATGATGCAAGGTTGACGTAGCCATGTGATCATTAGCGTACAAGGCTGTGCATGGTATACTCAAGTCCCAAAAGCAGCTCAAGATGACTTACCACAATACCATGTACTGAGTCAACAGCAGGCAGTGAATTCCATACAGCTTCTGTTACTGAGCCACTAATGACAAATGCTTGTTTGTGATGATACGCAGTGCTCAAGACATGCTGAGGTTCAGCAGTCCCAAGCAGATCACAGTTGGAGGTCGCAGCCATGCAGTGGGCCGCACCAGTCGCCCAAGCTCTGCGCTGTCTAGGCATCCTCCCAATGCAGCCAATGCAGCAGTGCAACCCACCTCTTCCCCTAGACCTGCTTCTGGGAGGTCCACCCCAGTCAAGTCAGGCACAGCCACCCCCCAGAAGGCAGCAGTGACCCCTCACAGAGATGCCAGCAGCCGTGCAAGTGCTGTTGTGGGTGCGCTTGGCCGCCTCAGTCCTCAGGAAGTGGACCGATTGCAGCGGGTGTTGCAGCAAGGACATTCTGAGCAATTGTAAGATCTGATGTCTGCAGCCTGTAGATGGACTGACGATCAAGATGGTCTGCTTGGTAGCCTCTGCTTTGTGGCTGACAGAAGCATAGTGTATGTAACAATACAGAACAACGTGGCAATCCTCGCAATGTGTTGGATGCATCATATAATTATGCAAGTGGTATGATTGAGCCTCTATTCTGGCTGAAGGGGAATATGCAGCATGATTGTTGCATTGCAAAGCTCATAGGCAAGATGCAACGTTCAATCAGAAATGGCGGTGCTGCCCTCGCACTTGGCATTGATTCAAGAGGTGCTCCTCAGTATCTTACATCTAGCTGCGACTCTGCAGCCGCTTTTGCAAGCCTTGTCAAAGGAGCAGGTTTCTACAAAATGCCTGGAGGCCCTAAATTATGCAATAAACCATCTCACTCTGTCAAGCCTACACTGGTACTGTGTGTTCAAATCATGCCTCACTTAAGCTCCTCAACATCTACAATGTCAATGTCATTTCTGCCGCTGCCCAAGTTGACAAATACGCGCCAATGCCTGGACCTACGCTGCACATCTGCGAGCCACTGAGCAACTTGCTGTGTAAGAACTATGTTGAAACTCATAAGTTTCAGGTGCCTAAGACCTTTGCCTGGGCATCCTTCTACACGCATTTGGCGTAAAGGCTTGCTACAAGCAAGATCCACAGACTGCAGGCTATCAATCAAATTCACACGGGCGATTGTTCCTTCAGAAATGTAAAGGTCGTTGACTTTCAGTACCTGCAGATTTGGGGAGACTCTACAGATCAAAGCTGCGCATTGTGCAGACTCAGCAACCCAGCTCTTGATGGTGCTAAAGGGTTTGACTGAGCTCAGCAATGTTTTCTGCAAGTGAAGAGGGCCACTCCAGCCGGTGCAATGCACTTCACAAGCTGTCCTAAAGGTATGAAGGTTTTTGGGGTTTAGCGCCCCCCGTACTGTCTCGGTGTAGCCTACCTCGAACAAGGGGTTAGCCCCTACCTCAAGGAGCTGCAATGCTGGCATGCATTTAAAGGCCGTTCCGTCCGCCGAAGGCCAAAAGGATGGGAAAGCCGCGTGCAGAATGTCTATGTGTCCGGCTGTGATGCAGTCCAAAAATTTGCCGGTCAAAGGACTTGGTATGACCATAGTGAGAAGCGTCATGTCTGATGTGAAGAGACTAAATTTCTGAAGCTTTAATGCCCAGCTTGTCGGACGGAGAAGTTCAATCCACAAGAACCCAAATTTAGATCTAGCCTCATCATCCAGGATCATGAAGTCGTCATACTTTCTCTTTGTATCAACCTCCATCACCCTCAGCTTTGGACAGGCTTGGGCAACTTTGATTGCTTGTCCCACTTGATGTGACAGCAAACACTTGGTTCTGAGCAATTCGATATTGCTCAAAGTGTTGTTGAGACGCAAACTCTGACCCTGAGTCAGCAGACCTAAGCTGTCCAGGCAGTCGGGAGACAGGAACAGTTCCTTGTGCGCTTGCACCACCCCTGCCCAGGATTTGCAGACGCAAGTGAGGACTCCTCTGGTGCTCAACCTGCAGAGCTCTGGCAAATTGGTGAGGATACGCCGAAGCAGATCTGGCGGCAGATCACTCATCGTATACAGTCTGTCGGGGTACATGTTGTGATCTGTAGCCGAACGCAGACACCAAGCCAGCTGCCGCGACTGATCTTCAGGCTGGTGCATGCTTTGAAGCTGAATAGACTACATGAAGATACCCAAGACGAAGCAGAGACACAAGCAGGCTCACCAATCGCTGATCTTGCCGAAGTTCCACAATCACCAACCATTGAGAGACTCTGGCAACGCATTCCTTAACTTCAACAGGCCTCGCTCCGGAACCACTTATGGAGCATCACTTCGTTCAAGATGGATCCGGCGAACCGGCATCTCTGCCCATCACAATGAGCGCGGGAAGATCTAAAAGGACGTCCATGTCTGCGTACAGTTGTGCTCGCCTCCAGGGACTGTGATTGGAACAGTATTCCACGCGGCAAACTATGAGCATGTCGTGTGCGGCACGGCCGTAACAAGAGGCTTGCAATGCAGAGCCTGCCTTGTGCCACCAAAGCGTATGAGTGAGCTTGCCGCCAGCTGGCTGACTGACATCATGACGCTTGCAACATGATGGAGGGATCGCACTCTGCACATGTCAGCACCACCTGGCCTGAAGGGACTTGTGTTACAAGCCGAGCTCCTTGTCTCTGCCAGTTCTACAGGTAAATCAAATACACCTGTCTGACCCATCGTGTTTTCGGCATGCTTGTCCAGGTCAGGCTGACCAGCAGGCCTCTACACATGCAGGTCACATAGCCACTACTGAACAATGCCTGCAGCGACTCGTTCTTGGAGGCATTGCCGTCATTATTCTTGTTGAAGCTCCTACAGCTGAGGCAGCTGTACATCAGCAAAACCTTCTGAACAATCAGCATTTGCCGGAGGGTGTTTCCATTGTGACCACACAGCCCAGGCTGCTTGCAACATGTCTCAGGTAGATGACTTTGTCTGCACACGGATGCTGCCCTTGTGATGTGTCACTGCCAAAACTTATTTTCATCTCACCTCTGTGTCTTATGCACAGGGCCGCCACAACTAAGATGTCTTTGGATGCATCAGTGGTGGCATTTGTCACGCTGGAGACAAGACAAGCAGCTGCTGCATGCAGACTTGCAGGGTTGCAGCTGATCGCCACACCGCAGCATGTGGTATCAACCCTGTGATGCAGTAGTCTTGCTGTTTGACTTACATGCCGTCAAAGAGCATGTGTGCATGTGCATGCACAGATGTCGACAATGCTGCCAGCAGCTTGTTGTTGTACAGTGCCTACATAGCACGGTCGTGTGTCTGTCTCTTATAACACTGGCCCTATCATGAGACACCATGTTGCTTGTATACACTTGCCTGGCACATGCACATGTTTGCAAGATGTCACAGATTTCAACGAGCATCTGGTATCCAAACGAGCCATGTTTCTACAAACTGCATTGCCGATGCTTCTTTGCCATGCTTGTTGCATTCGATTGCATTGTTGTCATGTATGTGTACATTCTTGCAGAATAGCAGTCAGCAACTGCAGCATTTGCTGCGTCATGTTGCTGACAGCCACAGAAGAAGAGTGACCGCAGCCTTGCTTGTGGGCTATACCATGAAGCCCTCCAGGGAGAGGAATCTAGCCTCAAGAGGGCTGTTGCCCCTGACTGCTCCTCATGGGGTTTGCTTTGTGCCTGTTGACTTTGGCCGGCCTCTGGAGCAGCAGGGCCCTTTTGATGTCATGCTGCACAAGGTCAAACCAAACTCTAAACCCTGCTTGAACCTGTTCGTCACGATTATTCCTCTCAGCATGTGTCCTTGCCATTGTCGAGAATCACGTAAGGTCTTTGGCGATAGCCAGTGCCACAGACCTGCATGCTCAGCTTGTTGCCATGACATGCATGCTTGCAACCCCATCTGCTGTTGTGCGCAACATCCAGATTCAGTTGTCCTTGATATGTCTACAACATGAGCTGAGCACCAAAAGGTCCGCAAAGTCCTACCTGACAGCATGCATTGCTATCTCATCAGCCTGCCACATGGCTGACCCTTAGATTGTTCTCACTACAGTCAAAGACGTTGCACCTGCTGGCGCAGTTGGCTGGGCCTTTGCCAGCACTCCCGGTAGCAAAGCTTGCCTTGTGCAGCAACAGCTTGCCCTTCAGGATCTGACCCCTTGCCTTTCACCCTGTGCTGACAGGCAACGGATGAGCTGATCAGTAGAGGGCCAAAGCAACTGCCTGAGTTTTCAGCACGCATCGCCTCTCTGGCTGCTTACACCAAAGCACATCCTGAGACTGTCCTGGTGGACTCTCTGGACAAAGTACACCAGGTTAGCTGTCCCCTCACCTTTTCAATGTCCTCAAGCAGTCTTTGCTGCGCTGCGCATAACACTCAGAGTAGTCACCCGTTGCAAGCACTCTTTGCTGCGGGTGTGCCAAGCACTCAGACTTACCCTTTCAACCTTTTCAAGCACTCTTCGCTGTGCTGTGCCCGACTCTCAAACTGACCCTTTCAACCTGTTCTCCTTGCTGCGCTGCATCCAGCTTCTTGAACTGAGTGCTTGGGGTGCAAGGGGAGTGCATTTGGGGTGCAAGGGGGGGCGGGGGTGCACCTTCTTGGTTTGCATGCCCTACCCTCTGCATCAATACAACCTTTCACAGTCAGTAATATCCAGCTGTGCAATCAACAGGCTAGATGATGCAGAGTGCCGGGAAGTGGACAGTGTGATTTGCTTATGCAGGTGATAGACAGGCAGACACTGACAGAGTGCCTAGAGGAGGCGGCAAGGGCTGCCCGGGCCCAGGGCTTTGCTGTACAGACCCCACCCTCCATTCAGGCAAGTCACCCACTAGCCTGGCAAGACCTGTCATGTAATGACATTGCTATTGCACCTGCTTGTTGCCCTCAATGCTGCTGATCATGGCCTGGGTTGCATCCTCATAGTCTAGGGCTTCCACTGGTGCTACTGCATTAGTCAGCAAGCATGCTGCCATGACATAGCGCTTTATGTGTGCTGTATGCAAGCTGTTGCCTTGGTCAGAACGATGACTCTGACTTATTTGAGTCAGCTTCACTTGCAGAAAGTCCAACGCCTTGTGAGCTAACCAGAACAAGTAGTCGCAGCAACAGAGCACCATTGTTTTGCTGTTCATTCTTTCTTTCATTCAACATGCGTATTTCCCCAATTTTCAGCCCTAAGCCGCTCCCTGTAGGAGAACCTATTTTGATAGTTAGCATATCAGCATCAACGTAGATTTTGTTGCGCCATATAGTCAGCATGTCAGCATCAACATGGGTTTAGTTGCACCATATAGGTAGACAGACTCAGCCCTGAGCAGCTCCCTGTATGAAGATGTGTTTTGGTAGTCAGCGTGTTAGCATCAACATGGGTTTTGTTGCTCCCTATAGGTGGACAGGCTGGGCCCTGATGCAGAGACTAGACACCTGCTGGCACACAGCGGTATCCGATTACCTTGCATCGTCAAGCCCAGAGTTGCGTGCGGCACTCCTGAAGCTCATCAGATGGCGGTCGTCTTGCAGGAAGATGGTTTCCAGGATTTGCAGGTACCCTGTGCATTTCATGCCTGCTGTCCCTACCGTTGACGGTGTTGAACAGTATCTGCTCAGATCGTGACATTGCATGTTGACAAGCATGTGGGGCTCTATCCAATCCCCTACTCCTGCGGGGAGCATTGGCTTTCAGAGAACTGCTGTTCCTCTGCAAGCTGACCATTGCAGCTCTGAAAGGCTTGTGTTTCTGGCATGAGTTGCATTATAATGGGTTCTGGACCTTTGATGCGGCTTGCAATACGACATCAAACGCCTTTGGACGGGGCTTGCAACCCATTGTCTGCCCAAAACTTGATTATGTCTACACTATAAGCAGCAACTGTGTTGGCAGCCACGTTTCTGCTGCTAGTGGCTCTGCCTTTTGGCCTATCTGCAGCATGTGCACAACACACACGTATGCTAGAGGTCATCAGCTCTACCGCACATGTCCTGTGCAGCCAAATTTTATTTGTGCATGTATTCACGCATTTGTGTTTCCGATCACTCATTTGATAAAAATACGTCCTGCCCTTGGTGGTGTGATGGTCATGACTGGATGTGCTGATGTGACTGTGTTGGTGCAGGTGGCCATGCCTGGCTGTCTGCAGCAGTTCATCAACCACAATGGCGTGCTGCATAAGGTGTATGTCATGGGTGATCAGGTACGCACTGCTTACCAGGTGCCTGCTTGCCCTATTTTCAGCTTGATGGTGACCATGTACACACTGCTTATCAAGTGCTTACTATATTTCAATTTGATATATGCTGGCCTGCTGAGAGCGTTATTCAGTGTGCGCATAATCTAGGTTGGCAGAGCTGCTAAGCCAACAGCGCATGCGTAACAAACATCCATGGCAGGAAGCATAGGCTCACTAGCCTGCAAAAGGCGCTCACAGGTTTCACAAATGGTGCCATGATTCCCAAAACATCGACTGATTCTGTCTGTGGTATAGCTGTGCGTGGGCAACAGGAATTCTTCAATGGAGGTATTCCCAAGCACCTCCTGTACTGGCCCAGTCTAAATGTACATTGTGTGCAGATGCACGTGGCTGAGAGGCAATCCATTCCCAACCTGCCTGCTGTAGCGACGCAAGCAGCAGGGCTGCCTCAGGTCTTTGCATTTGACAGCCTGAAGTCCCTGCCTCACAGAGACTACCTGCAACCTCACTACGAGTCTCAGCAGCAACCTGCAGGTAATTTTCCCCTGGGAACCTGCAGTGGTGACAACACTGCTTGCGTGTTCTTGTGCGTGCCAAGCTGCACAAAACACATGTTTGTATCTTGGCTGGGTCTCAAGGACTGGCTTCAGCACTGCATGCAGATACCAGCACAAGATGTGCATGTGTGCATACATGCCTGCATGCATGTAGGTCTGGTTTGCATGGGTGTCTATCATCATGTGCAACATGAGGCTGATGCCCTCAGCTGCCTTGGTGATTGCATACTGTCAACAGAGGCTTGTGCATTGCTGTTTCCTGTTCCTGGCTTCTTCTTGTTTTCCAGCTCGTTCATCCTCATGCAGGATCTGGTCTCAACATGGAAGTGGTCCAAGTCATTACAGATGAGTTGAGGAAGAGATTGGGCCTTACACTGTTTGGGTATGACACAGTGGTCCAGGAAAACACAGGTGTGTTGGCATCTCAGCACCTCTGCATAGTCACGCTCATTTTGTGTAAACACCTTGTCAACAAGGTTGAAATGACAAACTCTGAAGCGCAACAGCAAGGGATCATGTGTGAGTGTGAGCTTAGGATCACACCTGTCAGCATTTGGATTTCATTCTGTTGAACAGGTCACACTTATGCTTCTAGTACCTGATCAATCATTGCAGCAGGGATCTCCTCAGCATTGGTCAAATGCAGAGGCTTCAATGATCAGGATATGTTGCAATCACTTGTGGTGTGCAGGTGTTCATTTCATCATTGATGTCAACTACTTCCCATCCTACAAGGAGTTTCCTGACGCTGCAAAAGCTCTGTCAGATGTCTTGAAGAAAGCATTGCACACTCAGAGGTCACAACAGCAGTTGTAGTTGAGTCTCAGCGTTACAAACTCATGAGTCCTGCAGTCATGGCAACAACACAATTGCAGCTGTGCAGCATTTTACAGCAGTCTTCTCTGTGTTGGTTATTCAGTACACCAGCAGCATAAAGCACTGTGTCTGAATTGCTGTTGTGTGAGCGATCTCTTGCCCTGATCAATTCCTGAATTGTAAAGTGTACTTATGTTGCTAGCAGAACGTGGGTAATCTGAATGTAGCAGAAGCAGAGCTGGCAACAAGCAAATCAGTTTAGCAAATGTGTGAGGCAAATTGATGCACGTGCATTTCATTTCTTGGCACGGCCACGGCCTTTAGGCGCTGCTGCTCCTTCTTCACCATCTTCGGCCTTTCGTTTACCAGCAGCTGCCTTGCCTGCAGCACAATTGTCCAATTTGATTCCTGCATCAGGCACTAGCAGATTTGCATTCTGATACGTGCCAGGAAAATGCCTGGGTCATCGTTTGCTATGCTTGTAAACACTGTCAGGAGCAGTGCTGATTAAGTGGAGAAGCCTAGCTGCAAGTTGTAATGGCTGATTGTTGGACATCACTGAAATTGCTGGCTTGATTGCCAATGATTCAAGCCTGGCCCTTTGTTTGATCACATGCCTTTCAGCAGAGGTGCTAATCCATCTTACCAAATGCAACCTGAAGCTGCAAGAGTGACATGAGAGGCAATGAGCAGAAGGTTGTCTCTGCAGCTAAGGCTGCGCATAAGACAACGCCAAGAAAGACAGCCTGTCTAGAAACTTGGACACATTATACAGATCACAGACATGAATTCCTGCCATTAAAAGTATCACATTCAAGGTTGCAATACCTGTAGCAGCTTTAGTCTTGCCCTTCCCTGCTGCAGCTTTGCCTTTGCCTGCACTCATACAGTACACTTTTGATCACAGACACACAGTCGTTTGTCTGCACACATACAATGCACTTTCACCCACTGACAAGCAGCCTTTGGCTGCATACACACATGCACTGCATCAGGTTTACCACCTTTCACTGGTAGTCTGCATCCCAAGATTTACTGATACCAGTTCTGATTGTAATGCTTCAGTGCTTTGAACACAGATAGACGATGGAAACTCTTCAATGGGGATGAGAAGCCACAGCACGAAAAGCATAAGTTCACTATGTCACACTCACCCTTTGCAGCTGGTGCAGCTTCTGGCTCTGGTAGAGCTTCTTCTTCTGCCACTGCTGGCTCATACACCTCCAGATCCTCCACCTGCGGCCGCCACTGGGCCAGTCAAAAGGCACAGAAGGCAGGAGTTACCACGCACTCAAAAGGCATAGAAGGCAGGTGAAATCATGCTCTCGAAAGGCATGTCACTTGAAAGGCATAGAAGGCAAACGTTGCTCTTCAGACCTCGCAAATTTTGAAGTACTGACATCCAATAAGCATTTGCCCTGTGAGAAATCACTAATCACCAGTTGGTGACAATGTGTGTCTTCACATGCATCAAGAAAC
>JAABUP010000340.1_pt1 | contig 105703 bp, 159 predicted proteins | sample 5559201 | NCBI WGS metagenome assembly JAABUP01 (sample SAMN10711887, study PRJNA513373) | rock metagenome | isolation source: Antarctica rocks | place: Antarctica
TGTAGGAAGCAAATCTTGTCTGTATGAATTCACTGAACTGAACTTCTTGTCTGTTGGGTCCCAGTTGCCCCCCAGGACATTAAATATATTGATTGATTGATAGCTTCTCAGCATGGAGTTCATAGGTGTTTTCGACCCTTGCGCCAACATGTCAGGACCGCGCGCAACACCAGCTGCCGTCTTCAGCCCATGTATTGCACGCGGTCAGGCTTGCCTGCAAACAAACAGTTTAGACTGCAGACGTATGACGAGTTGCTAGCTTGCAGGGCAGATGCACAGCCCACAGCGCACAAGTGGAGTGGTCAAACAATGCCCAAACCAATGTGACATGCAGACAGCAGCGTGCTGAGAGCAGGCTTCTGCCAGCCAGTGTTGACCTGATTGTCTTGACCTGCAGGTCAGCTGACAACACTTGTGATGCTCTCACAGACTGTGGCAACTTTGAAGTCTCAGTCGTGTCTGATAAATATGTTGAATCATAAATGTTGTGGCAATCAAACCCAAGCCGTCTGTATGTTGGGCTGCTCCCAACACGCTGGTGGCTGGCATCACAGAGGCAGATGACACTCTTACACATTCTGTGGGGCCAGAACCAAGGACAGGGGTGTATTGGGCAGCAGTAACATCTATGAACCCACTCTACCCATTCTTGCCAGCTTTGGCTGCAGCAGCCACCAGATCAAAGACTGTACTTTTTGGGAGGCCCATGATCGCATCTTTGGTGCCTTGAAATTGCGTGATGAAAGGTGTCAACAATGGGTTTTCTATCATAAGGGCCCCTGCACAATTCATGACTGTACCCTCCTCCACCATCTGGTCGACAACTTCTGCTGGGATTCTTCTGAAGTGGGTCTGCACCAGCAGGGACATGGTAGGTCCAGGTCTGCCTGATGACAAAATGTACTTGGCAAGTGATTGCAACACGGTTGATCGTGAAACAATCTGCAGATTTACGACAGAAGCAATCTGCTGTCTAGCTATGGAACATGGTACACCCTTACCCTTGTTGTATCAACAGCTTTGAAGGACTGCCTGGACTCCAGGTCAGTACACAGTGTGCATCCAACTGTTCCGGCAGGGTACTCAGAGTAGCCATGTATGAACTCCTTGGCCTGTATGATGAGGAACCTGTAAGGCCCAAGGCAGCAAACTTACTGAGCTGCTTCTGGGGTGGCCAAGGCATTGCAGCATGACAGAAGATAATCTGAGAAAAACAGGAACTATTAAACTAACATGAGTGCACTACTTCCTGTGCTGTGCATGATAAGGGTAGTGCTTGTCAAGCATGCCCAGAGACTGTAAAAGAACCTGTTGTGTAGATGTGGGCTTCTCTCGAACTCTGCCTTGGTAAATCACCACTTGATCGCAGGTTAGCAGCAGCCCAAGCTTGGTTTCCAAGCGACCATATATGGCATCTGCTTTGGCTCGTGCCAGTAGAGTGACGAGTTCTGCAGGATCTGATGTGCGGTCGCCAAGAGCTTGCTCATCAATGTCTGCAGTGACTGTATCGTAGTCGAAGCCATATTCCTGAGCCAGCTCTTTCATGATGCCTGCACACAGAAGCCTGAACTTGTATCGTCAATCTTTCCACCAACGCTGTTGTGTCAGATCTCCTCGCCTTGGCGTGAATAAGACGAAGATCCTAGAATGATACGCGATCCTCCTGCAGGCCATGTTGACGACATCGCTTCAACTTTCAGTCTGTGTGTCGCAGGACAGCGGACTATCCGGTGTAACGTGAACAGCTTCCTTGCCAACATGACATCACTGGCAACCTTCAGATGCGCCCGTGCAATCTGCCGTTGTGCTAGCACCCTCTAACTCCGAAACCACTTCAAACTTGCCCTGGTGTTCTTCTTCTAGCGGGCTTGTAAGGCGCAGCACGCAGAGCATGCCCACTTTAGGGGTTACTGAAGGCAAAGCAAAGCCTAGCAGCTTTGCGCTTGTGTAACGCCGGTTGAGATACACAGGCCAAGTTAAAGCACAGAAACTGAAGTTGTTGAGCAGCATGTTCCGGGTATCAACTTCGTCTTGCTTCAGCTTCGTCTGGTGCAGCTTCAAAGCCATTTGAGCCTCAGCATGTCTTTGCAGGGGTGTGTGTTTACAGTGCGCACGCAGAGCAGCTCGTCAATCGCACCCAGCGTCCTTTCCGCAATAGGTGCCGTCTGTCAAGCACCTGATTGTGATGTAAACACACTCCTGCTTATGCTGCTTATGGACGTGCTGCAGAGGAGCATGATGGTCAAGCATTACCACAAAATGCTCCGCTTGCCCTTGCCACCCACGTAGTGTTGCAACATCAGCAGCAACCGGAGTATACTGAGGCTGTGCAGCAGCACAAGACAGTTGTGAACTCGTACTGGTTACTGGCTTGCGTTGAGACAAAGCGCATGCTGCCAGTTGATGATCTGGTGGGTCAGTGGCTCTCGCACATCTCTTGCTTTAGCTTCGTGCTTGCTGTCCATGCATTTGACCTGTGTGCAGTTCCTAAACATCTCGATGTATTTGCAGCTGCACTGCCCATTTTTAAGCTCAAAAATTCAAGGAGCATCAGGTATGGCCAGTTTGCAGGGTACTTTCATTTGTGGGTCTCTGGTTGTGCATCTTCCTGTGAGTGAATGAGACAAGGAGCCACAGACTCCTTCTGCTGGCTGCTGCAGCATGTGGGGTGTCTGTCACATCCTTTCAAGGGCTGCAGAGACAGATCTTGCTCGACATGCTCTGGTGCATGGGGGTGGATGTGCAAAAGGAGATGCGGCTCAATGCTGTGTCGCACATCATTGCACGGGATGTGGATGACAAGTCCTCCAAGAAATTAGAGCATGCTCGCAAGTGAGCCCATTTGGTATGAGTCAGCTGGGCTGACTCTGCTTACGCAGCAGTACTGCATTCTAGGTTTGGTCTTGCAGTTATTGATTCAAAGCTGTATGTAATGCAGGCCAGACTGGGCTGCCACAATTAGCATTGTCAATTGCAAATGGATCTATGACTGTGTCAGTCAGTGGAAAATACTCCCTTCAGGTACCTCTTCCATATTTTCCTCAAGCCTATAGCGCAATTGTAACATCCTACCAAGAGAAGTAAAAGAGGTTTACCTTATGTTGATCAGTGCAGACATACTGGGTCCAGCTTCATCAGTGTCAGCCCTGCAGCTCATAATACGGTCTATGTAACTACATGCATGTGAGACATGCTAAGGCACAGCGTTAACATTCGTGTCCTCATGTGTACAAGAGACATCTGGCCATCATGACATTATGCATTGTGCAGTCAAGAGCCCAGCTGTCCTTCTCTCTTTGCAAGTCATTGTGACGGTGGCTGTGGCATGTAGGTGCGTACAAATGCAACTGCTCTGATGCGGAGGCCAACAGCTGGCATGGTAAATTCAGCGCAGTCGGCAAGCAGCAGGCAGCCTCAAGGGCACTTGCTCACACAGCCAAGGTGGCTCTTGTAGCACCTAGCGCTGTGCTCATCAGCCCATTGCAAGGAGCCACGGCAAATGCTGTCCTTGGTCAGATGCAATCAGGCACGCTTGTGGCAACAGCACAACCTCAACAGGCTGTAGCTGTGCCAATGCCCACAGCTGCAGCAGCACCAGCAGCTGCTGTTGCTCAGCATCTGGGCAGCGCCCTGAAAGTCAGCAAGCCTTTCAGGAGCACAGTGACGCCCTCAGGCTTGGGCACAGGCCTTGGCACAGGCCCTACTTCAAACAAGCAGGTGGACAGGGACCCAGTCTTGCTGCAGCCAGATTCAGCAGAGGACCTGGCTGCCAGGCCTGACAGGGAAAGCATTGGTGGGACTCAAGGCGCAATCACCGGGCTCACTCACCTCGCTCTGCAAAAGCAGAACCAGGATCTGCAGTTGCGCACTGGGTCAGCTGACCACTCTGCTGTTTCTGGGCTCGATACACAGCAGATGGCATTGCAGGCAAGCTTTTCATCTCAACTTGATCATCAGCAAAGTTGTGCCTGCTGTCTCTGCCATGATCCCAGTGCAGAGCCCATACTGGGTGACTTGCTCTGCTCACTTCGTAGTGACATGTGAGCATTGATAATAAGTGTGTGTTCTGTCAGAAAGTCTGACAGTATGTCTATGGCATGAAGGTAGCAGGTGCAGAAGCTGCTACAGCAAAGCTGATTGCCCAGATGACTGAATCATCTCCTGAGAGAGATGATGCAGCTGGACACCAGCCGCAGCAGCAGCACTCTTCAGACAGGGAGAATGTGCCACAGCAGCAGTATACAGGCAAGCGCAGCAACAATGTGCAGATGGCTGCGGCACAGGCAGTGGCCCAGAAGCAGCCTAGTAAGCGCAGGAAGGTGTCAGATGCAGAAGGAAGTATTGCTGCATCAGTTCAGCAGGCTGCAGCACACAGGGACCAGGATGTGACTGGCATGGAAGAGGCGAGGCAGGTGCTGTGTCCTGTTGCTGACAGGGCTCTGAACAACAGGGCAAGTGGTGAGCTGGTGGATGTGCACAGAGGAGGTGAAGCTTTGGAGCCTGAGGAACTAGTTGGACGAGCTGTGCAGCAGAAGTTTGAGGAGGGCTTGTTCAAGGTTAGGCAGTGTGCTTGACCCAGTCATATTGCTGATCTTGTGCTGTGGCTGCAAATTGCAGGATGTGAGGTTCAGGTTGTCATGTACAATGTTCCAGTTCACCCCAGACATGTGCGTCCATGAGATAACTGTGTGACACAAGTGTTTGTGATCAAAGCAGGACTTGTCTGAATTGAGCCAAGCCACTCAGCTAAGATGCTGTATGGTGCGCAGGGAACTGTCAAGAAGTACAACAAGAAACACAAGTGGTTCCTTGTTGAGTATGAAGATGGTGATCGGTGAGCTCAAGTTTAAAGCGCAATTAGGATATGTGGCATGGCACATTTCCATTTGTGCATCTTCATCAGGCCAAAGCCCTGACAAGCATGTCTGAGCTGCTTGATCTGCCAAAAACAATACGGCATAGATAAAGCTGTCCATAAGTGGCAATAGAGATCTCGCACAACAGCATAATGCCTCATCCAAAAGTGTAAGTCGTGCCCTCATCCCAAGCTCTTTGTTGCAATGTTGATAATCAAGCAGTGACAGAACCTCCGCCTACACTAAACAACGAGAGTTTACTTGACTTGAGTGATTTGATGATATGATGCTCCAGATCATGCTTCCTGATGTGTTGCAGGCAGGACCTGACATGGAAGGAGCTGCAGCCAATTCTGCTTCCAGATGTTTTGGTGCATGATGCAGAGGCTCCCTCTGCACACCCTGCCAAGCCTAAGCGCAAGTTGCAGAAAGTGAACACGCACACCCGTGATTTGCAAGCCAAGCCTACTGCTTCTGATGCTCTTGGAGCTTCTGCAGCTGCTACTGCTGCGCTCCCATCAGCCAGTCAGGCAGCTGCACGAGTGGGCAAGACTGCAAAGGCAGCGGCAGCCAGTGCAGCTGCAGGCAAGGGCAAGAAAGCACACAGGCACAGCTCATACGATGATGAAGAGGCTGTGCTGGCTGATGAGCCAATCAGGAGCAACACACCAGCAGGTACTTGTCTTGCCTATGTGCTGTCATACAGCTGCTTGCTGGCAGTGTGGCTTCATATGATAGCATACTGCTTTCATGCACTTCTCCTGTTGATTTCCAAACACAAAAGTCAACTGGCAAGTAAGCATGTGTATGCAGCACCCTCAGCATGGCTTGCATGGCAGGGGTCAAGTCCTGTTACCTGTGTCAGCAGGTGCCCGGGCCAATGCAGGGAATAGCCCGTGGAGCTCTAGCAAGAAGAAAGCCAAAGCTGTGTTGGCTCTAGGTAGCATGCACACCAGGGAACAGCAAGTGTGCTTCAGCAAGCTTACCAAGATTGGTGTGACATGTGTCAGCCACAAGCAATGTCCACGGTGAGCCAGCGTATGCTGTGACCTCAAGTGTGCATTGCAGCATTGTTTACAATCTCCTGAGCAGCATGATTTGTTCATTCGCACGGCAAGGCAGCAGGGGCTTGTGCTAGCAACTTTGTTACAGGAGCACGGCTCTTGCACCTTTGTTTTGCCTGATCACAAAGCCCACAGTCTGCATGCTCTCAGTTCACAGGGTCATATAGCCTATGCAGTATGCTGTGAGCAAGCAAGTGCCATGTTGTGCAGATGGAAGTCAAGTATAACACATGTGGTGTTGCCTAGTTTGGTGCGATCTGTGAAGAGCCTGGCTGGCATGGCAGGAGGCTGCTGGATCCTGCATGCAGACTTTGTTGATGCCTGTGCCAGTGCTGAAGCCTTAATGGAGCCGGTGAGTACAGCCACCTGGTAGACGCAAACTGTCACTGCTGTTCACTCACTGCCAGCATGCATCCAATTGGTTCGGGGTCTGCATCACCTCATCTTGTGTCTGCGACACCAGCTGGCCACCCACCTGTTGCAACTATGTCTACAGATATGTGGTGCTCCGACAATGCTGGGCACGCAACTGACCACTTTGACTGCAGGACGAATTTGAATTTGAGGGTGGTAGTGAGCTGATTAGTCCACATGCCCCCAGACACTGGAGGGAAAGGCATGCCTTGCAAGGCGTTGGAGCTTTCCATTCACTTCAAGTATGCTTCACCTGCACTCACATGGTGGACATCCTGCAGGACACTCTGCTTATTGATGCAATTGAGCTTGCTATCTGATGAATTGCTGTGCCTGGTGCTGCTGCTTGGTTACCTGGTGAGCATGTTCATCATGGGCTGGTATGCATGTGGTGTACTTGCCATGTCAAGGCTCTGTATCTAGTGCAGGTGCTTATTTATGGGGCCTGCGACAAACCAGGACCAGTCAGGGAAGACATTGCCACCATCGTACAGGTACAAACCCTGTTTGCTCATAATTCTCAGCTGCTGTAAACCTGTGAGCATCTGCCAGACAGCTGCTGCAAACTTGCAAATAGCTGCCACACATTCCTGAGCAGCTGGTAAGCATTTTTCATCAGTCACCATGAGCCCTGCTACCAGCCTCTGGCAACCTGCAGCAAGTCCATGAAACGTTGCTGTTACAGTCTGTACAGCTGTTACAAGCTTTGTGGAAGCTGTTACTCAACCTTTCAAAGCCACATCTGATGGCTCACCAGCTGTAATCACCCCGCTACGCAACACAAAGCTGACTGCATGCAGAGTGGTGGCGGGACAGTGACAAAGTGTGAGAAGCCCTGTAATGCGCTGACAAAAGCCATTGCACAAGGCACACATTTGGCAATCATGAGCACAGATAGGACTGCTGCTGACCCTGGAGTGAAGCAACTGTTGAAGGCTCAAGTGCCCTGTGCCTCAGCTCACTTTGTGGTGGAGTGGCTGGCGCATCCGGCGCAGGAACTTTCTGACTACTTGCTGTTTGACAGTCAAATTGAATGGGCTCCAGGGCTGGTGACAGCAGCAGCAGCCCGTGTGCCTGCTGTCAAGCCTCACCAGATGTCACCGCAGATTTGAGTACACAAGGATGAACTGTTGAGCTTTCTCTGAGTTGCGCTGCAGTGAATACAGTTCTGGCGGTGTGAAATAATTTTGTGTTGTGTTGTATTGCTAGTGGTATGTTATGATTTCGGAAAAAAACAATGCAGACTCTACAATTATACATGTGCATGTGACAGCTGTGCTTGCTCAGCTCCTCACAGCAGCTCTGGCAGATCAGGAGCCAGCCGCTGGTTACTACAGGCTGTAGGCTAGAACTGAGTTCTAGGTATGAAAGTGCCAGCATCCACTGGACATCAGGTGGTTAATTTAGTGGCTTATGTGCTGGTAGCAGTGAACTTTATCCTAAGCTGAGGCACCTTGTTGCCAGAGAGCCCAGGTTGCTCTAGTTTTGGTTCCTGTTCAGCTATCTTCACTTGTGCGCTGACTCAGATCATTGCTTGTGCAAAGGTGTGTGCTTGTTTGTCTTGTTAAACAGTCCTGGCCAGCTTGCCCTATTCCTTGTATGGCTTTCGGGAACATAGATATGCATGCCAGCTTTCACAATTTCTGAATGAAAGCTGTTGAATGACCGTCAACAAGAGCCCAAATTCCGCGGAAGTGAGATATATATACACCATTTTCCCAGTGGGGAAATAGATATTGGAATAGATTATTCATTTCTGGCGTCTCAGAAATTCTAGCGGGAAAGGCTGCATAAAAGTTTTTCGCTTTCTTTCTGCCCAGACGCTTTGCCATATTCTTTGCTTATAAAACCGTTCAAGCGTTGAAGACCAGACCGGACAGCCAGAGCAGCGTGCAGGCCAACCGACAGCCTGTGAGCCTCCGAAGCTGGCATTTGCCTACGTCTGCCTCTGCTGCACAGACTGTATCCGGTGAATTTTGGCTTGAGCTCTCCAGGTGACAAGACTTGCGTCGAGAGCAGCAGCTCTGCTGCGACTCGTGAAACGCACGTAGAACCTTTCAGGCAGCTCGACCGGCTTGACACAGTATCTGCACGCTTGCAATTTGTACTGCCTAGCCGAAACACCTTCATCAGCTTGTTCAGCGTCAAAGACGTAGCTGACATGTCGAGTCAACTGTGTCAGCTTCATCGGTATGTTGCCGTTGCGGTGACTACCGCTCGCCGCTATCATCTAGCTCATATGCAGGACGAATAGTATGCAGCAGCCTGACCACAACTGTGGCCCCCTGCAGGCATTGCAAAGTGACTTGTGCTGTGCATCAGAGATGCAAGCTCAAGGCCACCTACACTCCATACCACAGCCAATGGGTGGGCCATATGCATCACAGTCATCACTTCAGCCTGCCCTGCATCATCACCAGGGTCATCAGATGGGACCAGACTCAGACTATGGTCAACCAGACACACAGCACATGCTACACAGTGGTCAGCACCCATCGCACATGACAGAGCAGTACCATCCACAGGTGTCCATGTACATTCAGCAGCAGGCACAGCCGATGCTGTCTGGTGTTGGAGAGCAAAAGCATGACAATGTGGCTTTGCCCTTTCCTCAACCCAGTATGGTCACATACGCTCAGCCCTCTATGGAGCAGTCTCAGCATCCTGGACATCTGGAAGGAGCCTCAATGGGACCTCAGCATCAGTCAGGTTCCGGCTCAGACTTTCCACCCAATTCCCCAGATGGTGCCCTCTCACCAGGAGACAACTCTAAGAAGTACGTACCACTCCATCTGCGTTTTGCTCACGATTGCTTGCTCGTGAACAAGTAGGCAGTTTACAGACTCGGCAGATGACCTGTTTGTAGCAAGCATGCCTTGCCAGCAGCATCAGTGACACCATCAAGCTGTCACAATGGCAAGTTTGACTGCATCTTGACTGTACACATGTGTCTTTGCATCGTGTTTATATGCTGATCATCCAGTGTATCCTCACAAACATGGATTGTCCAGTGCACTTGCATGGTGGTTGTGTGTTGGTGATGAGAGCCATCGGTTTTAGTGTCACACGGGCTCAGCGCCAAAGGTTGTGGGATGTACCAACTTTAGTACAAGCTGCCGCAACCAACAGTATTGACGGCAACCATATTCATACTGACATGGTTGTGTGCCCCTGCAGACCTCGTGGACGTCCGCCAGGCAGCAAGAACAGGAAGACTCTGCTGAAGGAAGCAGGGCTGCTTACAGATGACCCAAACAGCATGGAGGCTCTGGAGAATCACCCCTTGCTAGCGCCACCACCAGCCAAGAAGCGAGGCCGCCCCCCTGGAAGCAAGAACAAGAAGACTTTAGAGGCCATTCAACTGAAGGCAGAAGGCACCGAGTTACAGCCAGTGATTCAGCCTGTTGACCCTATTCCAGAGGAGGCCGTCACCGTAGCTGCTGCTGCCTCTGGGATCCTTGAAGCCACTCCAAGTGCGACCTTCCTGCTGCATGCCCCCGCCAACTCACTGTTATGTGGCATTCAAATGATGCGCATATTTGTTGATGGCGCTTCACTTAGGCTATCATTATTGGACCTCAGTCTGCTGACCGCAGCGCGTAGTTAAAAGCAGGCAAATTGCAGGTTGTGAGAGGTGCATGCATAAGATGCTGCACCACTGCACACCTGATAAACACAGCATTCCCAGGAATGTTGAGATGCTGGCAGGTTATGATAGTGCGTCGCTCATGAAGACAGTTGCTGTGATGCAGGGCCCCATGAGAAGGTGCCAGGCAGGCGGGGACGGCCTCCAGGCAGCAAGAACAAGCGCACCTTGGCCATGGAGAGCTTGGCACAACAGGGCTTGACAGCTGGTCAGCAGCAAGCTGCCATGGCTTTGCTGAAGCAGCGTGCTGAGCAGAAGAGGGTGGAAGACGAGGAGAGCTTGCAGGCTTCCATTGCTTCTGGACAGAAAAGGAGGGGCAGACCGCCTGGCAGCCGAAACAGGCCTCGTGAAGACGGTATGAAGTATTCTCACTGTTGGTTTAACTCATCTCAGCTGAGCTCCAAGCTTCAAGCACACCTGCAGTGCACTGGCAATTGGCAGAACAGAGCAAGTGGCACAGAAGCTGTCTCAAGCAAGATGTGTGACCTGGAAGCAATTAAGAAGCGCAATGTTTCTTCTTTTTGCATGGCCTGTTGTGTAGTAGCATCGCGAATGCAAATGCTGCAGGAGTGCTGGTTTATCTCTGTCAGAGCATGAGCTGTGCCTGTGTGTGCAGGTGACATTGATGACCCGGCAAGCAAGAAGCAGCGAGGGCGTCCAAAGGGCAGCAAGAACAGGCAAAGTGGGGATCGCCAAGATCTTCAACATGCAGTGAGTTCTTTGCCAGTGTCCCAATCCCCCTCTGCAATCTACGGTACATTGCATTGACACTGCGTGGAAGCCTTGTTGCATGTGACCAGACGTCTCTTGCATATGCTGATGCTCATGAGGCATAGCTGCAGGTCCACTCCTGCAATGCCTCATCCTAAGACACGACAGGCTTGCTGGGATGATGTTGACGTGTTATGCTGCGCTGCAAGCTACCAGTGCTGCTGTTGTCCCTCACCAATTGTTGCAATTGCTGTATGTACAGGTGGCTGACAGCATGCAGCAACAGGTGCAGATGGGCATGGCAGATGCCAACCCTCAGATGCTGCTTGGCTCTGGAGCACTGACTGATGCGGTGACTGCAGCAATGCATGCCGTCCCATCTGGCAATGTGTACTGGGGTGATGCTGCAGTGCGAGCTGGTCCTGGCATGTCTGCCCAAGACATGTCTGCTGAAGCTGACCCTCTACAGCATCAGGATGCTTTGCAACATCAAGGTGCTCTGCAGCCACATCTTGCAGGTGAGGCTTTGCAGATACATTGCAAACTGCCTTTCAATTGGTTCTGCTTAATTCTGCCAACACCTGTACAAAATGATCAATGTTGGGATGCGCATTGCTGGAGCATTAGGGTCTGCGGCAAGTCAACATTCTGCTATTCATCTGTTGTGGTGTGCACTGAGGCATGTGCATGGTATTTTTGCACCCTATTTCATGGCACAAGGTATTAGACAAGGCTCAAGTTCAAGTCCATTGCTGCATGGCATGGTACTGCTGTATCCTGACAAAAGCATTCTGCCCAATGCAGGACCCAATGGAGAAGGATCTCATGTAATGCATTCGCATCATGAAGGCCCATACAGCGTATCGTATACAGAGACCATGCAGCAGCCTTTGTCCCCCATGGTCGTGGGGCCTGACATGCAGCAGCAAAACAAAGAGCATCATCAGATGGCATCCCATCTCAACCTGCATGGCGATAATGGTGTGCATGGCTGAGGCAAACCTGTCATGATTGTGCAAGCCAAATGTCAGTTGATTCCAGTGTTAAATGTCTTGTGTTTTGGTTTAGGGCTCAGATGAATTCGTGGTCCATGTTTGTTTGCTTGGGTCACTGATGTTGTTTTGCTTGGCTGATTGCTTACTGGTTTGAGTGGACTAGATCTTGCGTGCTGACATGTGACGATTCATGATTGACTGGCGGATCAATGTCTGCCAAGCACATGTGTCCTGTCAAGATCTTGGCACCACTTCAAGCCACCCTATCCTCACATCCTTGTCAACACTTCAATAGTGCAGTGCACATTCCCATTACAGCAAGTGCTGGAGGTTGAATGCAGGCCAAATTTTTATTACCTTGCAATGGTCAGTCATGATCGTCTCCAGATGTTGCAAATTTTCTGCATGATCCCGTGAGATGATTTTAGTGAAATCCGTTCAGCATACAGAAGATGCACAATCTAGTGGACGAGTGAGGTGGTGGCCAAGCTGCTGGCTGTATTGTTGCTGTAACAATTTACGTGCTGCGAACACTTTATGGAGACGCCCCTTCTACACCAGCTTTGTGGAGTTCTTGCCATTCAATATTTCTATCCAGTAACCATCTGGGTCCTGCATGCCACATCCAGTTGCTGCACAGTACTATGGCCATGCAGCAGTGCTTGGTGCGCAAGCAGCAATAGCTTTACCTTGATGAAAGCAAGGCCCTTCATGTTTCCTGCATCAGGCTTCTTGACAAATTCAACCCCAAGCTCTTCAAACCTTGCACAAGCCTTGTCTACATCTGGCACATGAAACCTGCATACAAGCTATGCCATAATGGACGTGCATTACAGCTGGTTCTGCTGGGGTTTGACAACCAACTCAATTTATAGACATTGAAAAGGCCTACCCAATGTGACCATAGCCTTGCGGCTTTTCATTGCCGTTGTGCATCTTTGCTTCTGGGTCAGATTCTGTACCCCAGTTGTGTGTCAGCTCCAATGTGGCTGGCTGTTTGAACATCCAGTTCACCTGCAGCACACAATTCACATCAACTTGGGCTACTTCCCCTGAAAGTGTTGGTGTGATACTCATTGCCTTGACAAGCTATGCCACAGCAGCTTATCCAGCAAAATTGCGCACCCTTTCTTTCCTGTCCTCAGGAATGTCTTTGGCCTCGTGGTACCCCAGGAAATACAGTGAAAACTTGCTGTCTGGAAAGTCCAGCTTCTCAATGAGCCTGACCACACAAAGAATACAGAAACGGTGATAATATGCTTGTGACATAAAACAAACCCAGTGCAATTCTATGGAGCCTACATTTCGAATGCTGCATCTGCTATGGATGCTTTTATGGCAGCACAACACAAAAGGTCATCAGAAAAGGTCATCACAAAAATGCATCCAAACACTGTTACCTGAAGCCAATGATACGTGTGTAGAAGTCCAAAGACTTCTTGGGGTCTTTGATCCGGTACATTGTCTGCAGCACCAGTGCGCCTGTCAGCTTGCACACATGAGAAGGGCTTTCACTGCCTGGCTATCAGTGATCACCTGCTGGAATATGAAGTCCTTGGTGGCAGGGTCAGGCTGTGACACCCCCTGCATGCACCAACGAAGTTTGCCTAGAGCATATGAGTCAAATATGGTCTTGACCTCTGACCCCGTCATAACTATGCAGGAATACAGATAGGGGTGCAGCAACAGCAGCTGCAGGTCACGCAATGGCTGTCGCTGCACCCCCATCTCTTTTTCTGCATCTGAAGGGGTGAGAGGTCAAGATTGTGTTGTACAGTGCTGCGCTTGCAGAGCTTGCATGCAGGGTTGCAGGGCTGATGCTTGCCGGAACAGTCTCCAGTTCCGCCTTCGTCGCCATTGTCCTTATACTTCGGCGATAGGAGTCTGCGTGAGGCCGTTCCGAACGTCAGTCACATGTGAATGTACATAGCTGGTGCCCACGGCCAGACTCATAAGAAAGTCCATACCTAGATTTGCAGCACGCTGCGCAGACTTGCTGTGCCGAAATACGACAGGACTTTTACAGATGGTTGTCTGTGACACAAGAGGGTTCCCAAGAAGAGAAGCTCCGCTTTTCACGCAGTGCATTTGCAGGTCTATGTTCAGCTCATGCTTGACATTCAAGGCAAAGATGTTCTGTGCATGCTGGTTTCGGAGCTAGTTCAATGTTTCTGTTGCTGCTGCTGCTTGGACTGGAGCACACACACTCGTGTCAATCTGCCAGATGACTGTGAATGTCAGTGAAAGGTCTGCTCAAACAGTCACACCTAGACACGTCGATTTTTTCATATAAACAGAGGTCTACATATTTATCGATTGCAAGTACACAACAGCCTGCTACAGCAAACCTTAAACTGCTAGCCTGCTCACACTGACAAGCAAATTATTGGAGCGACTCTATTTGCTACTATTGACAGCTTGCAGAGCCACCCCAACCGCAAGCTTCAAACGCGTGACATGCCCGTTTTCTTCAATGCTCCATTCACCACGTTTCACTACTGGGGCACACGAATCAATCTCTTCGGTACTGTCCAAGAAAGCCGCATCAACACGCATCGCACGTGCTGCATGCCATGAGTGGGCATCTGGGCAGCAAAGCGCAGCTCTGACACCACCTGGGCCCTGCAGAGCTGCCCTGGCGCCGCCCTTTCCTTTGCTTCAGCTGCTGCATATTCGCAAGCAGATCATCCACAAGCCCACTGGAACAGAAGAGCGTTCAACCCTACGCGACAGGCCGCAACAGGATGAAAACAAGCAGCTGTGTATTCGTTCTGATTGCGTTCCTTGTAGCTACCGCCTTGCAAACCTCCGCCAGAGAGCTTCAAGACGGCCAATCCGGTATGCCGGGGCTAGCTCACCGCCAGCGTTCACCTCATGCACACCTTGTTCATGCATTTGTTCAATGTTTGCATCACGCTCAAGTCAACCGGGCACGGCAATGCGTCTTGCTGTGGTACATTGACTGGTGCCTGACAGCCACACCTTGGTTTGCAAGTCCGCCGCTTCATGTCAAAGGCCCTTGCCATATGCAGGAACGTCGCTGGGCCACGGTGAGTTGAAAAATATCCGCGTGGGCCGCACCCTGCAGCAAATTCCAACTGACCCCACCCAGCTAGCCGCTTACATCTTCAACTTACTATCGTCGGGCAACACCCAGAGTGCAGCAACTGCAATCGCTCAGGCAGCCACGCAGGGCTCATCGGGCGCGACCGCCATTGCAACTGCTCTTGCAACAGCATCTTCCCAGGTATGCACATTTGTCCAAACAGACCACTTGTTCTCCATTTAGGTTAAACTGCTCAAGGGAGGCGCTGGCAACATTTGCCTTGAGCATCGCCGGCAGAGGATCATCAAGACAGCAAAGTAATGTATGCAGGCTGTCTGCTGGCTGCTTTCATGCAGCAGTCAGCAGACTGTGATCAATGCTTCATGATGCATGTGTGTATGCAGGGTAACTCAACTGCCAGTGCAAATGCTGTGTCCATGGCTTTGAGCCAAGGTGGTCCAGCAACTGCCATCAGCCAGGCCGTTGCTCAAGTGGTAAGGTCACACCTGCCAGCTGCTGATCTACCTGTTGTTGCTGATGGATTTTTGGATACAAACTCTCAGCTGTCACCTTTGATGCTGACAAAATTTGTTGTTATGCAGACTGGCAGCAGTGTTCCAGCACCTCAGGTATTGTTCTTGTGGAACAGCCCCATGCATGGAAGAGTCATACACAGTCACAGCACGTTGTTTTGTTGTGTTTGTTCCACAACACAGGATTGCTTGGTGACATGCCTGCTCTGCTGCTACACCTTGACTGAAGCCTGCAATGCATGATGTTGCAAATGTATAGCCTAGTGCAGCATCTTGAAGTCATGGTTCATGATCACTGCAGGTTCTCGGGGACGCCAACTCTGGCAACACTAATGCAGTGGCAAATGCTCTTGCCAATGGGGCCAATAGTATGCTTCTGTAGCTATGCTGCAGCTGTGCCTTTCCCTGACCACCTGTATTGATGCATGGTCACTGCTGTGCATAAGCAAATACACACTCTGGCATTGATGCAAAGCCGTACTCAGCTGCAATCCTGTCGCAGATTACTTCATCTTGCTGCATGCAGCAACACTGCACTGAGCCTGTGACCCATCAACTTGATGGTGCTGCAAGGCAGAGGAAACTGGTGTTGTATATTTGCAGGCCAGGTGACATCAGTGGCCAGTGCAAATTCCCAGTCCATCAGTCAAGCCTCCAGTGTCACCTCTACTGCAGTGGCTCAAGCCTTTTCAGCTGTAAGCCTCTCACCTCACTCTCAAATCTGCTACAGGGTTTTTGATAACATGTTTGCAGACGGCTTCCACTGAAGTGATGTTGCTGCTCTGGGCTTTTGGCACACTGGCGTCTGAAGGCAATTCTCCTACTTCTCAAACTCCATCTTGACTGGTCAGGAGACACAATCGATCAGCCGAATCTTGACACTCTTGTGAGATTACTGACCTGTCAAGGAAGCTTGGGCATTCCTAGGCCTTGATGATTTGTATGCACAGGTCCAAGGCGGCACATCTGCCCAAGCTGCAGCTCAGGCAGCTGCTACAACCATTGCACAGGCTGTCGCCACAGCAATTGCGTCAGCAACTGCCAAAGTCACCACCTCAGGTTGGCTAAGTGTTGACATCCATGCTAGTCTCTGCAAAGCCTTGAGCACGTGTATCACTGCTGACAATTGACAACGCAGTATGCCACAGGTCAGGGCTCTTTTGGCAATGCTGATGCTTCTGCTGCCTCCAGCGCTGTGGCTAGTGCAACTGCCCAGGCCATTGCAACCGCTGTTGCCAAGGCTTCCAACAGTGAGTGCTGCCCCCTCTGACTAGGGCTTCTCCTGAATGTTGGGCACATGAACTCCGTTTGAATTTAGGCAAAAGAGCATTGCATTTCTGTGACAGCAGTTGTCAAGTATACTGCTAGCTACATACGTATCTGCATATAGGGGCAACTGCTGTTGCTGTTAACATTTCAATGCAGTCTCAAGAGCGTACTGAGTCTGTTCTTCCTATATTGCACTCCAGATAACATCACTGTCATTGTCTTTGCTGAGCGTTCAGTCCTTGTTGTGTGGTGATGCAGACAATGCACAAGCAGTTGCAGCAGCCAGTTCAACCAGTCTGACAAACAGCATCAAGGTGGCAGTAGCCAAAGCCCAGGCTTCTGCAACCGCTGCCAATGGTAAGCTGTCCAGTCAGACATTGATTGCTTTCCCTGCCTGCCTGATATTGACTGCTAAGGGTCCTTGGAAGGCTTTTCTGGTTGACATCTGCATTGTTGAAAGTTTGCACAGGTAAAGAGCAAAATCTAGATTGCGATGCACGGCTTACTTCTTCAAGCCAAGAGCATGATGTCAGGATTCACTGCTGCTGTCTGTCTCATTTGGACATGTTGTGTTGCTGAGGCCAGGCACGTCCTGTGAGATTGGTGAGATACAAAGCATTGCACTAAATGGTCTTCAGCAGGCAACAATGATGATGATCTTACAGGTGGTAGTGCTGGCGCTTCCAGCACTGCTGTGTCAACAGCTGTTGCAACAACTGTGGCAAGCGCTTTAGCCCAGGCCTTAGCTACCGTTTCTGGATAGAAGCAAGACTGGTCTGCCTCTCAGCAGAGAACACCAACCTTTTGCATGAGGTTGAATTCATACATTATTTTGTGACAAGACCAATAGGCTTGCCTGCTGGCCATAAACATACAATGTACATGTAAGCCAAGGCCGCTTGCAACTATAGCCATGCCATTACCCCCAATACACCTTGATGCAAAGTTGACATGCAGTCGCAAAGTTGATGACTCCAGAAAACGTACACAGCATGCAAAGCGTTGTTTTACACAACTGCAGTATGTTGACTATCAACAAAGCAAACATCACTCCGCAAAATGTACTTGAGACCTGCTTTGACAGGTGCAGATTCATGTTCAATGCATGCATCACCATGCCGGTGCAGCAAAGCTCGGCCAGCCTTGGGCACCACCGTGGCGACCACTTTGCCTCTGTGCCCTGCAAATCAAGGCCATGCTCACATGCTGACGTGTAGACAAACCTACAGGACTGCAAGTCAGGAGTCATTTGAAGTGGACTCATAAATATGCTGACCCTTTGCATGAGCTGTATCTACATCTTACACTATGCGACATGACTGTAAACCACCATGAGCAAGATATTCAATTACCACAGGGTACACATGCCTGCAAAGCAGCTACTAAGCAGCACTTGAGACAAATCATTTTGCCAGCATTTGCTTGACTCAATTCCATGTATGCTTTGTGGATGCAAAAAAGCCTTGCATTGCTCAAAACCCAAGAGGTGGTTACCATAGAAGATGGTTTCTCCTCCCAGCAGACCAGGACTGGGTTTTGTGACACCTTTCTGCTTGCCTTTCGCAGCTGGAGAACCAGAGCCACTCAGGTATATGAGCAAGGTATATTCAGTGTACGTGCCATCTCCAATGTCAACAGAATCATCCACATGCTTGCCGAAGCTCTGGCCTGGGCCATACCTGCAGATGGACAATCCACAGGTTATGCACTGATCAGTGCAGTTTGACTGCTCATCTGCCTTCTTGTGAAGAATGATGCATGCATTGAGCAGTCAGGTTGCCTTGATTGTGCGACGTGAGATCAGAAAGGCAGCATGACAACAGGAATGCGTGATGACAGCTGGGACAAGGACCATATGGCTTACTTGTATAGGCGTATGTTTGGATTCAGTCCGACTGCAATTTGGGTGTCTAGATCCATTTGCCTGAAGACATCTGCAAGCCCGGACATCTGCCACAGGTGCTTAGGAAACGTCTCATCTTGGAATGCAATGCGCTCATTATCCCGATGGGCCTGTATAAAGTGAGTCTTGACTGCAAAGCTGAAAGCGTTTTTGCGATTGACCACCAGCATATAGTATCCAATGGGTTTGACAGGGTCAAGGCAAAGATTGGTGTCGTCACGTACCTCGCCATGTGCAGCACCACGACTGCCCTGGTGCTCCAAGCCTAGTCTCTCAGCTGTTTTTTATGAATCGTGCTGCCTCAAGCTCACTCAGCACTCCGTCCACCTGTTGGCATGCATCACATGGCAGCATGTAATGTTGAGGACCTGCGAGGTGTTTGGGCTCACTTGTATGACAGCTCCCCACTCACTTGCTTAAGCACAGTGCAATGGCTGCCATAGCCTCTGGTTTGCATTTGCCCACCTGGAAAATATCTTGCTGTACAAGTGGCACAGATTGTAAATTCTGCTTCTGAGCAACATTTGGAAGCCTGCCTGGACAGTCCAGTGATCCTTATCAAAGAAGTGCAGTGTCAATAGTATCAGCCATATCTCAAGTATCTCACGTGGACCAATGTCGCTGTGCATGAGACACAGCGGTTCTTACCGTTCGTGCTGCCTGCTCTCGACTTCACCATCACGCATGTTCAATTGCTGTTTCGCAAAGGCATAGGCGAGAGCGAAGTGAGCGTTACGCTTGCGCGCCCTTGCGCGCCCTTGCGCGCCCTCCGCGAAAAACCTTACCGAAACGCTTGCCGAGATTCATTCTTGCGACAGCCATTCTTGCGCATTTCTTTGCGCGCATACACATAAGGACTTTCCAAGCAGAAAATTCCTGTTGGTGCCTGCTGATATATACAGCTGTTCATCAAATTTGTTGAGCCGCCTGACATAGATCTGTTGCAATATGGCTCACTGTAGTGGTGGGCTTCTTACGCAGACGCCCTTTGCGTCAAGCCGACGAGAATGTTTCTGCAGCCGCAGCTTTGCGAAATCCCAGCAGCAGAGCAGACCCTTGAGACCTGTTTCTCAAGTCAGGAAGGCACTGAGACAAAGCAAAGCACAGGCATGGGCGGTACAACCAGCCGCGACAGCAGAAGTTGGCAAGTTGATTGCTATAACCGAAATCCCAGCATTTATTCCGAGACAAGACCTGATGGATCAGCTGTTACGGTGGGCATACACTGAGGTACAGGAGGAGAGTGTCAGAAAGTTTGGGCTGCCTTGCAAGGTAAGTTAGCGAGCTCATGATGCTGGATATTCAATACCTGAGCCAGCCAAAGACTTCAGTGACATGGCATGCATATCCGAGATGGTGCATGATCCAGGTGTTACGCACTCAGCGGGAAGGCATTCCTTGGGGATTTGTGACCAGCATAACAAGGGATGGTGTCACTCTCACTGACATCTCTGTCAGCTTTGACGAGGAGGTCGTTTACAAGTATGACTGGGTAGGCAAGGCTGCTGACGGCTTCCCACAGTTGGAAGGGAATGCAGAAGAGATCATGGGCAAGCACTTTGTGATCAGGCAAGCATGCATGTATTGGTCTATTGTACATCGCCTCACAGCCTTTTTGGACATGCATTGCTCACACTCCTGACTCTATGGGATTTGGTGTCACAGGAAGGATGATGACAACACCATTGACGAGCAAACACGCAGTGTCATCAGGGCCCTATGTCAAGAGATCCAAGCTTCCATCAACAAATACTATGCTTTTGGGTCTTGCTTTGTGGATGATGCCACATAAAACCTGTGGACTAGGATGCTACAGATGTGCACTGTGTTCTGCAATTCTTTGGCATGCATCACAGGCCAGCAACTGTGTTATGAAAGTGTTTTGACAGAGTAAGTCAATAGCTTGTGGTCAGGTCACCTGAAGTTTTGTCACAATGATTTTGAACAATGCTGCACCGAATTTGTTCCCCACTGCATCTGCTCAAGCATCCTCAGGAGGGCCTCATGGCACATGGCATATCCAACAGCCGCTTGCACACTCACAAGTGAGATATCCTGCCTGTTGCTGTGCAATATGCTGTGAGCTACTACACTGTTGGCTTAGGGACCTTGTTGTACAGCATTTCCTGCCTGCATGACCAAGGCTTTGAGCCTGATGTGATCACTCCCTGACTTTTGATCCCAAAATTCAAGAGCAGCTGTTCTGATGTTTGCACACACTCACAAGTCATCTGTGCTTTACGCTTGCGTGTAAGCGGCCGGCTACAGAGGTTTGCAACACCATTGCAGTGCATCTGCCGGCCTAGCCGCCTCTGCAAGGTGCGCTTCGCGGACTCACGGAAGCTTCTACCAGAGGCATCTTGACCAGAGACCCTGTCACTCTTTTCCGTTTGTCGGCGGAGCTTTCTCCCGCAAGCATTCGGAACTGAGAGACGGTATGGAAGCGGGTCCAGGACCGGGCTCTGCAGCCAGCAGAGCAGACGGGCGAACAAATTTGCAGATTAGGTTTGGGCTGTTTTACAGTAAAGCCGCGCTGCTCGTCGACTCAGTTACAAAACCTCAACGCGCCCTATGCAGAACCCTGCTTTGCGAGCGAGGTCTGCTGCAACGTGCGGATGGCTCAGCACGATGGAGTCAAGACAAGACAAGCGTTCTAGCAGCTGTTTATGGTCCAAGGACCACTTTGGGCAGAAAGGAGGACTCAGAACAAGCGGTTGTAGAAGTTATATTCAAGCCAAAGTCCGGCATGTATAGATACAACGCACCAGGTATGCTCCAAAATTCCAATCTTCTTTCATTGGAAAGGGCACCAGATCATGATTTTGCCTACAGGGTGGCACTGCCTGCTTCTCATCGGCCCTGGATCACTGTGGTGGCAACATTGCTGGTTGTGCAACCAGTGATCTGTGTGCCTTGTCACACGCGTTGTGGTGATCCTGTCCTGCTGCAAATGCAGCTAACATAATGGAATGCTTGACTTGATGCCTTGTGTTTCTGAACATGCCAGTTTGGCCATATGATTCAGGGAGGGCACTTGTCAGGCCACGCCTTATTGTACCTGTTTGCAGGGGAAACAGAAAATCAGTATCAAAAGTTGATAAGAAAGGCAGTACAGGGCGTGTTTGCGGCATCATTGCATCCCAGAACAGCAGTGCAAGTCATCATTCAGGTCTGGCCGCTGCTGATCCCCTGCTTCAATGTATGCTACATAATAGCCTACTAGTGCTATACTTCATCTGCATCAATGCAGTACCACCAGTGTAGCCTCTAGCTCTTTGCGTCTGACAGACTGAAGAGTTGTGCCTGTTGCTACTGCAGGTTGTACGTGATGGCGGATCTGTACTGTCCTGTGCGCTCAATGCAACGTGTGCAGCTCTGGTTGATGCTGGTGTGCTCCTTCACAACATGTTTGGTAAGCTTTATCATTTATATGAGAGTCTGTACGTTTCTCTTGACTAAACAGCAACGAACCAGCACTCAGAATTCCTTCACAACATGTTTGGTAAGCTTTATCATTTATGTGATAGTCTGTACATTTCTCTTCACTGTATCTATTTGTTTACTGAGTGCTGGTCAGCTAACCCACTCAGGTGGACATGCATGATCAGGCACCAACTTGCAACAAAGACAAAACAGGTTCCTGTGTTTCTGCAGCATCAGTGAGCTGTGCAGTAGACAGCACAGGCAGTCTGCTACTTGATCCAGACACCTCAGAAGAACAGGTGTGCCAACATGTTGCCGTTATCAGCTGTACAGTGACACTTGTTTTGTAACGCAGCTTGCTGCTACATATCATGCACAAGTTGGCAGATGGATGCATGTAAGGATGCAACGTTTCAGAGCAGGTCCAGATGCATTGGCTATTGTTGATGCAGGAGGCTCAGGCATGTGGATGCTTTGCTTTCTGTGCAACTGGAGAGTTGACAGAGCAAGGCCGTAAAGTGGTCACATCCCAAGGAGTGTTGATATCTTCTATTCATGGCTGCCTAGATGTTCAAGAATACCTGACAATGCTGGAGCTAGCTAGGCAGGGCTGTCAACGCATCACAGAATTCGCAAAGTTGTCATTGGATAAAGTATTTTCATAAGCGTGGCATGCAGAAGTGCAGCTTTGAAGTGAGTGAATCATTGTGCTGAGCTTGACATTGTTTGAAACGCCATGCCTTTCGGAGGCTATATCCACAGTGTGTGGGGCAAACAATGAACGCCAAAATTATGAAGCCGAGGCTGACCAGGTAAAAGCTGAGACGTCAAGCTACTAGCCACCTGCTCAGGCACGTCACTAACGCATGAGCCAAAGCTGGAGCGTTCGTAGGTGACAGATAATGATCAATTGCAATGTAAGGGCATGGACAGCTAATTGCGGTAACTGTTACCCACTTTGCAACATGATTTGGCGCGACTCAACTTGCAAATGATGAAATATACGCTCAAACGGCTCCCAATGCGCCAGACTGTAGGTGTCATATAGACAACGCAACAGACGAACGTTTCAAGCAAAGTAATCGCAGAAGGCCAACCACATCCTGCATTCAGAGCTGTGATGCTGCTGACGACGAAGCACCATGTCTGATGACTCTCTGCTGCTCCGGAACCAGCATGCTGTGCACGTCGACTCGAACTTCAAATCTATAGCTATGTTTCAGCTGGCGCGTGTGAAGCAATTTTTGACTCAAGTCCGCGCAAGCTGTTGCCGGTACGAGCACGATTTACTTCCAGCGAGATCATACATTGAGCCCTGGCGACGACTGTGATCTGTCGTCAAGCAATCCTCCCCTGCTCGAAAGCACTATCACGTGTTGCCAAGCCTTCCATCTTGGCCCTGGCAAAAATGCCAGCGTTTGCTGAGCTGCACAATGAGAACACCGTCGCTGAGCCCGCCTTCAAATCTCAGAAGACTGAGGCCATCAGCACACTTCAAGTGAAGCTGCTCAGTGCTGCCGCGACGCTGCCAAAGAGAGGCTCCGCAAGGGCTGCCGGCTATGATCTGGCCAGGCAAGCAATACGATCACGCACACTCTGACTCCCGTAATTGACTTGCTGAGTGTGAGCTGACGGAGCTGACTATACATGCAGTGCACAGGACTGTGTAGTACCTGCAAGGGGAAAAGCTGTCGTCCCAACTGATTTGTCCATTGCAATCCCTCCAAATACTTATGCCCGAGTCGCCCCCAGGTCTGGGCTTGCAGTCAAGCATTTCATAGACACTGCAGCAGGAGTGATTGATGAGGACTACAGAGGACCAGTTGGGGTTGTCTTGTTTAATCATGGTCCTGAGGATTTCAAAGGTATACTGCACATTCCAGTCCTCTTGTTTGATGAGACATGCAATCTTGCATGACTTACATCATGCATTGGGCTGGTGCAGTCAAGGTTGGTGACAGGATTGCACAGCTGATTTTAGAACAGATAGTAACACCCGAGGTAGAGGCAGTACAGGAGTTGAGCAGTACTGTCCGGGGAGCAGGAGGCTATGGGTCCACAGGCACTGGAGCCTGAGTCACAGCTCTTGTTCATGTAGAGTACTAAAAGCAATGACTGAAGCACCCAGCTGAATGAAGCATTTGCCTTTGAATTGAATCAGGTGCCTAGATAGGAGTTTATGTGTGTACAACAGTCAGGACAGTCGGTGTCATATCATGCTATTTGCAGGACATCATAGGTTTATCCATTTGACATGGTCAGATGCACATCATGTCTCACTTTGAATTACACTTCAAGCATAAGTATGCTAGAGTGCTGAAAACAGCAAGCTGCACAATTTCACCGCCATTGACAGCAGCAAGTCACAATATCTGATTGCTGTCAGTAGTCTCATAATGACTAGAATCACCAGTCTTGCCTCATGTACTTCCAGTGCCTTGTAAGTCTGTACGACGTGGAAAACGTCATGTTACCTCCAATTAGACCATGACAACTCTGGACCTGTCATGGGAAGCTGACTTTGATGTACTTTTCTCCTGCAAAATAACATCGTGTGGTACACAGCTGGAGACTGTATCAGGTTCAGGGACCTTTGATGACATGAAGGCCACCAAAGCTAAGCAGGAAAGGGTCAAAGCCCCAAATGCCATCTCACCCTTGTTGACTTGCTGACCACTTTTCTCTTGACTGCCCGTTTGGAGTCTTTTGCCACAGGCCTGAACAGCACAATGTGCTCTTGTATTCATGTACATATCAGGACCAATGCAAACATGCACTAGGCAAATGGCAGAATGCAGCTTAGCCTGTGAAGCTCTGGCTTTTCAACAAGCAAGTAAAGTGATGCTGGTGGGTTGTTGCACAGCAGCATAACAACTGCGACAACTGCAACAGGTGCATTGGGCACCTGTGATGCGGCACAGTGGTCTCAGCCCCGTGGGCGCTTTGCCCAGAGTCCTGATCTAGGAGGCCCGCTTGCTGCAGGCAGCGCCACACAGCCTGCTCCGTGACCCTAAGGGGGCAGCACACAACAGATTTATGCTTGAAAGCCTTCTGGGACAGAGCATGCGACAGCAGACGTCATATGTGCTATGTCAATTCAGGTAGCCACAGTGCACCAGATATACACACCAGTCAGTGCCCTCCAAACAAACAACAGTCATGCTCATGACTTCATCACTGAATCATCCTTCATCACTGGATGTAAGCTGCAGCTATCTGTGGACCATGCACAATGACAGACATGGATGCCAGTGTTACCTGTCAAAGCTCTGACTGGGCTGCTCGCCAGTGGTCAGTGTGTCATCAGCATGAGGCTGATGTTGCCTAGAGCGCCAGTCAGAGGGGGGTCTTGTAGGGGGGCGAGCCAAGCCCTCATCCCCAGCATACTGCGCAGCTCTCTGCTGCACCGCTGAAGGCACTGCATTGGGCTGCTGCCTGTCAACGCCCTCTTGCAATGCTGGCCATGCCATGCCTTGAGGTGCTGCCATACCGCCATCATGCTGAGCAGCATCTCCAATCATGTTCCACTGACGTGTATTGTTCTGCGCTGGGGCTGACCATGTGCGCTCATTGTGTGCCTCACCAAGAGACTCTGCTTGCCATGCCTGTGTCATGGCATAACTAGCTCATGCATGTCCCTCACTTCCTTGTCATCCAAGGCACATAACGCTTTACTGTGGTACAAATGTGGACAAATGTAGAAGCGCAGGTTATTCATGAGGCATGCATAGCATGCAGGCGCCATGCTGCAGCGCAGAGGGCTCATGGCACAGGAAATGAAGCACACATCAGATGCCATGCCAACACCACCACACACTCAAAGCATGTGCAAAAGCAAAATTACTGACCTGCCTAGTGGCAGCTGCCTGGACAGTAGCCGGCTGGCCAGAGTCTGGCCTGTGTCTCATGGCTGGCCTTTCTGAGGAGGAAGGCTGGTCACCCCACGCCAGGTTACGGTCAGAGGGCATAGCCGAGAAGGGGCGAGCAAGGCCCTCATCTCCAGCATAGTGCGCTGCAAAGTGCCTCACCTGCAGCAGATGGCCTCTCGGTCTCATTCACTCCTGTCTCACTGCACCACCTTGTTTGGTTGCAAATTCATCACAAGCTTTTGAAGCTGTGTCAGCAACATGGCAGTGGCTTGCTCCAGGTGAACAGTATGGCGGCCCTTGTAATTGTAAAGCAATCAGTCTGTTTGACACAAGCCTCTCAAGGACACACAGCTTAGAGACCCTAAGCACAAAATGCACTGCGCAAGCACCAACCCATATGGCAAGGCAATATACTTGCGCTGCCGCTGACAGACATAAACTATCAGAAATACAGCTGGCTTTATGATACCCCTTGCACTACCCCTTGGAAGACGCTCTATTGACAAATAGCACAGGTAACTCGATGGTCGAACAAGCAGCTTGCAGCGGTTGAAGGTATGCACCTGTGCAGGGACTTCCTGCCCACCCTGCTGCACTCCCTGCTGCCGCTGCTGACGCCGCTGATTTGCCCCAGTTGGTGCAGATGCGAGCCTCTGCGAGGCATGTCCTGCACAGCCAAACGCAGCATTGCTTCGTGAAGACACCCCCCACCAGTCTACGTCATTCACATGTGCATGCGAAATGCCATTGACAAAGCCAGTGCTTGACTGCAACCAGAATTTTGGAACAAGGTGATGCTTTGAGCCCTGGTGAGGGTCTGTCATGTGCAAACACAATGTCAGACCCTGATGAGCATTGCATACACACATGCGCGCACACACACACACACACACACACACACACAGACAGACAGACAGACACACATTGCAACAGGGTTTGCAACACGGCCAAGTCAGCATTATTCACTGTCGTAGTGCTGCACATGTCATTCCTTTGTCCATCACAATTGCTGTGTATCTTGCAGTCCATGCGTTGCAACCTGCAGGTCTGGGCGGCTGTCCAAGGCTGAGTTCAGCCAGGCTCATGCAAGCAGCATTGCCTGTCGGGCTAGTTCTGTCTTGAAAGACAGGTGATGGCTCGTCTCTGCCAGGCTGCAGCCTTGGACTGCCCAAAGGTGAGCTTGTGCTTGCCCCCTGCATCTCATTTTCCTGATACACACACATGCATGCACACACACACACACTCTTACACACACACACAGTGACAAGTTGTGTCAGGTTGATAACATCATGCAGGCCTGTCGTGCAATGCATGAAGTGAGCTCAGCTGTCAACTTTCCTATGATGTGGTGATGGTTGCTATGCACTGGGTGCACGAAATGCACGCCTTGGTTTGCTGTGTGCGTTGTGCTGTGTGCATCATAGAGTAATGCAAAATTCAGCACAAGATGTGGCTTTGCAGTGTGAAAAAAATTGGTGTGAGGTCAAGGCAGAATCACCTGGCGTGTATGAGAGTCTATATCAAGATGACCCAGCGCATCTGAGGCGCCATACTTGGCCACCAGATACCGGTGCCTTTCCAACAAATCAGCTTGGCGCCCTAGTTCTCCCGCCACCTGCTGCACCTTCCATTCCCTCTCCAAAGCCTGCTCCTTGGCGGCCCTCTTGGCCGCCCTTAGTTCTGCCTTACGCTCAGCCCTCTCCTGCGAGCTGTCACGTGACGGCTCCTGGTCTGAGTCCTGCCTGTTCTGTCTCCTGGATCTAGCTGGAGCTATGCTCCTTCTTCTTGCATGATGGGCAGGGGAGAACTTGGCGGGAAGCCTGGTGGGCTGCTTTAGAGCCAGCTGTCCATCTAGGCTTGTTGGCGCCACTCCTGGAACTCTCCAGACATGGTCGGCTGTGTGACCCTCTGCATGAAGACCAGCAAGTGAGTTTTGCAGTTGTAGTTACTTAGTGTGTCCAGCAGTAGTTGCTCATTTCTGTCATGGTTCACGTCCATGTGTCCAAACAGGACACGTCATTGATGCAATACGCTAGCTGCCATTCTGCTGTTCTCACTTGGAAAACACCTGCTCAAATGGCCTCAATCTTTGGTCTACCAAATTAGATCTCAGCTGGCAACGAGCACAGTGATATAAGGTGCCACCGACACCCCAATTTCTGACATTATTGCAAAGATGCAGGCCTGACATGAGGCTGGCTTAGTAGGGTTCTGACGGCAAGGGTCACATGCTGTCATGTGATTCACTCAAATGCGTGGTGTGGGTGTCAACATGAGTCACTAACAAGTGTGACATAGCATGACAGAGCAGAGACACATGCTCTGCTGCTACCCAGATACACTTGGGTGTCGCCAGCCACAATACAAGCGCTGCATTTGCCTCACCTGTCCTGCGCCTAGTCTCAGAGGCAGAGCTGGATTCCTTGCGCACCCTGCACAGCCTCACTGGCCGCTTGAGGTCAGTGGCTTTGCGGGTTTGCAAGGGGGCCTCCAGGTAGGGGGGTGCCTCCACCCTGGGGCTGCTGCAGTCTGCCAGCTGACCAGCCAGCCGCTGTAGCTCCTCCTGCGTAACTTTCATTACGGCATGCTATGCTGCCAAGAACAGCATCACTGATTTTGTGTGGGGTGTATGCAAAGCTGATGTGTGTCTGGAGGAGTATGCTGCTGTGGCGGCGTACAGATTGTGTGCAGAGTGTGGATGTCAGGTCCACAACAGTTGGCAAAGGCTTCCAGATGCCAGCAGCAGCTAGGTGTCATGCTTGGCAATCTGTAAAGCAAGTGTTGAGCCAAGCTGGCTGGTAGAGGTGTGATGGTGAAAGATGCATTACAGGCAGGTCATGCAGGTATGACTCCTCATTCCCACAGCCAAGGGGCACTGCGTGCAAGACACATACCTGTAGGTCGTCTCGTTCCTGAAGAAGGGCCTGGATCTGGGTTTGTGCTGCAGCCTGTGCTTCTGCCCTGCCCTGCTTCAGCGCTTGAATCTGGGCTTGTGCATGTGCTTGAGCCTCAGTGCGGCCTTCCTGCCTCAGCCTGCTCTCTAGGGCACTGCTCACCTGGCTTGCTCGCCTCAAATGCTCCTGCACATGCCACTTGTGCATTTGCATCTGACTGCATGAGTGAAGGAGTGATGGGCTCTACCTTCTCCTCTTTGATGGCAAAGAAGTTGTTCCACGTCAAGCCCGGTCATGCGCCTTTGGTGAGGGATGATAAGTGCTGCCTGGCTGATCGGTGCAGGTCAGACTTCTCAAAAGCTTGACAAGCCAGCAGATTGCTGGCATGGTACAACAAAGAAGATGCAACAGCTGTGAAAGTGCAATAATGTGATTGGAGATGCACAGAGCCCATCATGCAGCAATCACACTATCGGCAGACAGAGCAGAGTGGTGACCTGCAGTTCCAGGATCCTTCTTTTGAGGGCATGTGCCTGAGAGCGCTGGGCCTCCAGGGCAGCCTGTGCCTCTTGCAGCTGCCCATCTGTCTCAGTCCCCACTTCCACTGGTGGTGGATGTGCCTGCACAATAAAGTAGCACACGGTGAAGTGTGTTGTTACGCTTTCCTGCATGCCTTTGACGTGACACACAAAATTTCTGGAAACTGTGGAAGTGTGTCCTGCACAGTCTACACTGTTACCAGGGCACGGGGTGTATCCTTGCATTGCCAAGATTCACTCAGGCAGGCCACCAGGCATGCAGATAATACTGGCAGACAAAATTGTCAATGAGTGAGGTGTTGCAGGACATAGGTACCATACCAAGATGTGTTGAAACAACCCAAGTCATCCTGTGAACTTCTATTCTCATAAGCTTCCAATGAATGGAAAAAGTTTGGTCAGAGGGCATGGTGACTTGAGCAAAAGAGCAGAGTGGTGTACCTGGAGGGCATGCAGAGCTGTCTGTGCATCCTCACATCTGGTGTCAGCCTGGTGTACTGCCAGCTGTGCAGCTCGCAGTCGCACCTCCAAGTCTGATCTGATGCTGTGCTGCTCTTGCATCTCCCGCTTGTACGTGTCTGCCACCCGCTGCAGCTGTGTGATAAAAGTCTCCTCCAACTCCACCATCTGAGGATCAACAAGGCCTACTCAGCTGATGTGCTATGATGTGCTGCTAGTAATGGTCAAATTATAAAATGTCTGTCATGTGTTGATGCACCTGGAGGATGTCAGTAGTGTGGCCTCACTTGCATGCAGGCTGCGCTGCGCATTTGTCGGCAAACAGCAGGTCAGCACAGCATAATGTGATAGCCAGCTGGCTCCCGGTGTCAAACTTCAGTTATGAAATTGTCATACTGAATCAAGTCTGAGTTGGTCCAAACATTGCTGTGAATGCTAAAGCTCTTGATGACAATCAATGTTGCTTGTGTGGTCTCTGATGGGCCAACTACGCACATGCCAAACCCCTTGGGTCGACACATAACATGATCAGAGTATTAGGTGATGCTGAAATGCTTATGTGCGAGGCAAGCAAATGTATCTGCAGTGTTCATGACACCCATACCTGGTCTTTGGCTTGTTGCTCCAGAGCATGCCGGTCCTGATGTGCACCTGCCACCTGTTCCTTCAGTTCTGCAATGGCTCCCTCAGCCTCCTCCTTGAATCTGCATCCATGCACGCAATCTGATATGTGTTGCATCATAATCTGCATGCCAGGCATGTAATGCTTTGACATGCCATGGCCATGTACCATGCATTACAAACTACCCTGAGTGCATGCATTAAGCTTTGAGCGCTGATGTCAACTCACACTCAAGGACCAGATTACAATGACTGGGAGCTACTGTTGATGTGAAAAGCTCACAACCAGAAGGCTTCTGCTGCTACCAGCTTCTCTGGTGACAATCTCAGCAACACACACTTGAGCAGGACCAGGAGTTCATGTTATCTCTGTCATTTCCTGTGTAGATGGAATGGTACAGTGACTACTGCACAAACTTGGTGTAGAGGTGTGCATGATGGTGCCTCAGCAGACAGGGCTACCTGGCATGAGCAGAGTGGAACTTGTGCAGGTCTGCTTGAGCAGATTGCAGGGAGTGTTGCAGGCCCATGATGGTGCCAGCCTGGTCTGCCAACCGCCGCTGCACTGCATTGTCATCGCGCTCTGTCTGCTGCGCATCACTCACAGCTTCAGCCATCCGCTGTTCTGCTGCCTTTTGTGCATGCTCTGCGGCCATGCGTGCCAACTCCTCCTGCTGTACCTGCAGGGCAGCAGCAGTGTGCAAACTCAATCCTGTGTGTCTGCTGCTGTCTGCCGCTGAGCATACAGCAACCACATGCATTGTTGGCCAACAACTATACTGCAACCTACTGCTGTGGAATGGGGGACATTAATGCTTGTCTCAGTGCCGTGGCAAGCTTGTAGCATTTTGACAAGGTGTGGGTTTTGAATTTCTTACATTTTAATTGCATCCAATATTTGCTTGTTGATGCACAGTTTCAATGGCAGCATAACAATATCATACCATTGCATGGATCACAGATGGACTGACTGGCTGCCTGCATGCGGTGCTGGACTAGGTGTAAAAAAAGAAAAATGGGAATGCACCTGTTACTGCTGGGCTGTTGAGTATTTAGAAACCAGATATCATGAAGGAACAGCAGGCTGTGTGGGCTTGCTTCCCATGACTGTCAGTCAACAGTCTGCCGCATTTACAAGTGACATGTGCTTGACCCACCTGTTCATGCAGCTTCTTGCAGGCCTGCTGAGCCTTGCCAGCCTCAGCAGTCTGACGTGACAGTTGCTGCTGCACATCATGTGCAGAGCCCTCAACCCTGACACGATGGGCAGTCTCTGCTGCAGCTTGCTGCTCAGCAGCCTTGATCTGATCGTGAGCCACATCACGCTCAGCAACGACATTGGCAAGCTGCTTTTGCAGAGCCGCCATGTCGTCTTGGGATGCAAGCTTCAGGAGTGCAACCTGCTGTTGCAGAGCTTCCTTGTCCTGTACCAGGCCAGGACTGCTTCAGGGGTCACGTCAGCAGGACCGAGGGTTTGTCAGCATTCCCAGGTATATTGTGTGCAGCCACCCAGCATTCCCGAATGCATAAGCGCCATACTCGGAGGCCACACGCTATCATAGCATGTCAGTCCATATTTAGAGACTTGCTCAGGATGCTCGGATCATGTCACTAGCTCACTCTGTAACACCTTGTGCCTTGATCAGGTATCAAGCTAGATTGGCAAAGTCATGGTGTTGCAGAGACTGTGATGCATCCACAGGGTTGCATGTCAAGCCCAAGCACAGCACCTGCATTGGTCAGCTGTACATGTCTATGCTGGGATCTCTGCCAGAATTCAGGGGGGTAGTCCTTAATGATACCTCTATGCAGTTGGTACAGTCTGCTGTAGAAGTAGACAGCTGGCGTTGAAGTGCCTGGACCTGCTGCTCTGCAGCTGTGCGGGCTGCTGACTCTGACGACAGCTGTTGCTGCAAGATGCGCTTATCCTGCATGCAGTCAGCATCATATCAGAGCACGGCTTGCTTTGCTTGTCTGCTCAGTCTTGTTGCACAGGGTATGCGCATTCTGCGTGCAGTCAGAGTGATGTCAAGACAATCACTGCTGTGCTTTGCTGCTCAGCTTTGCGACTACTATTGCAGGGCACCATCCTGTACACTATCACGGAAGCACCTCAGCTTTCCAACTAGTATACCCATCTCAGGCACTACATGCAGGTAGATGCCTCATGCCAAATTAGACTTTAGCACTTGCAGGCAAGGTGACCATAGCTAAATATCCGTGTAAGTAACCAGTGTCGAATAATTCATGCTGTCTACTCAGGTCTGCCGCAGACAAGACAATTGCTATATCTTAGCATGAAAAGTCGCTGGCTGTGCACTTGCCTGACATGCCGATTGCTACTGCCACCATAATCCCAAAAATCACTGAACTACAGTATGCTTGGGAAGCAGACAATTGACCAATTGCAGGAGCTAAAGCAAGTCTGTTGTATCACCTGTTGCCAGACGCCCTTCTCCTGAGTCAAGCCATTCAGCTGGTGCCGTACGGCCTGCAGATCCGTCTCCAGCTTGCGCCCAGCCACGCCCTGCTCAGCCAAGCTTTGCTGCAGCGCAGCCTTCTCCTTCACCCACTGTGCCTGGTCTGCCAACAGCCTACTGCCCTGCCCTTCAGCAAGGGCTAGCTGCTGTTGGCACTTTTCATGCTCACTGGTGACCTCCCTGAGCTGTTTTGCCATCTGATCTCCCCTCTGCTGGGCAGTGTCGCGCAGTGCGGTCATGGTGACCAGCTGCTGCTGCTGGCCCCTGGTTTGCTGCTCAGCCTGCTTGCAGGCAGCAGTGGCATCAGCCAAGCTCTGCTGGAGGCTCTTGGACTTGACCTGCAGGCTGTCTCGCTCACTGCTCATGTCAGCCAGCTGCTGCTGCAGCACCTTGGTCTGATGACCAGCTTCACTGCAGGATCCTTGGCAGTCCAGCAACTGCTGCCTGAGGCTGTCAGCCTCTCTTTGACAGCTGGCCTGAGCTATTGCCTGATCTGACAGCTGCTGCTGCAGGACACGCCCCTTCTGTTGCAGCTGTTCCTTCTCTGCTGTTGAGTCAGCCAGCTGCTGCCGCAGCTGCTGAGCTTGTGCTTGTGCGCTGCTGCGCTGTGCAGACTCGCCAGCCAGCTGCTGCTGTAGCTGCCGAGCCTCTGCCTGACTTTGTTGATGAGCAAGCTGGCTGTCAGTAAGCTGCTGCTGCAGGATTCTGCTTTTCTGCTGGACCTCATCACGCTCCAGGGTCAGGTCAGAGAGTTGCTGCCGCAGCTGCTTGCTTTCTGACTGGGCAAGCTGACCGGCAGATTGAGCCTCATTCAACTGCTGTTGCAGCAAACGTGCCTTCTGCTGGTGCTCATCACGCTCTGTGGTGAGTACAGATATCTGGGACTGCAGCTGCCTGTTGTCCATCTGCGCCTGCTGGTGCAGGGCCTGTGCGTCATGCAACTGCTGCTGCAGCATGCGCCCCTTGAGCTGTTGCTCGTCACGTTCAGCTGTGACATCCGTCATGTGCTGCTGCAGCTGCTGGATATCAAGCTGACTCTGCTCAAACTGCATGGTCACTCGCGTCAGCTGCTGCTGAACCTCACGCCCATGTTGCTCTGAGCGCTCAAGGGATGCTGTGGTTTGGTTGAGGCGTGACGTCAGCTGCTCACCCTGCTGCTGATAGCTGTCCCGGTTGGTGCTAGCAGCATTGAGCTGGCGCTGTAGAGCAGCAATGTCTTGTTGCAACTTGGCTTGTGCTGCAAGGGCTTCCTGTTGCAGCTTGGCCTGAGCAGCCCTGGCGTCTGCCAGCTTCTGCTCCTGAAGCTGAGCTTCTTTCATTGACTTGTCCTGGCCTTGTTGTGCTCCAGCCCTCAGACTCTCACACCGCCTTTCTGCCTGCTCTAGCTCAGACCTGTGACAATGTTGCTGTTATGCAAATGAACAGAAAGCAGCCTGTTTGCACCTGTGGTGTCTGGGCAGTGGCCAGCAATGACCCTCATCAAGGCATTTTTTTGTTGCAACATAGTAAGTTTAGCCTTTGGCAGCAGATTGGACATGACAGCACAACAGCAGGAGAGTTGCTCACTTGAGGCGCTCAGCATCTGACTGGAGCTGGCTGTTGTTTCCCTCAACACCTTTTAACCTCTCAATTATCTGATTCAGCACCTTGGCCTCTGCCTTCAAGTTGTCATAATCATCTTTGACTTGCTTCCCATCCCTCCTGAAACAGTGCTTTGCATGGTCAACATTCATGAGATGATGACTTGCCCATGATCTCAGTACATGGCTGAATTTCTGTACCATATTTAGCATTTAGCAATAGTGCCTTCCAGCAACTCAGATGGACCAACATGTGGTCCTCTAGGGCTTTGACCCTGTGTCTTGAAACGCAGATCTTTCAATGCATTGGCATGTCACTTTTGCTGCACTCTGGACAAACGTGGGCTGTTGTGAATTAACACATTAGCCCTCCAGCTGTTTTTCAAATGAACTGCTTGCGACGCATCTTTGGCATATTCTTGCGCAATCATGTGCCAAATGTTGTCATACTAAATAGATGCAACACCCTATCTATTGAATCTCAGCTGCAAGGCAAAAGACTCAGGTGACTAGGTCATGTTTTCAGGATGCCTAAAGGTAGATTGCCTAAGGACCTTTTGTTTGGTGAAGTCATGGGGCTTCATCCACCTGGCTGCCCTAGGTCTAGTTTCAATGATGTTGCATTATGTGATTGTCAAGACTATCATGTAAGTAGGCCTTTTTGGGATGCACAAGACTTGTCCTGCACTACCTAGCTCATCATGAGCTGGAAAGCATTTCAACTCATATCATTATTATGATTATGATTACGACTATGATTATTATCACTATTACGTTTAGCAAGCGTTTGGAACATGCTGATGCTTGCATACCTGCTGAATACTGCATACATGCAGCAGATGAAGTGAGCAGTATAGCATGGCTTGGTGGTGTCAAGCAGGCAAGTTGTTGATGCTTACTGTGTTGCCTGCAGACTGCGCTTGAGCTGTGCATTCTCAGGGTCCAGAGGCTGCAGCTTCTGCACATTTTCACGCAGTGCAGCAATCTCAGCGCGCATAGCTGCCAAATCTTCTGGGCTGACGCGGACCATGCCGTCTTCTGCAGCTGCCTCTTTCTGGGCTCGCAACAGCATTTCACGCCGCTTTGCCTCAGACGACGCTGTTCCAGCATACAAGCGGGACTGGGATGCTGCTCTGCTGTCAGCTGCAGGCGCAGCTGCTGCTGTGTCCTCACCGCTGCGGCGAGCTTGAGATTGAATCACTGCACTGGCCACAGACTTGAACCCAGCCCCTGCTTTGCTGGCTGGGCTTTTCTGGCTGAACGATGACAGAGGAGTACCTGCACGTACCAATCCGATCCACTGTAGCAGGAAAAAAGCTTATTCTGAAATGCAGTACGGGACTCCTAGCAAGGTAGAACAGGTGACAAGTTTTTTGCAAACTTTTGCTGAGTGGCTTGGCCACTTGCTACTGCATATGTACCTGAAGGACTACCAGACTGCGAGTCCATCAATATGCTATTATTCTTGATACATGAGAGACTTTACGAAGGTGTTCGTCGGGGAAGGCTTCCGACTTTCTACCTGCTTCAGCTGTCAAGTGTACACTCAAAACAGGACGGCATCTGACGAGGACACACGAACGACCGAGGTCCTCGCTCAATGGCGCCCTGACCAAACATGTTCTACGGTTCAATCTGCGACCTGTGTAACAAAGTTTGGCAAGCGCGTGCCATGCCGCAGGCAGTCGTATTGTGAATGCATCTTGAAGCGCGTTGAAAACAACTGTAATCCCCAGAAACCAGTAGGGATTGGCATCGAGGACTGTCAGCACACATAGCACACAGGCCCTTTGTCAAGTTTCCAGCTTCATGCAATGTCTTCGTCGCCGCAAGCTGATGACCAGAGTTTGGCTGCCATTGTGAGGTTGCTTGTGTTTTCCGTTGCACTGGTGGTTTTACCTCTCAGCCTTTTCAATGCCTCAGAGCAAGGCTCCTTTGACGGGCTCTACCACATTCTGTTTCCGCACCTCACCAGCAACCAGCATCTATTACTGAGCGGTGCAGTAGCTGTTTTGGGCGTAAACTTCATTGTCGTTATATACATAGTGTTAGCTTTTTTAGAACCCTCGCCGTCCAGGGACGTTGTGATCGAAAACCCTCTCCTTGCAGCAGAAGAGGACACCAGCCCGCAGCATGATTGAGATGCGCAGGAGGCAGGCTGTATCGGTCGAGGAGCTTTTACAGGAGCCGTATCTAGATGCGGAAGAGCAGAAGGAGGTTGTGCACCGCTTGAAACAACAGCATGCAAGGCAGTCACAGCAATGGACAACAGTTCTTGCTGTCCTAGCGGTGGTCCTTGGAATTGGTTGTCTGTACCTCTCATGGCATCAGTTGAGGGACCCTTGGGGGCTGAGGCATCATGCATTCTTCTCTGGCTCGGTCAACAGTGGCGTCATTGCTTTGGCAGAGGCGTGCAGCGGCATAAGCTTGCTGCTCAGTGCTGTGGCGTTAATGACCATTGATACTATCAGCAGCAACCATACCACATCACAACAGCGTTGCAAAACCATATTGATGATTAGCACACTTTGTGCAGTTTTGACTGCAGCATTTTGGTCATACCTACTCAGAACAGCTGCACATTTTCAGGAGGAGTCTTTGTTGCATGCTGCTCGATATACGTGGTTGCCATTTGGTCCCATGTTGTACATGCTACTGGTTTTTTATTTGCTGCACAGTCTCAATGGCACTGCTCGTGATGTAGCAAAGTTACAAACATCCATGTATAACTTGCATACAGCTTAAGCTTTAGCATAGTGTAAGATGAATCTAAGGTGCCTGTGCTTATGTTCATGTAATGTGATGTGCATGGTTCTGTTTTGCTGCTACCAGATTGAGGCTTCCTGATGTATTGTTGGACGCATGTCTGGCAAGGCGCCATTGCTGATGCCATGTACCATTCAGATGCTTAATCGTCCCATGTATGCAAAGTCTGACTTTGCATGCGGATAGCAATTACATGCAAATTGACAGAGCACTTTTTATGTGTGAAAGAAGTACTTCCTGAGAAACGGTATGTAGCACACGAGCAAGCTACAATTTGGGGTGTAGTTCACGGGCGCCAGCCACCCTTCAGTGCAAATGACAAGGTCAACTTTACATCACACACATGGCTTCAGTTATTCAGTTGAGCTGTTGACATTAGAAAACCGTTTTCTCAGCACGTTTTCTGAAAACGTGCTGAGAGCCATCTGTGTCACATTTGCAGTTGTACAGGTCTGAGGGGTTTTCTCTTCAACCTCCCTGCAAATTGCCCAAACCATTGCGGCTTTTGTCGTTGTCTTCTGACACCGAGAAAAAGCTAATGGTCATTATAATCAGGACACAAGACCTGCAGGTCATCATCTTGTGCAATGAGAACAGTAGTGTCAGCGGCTCAAAAGCTGCTGCTGTATTATCTCTGGTATCACACCAGAGATAATACAGACGAGGCCTTTCATCAACAGAAAGAACAAACAAGATGGCTAATGCAAATTGCAGCTATGTGCAATGTGCCAGGAAAACAGTGCAAACAGAATTGTGAGGGGCAGTGGAAGGCTTCACAATCTTGTCTGAAGTGCTCAGCCAGAAGCTTTGAAAAGCTGCATATCTGGCACCTGGCTGTCCTACATGGCTCAGTATGATGTTCTGCAGAACATTTTTGTTGTTTCCTGGCGGCTGTCTAGCGATGCAACATTAGTGGCACAGCTGCAGTCCCTGTCTGTAGGTCTTCAACAATCCCATGTGCTGGTGTGGCAGCACTGCCATCAAGACTCTGGGCATGCTGGCTGCTTTGCCCCAATGTGTACATACTTTGATGCTCACTCCTCCTCATGAATTCCTGCAGATTCCCTGATGACCCGAGTGACTGCTGTCCAGTCCAAGTCAGTCCATCCACGATCTCCAGCTTCTTTGAGGTGATCTAACATAAGCTGTCCAAGCGGCATTTGTACCCCACACTCTTTTGCCAGGCTCTGAATGAGTCCTACATCCTTCAGTCCACCTGCCAAATGCAACACACCTTTTCTGCACAGATGATTGTGCATGAGGCTACCATGCAGAATGTAAGAAAAAATGGCTGATTTGATGATGCTTGCTTGCGTCAAGACATGAGTAGACTTGACAAGGTAGTAGTATGTGCCAGCAACTATGCATCTGTACAGATGCAATAAAGGATGAATAAGGTTCACAAACGTAAGGTTACATCCGTCATGCCAGCCTGCTTGTCTCACCTTCTACTCTTGCCCCAGGCACTTCAGGACTCAAGTGAAACTGGTTGCGAGCTATCTTCTCAGCATACATGGGATATAGCTGTCCCGGGAATGTGCTACTGATGAACTCTAGAACAGTATCCCTGTGATTGTATACAGCTGTTCTACAGAAGCCACGCTGTCAATTGCTTTTCAGAGATGCTAGCACGCATGACTCAACATTGCATGCAATCTGTTTTGACTGTAAAACAGTCAAGCACAATGCCAAACCAGATGTCTGCAACAATGCCTCTTGTTCATAAATTTTGTAATAGCTCAACTGTGCAGCTCGCTGTGAGGCAAGTATGGCACACGTTGTCGCTGTCACTGACATGAAGTTATATGCATCAGCTGCTGCAGAAAAGATCATTGATTCTCAAGGTGTCGACCAGAATCCCACCTTGAAACACCGTTCTTTTCAGCAAGTGTCATGCCCTCTGCTGTAGTCTCGATGACTGAAGCAATGAAGAAGTTGCCACATAGCTTCATGACGCTGGCCATGTATGCTTCATTGCCTATCCGCATGGTCCCCCGCCCCATGGCGTCCAAGTATGGCTGTAATCTGTCCAAAGCATGTGCGGGGCCTGCTGGTGCCCAGAGCACCTGCCCTTCCATTGCAGCTGGGGGCCGGCCAAAGACAGGCGCACATATGAATGTCAGACCTGCATCCCAGCCTTCAGTTTAGCTAAGAAAGACTTGACTCAATGAATGCAGAAATGGTCTGAAGTATCAGGCAGAAATACTAAAGCATGCAAACTTTCTTTGGAATGCAGTGATGCTGTGCACAACCACAATGAATGCAGTGAGGCAATCTTTGCCACAAAAAAGTCTTGCAGCACTGAACTTTGATGCAGTATGAGGAGGAGGTGGTTCTTTGAGTCATTGTAACTTTTGTGGGGTCACCTGCAGCTTTGGCCTTTGCATCAAGCTCCCGTATGGTGTCAGGAGACACTGTACTGCAGTCAATGTACAAGCTGCCCTGTTTGGGATGACCACTCAAGTAAGCTGTGAAGACTTCTTTCAAGGCTGTATCAGAGAAGACGCATGAAAGAGTGATTGAGCACTGCTTTCCTATGCTGGCAGGGGATGACGCCCATGTGGCTCCTTGCTTCACGAGAGGGTCTGCTTTTGCAGCTGTACGGTTGTGCACATGCATAGTATCATTATTCTGCTGTACCATCTTTAACAGGTTAGTAGCCAAACCTGCAAGGCAGGGGGACCATGAGAACCCCTGGGGATTGTTGCAAAAATCAAGAGCCCGTGCATCTGTTTGCATACATAGGCATGACTGTTACATATGACAGGATGCAAGCTGTGTTGCAACCATTGATTGAACCAAGTGTGATCAGCTCAGGAGCAGGTATTCTTGTTCCAAGCATGCAAACAGGAAAGCTAAACGTTCGACAATCAATGCTCGCTGACCTATGCCCATGCTACCCAGACCAATGAACCCAACACTTTCTGTGTGTCTTTGTAAAGTCATCTCGTAAGGTGTCTGATATGCTTTGACTCGTCCCTATATACTAGGTCGTGCGCGGGTCATACTGTCACAACAACTGTAGCTAGGTGCCGGATAAGCAAATTGCATGCACAACCAATTTGGTACAGGAACGATCAAAGTGCAGTCGCAACTCAAGGTGCCTTGAGTCAGGGCATAAGGTGGTCGTGTGTTCGAAATTGAGCCAATGCATCAGTACGGCGTAAGTTCTGGACAGAGTGTAACTGCCATTGCGTCGGGAGTTGGGCATTCAAGTTTGAATGCCCAAACGTCACCTTGACAAATGCATGCAGTCTGGGCCACTGTCTGGCTCTTCGACAGTCTGTACGACAGTGTAATGTTGGCGTGTGCGCTCACGCATCGAGATAATAGGAGCAACGACTAGAGCAATGCATGGTAAGAAAACATGGACAGCGACGGAAGGAAAATCCATGACCCGCACCGGCACTCAGCGCCCACCCGGCCGTGCGTTCGCCTCTAGATGTTGATGAGGGTTGCAGTTGTCGGTCGTAGCTCAGGCTGGCGAATGCGAAGGAGGGTGAGCTGAACTTTCCATCGTGTGCCAGCAAGAGTGAAAGCACTATCGTCAGCAACCTCAAGCTCAGTCAGGCTGTGTCTGTGCAGGTGCAGAGATACAAAACGTGCTGGCCAGCGCGGCATGACAGGAAACACCAAATCCCAGCTTTGAAATGGGCGGATGCATCTTCCAGTGCTCGGGCAGACAACTCAAGGGCCAGCTCCCGAAAGCAGCAGTTATTGTGCTACTGATTGTCGCAAGTAGCAGTTTCTCCGTTCTGCCGACATTGTTGCTGCACGCGACCGACGGCCAACCAAAAAGTGCCAAGGTCAGGGTCAACATCCGAGGTATATTGGCAGCGATTCCCGCTGCTGACCGCACACCGTCTGCCCTCCTACCTAGTCTACCACCAGAAACCCAGCATTACCCAACTTTGAAGGACTACGCAGTGGAGCATTGTGTGGATTTCATGAGAGTCTACACTGGCCTACTTGATTACAACTTGGGAGCGGGAAATTCTGCCACAAAGCGGCGTGAGGACAATGTCACTGGACCTCGCCCAGGTCTTCACCTATACCTTTTCAATAACAGCTTATTTATCAATAGAGGTGCCACTGCCAAAGTTGATCTAGCACGCGATGTACAGACCCTTTATCAGCAGCTGAGATACCTGCGTGAGAGGGCAATGTTGCCAGACCTAGCCTTCCTTTTGCCAGACCTAGCCTTCCTTTTGCCAGACCTGGCCTTCCTGGCACAAAAGAGAGCTGGTTTTTTCCCCAGTGCCAATAAAGACACAGCTGCAGGTTCAGCACCATTCATGACCTTGTGTAGCAGCTCTGATCCTGCGAAAGTCCTTTTTCCCCATTTTCCCCAGCATGATCAGGGCGCCAGGCAAGAATCAGGTGCCAAAGCACCAATGCAGAATGATACAGGGGATGTTGTTGTGGCAGAGGACAAGCAGCCAGTCATCATACACAACAGGGACAGTGTTTGGTTGCCAGGCAGTTGTCGCAGAAATGCCTTGTCTTTGAACGTCCCCATTTTCAAGGCAGACAGTGCAGAACCTGAGTGGTACTACCACCTAATGAGACCTTTTGTGCATTACATACCTTTTACGGTCAACAACACGGATTTCAACTTGAACAGCATGCTACGCTGGGCAGATGAGAATAGCTACGCTGCGTCTGTCATTTCTCAGCAGGCTCATGATTTTGCCAGCTTTTTCTTGAGTTCAAGTGGACGAGAGTGTTATGCTCTGCAGTTGCTGTACAGGTTGCACAAACTTGGGCATGGCAACTTTACCCTGCCAGCCTCTGTAGTGAATATCTCTGACTGTGAGTCTCTGATGCACTGCCCGCAACTCTAGTCATTACACAGTACATCTTGATGTGCATTTCTCTTGTGTGCGGCTCAATGTCATTTTTTTCTTTATTTAATTTGCGAATGTCTGTGGGTTTTCTGCTTTATTTGATGATTGAGATCCTGAGTGGACCAGTGCAAACACCTAGACAGGTCTTTTATGCAATAGAGTTGTACGTTTGGACAACTAACTAGATTAATATGCTTCAGTAGGTGCTTTGCAGACACCAAGTTTAAGCTTGAGTTGGGTCTATCCGTCTATGACATTGGAATCTTAGGACAACTATATTATCATGCTTCAGTAGGTGCTTTGCAGACAACAAGTTTAAGCTTGAATTGGATCTATCCAACTATGACACCCATGTCTTAGGAAACTAGGGCTAGTGTACATTTGTGCACTATGACTAGGTATGACAGAGGTTGATAAGCATATCGACAGTGCTGCTGATCTGGGTTGTACAAGCTATGCAGCCATTGTCAGCAAATGCTGCAGCATGTACAATTGTAAGCTTGCAAGCAGCTGGTCCTCCTGCAATGTTGTATGATGTTGTGCATCGCTGCAAATCAGCACAAACACGGCCAGCTGCAGAGTGAATGTCATGCTGTACAGAATACCTTGAGCAGACATCTTGTTGCCCAGGGTTGCACAGCCTTGTCAAGAAAGCCTTTATTTTATCAGGTTGTGTCGAGTGTAGCTCTCAGGTTTTTAATTGAGCGTAGCTCTTACTTCTACATAAGCCAGCTCTTGTCGTTCATGATTAAATGCTTGCAAGGTTTTTCAGAGCAGAGATTACACACTGTGTCTCACTCCTGTCGTCAGGAGTCCCCAAGTGAAACCCCAGCCCATCTTGCTCATCCACAGCATCAGTGAAGCATGGCAATGCTTGCTGTAAACATGATTTTTGGCCAATTTTTGGGCAAACCAGCAAGGCGCCTGGAAAATCAAGCTCTGCACATCTGTGCGCTCTTGCAACACTTGTTTTCAAAATCAATCTGTGTGAATTCAATGTTCAGGCAGAGGCCGAAGTCACCCACCGATGTTTCATTTGGGTGTTTTCACTAGCACTGTGTTGTCAGGCACTCTGATCAGGCTCTCTGATCAGGCACCATAATCATGAGAGTAGCGCTGTTACTGCCCGCCCTGCATGCAGACTTTCTGCTGCTGCCGCTGCTGCTGCTGCTGCAGCAGATCAAAGATCACACTGGTACACCTGTCGCTGCTGCAGCAATTGTTTCACGAGGAGCTTCAGATGATGTTGCACAGTATGTGCGCAAAGCCTTTTTTTTGGGTCTTCAGGACAGTCACAACATTTGCCTGCCAGTCCGTAACAGTGTTCTTTCTTCTCTGCCAGAGTGGGCATATAGTGTTATTACATACATGCATGCAGCTCAACAGCCATCACGTCTAGTGTACATGTTGCCTTGTTCACCTTTAAGGGCTCAAGCTTGCATGTGTCAAGCAAATCCAAAGCACATGTCGCACAAGAGCCAATTTTTGTCAGCTGAGCTGTTATCTGTCTAAACCCCCTCCTCGACCTGTGAAGCACGTCCTGGCAAGAACTCACTGCTGTTACTCTTAAGAAGCTTCATGGGAAAGTCTGCCATGGATGATATCAGCATGTTATTATCTTTGCTTACCCACAAACATAGTAGAAGTAGCTAGACAGTAGAACTGCTGTTGCATGCCCAAAGATCTGATGAGTCGAGCATCCCATGGGCCAGTCTACTCAACTCTACACACTGGTCATGAGCTACATTCTAGGGATCATTCAATGCAGCTGTCAACTGCTGTACATGCAGAAGTCGGTCGTCGTACACGACCCGTAAGCACATCGGGGTGAGAGCCTGGACCCGCAAAGGTACTTGCAACACTCTGCCGCAGCATGCCTGAGGCTTAGAGCTGACAGCATGCAGCCTCAGCAAGTGCATGCTATGCACCAGTTTGCTGAGGGGCTGTGCACATGTCTGCCAGCATTAGTTGCTAATGCAGTGGCAAGATGCCCATTCACAGGCAATAGTCAGCATCTACGGTCTTCAAAAACTGCTTTTTGTGAGACTCCAAGTGCAGCCTTGCAAACTCCTGCATGGACAAGACAGATGTCACACATGCTTCGGCACATCAAAATAATTTCGATCATACGTAACAGCAGCAACCATGCAGTTAGTGTATCGTGGAAACATGCAAGGGTACAGCGTAGTAGTGAAACTGTGAGCAGTGCATGCAGCTGTTGATGGGCAGAGAGGCCAACGCACATTTGGATGTACCAAAGTGTGCTGCATGGCAATGTAAGTACCAACATACCTTGACCAGGTGTGGAGGCTCCATGTCAGTGTGGAACATCTTGCACACATTGTCAGGAATGAGCTGCAGAGGTCGCCCAGTGGACATAGCTTTCACTGTGATTTCTCCAGCTTTTTCCAAGTAGTACAGGTAGTCAAAGGCCTCAGCTACAGTCTCTGTACAGACGATGATGCCATGATTAGCATGCAGCAAGGTCCTCTTGCCATCCATGATTCTTGCTAGCCGGTCACCTGCAGCATCAAACGCCAAGAACATATCAGCTTTCACGCAGCCGGTTTGCAGCAGTTGTGGTACCAAAAATTGCAAATTCCAGCTGGTAGAAATACACCTGTTGTGATATGGAAAAGCGGACATTCCAGCTCATGGCAACATTCTTGGCATGGTCAGCAGCACCAGCAGGTGAAGATTGCAGATGAAGTGTGCACTCCATTGTCTCAGTATGGACTGGAAGCGCAGCAGCAAGATGACCACCAGAATGATCAAAAATACCTTCATAGCCATCTAAGATGAGACCTTTGTACTGCCTGTCATAGGCAATGTCGTCATAGAAACGTAAATTGTTCTGGTGGCACATGGGCAACCTGCACAATGGGCATCATTGTCATAAAGACATCACAAGTGGGAGCGCACTGAAATTTGCTGTCCTGCATATCAGACCACACTTTGCATGGCTAGAAGCCAAAGCAAAGCAATGCAGCACACTAATCGACTGCACAGGACAGGGCATGAAATTGACATATAGCTTGGCGAAGCAGAGGGAGAGTGAGGAGGGCACTCACTCCATGTCTTGAAGGCAACAGAGGGCAGTGGCCCAGGGCTGATGGGTGTGAGCCACACAGCCAGCAAGAGGGTGCTTCAGGTGCAAGCGGCTGTGAATCCAGAAAGCTGTTGCCTCTGGTTTGCCTTCTCCCCTCAACACTTGGCCCTGCAGACACAAAAGCTTTGTTGACGCGTCTCTAAAAACTGCTGGCATACCATTGTCAGGACAACATGCACCAGAGAGGCAATAGAGGTCATCAAGTGCCAATGTGTACAGGAGCCCAGGCTATTCACAGCAGCCCATCAGTAGCTTGCAGTCAGCTTGTGTGGCAGGTGCAAAAAGGGGCCTGTACAAGCTCACCTCAGAGTCAACTGTCAACAAATTGCTTGCAGTTACCTGCAGGAAGAGCAATCATGGCTTTGTGACATTATCTTGGACTGTGTCAGAGATTTGCTGTATTGCTGGCATGTGATGCCCAGCTGGGAAAGCATGTATGTGATAAAAGGGTTGTATGCAATGGTACAAATGGTGCCACTCTCATCATGCGCTGAGTTGTTCAAGGACCTGGCATGCTATGTGTGAATTGTTATCACATGTTTGACGGGATATGTGTGCAAGCAGCCTCACCTGACTCCACAACAACCCGAAGGCAATGATCAGAAACTGATCTGTATGGCCAGGCACAGATGCAGTAAGATGATTCTGGATTCCCTCATTCCAACAGTTGTTATTGCATAGGCGGTGAATGGCGGCCAGGTCAACCCTCGCTTTCCACTCCTCTGCACATTCCAGTTCGTAACGCTGCTGCCTGGGCTTGCCTGGTTCTGATAATTTAGTTAAGGAGCATTTTGCCCTACCTTCGCTGCACCCCAAATTGTTCTTGGGGTAGAATTCTGATATATGACTGGGGGACTCAACAGTCACACAAGAGCCCTTCTTCTTCGAGGACCCGTTTTGAGTCGCGCTGTTCGGCGTGCCATTTTCGCAGGTCCCGTTTTGAGACAAAACACCTTGCGTCTGGCTTTCAGCGACCATAACACCTGAGCCTACTGGATCAACCTTTCGTTAGTCAGTTCTTTTGCGACTCGCTAAAGCAAGCTCAGCTCTATTTCTTCAAATTCGACGTTTTCGCAACAATCAAGAAACAGCTGAGCCGGTCATTCGGACGCCTCGCTTGGTGGCAAGCCGTTGGCAGAAGCACTGGCACGACCTCGCAAAGTTGCTTACCGCTAAAATGCTTCCCGGCAAAAGTGCCTGATGCTATGAATTGACAGCAGCCTGTAGGCGTCCTGAGATGTGGTACTTGTGTACGGCAAATGTCGGATCTCTTGCCTGTCGCAAAACCTGTCCTTGCAGAGCTCGACAGGATGACGTAACTCACGGACTTTGCGAACCTTACTCATCGCTTAGTCATACAGGCTAGATTCACACTCTTGGTTTTTTGCGGCAGGGAGGTGCGGGCACTGGTGCAGCTCGAGCATGGCTTGATGCAATAAGCCTGGTTGATGGAGGGACGCAGCCAGTGCAGGGTCTTTTGGCAGCGATCGAGCCATCACTGACTGATACCAGGGATGCTGAAGCTTTCAGCTTTGCAGCCACACTTGACCGCAGCGGAAGCCTTGAACCAACGCGCTGCATGGGTTCAAGGAGGAAGGTATGTGCAGAAGGGGGTGGCGGTTGAGCTCCAATCTTGACTCAACAGGACAATGTTTTGACGTGGCAACAGTTCACAGACCTACACACAGAAAGTGTTTATGTGTACAGGGTGTCCAAGGATAGCTCGCACTCAGGCACCACCAACAGACACGCCAAAACTCAAGATTGGCACGCTCAAGGGCAAGAGCTGACCGGCACTCACCAATCAAAGCGGCAGCTGTCAGTCTGTATACAGCTTGAGGTCAAACTTGCAGAGGCGCTTGACAAGTGTGACAGCCTCTGTCCACCACAAGCTGATGATCATGGCCAGCTGCTACCCAACAAGCTGCGCACAGCTGTCTGCTGCAAGGTAAGGCAGCCAGACCTGTACTGGTTTTCCCACTCTGCATGTTGCAGTGCTTCCCGATTGAGGCTGTCTCATCATGCTAGCACCCTCAACAGCAACAATTGCTAGCCATCAACAAGCGCCAGGATGATGCAGGTACTGACAGACCTGTGCAATGTGTCTGGGCCTTTTAGCAAGGTGCTTAGGACAGTCAGGACTGAACTGGTGCGGTCCGTGTACAGCGACTACTATGCCATGGGGCAACAAGGATTGCAGTTCAGCCAGTTGCCTTACTACAAGGCTGCTGAACGGCTAGAGGCTGACAACAAGCATCTGCTGCAAGAGAAGGACGCATTCAAGAAGGTTCTGCTACGGCGACAGGTACAGTAGGAATATGTCTTTACCACCACCAAAACATGCGTGCATATGGCAACAGCAGCTTAGCACGCCTGCTGTGCAACATATGGGCATGGGGTCAGAAGCACTACTGCTTTGAGTTGTGAATAAGTCATCCAAGGTGACTGCGTCTTAGCTACTGGACCTGTTCATCAGGACACAGTGGCATGTGTAGGCACTGCATGGAATTGATTGTAATTAGCAAAGCATGGGGCTGCCAAGAAGTGCATGTTGGGCACCTGTTTGAGCTGCTAGGCAGGTTCTGGTCTGACAAAGGTGGGTGAACACAGGAGGAAGTAGCTGTCATTGAGGGGCAGGTGGCAGAGCTGAAGGGGCTGGTGCAGCAGCAGGATGCCCTGAATGCAGGCCTACAGCAGAGAGTACAGACTGCCGGTGAGGCTGAGGCCCGGGCCAAGGTGTCTCACCACTCCCTCCTGCTTTCACATCATACACAACGTGCAGCACTCAACTGTCACCTGTCACACTGCCATAAAGCCAAATCAGATGCCCGTGACTGCCCTTTCTTGTCTGGGGTGTTGCATGCTGTGCAAGCTGTCCTGACATGCAAGCGCAAGTACTGCTCATGGGGTCTGCTGCGTGTCTGTGCAATGGCTACAAGGTGCCAGCCAGCGTGGCACCTAGCCCAGCAGACATAAAGCCAACCACAGCTATCTGCACAATACAGGCATCTGCTATGGATCAGTGCAGTGTCATGCACAGCAGAATGTGCAGACTCAGCTGGTCTGGCTGTGTACATTACAGCGTGACAGGCCACCTGAGGATGGCAGAGCGCACACATACAGCCATGCAGCAGTGAATCAAGGCAGTATCTAGGTGATTACACTAGTGATGTGGCTGCACAGGTGGAGGCAGGGGCGGCTAAGGATGAGCTGAAGCGCCTGAGGAAGGAGATGCTGAGGCTGAAGAATGAATGGAGCAGCCTGAGGGCTCTGTATGAGTCTGCTAAGGTGTAATCTAATTCCTGCAAGGGGACAGCGCTGACATGCAGCTGTGATTGGGACAGACCACAACCCTGGCGCTTCTCCTGTCTGATGTCAGCCTTGCCTGCTAATAGGTCTAGAGTACTTTTGGATGCAAGAGCAACACGCAAGAACATCATAGTTTGCAGCGTTGGTTGACATGCGCGGAATCCACGATAGTGGTGTGGGACTGCACTTCCTTGAAGCTGAAGGGGTGCCTGATGAAACTCGTGCGGCATGCACAAGCCACCAGTCTTCCCTCATTCCTCATCTCTGCCCACCAGTAGGGCAAGCATCAGACGCTGCAGACCTGCAACATGATTCTTGCTCATACACTGCAATCACAAGCATGTAGCACAATCTACTCGTTCATTTTCCAGAAGCTTTACTGATGGCGAATCTGTCTGCACAGGTGAGGGAGCAGCAGGCTTCAGAGGCTTTTGAGGCTCAAGCGGCAGAGCTGAGGGAGTCAGTCCGGGCAGGGGCAGAAGAGGCTGCTGAGTTGCGAGCCAAGCTGGCCACTGTTGTTCCCAGAGAGCAACTGACAGCTGCTGAGCAGAGAATCAAGGTGACTTGGTTGCTGTGCCCTATCAGGGGCAGTGACTCAGCCTCTCCACAGCAGCAACATAGACTGTGTTCCGCAAGCCTGTTGAATGCAGGGGCACTCAGACTGCAAGGCATGCCACTTGCAGAGCACAAGCTGTGTATTTTGAGTGATTTTGATTTGTGCTTCTTCAACAGAACAATCAAAAGCTTTTGCATGTGCCCCAGCCTGGTGTAGGACGTTACAGCCTGTACCAGCTGTGTACCTCAGGCAGGATTTGAAAGCTATGCAAACGCTCAGCACAAAGCAAAGCCTTCTTCAGAGTTCTATGCATAGTTGCCATCCTGGGCAAGCCTGCCTATGCTACACGCAATAGCAGGGATATAGCTGTGACAGGAGTCAATTTGCCTGCAGCTATGACATATGTCTGGACAACAGTTCAGAAAACACATCTGGTTGACAGCATCTCATTGAAATGCAGGAGCTGGAGAAGATGGTGCAGCAGGCACGTAGGGAGAGCGTCAAGGCAGATGATCTGGTACGAAGCCTCACTCCCCGCCCCAACTGGCACAAGCTGGATGCTTTCAGCCAGCCCCCACCCCTCCCCGCTGTTCCCCTGCCTCAAGGGCAACTCCCACCCCTTACCAAAGGGCAGCCCCAAGGGCAGGGAGCACCAGCTGTTCCAGTCACACAGCAGCCAGCAGTGCACCAGCCAGCTGTGGCGACAGGAAGCACACGTGAGACGGTGGATCAGCTGGTGGCTGAGAGGAAGCAAGCCTTGGCAAGGGTGAGGGAGCTGGAGCCCCTTCAGGGGCAGCTTTACCAGGCCCTCAGTCTGCTTGAGCCTGAGGCTGCTCCCAGCTCTGTGCACCTGCAACTGGTTCAGCCTGCTGTGAGCCAGCCGCAAGACTCTGCAACCCTGGCTTCAGTCACAGACACATCTGCTGCCAGACCTGCTGCTGCTGCTGCTGCTGCTGCTGCTGCTGCCCTTGCTGCTGCTGCAGCTGCTGCTTCATCACCTAGAAGTGCAGCTGTTGCCGCCACACCAAGGACTGCAGCGGCGGCTGGCTTAAACACTGCTGGACAGCCAGCTGGAAGCAGCACAGCAAATGCAAATGCTGCAGCAGCATCATATACCAGCACAGCTTCTGGACAGACTATGGCTGCAGTCGATGCCAGTGGAACACAGATGGTGGAAGGTCTTGGCTGGACCAGCCAGGTGGCACGCTGTCTGAGGTGGGATGGCCATGTGACACTGCAGCCGTACAGCCTGCAAAGCCTGTACACCAGGATACAGGACATCTGGGCAGCAAAGGCAGCCTTTGATGGGCAGCGAAAGGCACAGCATCCCCTTCTGGGCTTCCTGTGGACATACTTCAGGGCAGAGCATGGGGAGCAAGCTTCTGTTGCTCAAGAGGGCTACAGCTTCCTGTACGCTCTGCGACAGTATCAGCACCAGTTGGCGATGGCTGATATGTTCTTGAGAGTGGTTGAGGGGCAGTGGCAGGAGGGTGTGTGGCATGACTGTCGGCACATGCTGCAGGGCGTTGCTCTTGTGCTGGAGGCTCTCAGTAAGTGACATGGCTGATGTTGCATTGAATGCGCTGCACTGCTCCCATGGGAACCAGCAGTCTTTGATCACGTGCGGGAGGCACAAGGAGTGTCGTTGTCATGTTGCGACAGGCTGCCTAGCAAAAGCTTCTTCCATGCCTGTGCAGTGTGTAGCAATTGGGAAGGTCTCACTTCTCTCCTTGTTGTTTGTATGAGCATCCGTGCATGCAGTGAAGTACGCTCATTATGCACAGCAGGACAGCTCAAAAACGGGTGGCTCATGTGAACTTTACACTCTTATAGCATAGTGATACGCTTGATTTCCTGATGTGGTAGGTAATGGCAAGCAACAGAGTGGCAATTGCCTGGCTGCTGACATAGCTGTTCAGGTCTTGGCCTTGCAGGCTTGAATATGTCAGTTGCGTGTTGCAGGTGACAGCCAGCCTGAAGGAGTGCACAGCCTTGTTTCAGTGGTAGACATCCAGCTTGTGTTGCAGCACCTGTTTCCACTCAAGTCTGAAGCTGATGTCTCAGCGGCCATCAAGGCTGTCAGCAGTGCCAACCAGATTACCATATCTGCTCTGATGCCCATTTATAGGTATGGTCTCATCACCCAAGAGGGCTGGCCCCCACATTAGCAAGCATCGTGCCCACTGGATATTGTATCTAATATTTTGTATATTATACACAGTGGCTGTGTTGTTAGCATGTGTTGTTAGCATGTGATTTGGGATAATTGAGCCTTGCCGTTGGAACAATGGTCCTGAACAGTATTCAGCAGATGATTGGCATTGCTCTCATTATTGATGGAGGTGTACATGCAATTGCATGTCAGCGTGGGATTGTCTACTGTGTTGCGCAGGTCATCAGGACAGTGGGCATCCACCACACAACCACCCAGTCAGTTTGTTGAGGCCTTGCAGCGGCAGTATATGCTGGATGTTGACAACCGCTTTGCAAACCTTCAGCGTACACTGACTAGTGACTTGTCAGCAAGCCTGCCAGCATCCATTGCAAAGCATCGTGTGCTGAAGTGGGACAGCAGCATCACCGAAGCTGAAGTCGAAGGTGTCATGCATGATATGATGTTGAGCAACAGCGCTGCAAACCAGTTGCCCAGCCTTTCAGCTGACGTGGATGTCAAGGCATTGATCGCTGTGGTTAGCACAATGACACCCTGGCCAAGGTTGCATGCCTTCTATGAGCTGGAGAGTACCTTGCTGTTTGTGAGACAGATTCATGAGAGTGACGGTGGCATTCACAGTGCAGGAGAACTTCCTGAAGTAGCTTAGTCTATAAACACGGCTTGACTATCACTGCGCCAGCACTGTGTCAGTTAACAGATTGTAAGACAGCGTCTGCTGCCAATGAATACTATTCAGCCTATTTAAGCACAGCATGCCATAAGCTGCATGAAGTGTGCAACGGTTCATCTTCATATATCGGTAGCATATACCAACAATCTAGCGTTGACTTAAGCTAACACAAGCGCTTTGCCACACCAATGCAGCGTGGAAAATCACCTGCGTTCTTGCATGGAACAGTATTCACAGCCTTGAAGACTCAGCACAGCACGCTCGACGATTGTAGCGAGCACGCAACTTGTATGGCATGCCACTGAAACTGGGACCCATATGCTTGGTGCACCGGCGTGCTGGAGCATCTGGCAGCATCTTCCATCTGAAAACCGTCTGCATCACTTTGAACGAACTTGAGTCCACAAGTGCCTGTGACGCTATGACAGCGGGACTACACCTGATCACTCGACCATGACACCCTCACTGTGCCCGCTTGTATGTCCGTCCTGACGTCGTTGAATTAAGCTATGCAAGCGCTGGCACGGCAGCTATGTAGACGCAATGCTGTATCACCACAGCTGCTTGACAAGTTCCCTTCAGCTTCAGCTTCTCCCGCCTTAGGCTCACAACAGAGCTCCTGGTTTTCCTCTGATATACTTCAGGATGATGCTGACAGCATGTCTCAGCTCAGCGCCAAAGAAGTGCACTTTGCTGCAAAATTGGCCAGGCTCAGTGGTCTGTGCTATGGCCAACCCGACAGGTTGGCAGCAAGACTGCAAGCAGAAGGCATGCAGGTGCAAGCTCAAGGGCAGACCTCTTTCACCAGGTAGAACATGGCATGGGCCTGATGACAATTGGCAGTTCCTACATATAATTGCCACATGTATCACCTTATCTAATGCCTGACAGACATCTTGCAGGTGGTTTGTTGCATCAGGATCTCTGAATCAGCCTTTGGCTGCACCCAGCCAGCTTGCCCACGCAGGAATTCCTGAGAGAAGATCAATGGCTGCAGAGGCACCCTCTGATAACAGCAGCAAATCTGATGCACAGGAGCATCAGATGCCATCTGCCAGTGTCACCCCAGCTTACATAGATGCAGACCCCAATATGTCATCTCAAACCAAACATTGCGTGATTTTGATGCGTGGCGTCGTATGGAGGTCAGAGGAGGTTGAAGTGATGAAGTTGTGGCAGAATCTTCTCAGGTTCTGGCCAGTCACATTTGCAGACAGCCTGGTTCAGCCACAAGGAGCGTTGCAAGCACATGGAGGTGGTTGCTTGACAAGCTTGCATGCCAAGCATTGTTGCCTTCAAGATTATACACAGGATACATGCAGAGTTGAAGTGGGATATGTGCTGTGTTGCCTAGTTGCACTTCTCGTGTATGTTGTACGTGGCATTTACAAAGTGCCCCATGTCTCATTGTGTCCAGTGACTCTCACACTCAAACAAAGGAACAAGCACAGCAGGCAAAGTGGGTTGCTGAAGTCTTCCTCTGGCATAGGTATGGCAGACATGGCACAGGAGCTGTATAAGCAGCTCGAATGCCACATTCAGCAAGCCAAGACAGCAGGCCAGACCATCTGCTTTGGAGGACACTCCCTAGGGGGTGCTCTGGCTACCCTCGTCTGCTGTCATGCTCTTCTGCAACTCCGGCTTGACCCTCAGCAGGTTCAGTGTGTCACGTTTGGCTCACCACCTGTGCTGGCGCACAGAGATGGCAGGGACGGCAATGCAATCTTGCAGGTCCGCCTTGCTGTTTGTGAGTCTGCACTTGCGAGTGTTTCCAGGTCAGGGCGTCAGGGTCCAGGCTTTAGTGCGCAGACAGTCTTGTTTTATCACATGTACGTTGCATACTTCCCTGCCTAATCACCATGCTTGTGTTTTGGATGCAGGTACCCATGCATGAGGCTTTGCTTGGCCACACCAAGTGTTATTGATGTCATCTCGTCTGTCTGAAGTCGTGGTACATGTGCAATGCTGGTGCTTGGTCTCACTGCAGCTCATGACTATGCAGATGAGCACTGAGCTGACAGGTGCATGATGATGTGTTGCAGATGCTTGGTTTGCCAAGTGCAGGCTTGCGCAGCTATGTGCTGGACAGTGACCCAATTCCCAGGGCCATGCTGTCGATCGACCCGACTTTTTCGTTCTTCAAGGAGTGGCCAGCTGTAAAAGGACTGTTGCAGATGAGACAGTGGTTCATGGGACAGACTTCAGCCCCTCTGGTCAACCCTGCCAGGTTTCTGTATGACAATGTTGGCGAGGTGTTTCTCATCAAGTGGACAGTGGGTCAGGGACACAAGGTACACATGGCAGCAAACATTGTGAAGGTGTTGCAGGGTGCTATGTTGCGCATGCCAAACATTGCCATTTATGCAATGTTGACCCTGTTACACGGGCAAGAACTGCTGCTTGACATGCAGGTCCAGCAATTGGCGCCGTCTCAAATAGAGGAGCAGCTCAAACTGGCAGTTGGCCAGCTGATGAGCAGACCGCCAGCTGCAATGCAAGCATTACTTGATCACTCTCACGACAGCTACGCTAAGGACCTAGAGGCTGCAGCTAAACAGCTAGCTGGCACTAAACGACATAAGGGACCAACATCAAGCACCTCCACAGCTGCAGCCTAATAAAGCGTGCCTGAAATGCATCAACAGTACTTTGCTACCAGGATTTAAAAGTTCTATGCTAGACGTGCTTGTACTTCGTGAATGCTGCCAGGATGTCTAAATGAATTTGCAGGTCCTCTATCTTCAGTGTGTTTATTCAATGTGTTCATCACTCCTTTTCCTTTTGTGTGATATTGCTTCATCTGCACTTTCTGTCACTAACGATGATACCGGACCTAGCAGCTCTGCCGCCTTTGCTTGGTTTGAGGCGTGCTTTTGTTGCCACTGCAAAGATCACATGATCAAGCTTGTCTTAAAAGCAAGGAGTGATGTTATGGCATTACCAGCATGGCAACATTGCAGACTGTGTAAATGCATGGTTGCAGTTGTGAACGGAGCAAGCATAACATACGATAATATCACAGCATCACTGATCTGGTGTCAGCCCCTGCACATTATTCGGGGATTGCAATGCTGCAACAATGAGGATGCGGCAGCATACCTTCATCTCTCTCTGATCATGTTCTTGCTGCTGTGTGGCAGCTGCTTGTTGCTTAAACAAATCAGAGTCAGGGTTCAGCAGAGGATTGTGGCAAGCCTTGAGCTTCCTATCAATCTTTCTGACCTGCAATGCAACCATGATGTGAGCTTCAGGCTTCATGTGCTGGCATTGACACAGGCAAACAGCTGCGTGCAAGGCACACCCACACCACTGTCACGTGCAACTCAAGTCCCTCTGCAAAGGCTTTCAACATGTGTCTAGAGAAACCGAGGCAGTCAGTCAGCAAAAGCTTACCTCTGCATCATCTACAGGTGCAGCACCCTCCTGACCAAGCTTGTCAAGCTCAGACAGTTGACTCATGAGCTGCTCATGAGGTGGTGCTGCATTCTTCATATCTTGGGATGCAGCTACCTCTTGCTGCTTTGAGGCAACATGTGCAATGTACTTGCATGATGATACTTCAATCTGCATACAACACAAGGTCCACCATTGGTATATGTGCTGACATGGAAAATGGAAGGCATGTAAGTTTTGACAGACAGCAAGGAACAGCAAGAGCACCATCACCTTTCTGAAGCCTGCTCTCAATGCTGCCAGTGCAATCAGGGATGGGCTGTACATGAGAGGAGCATCCGTCAGCATAAGCGCATCAAGTGCCGCTTGAGCAGCCCCTCGAGCTTTTTTGATGCCAGCTGCATCCAGCTGATGCAGTGCTTCATCAGCCTGGCTGCTGTCTGCACGCCAAGACCCCAAATCCTGCACTAAAGGGCACAAAAATGCTCAGTTTTATGCAAGACCATTACTTGTACCCAAAGGACAAGCATGTCACTCATCAAGCATGCTTGTGTGTACATAAGCTGCTGGAGAACATGTGCAAAGCTTTGGTCTATAACAGCTTAGTCGTGTATCATCTACTAGGTTGTGCACACATACAAATTGCATAGACAGACATGCCTGAAAGAGACCCTGCAGTGACCTCAGAGGTGGGTGTGTGATGAGGTCAAACTTGAGGCCGTGAAGCACATTAAGCTCATTGCGCAAAACGGTCTGGCTGTCTTGACGCACCAAGCTGCAGAACTGATCAGCGCCAATGTAAGATTCCTCAATCTGCACGACACACATTGCAACCTTTGACCAGAAGAGTCAGGCCGTCCATTTTGATGATTTTCCTTTTAGGACAAGTTGTTCCTTGTTTGGTGTTAGGCCACAGTTGCCAACAGCTTGTGGAGAGGAGTCTAAAGTCAGGCGCGCAGACAGTCTGACACTAAGTGCAGTCTGACACTAAGTGCAGTCTGACACTAAGTGCAGTCTGACACTAAGTGAGCTCATTGCCAGTCCTGTGCAATGATGACAGTATTGATGGCACTGTTGAAAATGATTATGATACCACAGAAATCTCACCTTGCAAGCCAAGTAGATGCATGTAAGCATGATGTTCTTGGGGTCGTGGTCAAGGCTGCTGAATGTCAAGTAAAAGCGTTTGAAGAACAGCAGTGATGCAGCGGCGACCTTGTCTGGGAAGGTGAGAGCCTTGCAGACTTGCTGCATTTTGGTCTGATAATATTTGCATAGTCGGCATTCCTCTTCGAGTCGGATTGGCTTCAACTTGGATTCTGCACAAAGTTTGGCAACCCAATCAGTACATGTGCAGGAGTTGTGCAGGTATGTTATCAACCAATGCTTGCACTGCTGCAAACTCTACTTGACCCCATGTACCATTGCGCCTTTCTGCTTTGAGCATGGCATGAGACACAGATGGCACAGATGGCCGTCTTGCTGCTACAACAAATTGCAAATTGCATTGCTGCAGTCATGTGCATGACCTGGCTGCTGGTCATTAGCCTCTTGCTGGCTTTTCAGACGTGCCTCTTCTTTGACCTATCAACATGACAGAGTCATCCAGCGTCAGGCGAAGACGTATCTTGCAGATTTACATCTGCTGAATGGCGCAGATGAAGACTCGCCTCTTTTATGGTTGCGATGCTCTTTGCGCGCAGCCCTGTCCGAATCTCTAGCTGCATAAGAGCAAGAAACTTGACACACTGCCATATCTGCTTAACCCACGTCTATGCAGTCATTTTCTCACCAGCTGAGTGGCAGTAAATATCCAGTGCTGTCGGTGAGACGACTCGACGTAGTTCATGCGCTCGCAGCTGCTGTTTCGTGTTGTGGAACCACTTCAGACATAGCCGGATCAGTGCGCCATACTCCCAGCCCGCCACACAAGCAAATTGCGTTTGTAAGACGAACACGAGACAGTGGGTACTTGCATTAAGCCGACGAGGTCCAGTCTGAGGTTCTGCGGTTGCATGCACGTCAAGGACCGCAAGGGCGAAACTGAGTTTGAACGCAGTTGCCTGCAATTACCCTATTCACCGTTAGTCATCAGTCGTGACCTAACACCGCCATCTCTGCAGTGCAAAGCTCCTCGCCCTGAGCGCGTTCACTTGTGTATTCCAGCTGAATCGAAACGACACTCCATGGCTGACGTCGTCGACGCCCCAGTCCAAGTGACAGCTGAACAGCTTGGCGTACAAGCAAGGTATGTCTGTGCTTTGTGCATTTCTCTTCCCGGTGTCTGTTCACAGGTCTTGCCGCTTGTCACAAATACAAGTGCTAGGCTGGTTTGCGCTTGACAATGTGTGTCGAATTGCAGTTACCAATTCGAGGGACAGCTGGACTTCGACCTGGGAAACTTAGCAGCTTTTGACCCAAGTCCAGTTGACACAGAGCAGTTCGCAGCAGATCCAGATGCAGCTTGCTTGACAGCTGCTAGCAAGATCACACAAGCTCTTGTAGCAAAGCTGTTCAGTCTGCCTTCAGAGGCTGCAGATGTCGGCAGAGTAGCTCAGTTGCCGGCCCCTACAACAGCGCTACCTCGAGCAAAGCCCATTCCCAAGCCCAGGGAGCCTACAAAGTGGGAGAAGTTTGCTCAGCAGAAGGGAATCACAAAGCACAAGCGCAGCAGGGAAGTGTGGGATGAAGAGACACAAGACTTCAAAAGGCGCTTTGGTTTCAAGGGTGTCAACGATGACCAAGTTGCTGTTATGGATGCAAAGCCAACTGACCAGGTCAGTGCTTTGCTCCTTTTCTTTGCTTTCATTGCTGACTTTGACACCCTGGTTCTGCAGGAATGCATACAGCCTCTTTGCTGCTTTCTCACATGCTTATTTGCTTTGCAGCAGCTGCATTCGTCCCCACAATTTTCTGTTCACAAGACTGCAAGTTGCAACCCAATGCTTAGCATCAATGTCAGCTTTCAGCATCCAGCTTGGTTGTTGTGTTGCAGCCTGGCGAGGATCCCTTTGGAGAGGAGCGCAAGGAGAAGAAGGCCCGGCTGGCCAGTCAGGAAGGCCGCCAGCTGAAGAATAAGCAGGCCAGTGACAAGATTCATGGCAAGCCTGTGCTGCCACCTACCCTGAAGCTGGCAGCGTCACTGCCTGAGCATGGCAAGGGTGTCCCTACAAAAAGGAGGGAGCTCAAAGCAGATGTGAGTACCAGCAGCCTCCTCACCATACAGGCTGACACCACTTGCAATCAAGGATCATGCGTGTGACACACATATTGCATAGTGAGGTGTGTGTGGCGGGCAGTTGGATAAAGTGGTACTGTACTTCATCAGCTGCAAGTAGCGGACGCTGCATGCACACTTGTTTGAGGAAGTGACTGGTACAATGCAGGTCAAGTCAGCATCACATCAAGCAGGTGTGTCGACTGCATCCATGGGCAAATTTGACAAGAGACTTCCCAATGAAAAGGAGGGTGAAAGGCAGCCAGGTACCAAGCGCCAACACTTCATGCCGGTGACAGACAACAAAGGCACTGAGCGCAGCAACACCTCAGCAGTCGCAGACAGCATTCTCAGAGCAAGAGCAGATGATGTGCTGGATGTACGTCATGCTATTGGGAAGATTGAGACCGAGAAGCGAGATAAGCGCAGTAAAGCCAGAGGTGATGATGACAAGGACGAAAGTCAGCGACCTAGTCGGGGCAGGGGGGGCCGCAGTGACAGAGGGGCAAGCAGAGGCAGCAGAGGTGGTGCATCTGCAATGAGGGGTGGCAGGGGAGACAGGGGCAGGTCATCTGGAAGGGGAGGGAGAGGTGGGAGCAGCAGGGGCGGCAGCAGTAGGGGTGGTAGTAGGGGTGGAAGTAGGGGTGGTAGTAGGGGTGGTAGCAGAGGCAGCAGCAGAGGGGGTAGCAGTAGGGGAGGCAGGGGCAAGCGTTAGCCACCTGTTGCATCAGCTCATGAGAGCCATTCAAGGGCACAGAGCATTTTGTATGAGCTGTCATGAATTGGTCACCTGGATATGTTCAACGGGTACTCACTTCATGTATGCACTGACCACACATGTTGCAGCCACGCACAATTGTTGAGCTCCTAATCATTGCTGCCTTCAAATACTGCTTCGACTTTTCGGTGAAGTAGAACAGATTACACAATTAGGGGAGAAATTAGTGACATTATGTGCAAAACACAGGGGAAAGATCAAGATGCTTGGTCACACTGTCAGGGGCAGCTGTCTACTGCTTGTGCAATGTAATAGAACATATGATGCATGGCAAGTTGGTGTTACATTCAGCTGTCATTTTCACAGTCCATCACAAGATCAAGGCTTGGCTCTTGACAAGCAGTATCACTTCAATGCCTATGTTTGGCCTGAGCTTTGCTATAATGTTGTTCACCTGGAAGTTCTGTTGACAGCATCTCAGTTCTTGCAATCAAATATACAAAGTTAGCAAGGAAAAGATACAGCAGACAGTAGATGCTTTGCTGACTGGTGTGTTGGTCACACAGACGAAAGGGTCTACGTAGCACAATCTATTGCCCCACATACACACATGCAGCAAAACCAGACAACAATATCATGCACGCTGTGAGTCCCGGCCTGACTCTGCACTGTCATGCTGGCTGCAACAGCTTGAGGACACAAACGTTGCCGTGCAGCTCTGCACCATATTCATGCTGTGCACCCAGAGGCATCAGGTACAGATCTTGCCGGGCAGCCTCGGCCACTCCTTGCTGCATCTGGTACTCTAATGCCTGCATCACCCCATTTGTGTTAACACTGGCTACTCGTGAAGCTGCCATTGCCTGTGCAGACAGTCAAGCAATGGCTCACCCAGCATTGTGTTATACTTGGCTAGCTGCATGAGCATTGACAGGATGTGCCCTGCTGTCTTGTGACCTACAGCTGTTGTGGCAGCTATGCATTGAGTGACGATGCATACACAATGAGGAAACCTTAGAGAGCGCAGCAAAGCTCTGACCAAATTCTGCTTTTCAACAGAAATGCCATTTACACTGATAGGCTTTCAGGTGTGTCATTGATTTGTGAGTTGCAGCCTCCAGCAGTACATTGAACTCACCATGTCAGTGTCTATTCTCTCCACATACTCAGTGAGTCGCTGAGCCAGAGTTGCTTCCACAGTCTCTCCTCTGATCACAGGACTCAGAATGTCCTCCTCAGCTTCCAGGCGACGGCGCTTGTCGCCCACAGCTGGGGCCTGAGCCATACTCTGCAGAACCTTGAAGACTGCGGCAGCTGCATTGGGGATGTACTTGGTCAGGTTCTTGCGCCGCAGCTTCTGCTCACGTGCTGCCTGCTGCCGGGTGATCTTTACTTTCAGCTGCACCACCAGCACTCAATTATTCACTCACTCGTTCACAATGCGCTCATGCATTCATTTGAGCACGTTTTAAGTTCCTTCAGTTGTGTGATCCACCCACGCTCTCTTGCGTCACGGTGGAGCTGTCACTGAAGTGTGCTGTGTACTCTGGGAGCTTTGATGCAAGCTGAAAAGCCAAACAATACCTGCTGCATTCCTGAAATGACACAGGACAACAAGCGTGATGCTTTTGGCAGCTGTCACACGCTCAAACACCAACATAAGTGACAAAGGTCAGCTTCCAAGTGTTGTCTTCTCACAGTCAACCACTGCACCATTGCTTGAGTGCAAGGACAACAATTCAATCAAGAGTCAATGCAGACAGCATACTTGGAGGTGTACACAGATATTTGCGTACAAACTGGACCCAAGTATTGATTGTCAGGTCCTTCATGAGCCACAAGGGAGGAAGCCTTCATGAAATGCACAGCAGGAGGACAATTACCTGCAGGCCACACTGCTGAATGGCATGCTTAACTGCATGCACCAGCTCATCCATGTCATCAGCTGCAACCACAAACCACAACAGCTCAGGAAACCAAAGATGCCTCAGCAGTTGTGTGTTTCATCAAATTTGTGCTAATCTCGTGCCAGCTGGACTGGCAGTTGAGCAGTGACAGGATTGCAGAAGTGACTGGCAGAAGTTGCGTACCAATGTACTCCTTGCCCGCACCCTTGTACGGTATCTTGGTGCTGACTATACTCACAAATACACCTATTTTGTCGCTGCCTTGGTTAATCTTGTACGCTGCCCAGTTGATGCGCTTCAGTGCTGTTTTGGTGATGACATCTGAACCACCCTGAAATCCATCATACGCATCCTTTCCACTGGCCATGGTATGAGCTGGTATCAATCAGCAATGAGCAGTGAAGGCAATGGGAATGCTTGACCCAGGCTGACTTTTACTCAAGCTGGATGCCCAAAGCAGGTGTGAAAGCGGCAAATGTCAACAGGAGCTCACCTCAAACAAGAGAGGGATGCGATTAGCAAAGCGGTAGACGTTGATGCCAGGCTTGATGTCGCGGCCCCCAATACTCACAGCTGCTCCCACAATGAAGGAGTGGCCCTCCAGCACGCGAGCATCACCTGCACCATGTACACCTTGCTCCTTTCTGCTGTTCATGCTTACAGTGTGCTGCGAAGCGGCTCTGCCAAGCAGCGTGTCTCTTCAGTCAGGATCACATTTTCAGCCTTGCACTAGTATGGTATCAGGTTGAGCAGCATGATGATCAAGGCTAGAAGCCATGTTGCGAGGGTTGGGGTGTACCTTGGTGGGTGGCAACCATATCAGGGTTCAGCTCTTTCATGATGCCTAGCCGCAGATTGTACTCACCTGTACAACAGCAGGCGTCAGAACTGTAGCTGTGGTATCACTTCATGCATTCAGTCGCTTCAGCTGAAATCAGCATGATAATCGCATTTGGCCCTCTATATGACAGCAGGAGCATGATGAGGCCCACGCACCAGGAACAGGGCAGTGACTGTACAGTTGAAACAGAGAGATTGTAAAGTCAGGCATCTGAATGCTGTGGGCTGAGCAGAGAGCTTGGCGTATAGGGAAGACAGGAAGCATTGGCAAACAGATGGGCGACCTGCTGGGCTGAGGTGCGACCCATCTGGCTCCTTGAACTTGGCTTCATGCAGCAGCTGGTGCAGGCGGGTGATCTGCTTGTTGTCCAACTCCCCCGGGCGGGTCTCCACATCTGCTCCACTGCGCATCTCATCAATCAGCCGCCCTGAAGGAACCAGTTGTCAGGTTCACACATGAACAATCTACCCAGCCTCCACAATGCAATCTCAAGGTTGTCCCACAGAATAGCTATGTATGCTTGAACAAAGGGTCTGGGGCCTGCTGTAGCCACAAGTCTAATTATGCATGTCTGCTGATCAACGCCATTTTCAACTTAGTCCGGCATCCAAAGTGTGCTTGAACAGCACAGCTCACAGCAAGCAAAGTCTCATAGGGGAGTTTTAGGCAACCTGCATACTCCTTGGAGATGCAGGAGAACTCCTTGAAAAGGAAGCTTTGCAGGTTGGAGGTGGCAGTAGTGGCAGCCAGGCGCTTAACCAGCTCCAGATCCACTGATGCTGGATGGTGCTTCACCTCCTGACAGGAGCACACATGCACTGTCAGGAGTGCTGGTCAGGTCTACTGATAAATACAAACAGACCAAGGGTCTGCCTGCAATCACCTGAGCAGAGACATTCCCCAATACCAATTGTTGGCACTTACTACTGTTACAGGTCATTGCACGGAACACAGGTGTTTTCTCCACAGCGCAGTGGATTCTGCAAACAGCAGATGATGATGCAGACAGTGAAGAAGAGGGCCACAGATGTGCTGCACCTTTGGTGGTGGCGGCATCTTCTCAGTGCGCCTGACAAAGGTGATATTGACGCTGTTCCTCTCATCCTCTGCTTTATAGTGAAAGCCGAACTGGGCATAAGGAGTGATGACAGCAATCTGGCGCATGTAGCGCAGCACCTTGGCTCTGTAGTACTGCCAGTTACCTAGGATGGTCACACTCAGCTCTGCTCCATGCCACTTCTGTGGGTTGGGTTCCTCCTTGTGCACATGGACATGAGGCTCATTTCTGCACAGCATATAGTGTGCTCCTCAGCAACTGAGTCTGAGTCACTGTCACTCTGCTTGTGCACAGCACATGGTTTGTCCAGATTTCATGCAGGGCTTGCTGTGGTTTACAGCGCCGTGCACAGTACATCATCTCAGATGACAAGGCAGCTGGGAGTCAGCATCAATCTGTGCATTGCAGTACGTTTTGTCAGCATGTAAAGCAACCAACATGTTGTGGCGACGCGTGTTTGTCAGGCCATACTCGTCAGACCGCTGGAACGACCACAAGAAGCTCACTTATGAATGTCGATGTCCAGCTTGTAGTAGGCAATGTAGGTTTGCTTCCTGGTGGCACTGCGGACCTCAATGGGCAGCCCTGTGCTCATTTTGGACCAGATGAGTGCCATCTTGGCTCCCAGCCCAAACTTGCCTCTCGTCTGCTGGATGCCATACTTTGTTCCTGACAGGACTCGCCCCAGCAAGTTAGGAATGTCCTTGTCTGGCATGCCCAGTCCATTGTCCTAAGATACAGACTTGATTGTGTGATTCAACATTGATGTGAATTGTGCATGGTGGTTTTGACAACAGAGCAGGTGACATCGTCGAGGCAAAGTCTAAGTGGCACCCAGACACGTTGACAAGACCAAATGAAATAAGCAGTCACACATCTAAACGGAAAGTTGTGCAGATGTTATAAGGCGTTTCTGTGCGGCTTCTCCAGACACATTGGAAACGTACCTTCACAGTGACTTTGTAAAACACCTTTGCTCCCTTTGAAGCAGCAGCTGCTCGCTTCACCTCCATCTCCTTTTTCTTGGTCTCAAGCAAAGCTGCATTGTCACCTTTCTGCATGACACCCAGCAGTTCATGCACAAGACAGCAGGCAAACATCAATGATATGGATGAACATAACACCAGAATAGCTGCATGTCCAGCAATATAGCAACAAAACAAGGTGCTATGATGCCTACACATTAAAGTTGGAGCCTGCCTGACTGAAAGTTTTTTCCAGCTTCTCAAGCTCTTTTGTCTCTCTAGCAAGACGTTTCTGCAAAGGAGAAGCAAAAGGGGTGTTGGGGTGATGAGGCGGGTTGGTAGATGGCTTATACAAATTTTTGCACAATACAATAGTGCACCTTGCGAGCATCATCTGTCTCAAAATCGTGGTATAGTTCCTCATCAAGCCTTTCATGGTTGTCGATGCCTCTGATGCTGTTCATGCGCTTTTGGCTTATCTCCTCTCTGCATACAACTGAAATACACATCAGCTTGGTTTGTTGCTGCGAGTTTGGACCAAGCAGGCAAGCAAGACTGGAATCAGGCAGGCAACTGTGGTTGCACTACCCACATAGTGATCGTAACGTCAGGTAGCTGACCAATGCTTTCTGCGGCATCCAGGGAGTTTTCCACAAGCTCTCTGACGCTTGTGTACAAGCATTTCCCCGGCTACAGGACACGCCTCATGTCGCATTCGTACGCGCACGCAAAATAGGGGTTCGTTTAACGATTTGCATGCCAACCGCTCACGTTGTCAAAACCAGCAATATTTTTGTTCTCTGCGAAGAACTCAGCAGGACTTTTCTGTTGCAGAACATCTGCCTTGCGCTTCGACATCAATGTTTCAAGCCATACGCAGTGAGGAGGCTTGCTAGGTCAGAGAGGATACTCGGCACTCCCTTTCATGGCTACCTGCCTGGTTGCAAAGATGTCCCTGACGGTTGCATCTCAGTTCTGAGGTCTTTGTGAAAGTTCTGTCGCGCATGATCGTGCAGCCGAAGGCCAATACCTGCACGCTGCGGTCAACGATTCAAACTTTTGTGAGTTTCAGACAGTCTCTCTCACGGTTGGACATGACTTCCATTGCATTGTAGACTGAAGCTGCATTGTGTGACCCAGCTCAGATGACTTTCCATCTGCCAACTTATCAACTTCTGTATAGCAAAACTGTATATACCAAACCTGTACAGTTCTCAAACGTAGGATTGCGAGCCCACCAGACAATGCCAACGCCAATCAGGATCCCAAGTCTGAGCAGAAAAGCACTCTCACAGAGGCAGGCAGCATCAATCTGACACACGATAGCAGCCATGATGACAGTCCCAGAAGTCATCAATCTGACTTGTTGCCTCTTTTCATGCATATGCATGACTATACTTTCTAAGAACACCATGACATGATCCTAGACACTCAGATTCCATCAGGGATTCTGCCAGCCCCAGGCCTGCTGACGGCATGGCATCATCAAGCAGGAGTCAGCTGATGACCCCACCCCGACGGGAGAGGCTGCCTGGCAGCTGGTCAACAGTGGCTTGTACTGTGCTTCTTTGCAAAGCCTACACTTTTAGGTGTTGATTGGTGTAACCATATAGTCAAGCATGTGCCCATCTTCCCCAATGGAGCTATCAGCGCAACTGATGCAAATGACATTTGTTGCCTTTGTGGCTGATGAGACCTCGCGGACTTGCCATATCAGGCGCCCACACACGCATGTAATTCCTCAGCCTTGCAAATGCTTGTCTGAGCCTGTGCTGTGTATAATGTATGTTGGCAGCTGCAACACCTCATGTGGTTGGACAGCACTACAGCGCAGAATTTGCTCATATCTTTGATCAGTCAGTTGTGTCTTTTGTATGCTTTGCCTGACTGCAGGTTTGCCTGACAGTATTGCAACAATGTACTACATACAGGGTGCTGCATGGCTCCAATCTCAGGCAACTTCAGCTGCAGCTGCAGCAGCAGCTGCTCTATCAGCTTCAAACATCCAGTGTGTCAACTCAGCAGCTGCAGTCACTGCCTCTCCACGGCCCAACCTTGTCAGCAGCTGTCAAGCATGGTAGCAAGCATCTTCTTCACACAGCTGCAGCTTCAGTCTCAGTCTCAGCACATATATAGAAAACATATTTGTGTATGGTTACCAACCGTTTCCTGCCTTCAGCTTCCCGGACCCCAAGCAGTGATGTGAAACGACGGCGAATCCGCTTGGCCTAGCCATCAGTGAATTCTTTCTGCACTTTCTTCGTGCTATTGTCGCACTGATGGAACCGAACGCTACGACAAAGAAACTCGGAAATAGGACTTGGCAAGAAGTGCGGGATCTGCTTCGATCGCCCACATATATGAACCAGCTCAGATGTCGGGAGTCCAAATTGCATCCTGATTTGTTTTGCTTGTCGTATGACATAGTATCAGCCGACTGGACGGACCCGTTTATACGAGAATGCAGAGGTGAGCACGTCTCAGGTACGTGGCAGGGAAAACAGGCTAGGTCGTAAAAATTGCAAGCCCTGCAGGTATCGTCATGGAAAAGAACACCAACAAAATAGTGTGTTATCCTTTTAGCAAGTTCTTCAATTTTGGAGAGAAGTACACCGCTCCAATGGACTGGGAAACAGCTGTCTTCACCGAGAAGCTTGATGGGTCCTTGATCAAGCTGTATTTCCTTGAGTCCGAAAATCAGTGGCTGATTGCCACCAACAACACCATTGATGCCAGGTCACTTTTCTGATCGATTTGAGACGATGTATAGTTTGCTGTTTCCCTGCTAGCAGCGCTGTTGCCTGGTATGCAATCGTACTTATAAATTGTGTGTATTAGAACTTGTATAAATCATATACATCTACATATAAATCACAGATACAAAATGTTTGTTTTCATCAACTGCCACATGTGCAGGGATGCACCGGCGCTTGGTAGCACGAAGAGATCGTACTATACGATGTTCCAAGAGGCTGTAGCTTGCACGATCACAGACTCAACAGACATACTGAAGCAGCCAGCTCCAGCGTGGCCTGAGTTCCCATTTCATCAGCTTGACAAGCGATACACCTATTTGTTTGAGCTCTGCCATCCCAAGGTACCATTGTTGCTGCTAACATCTAGTCCAGTGCCAAAGGACATGTTGGAATCCAGCAATGAGCACTGGTCGCTCAAGTCTCCACTCATGCACCCAGACTGCAATGAACCAATTGCCAGCAATGGCCACGGTCATGCCTGTTGATCAACACAAGCCCTTCTTTTCTCAAAGATTTGCAGCTGCCTGAACAAAGCAAAATGCAGGCACTTGGCTGTGTGTAGGTGAGAATAGTTGTGCAGCACTCTGTACCCAAGCTAAGGCACTTGGGCACCCGCTACACTTTGTTGTATGAGGATGCAGAGCTGTCAACTCCACTCAGTGATGCAGCTGCAGCTGCCTTCACTTACCCTGAAGTTCAGGTGTAGTTCACTGCCCCTTTCACAGGTTGTTTGTTGTATACGGATCTGCTGCTGCCAATTTTGCTGCGTTGACCATCATGCACGCATTGCATTGGTGGTGGTGGCAACAATAATGTGACATGGACCTCAAGCGTGCGTGTCCTGTGTGGACGTAAATTGTTGGTGTCGTAAAGAACAGCAGTCAGACAAGCAGGCAAAGATAGCAAGCACGGCAGTCAGACAAGCAGGCGAAGATAGCAACTTACGAATAACACAGCAGCCATCCCGAAGGACTGGGAATTGCAGTGAACGTTTTGTGCAATTACATGTGGATGAGTGTATGCAGGCAACAGTGCCTGGCATCCCAGCAGTACGGCAAATACCACTTCAGGACATGCAAGCTTGCCAAAGGATGTTAGCTTCTGGCGACTGGGCAAACCCTGCTCTCCATGAGGGCATTGTGGTTTCAGATGCAAACTTCAACAGAGTCAAGGCAAGTCGTCTTGGAACAAGAAGTTGGACTGTGCCTGGTGCTTGTGCTGCGTGCAGCAGTACTTGAGTGCATTGGGTTGCAGCCTTCATGCATCACTCAAGCAACTGTTCCACAGACATCTGCTTGCGTCAAGATGTACTGTGTTGTTGATCATCCATCAGAGCTGATGATTGAGCAGCAAAGTTGTATCTGTTTGCTTCTGCTGAGCCAATGCACGATGATGTCAAGAGAAGCTGCATATCTTTTGCTACCACAGATTCAATGCCATAAGTTGCTACAGACTTACTGTCTGACAGGCAAAGGCATGTTGGTAACACTACGATACAGAGTGGAGGGTGTGTGTGTGAGCAGGTGAAGTCCCCGGCATATGTTGGCATTGCATATGCCCTCAAGCGTGGCGATGTCGGAGCCAAGAGACTGGCGGCGTACGTGAAGAATGTTGTCTTGAAAGGGGAAACAAGTGAGGTTGTTGCGACAATGCCGCATCTAGCTGGCAAGCTGCAAACCTTAAACAAAGTGTATGATGCTTACATTGCTGAGCTCATGGCAGAGGCGGCTCACTTACAACGAGAGTTTCAGTATGAAGAGGGCAAATGTAAGAAGGCAAAATGGGCTAGGGCCTGTCAGTCCAAAGCAAAGTTTCTGTGTCAACCCTTGATGCTGTGTTGTTTTGATCTGGATCCAGATGCTGCATGGTTCAGGACCACTTTGTTGCAGCTGTACAGTCGTAAGGACATCGGAGGGGTGATTGAGCAGCTGGTGTCTAGCTATGCATCCAAAGCAGAAAGTGATGCACTTATGTCAGAGTTATTCATCAACGCAGAGGGCGGTTAGAAGGTTAAGTATCTCTAACCCTCAATGTATTTGCAATGTTGGCTTTAGCTAACTAGGCCTAGTCAATAGCTTTGATCAGTTGTTAATTTTCAACTTTTACACCAGTTATCACTGTCACAAGGCTCAACTTGAGCTCAACCAGGAACTTTGCTGTTAGTAGAGTAACTCAACTGTTGATGCTGCAGTGTTTCAACCTGAGTTCCTGCATACTGAAAGTACAATGTGCCTCCTGGAGAACGTCGCTGAGCAAAATCTTCTGCCATCCAATCTGCCTGCACATTGTCCTGGCAGTATTTGTTGTTGCTTAAATGGCTTTGTTTCTACCCTTATCGTGTGAACCCCGTGACATATGGTAATCATATCTTATTCCCGGATTCCCATGCACTACTCACACACTTACCCTACATGTTTGCTTTGTAATCATGACAAAACACAGAGAAAACCCTATGGTCAGTGGTCAGTTAGGCACATATATATATACCCGGTACACCCGGGTATACCCGGTACCGTAGTGGTATTAATGTTCCTCGTTTAAATATTTATTTGGTTTCTGAGACGAGGCGAGTTAAAACCAATAAATCAATTAATATCCTCCTCCGAGGTTCATTGAAAATATTCCATTACTCTTCTAAAAGACCGCGAGTTGGTGCAAAAGGTTGCTCTTGCTTGTGAACAAGCTCACGAGACCTTGCAACGGCGGCCATGCGCTTTCAAACTTGATCGAAACGACTTAATCATGATGATGATCATAATTGTCCTCATAACAATATTGATTGTGCGTTGCATTGGACTGTGCAATGAGTGCCAAGAAGCAAGCCGGTCTAGCTAGGTTTGGTTTCAGGCCCCTAAGCACGGTCAGGAACTTTGCCTGTTTGAGACTGTTCTAATGGTGTAGCAGCCGTCTGATGGTGGTTGTTGTTTGGCCATGTAAGAGTGCCCGAGGATCATTAAAGTAATTAAAAGTATTGCTGCGTCGTCCGAGGACCCATAAAAATATTAAATAATGAAACGAGGATCTATTCGATTAAATTTTATTCCAGCCGAGGCCGAGGAACATTAAAAACCGAGGAACATTTGGACCACTACGGTATATAAACAGTGGCAGATGTCATCTGCACATACAGCTGTCATCGTGATCAGCAACTAGTAGCTTGCAGGCTTGTACATTGAGCTTTCTACATGGTCTATGACAAGTTTACAAACTCAACACATTACGTCCGTTGCCGTTTGCTGTGCTGCGAAACATCTGAATCGGCAGCATCTACTGACTTGTCTTCAAGAAAAGGCTTGCCAATAGTAGCAACACTTTCACTGGGTGGCGGTGGTTTTGCAAAAGCAACTGCAGCTGGGATACGGAAAGTGAGACAAAGCATTTTCTTGTTGGGTGCAACCAGGCGCACATCATGTATTGCTAGAGTACCATCCAAGGTTCCACCCAAAGCTGTTTCAACCCGCCGCTGAACATCTGCACAACACAGCCATGCTGATATGCATGCACATTTATGATACTGGGAGCGTCGATTCCTTGCAAGGTTGGATCTCGGACAAGAGCTCGTGCATATCAGGTTTGACACGAAGCATAAGTTGATAGTCATACACTTTCCCAAGGATGCACTATCTTGCAGACCCTGGTAAAGTGATCATCAGAGTTGCTGCTGCCAAGCACTTGAGCAATGAGCTTGTTGACCTGCATGACTCTCATCTTTTCTTTGGAAGCAGTAGCAGTGCACCAAAGGCAATTGCTCTTCTGAGTGTGCTCTGCTGTTGAAAGCCCCGTGAAAAGCATCCAAGAACTCAATGGCTGAGGCGGGCAGGTTCATGATGGCATGATCAAAGGCTGCAGCCAATGCTGGTTGTAGTGAAGCATCTGCCGCTCCAGATGGCTGGGCAGGCTCTGCATCTGCATGACACAGCAATCACAGCGTGCTCAGCCTGACACTGGACTTGTTGTTCTGGTACAGAGCAGACACTTGCTTTCTTTGGGGCCTGTCAAGCAGCAAGAATCTGCTGTCATGGCAGTTCTAGACCAAAGGTTGACTGCAACAGAACAGGTCTAGAGATTTTGCATGTGTGCTCAAGATGCACAGGACATCTGTTGCTGTTGCTGATCATTGGTGAACAGATTGCTACAAACAGGCATGGCAGAGTGGAGACCCATCAAACACATGCCAACTTTTACAACTACAGACGTGCAGCATACCGGTCCTGTCTTGAGATTGAGCTCCATGTGGTGATTGGCTGCACTGCTGGCGGATGAAGCTCCTGCCATCCATGTTGAAGGCAGTCACCTTGCTGCTCACCTTGTTCAGCTTGATGTTCTGCTCAAGGTACTTGAAGCTGTTAGGATTCAGATCATTGGCAAGGACCTGTAGCATCACACTCAGCTGCACTCATGACCACTTGGCCCTGTGTTGCATGAACCAGATGCTAAGCCAACAGGAGGAGCAGGTGACTCGGACAAAATCCTGACTTGCACGAAGATCCTCTGTCCTTGTCTTCTGTGTAACATCATGCGCACCTCAAGAAGCTGCAGGTCTCAGCTTAAACAGCATGCTAGCGATGCACATGCCTGCCTCGAGTTTGTTTGGTAGGTTCACTGGGTTGGGCAGTGCATGGCAAGTGAAGGCAGTGCTTACTGTACAGCCCCTTTGTGCAGCAGGGATGGCAAAGGGCCCAATGCCTGCCATGACATCCAGCACCACCTCACCGGGCCTGAAGCTGTCTACCAGCCGCTTGTGCTCAGTCTCCAGGCGAGAGTTCCAGTACACCTGTTGCACACCAACCACTTTCATGCAAGCTTGCGCCGCCATAGACTGCTGCTCACAAAGCTGGCCCCAGGACTGCTATCGCGAAGCATCTGTAGAAGTGCATACGGACACATAGTGTCAAGATGTACAGACGTACTTGAGCGCTGAACCGCCGTTACATGGCTGGAAAGCATGTATGGATTGCTTGCAATGCACAGTGCATGACATGATGGTGGTGGCAAAATGACATGCCGTACATGAAAGACTGTGAGTAACATACCTGACAGTGCCAAACGGTAAAAGTTCAAGGTAGAAAGGTCTGCTTGTTGCACATTGTACCTGTGAGTAGTCAAGCTTGAAGCGTGCACTGTGCTGCTTGACCTCTGTCTCCAGCACTGCCTTGCCAGCAATCACGTCCATCTGAAACACTCTGTACTCGTTCTCAATGTTGCCTACCTGTGGCAAAACACATGACGATATGTGTCAACACAGGTGGACTCGGTGACTTTTGTCCAAGGGAGCATTGTTTCCAGATGGGGGCAGAGGGCATTCAGATTGAAATTACCTTGTTGACCACTGTCTTGATGGAGGGATTTTTGTCCAGTATTACCTGCAACATAACAACCATGCTGTCAATATACTGATACACATTGTTCACGAATGGCTTGCACAGATGCAAAAACTTGTGAGGTGTGACATTGTCAAATTGATGGTTTTCATAGGAAGTGGGCCAGCTTTTTGCTTCAGCATATCAAATGGCAAGCATACAGCGTTTTGTAACGTCGGCAATTCTGCGCTTTTCAGCAGCAGTACAGGCAGTGCAATGAAGAACAGATTAACCACAGCAACCACAGCCCTCACCAGACGCCAAGGGTGTTACCTGGCCTATGATGTGCTTATAAGGAAGCAGCTCATCTCTCAGATTGAGGTGCGCAATATGTCCTACGCTCTCAAAGGCATGTGGTACCTCACGCACATCCTGAGGAACAATTTTCTGCACCAGAAGCAGCTTTGCTGCGTCAGAAAGTGGGTTTGGTGCTGAAGCGAGCAGGTGATGGCTTGTCAATGGCTGATGAAAGGACAATTGGTTACCCTGATGATGTCCTCTGCTGAGAGCTGATCATAGCCAATTTGTAAGGTGTAGTCTGTAACCGCCAGGTCCTCTGCCTGTATCATGTCCACCAGGTGCTGTGGCAGCTGATCTGAATGACAAAATGATCGTGTGCTTGACTGAGGCAACTGTAATGGTAGCGTGGTGTTTGTTTAGTTATGTGCTGCTGGTCATGGATGCGAGTAAGGGTCTTTTCACCTGCCTGTGTCAATGACTTCATCTGTCAGTAACAGCAACCTTGTAGTGCTGCTGCCTTCATCTGAGACTATGCACCTTGTTCTAGGCTTGTTTAAGGTGTACCTGCATAGTTGTACATGGTGGTAAGACCTTGAGTTTGTCATGATGGCTGGCATAAGGATGGCACCTGTAAACTTACCCTGCAAAGGATTTCATGAGGCCTTGACACTGTTTTGCCTGAACCTTTAAAGCCTTCAGGGTGAGAGTCTGGGAGAACTCGCTTTTATCAAAAGGTCGCCCGGGTGTGCTCGCTGCCTGTGCCTCCGACATGATACGTATGTGGGTGAGTCGCACCCCGTTTATCACCTGGCGGACATGTTGGTACGGATGTAGCTGCAGACCCCAACCCGACACTTCGTGAGCAGCAGATAAACAGCGCAAGCTGTGTGACGGTCTCGCTCGGCTGGACAACGCAGTTTTCAGCAGCATAAAGCTCACATGCGCCACAATTTAAGGGCACACACAACTCACTGGACTTGCCGACAACCCGACAACATGACGGCAGCTCAGCATGCAGCATGCAGCATGCAGCACGGACATGTTCCACCGCGTTGACCACAACATATGATACCGCACAATCTCCCATTTTACGCCAATATCCAGCATGTTGTATTGCAAGCGCGTGGTGGACTCTGTGTCGGACGCCTCATACTATTTGCTTGTAAGCATGCACAGCAGTGATGGCGATCCTGAGCACAGCACTTCCTTCGACATGCAGGTTACAGACGGACAGTCAGCTTGGTCTCAGAGTGGTACATTTGCTTTCAACACTTGCTATGCCATGTTACCCTCGCCTTCTGGCTGTGTTAGCAGTACTGAGTTGTTGCTAATCTGGGACAGGTCTTCGGCGACCAAACACACAGATTGCTGACTGGATGGCTACTGCAAAGCAGGCTTTGACACAAAACTCTGACAAGTTTACCTTCATCATCACACCCAAAAAGAAACCTGATGTCCTCAGAGTGAGTACTAAGATTTGTCCTTTTTTTGGGAAGGCACAGCACAGCTTTTCGACTTCCATTTCAGCCTGCAGTTGCGGTGGGAGTACTACAAAGAGATGAAGGACTTTGAGGGCAGGCTCGCAGGTCAAATTGATGTGGAGCATGCAAGCAGTCCATCAGAAGTTGTCCAGAATATCTTGGGCACAGCCCTTGACAACTTGTCTAGCCTACAGGTCTGTCTATTGACTATGCACTTGGCCGATGTGCACTGGCCTCCCATCCCTAAACCTGCAAAGCTCTGTCTGTGTCAGGCATCCCAGAAGCAAGTTCAGCAGCAGTGCGATCTATTCAAACAGGAAGCAGAGACTGCACAGCGGCAGGTGCAGGATTATGTCCAACAGAAGCAAAAGCGAGAAGCAGAGCTTTATGTCAAGGTTGGCCGTGGTGCTGAAGCTTGATATGTCACGCTGTAACTCTATGTTCAACTGTTATAGTAGACTTCTGAGTAATATTGCAGTTTGCAGCTGTCCTTAATGAGAAGAAAGCCAAGGCAGTGGAATGGAAGCTCAAGGCTGAACAGGCACAAGCATCTGTACAGAAAGCATCCAATGAGGTAAACACAGCAGACAGCTGGAGCTTTCTGATTGTGCTCTATGTAGCTTAGTGAACAGTGTGCGATGTGCAAATGGCTGGCTTATCAATCTGGACTATCAAGTATACAGTTGTTTACTTCAAGTATTTGTATGGTATAAATCAGCTCAATCTCCAAACCCAGAGTGACCCTGGCCAAAGACTTTGCCCACATACAGGGGGTGGCTGACGAAGGCACCCCTCCAAGGGATGTGGGTGACACTTACAGTCAAAGCACTGACCCCTCAGATGATGAGGAGCAGGGAGGGGGGGTAGATGATTTTGATGCTGCTGGACCAAGCAAACATGCAGTCAGTGGTCAAGAAGATCCAAAAGAAAGACCTTCAACAGGAGCTGAGCCAAAACATCATAGCAAGAGTTCACCCAGCCCAAGTGCACAGCCTGCCCATCAACGTGGCAGCCTGCAACAGGAGCCTAGTGGGACATTAGACACCCAGCATGACCCTGCTGAGGATGCAAACATGCAAGAAGGTGAGACCAGTGTCGAAATTGCACATATGCCAGGCTGTATGTGTTGAACCAGGCTGCACGTGTTGGCCCAGGCTGATGCAATGAAGGTTGCTCAAGCAACTTGCTGGTGATTGCCGCCTCAAATTTGCACATGCATGGCTATTTGCTGTTGTTCACATGCAGGAGACCTCATGGATGTGGACACAGTCCCCATTCCTGCAGAGGACTTGGGTCAAGATACAGCAGCCAGCAATCACAAACAGCATGCTTCCTTCATGCCCAGCGTCACTGCTACATCTAAGCCAGCAAGACCAAAGGCTGCAACCAGGAGGCGCAGATGACACTATCGGAGTGCCATACTCTTGGTCTGTTGATGCTGTAGCCGCTTGTAATTGATTGTAACTGATATTGCATTGTTTTCCCAATGTCTTGACGTGACACCTTGTTAACGCTGCCGTGTAGCATGTCAACTGCGTATTATGTCGTTATGATGTTTTCCTTTCTCTAAATCAAGTTTGGCAGCTGCAATAGATTTGACTTGCCAACTGGGATCTTGTAAGCTGCCCACTCAGCAGGTCCCTGTCAATAGCTTGGTATTACTAAGCACGCAATCAATGTGCAGAAATACAGGGTCGTACAGTCTGGTGGTCAGCAGCAATAACGCAGCTGCAATGTTTACATCTTAGGATCGTTTGGTCAGGGACACACAGAATGGCATCAGCTCACACAAAGGAGGTCCTGCAAAGTGATAGGCCTCAGGCCTCATAAGGTTTAACGACTCATTTATTATCAGAAACGTGAAAGCTGCCCCATAAACTTTCAGCAGCAACACTCAACACCCGCAAATGAAAAATTGGCACTCTTGTACAGCGCAATGCATGTCGTGTGCCCTCAGCCAGGCAGCCTTAGCTGCTGGGCACTGGCACTGGCTTGACATCCCAGATGTCCTTTGCATACTCATAGATGGTACGGTCAGATGAGAACTTGCCACTGCCCGCTGTGTACAGGATACTTCTTCTGGTCCATTCATCCTGGTTAGCATACACCTGCACAGAGCAAATCTTCAGAAACAGCCAAAACAAATGCTGCGTCACTGGGCTCTGATGTATCAAGTGCCAAGACAGCATGTGCAAATGCAGACAGGACCACGCTTGACACAGAATGCACTCTTCAATTCACTCTCATGGGTGAGATAGAAACCCATTGTACTGACCTGGTCCACCTCCTTCTGAGCCTCCATGTAGCTGGCAAAGTCATTTGCAACCAAGAACCAGTCATTGCTCTTGGTCATGTCATTGACATTGTCCACCAGATCCTGGAAGTACTCAGCCTCTCCAAATGTGCCGTCAGTGATCCTGCAGGCACTCACTACAGTCAGGACCAAGTTTCAGATGAGCTTGTCTAATAACTGCAGCGTGTGCAATGCTGTAGAATGGTGTTGCAATTGGCTTTGCAAAAGCAAGCATGGACTGGAGAAAGTGAAACACACAACACATAGCAGACAACGCCATTAGATGCAGACTTACAGCTGCACATTGCTGGGAATGCAGTCTTCCTGCAAGATTGGGTGACTCACGCTTTCATGACAGTCACCCATCTTGGGTCATAGTCTTTGAAGTCCTTACGCTCCTCACGGAGGCGAGGTACATCCTCAGCGTCCACTCCGAACACAAAGAGGTTCTCCTTGCCTGTCTCCTCTGCAATCTCCACGTTGGCACCATCCATGGTGCCGATGATGAGGCAGCCGTTCATCTGGAACTTCATGTTGGAGGTTCCAGAAGCCTCTGTGCCGGCTGTGGAGATGTGCTGCGACAACTCAGCTCCTGGAATGATAAACTCAGCCAGGGATACATTGTAGTCTGGCAGGAACACCACCTGCATTGACAAGTCACAGGTAAGAATTTTGCAGGTAAAAATTTTGCAATGAAAAGCGCTTGCGATCCAGAACACTTGACGTTAAGAGAATGCAGAGACAAAGATGATAATGACGACAAACCATTGACTTGCGAATGACGCATGAGTGTATGCATGCAGGTCTGTGGGAGGTGTACTGTGGTGCAACATGCATTCCTGTACCTTCAACAAGTCACCAACATCAGGGTCGTTGTTGACAACAGCTCCAACTGCAGTGATCAGCTTGATCATCTTCTTGGCCATGTAGTAGGCTGAGGCAGCCTTGCCACCAAAGACAACCACACGTGGCACCACCTGTACATTGACAGCATCTGGTCAATTGACAGCACATTGACAATGTCCAGCTGCACTTATTCACAGCTACAGAATGCATCACCATCAAACAAGGTCGACACAGGCGCTTGCTCATGACACACCACAATCTACAGCTTGGCATAGGTCGCATCTAGCTGGTGGAGAACAACTTGAGACTTGAGAGGCAATTGAAGTGAAACAGCACACAGAGGGGCATCAACTTGCTGCCACTGCATTCTGGAAGCATGCTAACTGATCCAGAGGGTTGGCAAATCATGTTGTGACTGACCTTCTTCTTCTCCTCCTTGCTCATCTTCTTGATGTCAAGGTACCTGCTGATGACGCTGAACATGTTGAGGTGCTGTCGTTTGTACTCATGAATACGCTTGATCTGGATGTCATACAGGGCCTTTGTGGGCACCTCAATCCCTGTGATCTCCTGCAGGAATCACACAATCTGTATGAATCATGACAACAGACAACGCAGCCTACCAAACTCTCATGCAAACTCTCCCGCCAGAGCAGCTGACTGATGTGCATGAACCAAAGACTGCAGCTTTTCTGGACACACTTTGGTTCATAGGGCAGGCAATGCTGCTGCACCAATGCAGATCACAGCGCAGGTGGTGTAAGACAATGCCAAGCAGATATTCAAGCAGACTGATTGTTGCTCACCTTGATCTTGCCAGCAAGCTTTTCCTTCTTGGCAAGCTTGACATCCTTCCACTTGGCTTGGAAGTTCTTGTCATCAGCGTGCTTACGCAGGCCCTCCAGCAGGTAAGCCTCTGTGATCCACTTGTCGCTGCCAAGGGTCTCAGTGATGAGGCTTGCCAGCTCTGGGTTGCAGTAGGCCAACCACCGGCGGGGAGTCACACCGTTGGTCTTGTTCTGAAACTTCTCTGGTGTCAGGTCATAGAAGTCCTGCACATTGTGGGCAGAGAGTCTACCCAAGTGCAGCAAGATGGTGATCTTTGTGAAAGTGAGCAAGCTGCAGAAGTACGAGGTTGCACAGCATGGACTGACAGCTCAGGACTCAGATGCAATGGATGTATGTTAGGTATAGTCATATAGCTATGTGCACATGACGCTTGCTGGGTGCAGACATTACCACAACTGGGGATAACAGAAAAACAGGCAAGAACAGATATTACCACGATGGTCTTACCTTGAAAATGGTCTCCTTGATGATCTCAGAGTGGATGTAAGCCACACCATTGACAGCCTTGCTGCCAACCACAGCCAGGTATGCCATGTTCACCAGCCTGCACATCAGCAGCATTTGCCTGGCTACTGTCCCTACAGGTGTAAAATTTGAAGACACACACATGTGCACAGCAGTCCAGCTAATTGTCGATCAATCAGCCTGGTCTGCTTGCATGCTGTTCCGGTGACTGGTAACTGCATCACTGCGCAAAGCAAACCAGTCTGAAAGGTGCTTACTTGACACCCTTAGCCCATGGGTTCTCACAGATGATGCCATATTTGTTGAGGGCCTTGGTGACTGGGTCCTCCTCCTCTTCCTCCTCCTCCTCCTCAGCGTTAGTGGCCTTGTCAACAGTCTCAGCCTTCTCGGCTGTCTTGGTGGCTTCAGCAGCCACAGCCTTGGGCTTGGCAGCACCGGCCTTGGGCTTCTTGCCCTCCTTCTCCACCTGGGCTAGCACCTTCTCCTACATTCACGCACAACAAACTTGTCAGTACTGGTGATTAATGCTTCTGCTGCCCATTTGTTGAGTCCGGCGTGAGACATCCAGATTCATTGCAGGTGCAAGACATTGCTGTTGTATGTCAGAGCAGTGGCTATTTGCAAGGTATTGACAGATGAGGAATGCCCACAAGATGTGATCATGTGACCAGCATGCATGTGCAGCTAACAGCCGTGTATCATAGCCCACATTTTCAGACCTGCTTTCTCTTTTTCGCTAATTTTCCGCAGGGCATTCTTGCATCCACACTCTCATTTCAACTAACTTGTGCAAATTATCACAGACTTGGCATGGTTGCTCGTGCGGGTGAAAGCGGATCACGTGCAAGGAACGCTAGTGCAGCTAATTGTCATCATGCAATCCTGTGTCTGTAGTGTGGACACTGTGTGCTGAGGACAGCTAGAGCTGTACATGTAGTACTAGCAACAGCAAGGCGTAAGACATGGCATACCTTGAGGGAGTCCTTCCAGATGCTGTCGATCTTGTCAATGATCTCCATGTGGCGGGGGAGCAGCTTGCCCATGACCTTGACAGGCCACTTCTCCAGAGCCTCAGGCATCACTGTGTGGTTGGTGAAAGCCAAAGTCTGCAGCCCAAGTTCAAACATAGTTGGCCTACTGGGCAAGTCAATGTCTTTGCAATACAAGTATGGTCATGCTTCAGCTGAGTCATCGCTTGGCTGTCTGACAGGGTGTTGCTATGCTCAAATTGGGTTGCGACACAAAGCAGCGCCAATGGCCTGCAGCCTCTGACTTGTCAAAACGATGTATACAAACAACCATCTGCCATTGATGTGTGGTACATCAAAGCTTAAAGGTCTTGTTTGTGTGGTGCAGCAGGCATACCTGTGTGGTGATGCTCCAGGCCTCCTCCCAGTCAAGGCCTTCCTGGTCAATGAGGAGACGCATGAGCTCTGCCACAGCAATAGTAGGGTGGGTGTCATTCATCTGGAAGCAGGCCTTGGAGGGGAAGTCCTTCCAGTTCTTGTGGCCAGTCTCCTTGTACCGTGCCATCACATCCTGAACAGAACACAAGTCACTCAAGTTGGGGGCCAATACAGCATTCCGCAGACATTTTGCACATCTGCTGCCTCTGGCTATAGGCCTGACAGCAATGCAGCATCAACTGACCTGGATGGAGGCAGACACAAAGAAGAATTGCTGCTTCAGACGCAGCTCCTTGCCGTATTCTGTGGCATCATTGGGGTACAACACAGAGCTGATGTCCTCAGCTTTGCGCTTCTCATCAACTGCCTGTAACATGGCATCCCAGCTTCAGCAGAAGTCAAGTCAGAATACAAAGCAAAGTCACAGTTGCATGTAGTTGTTTCAACAGGACTGTCGTGTGCTGACATAAATCAATCGTACCTCTACATAGTGTCCCTCATTGAATTCATCCAGCTTGAACTCGTTGACTGGCTTGGATTCCCACAGACGCAGGTTGCCAACAGTGTTGGTGCCATACCCTGGAATAGGATTGTCATAGCAGGCAGCAACCACCTGCCAGATAACATCAGCATTAGCAGCCGTCATGCATGAATCAAGTAGCAATGTATGCAAGTCAAACCAATCAGACTGCTATGGCCTACCTCCTCCTCAGGAGTCCACTTGAAGTTGTCTACAGTTCCATAGAAGCCAACCCTGTAACTGATGTTTGGGCGAGCAATCTCCCATGGGTTGCCATTCTGGAGCCAGATGTCTGGCATCTCCTTTTGAAAGCCTTTGTCTAGTCCCTACAAGTCGTGCATGATGTCAGCTACCATTCAAGTGATTGCTTGCCAGGCAAACTGCAGATCATCCTTGTCAAAAGGGGTTTCAGCATGATAATCCTTGCAGCACAAGACCAAAGTGCTTGTTGATGAGTATTTACCTGACGGAACATTCCATACTTGTAACGAATGCCGTAACCCCATCCAGGTAGGTCTAGGGTGGCGATGGAATCCAGGAAGCAAGCAGCAAGACGACCAAGACCGCCATTTCCCAGGGCAGCATTCTGCTCTGCATCCACAAGCTCTTCAAGGCTGTAGCCCAGCTGCTTGACGGCCTGACCATACTCCTCCTCCAGCCCCAAGTTCATAACTGTATTGAGCAGAGATCGGCCCATCAGGAACTCTGCTGACAGATAGTATATGAACTTAGGGTCCTTCTGCCTGTGACATCCAATAGAGCTGTCAAGTATCATACAGCACATAGTATGAACATGTGTGTAATGAATAAAGTTTGCAAGAGGCAGTGATTGCTTGCAGCACACCTCCAGTGTTCCTGAGTCTTGTTGAACCTTTCGATGAGGCGCTCCCTAACGCTGAATGCAACACCTTGATATGCCTGGCGATCGCTGACAGCATGAGCATCCGCACCAACCACATATGCCAACTTCTTTAGGATATCGGTTTGGACGGCATTGTCGTCGTTCTTAGGCTTAAAGTCGAGTCCCTTGGTAGGCAGATCGCGCGTGCCTGACTTCTTTTCGAGTTTTTCCAAGACAGCATATGTCTTGAGCGCGCTACGTCTGCAAGCTGGACGCAGGGCCTGAGGTGCGGTCGACCGGCCCACCAAAGAGCGAGACACTGATGGCGGGAGCACTCGACTGGAGAACAAGCCAGAACACTGTGTGGGGAGACGTTGTGTGTACATCTTAATGTGCAGCTATCTATAAGGACCCAAACCTATTCGAAGGGGTCTGTTCTTGCTGTACTGGCTCTGTGCGAGCTCTTCAAACTTGCTAGAAGACTTTGCCGAGGACCGTTCAAGGACGCCCTCCATGTGGCACATGTGCATCCATCAAAAGCGTGCTGATTGACCACAAAATGTAGGCAGTTGTTCCTTGAGTTTGCCCAATACTTTCACATGTTTTCGGGCCTATGCACAGAGACAATCTGTGTTGGCCAGTCCACTTTCAGCTTGGCTTTCAAGCTATGTAGACCTAGATTAGTGTAGAGCATGTGGCATTGCGGTAGTACACCCGCAATTTCTATTGTGCTTTATTGTCGAACCCCTTGATCATTTAGTGCTTAGTGTACATCGATTCCCCACTTATTGTCTCCTTTATGTCCTGGTTTAGCATATATATGCCGAGTCTTACTCTTAGGGTTGTGAGACATGCGCTCAAAAAGACATCTGCATCACATCATTTGTTACACCACATCCCAGCAATTAACAGTTCTGGAGACAGCAATTGCAAAAGACAAAGGCTCTGGGGTATAAAATACAAGGCGAGCAGCAATGTACAGCAGCATTTAGGTTTGCTTGCGCTGCTCATCTACTTCTTTGAACTCACTGATAACTCAAACAACATGCAAAACTACATCTTTTCATGACACAGAAGCAAGGTGGGGCACACAGCTCAGCTAAGCAGCTTGAAACAGAACACTCCTGGAATGTTGAGGATGTCTAGCAGTGCCGAGTACTGAGTACTGCTACAACAGAAAACAGCCTGAGTACTTCCACATCAGAAGAAAAAAAGGACAGCAGAAGGCAGGGAAGCTTAAAGCTGCAAAAAGTGGATGGAACCATTGTCACCACTGACCAGCAATGTATCTTGCTGCTGTGGGGGCCCAGCAAAGACACAGTGAGTCAAGGACGAGTCAGCCATGAAAAAGCCTTGAAGCTGACTGGACTGCACGCTCCAAAGGCGGGCAGTGCAATCTGTGGAACATGTCGCAACCCACAAAGAGTCACGAGAGAATGTGACATGGGTCACCTCCTCCTTGTGTCCCTGCACCATCAAACACATTCTGTGCATGTTTTGGAAGCACAAGACTGGACCCAAGATAACACACATGCTTCAACGGCCAGGTGATTATCATATCATGACAGCCTACACAGGGCTGCAATTGCAGGTAGAGCATGATATACGGACATGAGCAAGCTGGCAAACAAACGCCATGACAGAGGAGTTCCAATGAAATGTCAGACAATGCAGTGAAGCATGCATTTGCCTGCACATGATAGGCAGGACAGCAGAGACTCTGATGTCCATTGATACGGGACACCTTTGCTGTGAACAGAGGATTGCGCACCTCAAATGCATGCAGAACTTGTCCCGAGCGCACATCCCAAAGGTGCGCTACATGGTCGGCAGTGACAGTAACAGCGGTGTGTCCATGAGGAGCCATGCAGCCTCTAACCAGCTGCTGCTGATGCTGAAGCACTGCCAAGGATCGGCCTGTGCGGATGTCCCACACTCGTGCAGTCTTGTCAAAGGCCACAGTGAGCAGGCGCCGCCCTGCGCCATCTAGGCAGCCCATACTGATGCTGTCATCATGACCTGAACAAAGCAGACCCCCTCTCACAATCTGCTGCTCAACCAGGGGGCACACAGGCACAATCGCGGTCATTGGCTGTAGCCTGTGTTCGTTTGACATTATGCCAAGCAGCAGAGTATAGCAGGGATGTATCTTGGTTTTGCTCATTGTGCATCTTTCTGCACAAACTATGCAAGATCTGACACGCGCATGCCAACAAGCAGGCATCATACCTCTCAGGACAAACTTGCACTCAGCTGTGGCGACGTCCCACACCCGGGCAGTATGGTCACCAGACACAGTGACAGCCCTGGACCCACTGGGGGTGAGGTAGGCAGCATTGACACCAGCGCTGTGCACCCTGGCGGCATCCCTGTCACCCCAGCTTTGCAGCATGCAGATGCACTCCATGCTGCCCATGTCCCACACAGCTACTGTGCTGTCGAAGAGAACTATGACTGCTAGTCGGCAGTCTGCGCTGGCTGCAAAGGACTTGACGCGATACCCAGCATGGTCTGCATCAGAGCACATAGGGTTGTCAGGCTATTAAGCAGCAGGCAAGGCTTTCATGCTGAAACAAGCACCACAGTGTGCTCAGTTTGTAGCACACAAAACTTGTAAAAAGATGTGGCGCACTACAACAAGCAAGGACTTCAAAGGGTTTGGAGGCTTGACAAAGTAATCAGGAGGAAATGTCTCTACTCTTTCTGCAAAGCAACAGTGATTCTAAAGGATGCCACCAGCACACCAGCCAACACAAGGTGAGACCACCAGGCAGACTCATTTGCACAGCAGACAACAGACTCATTTGCACAGCAGACAAAGGAGGAAGCACGCCTACTTGGCAGGGTAGCACTGCACGAGCCTGTGATGCAGTCCCAGATCTTGACCATCCTGTCCCCAGCGACGGTGAGCAGGGTCCTGCCATCAGATGCCAGGCAAGCCCAGTGCAGGGCCCCAGCATGGCCCTTCAGTGTATGGCGGCAGCTGCCCGACTGCACATCCCACACCATTGCACAGCCGTCTGCTGCAACAGACACAGCTGTGCTGCCGTCTGGAGTCACGCTGATGGTATGCACCTTGCCTGCGTGGTTCTGATCGTCCAGCTGGGCAAGAGCATGTAAGTCCCACACTCTTGCTGTGCTGTCCTCCGAGCCTGTGATGGCAAACCTGCAGACATGCCACTCAGCTCTGAGGTGCAAGTCAGACCTAAAGCAGTTACACAGAAAGCAATGGATTGTATTATTCAGATGCAGCAAGAGCTGAAGCGTCTGGAATAGTCCACCTGACATACACAGTGGCAAAGAGGGCACAGGGTGCTTCTTGAAAACAGCAGTCTTTCCACACCAAATTGATCAAGAAAGCTGGACAATCAGCGGCCGATTGCAAGTGCAAGTGCACCAAGTACCAAAACAGAACTGAATATGGTGGCATGCAGGCAGAGGCAGTGAGAGCTTCTGACTGTGCAGGCATACCTGCCACGCCTTGTCAGCACCACGCTGTTTGCCTGTGCGCTGTGCCCTTCAAGCACATTGCAGCACTTCCCTTCTTGCAGGTCCCACAACACCGCCAGATCGTCCCCTGACACGGTGACAGCCCGAGAGGCATTTGACAGCAGAGCCATATCTGACAGCCAGCCGCCATGACCTTGCAGTACATGGCGGCATTCACCAGTGCTCCAGTCCCAAACCCTAGCTGTGAAGTCATCTGACACTGTCATTGCTGTGTGCTTCACGTCACACAGCTTGACTGAGTTCACCCTGCCAGTGTGACCTTGCAGGACCTGCTCACATTCTCCCTCCACCAACTTCCAGATCCTGCATGCAGCCAAAACCAGGTATGGGACACACACATAAAATGAGACATGATCTACAGCATCTCAGTATGGAGAATGGCATCCAGACACTGCTCAAAGACTTCCATGTGAAGCCACTTGGGTATGCTGTGCTGTTCTGTGACAGGCTGAGAAGCCAGTTTGAACAGCAGTTGACTGCGACGAAACTGGAGGCCTTTTTGACGGTGTGGCTTCCTTGTGTAGAAGCACAGGAGACACCATGGTGAATGGTGCAATTGGCATTGTTCGAGTGCATCAGCTTGGCTGTGTCAGATCAGTCACGGCAACATGCTGACCTTGCTGTGCCATCATGGGAAGCTGTGGCGCAGTGTAGACCATCTGCTGTGGTACAAACATGCACCACCCAGCCTGTGTGACCGTCCAGCACATGGGCACAGTTGCCACTGACCACATCCCACACGCGCGCAGTGAAGTCCTCAGAACCTGTTACAACTTGCCTGCTGTCAGGCGTGAGCGCTACTGACCACACAGCTCCTGCAACTAGGGATCCTGCAGCAACAGGATGACATACTCATAGTTGCAGACACACCAACAAAAGGTTGCCATGTTAACGCTGTACAGCAATGCCATACTAGCAGCGTACAGCACAAACAAGCTGTATAGGGCAAAAAGTATATGCAGTCACTCATGCAGCACAACCAACTATAGGTGCAGCAGAACGGACGCCCAGGTATCACACAAGATAATTGAGAGCTGTGAGTATCGCACAAGGTAGCCGGTTGAGCAGATGTATCAATGCAACTGTCTGAGACCATGCCAGCAATGGAGCACTGACACCTAATGGTAAATGTCTGCAAAGGTGTGCTGCCTGATGCATGCGTCTGACGGCATTTGCCTCTGTTTCCAGTGCAACACAGCCTTGATGAAGGTCTGTGAAGCACGATGAAGAGACAGATCAGGTGCTGTTCAGTGCAGATCTTACCAGCACCAGCTGCGCCAGCTCCATGCCCTCTCAGCACATGAGCACACTGGCCACTGTGCAGGTCCCACACCCGCCCAGTGGCATCAGCAGAAGCAGTCACCGCAAAGCGCCCCTGTCTGTCTACCGCAACAGCATTCACAGCTGCTGTGTGGCCTTGAAGCACAGCCCGGCATTGCCCCTTGTCCAGTGTCCACACCCGTGCTGTGTGGTCAGCACTGCTGGTAACCAGCACGCTGCCCTCGTTGGCCACTGCTAGGTCAGTCACAGCAGCAGTGTGGCCCTCCATCAGCAGCACGCAATCCCCAATCTCCATGTCCCACACTCGGGCACTGCCATCAGCCGAAGCTGCAGACAACAGACAGCATTCAGCCTAATACTGCCTTGGCACAGCTGCTATCACCCTTGCAATTGACGATGTCATCAGTGCCTTGCCTACTGCAGGCATATATCAGCACTTCTATGTGTGCACTGTGCACAGGCTGAAATGGATCGGACCATGTTGTCAAAAGGCTGTTTGTCTGTCTGGCAAATGTCTGGATCACAGCACCCATGAGAGAAGTAGTCAGGTCCAATGTATATGCAGCAGCTTTTGCCAATTCGGAAGTCAAGACAATGCAACAGCTGTTTGTTTGCTAAACGAGCTGGAAAGGTGTACCTGTAACAACGTCAGTGCCCCCAGGAGCAAGGAGGACTTTCTGGATGGGGCCAGAGTGACCCCTGAGCACCATGCGGTGGAGGCCACCTGCCTGCTCCAGAGAAGCCGTTTTGGGCATCAGCGCTTTTGTGATCTTGCTGCTTGCACGCATCTGCTCCTGTTGCTGTGCCAGCCAAGCCTGCATTGTACGCGAGGTCATTGCAATGTCATGCAGAAGAGACAGGGGACAAATACATAATATTTGTGGTCCAGGCACAGAGTGATGATGAACTCCCGAATCTTGCCAGGCAATGTGACATAAATCAGCTGATTATTCCAGCACAATCGAGCCCAACTGCCTACGTTCGAGTGATCTACACTGAAGCATCTCAAGCTTTTGCTGAACCTTACCAACCAGCCTGGTTAGCCTGCAGAAATTAGCAGACCAAACACAAGCAAAGGCTGTGCAACTTTCAGCCACATCGCAGTCCAGAACAGCATACAATCTTGCAGTCACAGTGAACTCTGCCAGCTTGCAGGCGCATGCATCTGGAGGGACCTACCGCAACTCTGGAGGAGTGGTGAGCAGCCATGAGCCTGCCCACCATCTGTGGACGCAAGGTAGGCAACTCTGGGTGCTGCATGCAGCTGCTCACAGACATCTGCACTGTTTCTAGCAATAACTTCACTTGGTCATCATTCACACACATCAGATACCTGCAGCAAGCACGATGCTGTGATTCTTCTGAGGCTGTTGGGTGAGTCTAATGAGGGACGCATGCCTGCCTTCAGGACAACACGCCAACACGAAGCAAGCTCATCGCCCCTAAGCAGCAATGTCAGTCAGACTGGCACGTGTTTGTACCTTCTGTAGTCAGCCACAACACTAGCGACGCCGTAGCTATGCAGCTTGCTCTCAAGCCAGGCAGCATTGGTGAGCAGCTTCTTCAGGTCCCGCATATGCTTGGCAGCCACCAGATGGTGGCCAACATTCTGCACGAAGTAGCCGTCATCCTGCACAGTGGCCAGCTCTGGCTGCTCTGCAAGGTAGCTCTGCAGCAGCTCCTCATGTACACCTGTGGCCCCACTCCATGCAAGACTCTGCAGCCATGCAACACAACTCTCGTCAAAATGACGCCAAGCTTGGCACAAGTGCATGTATTCTTGTACAAAAGAGGCTGCACTAAAAAGCTGGCAACTGGAGGCAACACAATAAGAACAAGAAAATGGCTCACAACACAACACACACCTTGCAAAAGGTTTCACTGTATGTGCAATTGCACACTGCTACTGAACAGCACATTGTGTTCTTGTACGCATGCAGTATGCTTCATGACAACCTTCACCCAGCAGCTACATTGGCAGCCATCAGGATGTGCAGGTAGCAGTAAGCACGTGACTGTCTGGTTACAGCCAATACATGTACACATATCTGCAATCTGTTGCGTTCACTCATAAGGCCTGATTGCACAAATGCTTGCACAGCTGCACAGCGCAAGAGACCTGCAGATGCTTGAGGTGGGCTCCATCAACAAGGGCCCAGGCAGAGCCATCGTACAAAAAAGCAACCCGCATGATGCCCAGCTGCTGCAACAGGTTGGCACACGCCTCTGCTTCCCGCTCGCCTGACAGCCGCCATAGCTTACTGAGCGTGGTCATGGGCAGGGGCGTGCTGTCAGGCACTACAGCCAGTCTCAGATACCTGTGTGCATGCCACAACGCATGAGGCTTGCAGTGATTGCAGCTGCAAAGAACCACCTGGCGAACTAAGCCATGTGTATACACCGTCAGAGTCACCTCCTCATTGCTCAGCAGCAGGACCTGCTCTCTGGCAGTATGCTGGAACAAAGTAATCGAGAACACCATGTTATTGAATGCTGGAGGCAACACCACCACAGCGAGACTCACCTGTCAAGCATTTCTTTGGGTAGACCCATCTGCCGGCCCATGGCTTCTATGTTCTGATTGCCAGCCTCTGCTGGCACTGTTTGTTGCTGCGGCAGATTTCCAAACATTTCCAGGCTGCTGCGATTTGCATCTAGACTGGCTCTTTCCATGGCAAAGCTGCTGCGTTGACTGTGCGCATTGGTGCCTGAGCTAGACGTGGTGCTGTCAAGACTGCCATGCTGTCGCGCAGCTGCTGGTCTGTTAAATGTCATACCATCATCCTTTGAAGACTGCACAGCATCGGCCTGTTCTGAACTTGTGGCCTCTTCATGCAAGCTAATCTGCATGTCAGAGCTGGTCCGCTGATGCTTTTGCTGCTGTCTCTGTGCCTCTGCTTCCATTTTGTCACGTCCTATCAGGCATGCCAACATTAGCAACAGCAACACCACCACAGTCCCACGTTATATACATGAGCATAATGAGAGTTGCAGTCTGCCTCCATACCATTGGGTTCTGACTTACATCACTTTGTATATGCCTGGGAAAATGCGGGTAAGTGCATAAATTGCTGTAACTCTTTCCACATATGCATACCAACCCATGGTAAACTGATTGCCAGAACTCAGGGTAAGGGCAAAAACATTGACAAAGGATCAGTGGACAAGGTATACTCAATCCTCAGGCACAGAAGCCTACCGTCACGCTGCTCAGATCCAGTAGCCAGTGGAACTGCATCCTGACTGAGTCTCTGATGGGGCTTTACATGAGAGGTTGACATTGGCTCATCTGCCAATGAGGATTGCAAGGATTGCAAAGACATCCAGCTGCCTTCTGTCCCTTGATAGAATCTGCCAGGCGTTCCCTGCTGTCCATGCTGAGCAGCATAGGCAGTGTCGCTGGAGACTCCAGAATTCCTTGGCCCAGCATCCAGCAAGCTCTTTGAGCCTACATTGGAGGTCCTGTTGCCAGCTTGACTACTTGATGCAGTCTCGCCACTCTGTACGCTCTGCACAAACTGCGTAGTTGTAGCTGCTGCTTGCATTTAGGACATAATTGCTCAAGGACTCAGATGAACACACACCTTCAATCCGGACGTACTAGCTCTAGGAATTGCCCTTCTTGCATCAGATGATTGTCTGCTTCTATCGCGACTGACGCTTGACCTGGGGGGAAAGCTGTGAATGCTGCCAAGAGTGTCATCTTCGCCAGCCGAGGCGGCCTCGCTCGACTGCTCTAAGTTCTGCTCAGATGTGCGCTGATCCTGCGCAGCCAGCTGAGCTCCGCTGCTGCCGCGAGTTAGCTTGGCAGCAGCTGTGCGCAGGGAGTTGAACATGAACAAAGACCCTCACGGGTACCCTGTGCACATGAGGTGGCACACGGAGCAGCGGCAAAGACCAGACGTAGTCTTGCTGCCAATCTAGGCTCCAAGTGTGGCTATGATGCTTGCTGCGGCAACAGTCTCTTATTCTCACTAAAGATGTGAAGTACAACTCGTCACCGACAGCGCAGTGAACGCAGTTCTGTGTCTCATGGTTGCTACACACGAGTAATTGCACAATGCAGCCAATATGAATGCTTGCGAACCGCCATTGAGCTGTCCTTCACGTATGTGCGCTGGTTTATCGATATTCTGTTGTGGAGGGCATAGCACGTGGATATAGCAGGATGACTCAGCATGTCTCCCATGATCCACGCAATCGTGCGCCCAACGCGCTGAAGCGCATGTTTAAAATAAACTCTGAAGCGCATATTTGTGTTCGCATAACCTGAGGCTGGACAAAGGATGTAAACTTATTTTCTCTCTCTCTCTCTCTCTCTGCCAGGAGAGCTTGTTGATTCTTTACATGAGAAGCTTGCGGCATGACATCAATCAACAGCATTTAATGCAACTTGCTAATTCTTGTCATGGCATACCCTCCAGCAGGCTGCAACTATGGTGTAGGTCAGACATGCTGTGGACCACAGTACGAGTGAGTTCTACTGTTGGTGGTATGATACAGATCATGGTTGCTTTGCTCACAGCCTTTTGAGCTGCAGCCTCAGCATGAAACCCTACATCATGTTGGCAGGAGCATCCCATTGGGTAACGTTGGTGCTGGGGTTGAAATAGTATGGTCTGCCCTCAGCTGTGTAGTGAGTCTGCCATCCACCAGCATCATTTGCAACAGGTGCAGCTGCCTGAAAGGGAAACAGCATCAATTCATGCAAACAATACACACATCAAGCAACAAAGCCAGACCTGCATCTGGCATTTCACGTCCAGAAACATGAGAGCAGGACTACTTCAGCAGAGATGCTTAAATGCCAGCAAGATTACTCGAGAAATGATACATCACAGCTTTAGCAAGTAATGGAAAGAAGCCTTGTGAGTGTCTAGTGCAGACCGGGCCATCATCATCTGTGTTCGTCGAAGCACAAGCAAGCAGTCACAGAGAGACTCTATGCACTGCATCGATGCGCCTGCAATGGACACTAGCAGACACATACAGTGGGCATTGACATGTCATGCTGATCTGCATCTCACCTGATAGCTGACAGGCGCCTGTGCAGGCTGCTGCCCGTAAGGGCTCGCACCGTACTGCAGCTGAGACCCTTGATAGTCTGGATACGGCTGGCTTTGCTGTTGTTGCTGCTGGTGGGGCTGAGTCTGCGTCTGTGGCTGTGACTGCTGGTGCATCTGAGGCTGCTGGTAAAAGGATGCTTGGTCATAGCTGTTATAGTCCTGTTGAGGGGGGCTGGTATACTGGTTGTAGCTGCTAGCTGGCGGCTCTGAGGTGATGGGTTGTAGCGTGGGGTACGCTGGGTAAGAAACCTGCACACTGGAGTTGTTGCTGCGAGGCTCATCCCTGACAACACCGGCAATACCTGCACAGAAGCAGGATACCTGATAACCATGCTTGATCCCCACTGTACACTTGCATATACTATGCACTACCATGTATGGAAGCTGTCTGCATGGTGCGTGTAAGAAAATCGACGAGGGCTGCAAGGCAGTTGCATGAACGCAACCAAATCTTGATTGCTTATGCACTCAGCAGCACAACCACTGCAGCAAGTAGGCAGAAATCGTGGAGGAGGGACAGCATGAAATTGGCTGCCGTTGCAGTTTGATATACGGCTGCTGGTATGCAAAGCTCGACACCATTGGACATGATTGCTCAGCCACTGGAGCCTACCATCAATCTGCCCATAGCTGATGGTGCCGCCATAATTGCCATTATCTGCAGCATAAGACTCTTGCCGCCGAGCAGCAGGCGGGGCAGTTGCACCAGAGTAGCCCACAATGTTGACCATGGCGTTGCCGTCTGGCCTGCTAGAGCTGCCCTTGGACACTGAGGCAAAGCCCTTCTCCAGCTGGTTGGCCCAGTCCCTGTCCCGGCCACTGCTGCTGGACCTGGTGTCCACAGCTGGTGTGCTGTCTTCCTCTTCAAGCCCAGCCACAGCACGCACAATCTTTGCCACGACGCCTTCCAGTGCTGAAAACCACTCAACCTGCTCCGTCTCACTGTCGGCGACATAGTGAACCTGTAGGAAGAAAGCCTGGCTGCAAACACATTTGGCAGCAAAAACAGCTTAACAATGAAATGATGGGGTGGACAACATGACAAAAGGCTGTGGATTTCTGCTTGATCACAGAGAGACCTACAGCTCATCTGGCTTTGCAGACAAGGGGAGACAATACCTATGCTGTGTTTGGTGGTCAAGCTGGAAAAGGCACAAGAGAATGGCAGCGCAGAAAACAGTGCTTTCAAGTGCATGCAATTGCATGCAAGCATAGCATGCACGCTTGATATACATCTCAGAAAGGTGTGTACACAGTAGGGCATCACTGACACAAACAGCGCGCAACCCAAAACAAAGAGGAAGAGACTTACCGAGCCATTCGCTGTTGACAGTGTGATAGAGTTGTTTTTGCCAGTTGCTTCCCTGCCGCTGACAACATCAGTGACCTTGCTGAGGTCCACAATGCCTCTGGGCTTGGTTGATGCCACCACATTTTGATCAGCAAAGCGGAACAGGAAGCCCTGCTTCAGCACAAACCAGCGGCGGCGCCAGGTGCGCAGATGCTCCCCCTGTGACTGCAACCAGCCAGACTTCTCTGCCTTGTGCCAGAACTCCACCTCGTCCTGACTTGGCAGCTGCAAGACATGAGTGAAACCCTTTCAGCTAAGGACTTTCACGCTTTCTTGCAAGCAGCTGCATGTGACATGAGCATGACAAAAGCGCTTATGAGTGCCTGTAATGGCAACATGGTCAGATGATGCTTGAAGAGTAGGGGGATGCAGCCGTGCTGAATGTATTTAACAGGAAAGGGAGCAGGCATGAGGGCGTTTTGACGGCAGCAGTGTTGACTCCTGTCTGTTCATTCTGAATGTCAGGCCTGCTCAAGGCAAAGCCAGCGTCCCTACTTGCACTCTGTTTGCAAGTAGGGTGGAGCAGGGCCGTTCTACTGCAACCTTGGATGACTTGAAGCATGCATCATAGTTGCAAGCTGTGACCTACCTCTGCTCGCTTTCTTGAACCACCGCTAAGCAGAGCAGACAAAGAATTAGCTGCCTGAGCTCTCTCTCCACTTTGCTCCCCACTTTGCAACAACTCACACATTCTGCACAATGTGGCCAGCGTGACGCGCAGCAGCGTTAAGTGTTTGACAGCGGTTGGCAGCACGCATCAACTAATGGCTGATGCTGTTGCAAGGTGTCTTACTCAGAAATGAAAGCCAGGATCACTTACTGCATGCAGGAGCAAGTGAGAGTGTCCAACACAGATCGTATGACGCTGTCTCCTGCTTGCAGAGTGACAGTTCTCTCCTCGACATCGACAGGGGTCTTGGTATACAGAACGAGGCTTGTGCCTCTTAAAGCCCATCTGCTGATATGGTTGAGGGGATACTTCTTGAGAGTCCTTTGACCATCTGTGGTCTTGAGTACCACACCCTCGAGCCCGATCTCACACAGGACCCTTTCGCTACTACCAGAGTCAGAGGCAAAAGTCAAGTGAAACTTTTCTGCCTGCCCCTTGAAGCTGTCCATGCTTTAAGATATGCTAAGAAAACAGAAGTTTCTTGCGCTCTGCAATGCCAACAGGCAACGTGAGTTGAATGCGTGTTTGCTGTGCAGCCGAGGGCAAGTTTGGCGTTGTTAGTGCGTCGAAAGTTTGGTTGACAACTACACACGAAGCTGCAGAGATCGTCGAGACCTTCGTCCGATCACATGCAATGTGCACGTGAGCTAATATGGCGACAAACAACTTACGAGCTTGTGCCGTGCGCGCATGCTTGCGAACTACAGGCAACTCACGGAGCTATTGAGTGGAACGCATGCCATCACCGGTCCGCAGGATCTTGTGAAGTAATTGGGCCGAACCATCGCTGGCGCAAGCCTGGTGTGCACATACTACGAAAGTGAAGATCAGTCAACTTAGGTTCGCAGGCACCGGAGTCAGCGGACCGGTCACGAGTCAGCAGCCAAAATGCCTGAGAAAAGAACTGGCGTTGGCGAGTACGAGCTTCAGTCCCTGCTTGGTCGCGACAGCAGGGCAGCTGTTAGTGCTACTGCTACAGCCACAGTAAGTCTGGTCTTTGTCTGGCCACTTCTGATTGTTTGTGCACAGGTTCTTCTATATCACCATCACTGATATTTGCGTTGGCTGTGCAGGTTTCTGTGACAGGCATGCATTGCTCCTCATGTTCCACTGCAGTAGAAAAAGCACTCAGGTCAGTGACAGAGACCCATATAAGCTAGCATGCTATTCAGCAGAAAGACATCCATGCTGATTGCTGTTTCTGTGCGCAGAGCTCTTCCTGGGGTGCAGTCAGCCTCTGTTGCCTTGCTGCAAAAATCAGCACAGGCAAGCTTGCAAAAGTGCCTGTTTAGCAACCTGAGTGGTCACATCATGACCTGGGCACACTGCATTGGCTCTGTGCTTACACTGCCAACATTGCTGCATGCAACCCCATGTCACAATCATGCCAGCGTCATGCTGCAGGTTGCATATGCCAGTGATCAGCTGCAAATGGAAGACATATTGGAGAGCATAAGGGACGCCGGCTTTGAAGCAGACTTGCTGTCGTCAAAGTCAGCAGAGCACAGTGGCAAGGTATGTTAGGCACGCTCAATACCAGCCAAGGTAGCTGAAACTCAAGACACAGTGGAGGCAAACATGGTCTATACAATGAGCCCAATGCCCATGATTGCATCTGACCTTATGCAGCTGGGTGTTTTGCAGATCAGTAAGTTCAGAGTGACCGGCATGCATTGCTCATCCTGCTCGACAGCAGTCCAGAAGGCCCTCTCCGTCACTCCGGGTGTGGAGCGTGCATCTGTATCACTCACCTTGGAGCAGGCTGAAGTAGTTTATGACCCTGGGCTGGTCAAGGAGGTCAGCCACCAACTCAAATCACAACCCAAGTGTAACATTCATTGTAATAATTTGCAGCTTGCATATTGGCAATATGCTGTGCATGTCTGCATTGTGACCTCATCTTAGGTTTGAGTTCTAAGCTGCTGCTATGCCTCAAAGCAGGCCCACCCCAGATGCAGCATATTTCAATAAAGTTGCAAATACAACTGTGAGATTACCCACAGAGTGGCTCACACACCAATTGCATTGCAAGAAGGTGCAATGACCTGCTGGGTTGCGTGTTATGGCAGGCGGTGCTGCTGGAAGCTATTGAGGATGCTGGATTTGAGGGGGAACTCATGCAGGAAGCAGACAGCAACTGCCTGACCTTGCAAATAGAGGGCATGACTTGCAGCTCGTGCTCATCTGCTGTGGAGTCAGCTCTGCGCAGCCAGAAGGGTGTCGTCTCAGCTGCAGTCAACCTTCTTGCCGGGAGAGCTGAGGTATGCACCCTCCGGTTTTCACCCTGTTGGCCTCAGCCTCACACTGCTGAGCATGCTTCAGTGTGCACCACGTCTGTGACATTTGTATGCAGAATGGCTGACAACAGCATCATGCGATGGGTTGTTTTATGTGCCATCAAAAGCTGTACTAAGCTTGTAGTTTATCAAACGTCGATTACAGTGCAATAGCCGGCTCTAAGTGCAGGTACACTTTGATCCTGACCAAACAGGCCCCAGACTGTTGATAGAAGCTGTACAGGATGCCGGATTCGATGGCCGCATTGTCGACACAGACAGGTACTTTTTCCTCACCCACCATCTCAGGAACACATTCTTTTCATCGCAGCAGTCAAAGCTGCTGCTTGAGCAGAAATCCGCCTTATGTTGTATTCCTTCCTCACAGATTATGTGACTTGTCTGTTTACACAGGCAATCACTTGCATAAAGAGTTTGTGATATCGTCAACAGCTGTCTGGTTTGGTTGCAGAGCGCTCGGGGCAGATGACCGTAGAGCTGAGCTGCAGTACTGGAGCCGCTTGCTGCGCTACAGCTGTGCCTTCACCTTGCCTGTCTTCATGCTTGCAATGGTTCTGCCCATGATGCCCGGCTGTGAAGCACTCTTCCAGGCCCATCTGCTGGGCTTCCCCTTGGACGAACTGCTCAAATGGGCTTTTGCCACCCCTGTACAGTTCTGGATTGGCTGGCGATTTCATGCTGGTGCCTGGAAAGCCCTCAAAAATGGCAGGTAGATCTACTTCAACCTTGAATTGAAATGATAACAGAGCATCTGTGTCAATTCCAGTTGCGGCAATGTTGCAAATCCATTGGTTCAAGTCCTGTTGCAGCCAAGTCCAGCTTTGCTTGGCACCCCAACCAATCTGAGTGCTGTTGACATTGCATGAAGGTGACTCCAGCTGCTGTCATTGTTCACAAGGCCTTCACTACATTTCAAGCAACCTGCAAGCATGGCCTGAGCACAGCTCCAATGTAATGTGAACAGCTTTGTTTGCCAACTCAAGTCAAGGCTGCACATCTCTGTTACTGCCCACCTCGCATCAACAGAGATGTGCAGCCTTGCCTTACGTCGGCAGACGAGCCTTTTGGTTTTTCTTGTATCCGTTCACATTTCTTGTATCCTCACCTTTTTAAAGAAAACGAATATATACAGCACATCCTTGTTGTCCTCTGCCTCAGGCTTCGCTTGCTGCGTGTTCACAAGTGGGCTCAGCATTTGGCTTGTGTGCTTACAGAGCCAACATGGATGTGCTAGTCAGCTTGGGCACAAATGCTTCCTACTCCTACTCCATGATCTCCATCCTGCACCACCACATCATGCGCCACCACATCACCGGCGAGTACCGCCCCACAGACTTCTTCGAAACCTCCGCCATGCTCATCACCTTCATCCTTCTGGGCAAGTACCTGGAAGCAGCAGCCAAGTCTCGCACCAGTGCAGCCATCACTCGCCTGCTGCAGCTGACGCCACCAACTGCAGTGCTGCTGACGGTGGATGAGAAGGGTAATGTAGTCAGTGAGCAGGAGCTGGCAACTAGCTTAGTGCACCGTGGAGATTTGCTCAAGGTATATTCACTGTGCAGCGACCCTGTGCCTGCTTGGGTGCCTTGGGTGTTGATCCTACCCGGCTTTGCCGTCAGATGAAGCTGTCAAGTGGCATGTACCCTTTGTGATTGTTTCACATTCTGTTGTTGCTGGTTAACAAGCCTTGCACCTCTGGGCACAAGTTCGCGTGTATCAACTGATGATGCCAACATCTCGTTGGGCATGTCCATCTGAACTATTTGCCTGTGCTGTGTGCTTGCTTGCCTGTGTGATTCCAATCCACAGCATCACATGCAGTTCATGTCCTGAACTCTTGCACAGAAGCACTCTTACGCACATGCTGTAATGCTTGTTCTTGCCTGTGGGCATACTGTCCACATTGGCCTCGATATGAAATCAAATTTGGCGTAGATCTGAGACTCACCTCAATTGGCTCCAGGTGCTGCCTGGTTCACGTATACCAGCCGATGGGCTAGTCACAGCAGGCCAGTCCCACGTCGATGAGTCCATGCTGACAGGCGAAGCCCTGCCAGTGTCTAAGCGACAGGGGGACACAGTCATAGGAGGCACCGTCAACCTGGCAGGCATGATCCAAGTGCAGACCACCCGCGTGGGGTCTGACACCGCCCTGTCCCAGATTGTGCGCCTGGTGGGCGATGCACAGATGGCCAAGGCACCCATTCAGGCCTTTGCTGACTATGTCTCCTCCATCTTTGTGCCCATTGTGGTGTCACTGGCCTTCATCACATGGCTCACCTGGTAGGTCTTGCTCACACTATCCTTTTGAAGCAGGGCTGTACTACGCCAGACCCTCTGTGCACCGTCTGCATGTGCCATGATTAATCCCTGTGAGGGAAGTTTGGCAGCAAGATTGCATCAGAAGAGGACAGCTGCATGACTTGAGTCAAAGTCCTGCTTTGTGGCACCTGGTTACAGCTACCCTGACGGCCAGGCACTTTCTTTATGCTCAAAGCCTCTGCATTCTGCTCTGCATGCAGACATACATCATCGCACTTGAATGTGTAGTGAGTTCACCAGTCAACTTGGCACCTCTTCACGCTTCAGGCACATATGCAATGTCTTGGGACTGGTGCAGGTATGTGGCTGGCAAGACAGGTAGCTATCCAGACTCCTGGCTGCCTGAGGGTCACACCCACTTCCTGTTTGCCCTACTCTTTGGCATCTCAGTGCTGGTGGTGGCCTGCCCCTGCGCCCTGGGCCTGGCCACCCCCACCGCAGTTATGGTGGGTACTGGGGTGGCTGCCTCCAGTGGGATCCTGATCAAGGGGGGTGATGCACTGGAGAGGGCTCACAAGATCAAGACCATCGTCTTCGACAAGACTGGCACATTGACAAGGGGCAAGCCGGCTGTCACACATCACAAGATCTTCCATGACAAGGTATTGACATGCCTTGCTATGTGGAGTTTGTTTGACGTTTGATGGAGTACAGTGTAACGTGTCGCGTCTGCACGCAGAGCCATGCCTATATGGCCCATACGGGTTATATCTTGGCATGCAAATCCTTTGGCACAGCGTCTGATATGCCGTTTCATACAGTCCCTGCAGTTCTGTATATCCTCTGACTGCGCCTGTCATTTCCACAGGCTTGGCAATGAGTAAACAAGCACTCCACCACAGTTGCTGCTAGATGAGCTTGAGCATGCATCCTGATGCCTGAATGACAAATGCTCCGTCATGTGTGACAGTGAGAAACAGGGTTGCAGGCACAGAAAGTCACGCATGCAGACCTTTACATTGTCTCCATGCTGTCTTCTCCAGCTTGCCTTCTTTGTGTAGTTATCCCTGGGCGAGGTGCTCAGCCTGGCTGCAGCTGTAGAGACGTGCAGTGAGCATCCGCTGGCAGGCGCTGTGCTCCAGTTTGCAGCAGCCCACCTGGCAGTGCCTGTGGCCAGTCTTGATGCAGACCTCACTGCTGGCCTGAACCAACTGGAGGAGCCCTCTGAAGCCAGCCAACTGTTGCCTTCTCCCACCAAAGCTCAAAGGCAAAGTTTGCCTACTGTCACTGCCACTGACTGGCTGCAGCCTGCCACAGATGTAGAAGTGGAAGAAGGTGAGGTAGATGTTGCCTGTGGCTTATCTTACAAGTTTGCATGAGTCTTACCAGGACTGCTACGGTTTTGCATGCCTGCTGATGTCATTGGTATCCTGCACTGATCAGTAAACAGTCATGTCAGTCTGTGGCATGTCAGCGCTGCAGCATGACGAGATCTTGAGGTGCTGTTCATCAGTACAAGTCTGAAACTCTGCTGTCTTAAGTGCATTCTGTGCATCAGGTAGCATACAGCACAGGTGACAAGCTGAATACGACAGGAGTCCTATCCTTCCACAGTCAAGGGCTTATGCTCAGTGAGTGTGGGTGTGTGTAGGCAAAGGGATCAAGGGGTTTGTGGCGCGCCCGGGGCAGCAGTCGCAGGCACGTGCAGTCAGCCCCAGCAAAAGGAAACAAAGGGCACTGGTGAAGGTTGTTGTGGGCAACAAGAAGATGATGGCCCAAGAAGCCATTGTGGTGAGCCAAGCAGTGGATGACTACATGCGAGAAATGGAGGTGAGTCAGCCAGCCTCGCTGGAGTGACATGCTTCCATGCTCAGCGTGAAGCATCTTGCCCTCTGGCTGCCCACTTGTCACCAAGGCAGTTTGTCACTGTGCACAAGAAAGAAAGGAAAAGACAACGCCTTTCGGGGTCAATTTAATGAGAAGCCAAGTATTATACCGGGGTGCCCAGGACTGTGCACAACAGACTTTGAAATGTGCTGAACAGACCTCAGCAGGGCTGTGCATTGTGTCAGAAAAGGACACAGTTGTTTGCATTGCTGCTGTAATGGGACAAGTCTTGACCTGCAAAGATCTTCAGTGACATGACAGCGCATGTGCAATTGTCTTATACTGCAGCCTGTTTTGACTCAGCAGCTGAAAACAATCTCCATTGGCTGCAGAATGAGTGCTGTACATGTGTGATGGTTGGGGTGGGGGACAGCGTGGCAGGGGTGCTGTCCATCAAGGACCCCCTGAAGCCTGAGGCCCGGGGGGTGGTAGCTGCCCTGCATCAGGCTGGCATGGCCTGTCACCTGGTCACTGGTGACAACTGGCGCACTGCCCGCTCCATTGCAGAGCAACTGGGCATCATTAATGTCTCTGCTGAATGCCTACCTGCCAACAAGGCTGAAAAGATCAAGGTATGCACACCAGGCACCGTTTAGATGTCTACATGTTTACTTATTGTAATGTACTCTGTGCAGGTCTGTCTGGTCAGCAGTGAGACTTTGATGTGACAGTGGGTTCGCTTGTCTGTGTGAGCATCAGACAGCTCCAAGTTCCATCATGTAGTACATATTTCAAAGTCTGATGGTGGGTGAAGCCTGATGGAAGGGTCTTTTGACTTGGTATAGGATCTACAAGGGCGGAAGAAAGTGGTGGCGATGGTTGGGGATGGCATCAACGACAGTCCAGCGCTGGCTCAAGCAGATGTGGGCATTGCAGTGGGGTCCGGCACCGATATTGCCATTGAAGCAGCAGACTATGTGCTCATGAGAGATGACTTAGAAGATGTCTTGACCGCGATTGACCTTTCCAAAAAGACATTTGGCAGGATCAAGCTGAACTACATCTGGGCCATGGGGTATAACATAGTTATGATCCCTGTGGCAGCAGGGGTCCTGTACCCTGCCACTAAAATGCAGATACCCCCTTGGGTTGCAGGTCAGCCTCGACTTCAACCCCAGTCCTTGCATTGCTGGTATGAATTGCTTGCATAACAGGTTGTGTTGTGCTGATTGTGCTTGTGTCATGTGCATTGGAGCCGTATAAGAGATGGATAGCCTCATGCTCACAAGACTATTCCTGACCAGTTGAGGCCCAAACATCCGCCTTATTTGCACTATCGTGTATGCTGCTTGCTGTAGGCAAATGCTTGATGTTCTTGTTGATGGGGCACTTAGCTATGCCTCAGTGCTTGCTGGGCTGAAGTGCAACAGCAAGTGATTGACTCAGTAAGGCTTGTTGCAGGTGCTGCCATGGCATTCAGCTCCGTCAGTGTTGTGGTGTCCTCCTTGATGCTGAGAACATACAAAAGGCCACCTCCAGTTTTGAGAGATATTGCTTTGCAATGAAATTTTGCAATGAAATGTCATCATCTTGCGTGTTCCAGCTAAAGTTGCCCAACATTCAGGATTTTACGTGAATTTCATGAGTGGGTCTGAAAGCAGTCAGGAAACCCAGACAGTGGGCATCTCTGAGTCGTAGATGGCAACAAACCTCTCCTCAGAGATTGCTACATGGGACCTCGAATGTGCAATATCTAGGGTGTTCCACTCAAACTCGCTGCATTGTGTGACACACGCTCAGCATTTTCCAGTCAGCAGGCCAGTGGTGGCACTCTTTTAGTCTACTTAAGGCCTTCAACAGACACCCTGCCCAACATGCATGGGTCCAGGTAAAAGCCCACTGGGGTCTCTGGCCAACTCCCTGAGCATGCATTCAAGTAGCATTCAGATTGCTCTGACCCAATTCGAGGTGCTGACCCTGAAGGCCCTGGCACTGATCAAAGCCAAAGCAAAGCTTGGCTGCCTGGAAAAGGGACATGTGTAGCACTGCCATAGAGGACTTTTTTCTAAAAATTTATGCTCAGCAGCCTGTTGAATGCAGCATTTGATTCCAGCTTGGCATGTATAACACTCGTAGTGATCCTCCTGCAGATCTGCTCTGGCACCAGATGTGGCGTCCTAGATGTGCTGTACTACATATGCCCTGTAGGCCTACTAGCTAGGAGTACTAAAGTGTCAGAAGTCCTGTTAACAGTTGTCAACGTTGCCAAGGACTCTGCTGAAAAGTTGAACATGTAAATTGTCCTGCTTATTCATCAACACCAACTCGCAACATGCTCACTACTCTATTGTTAGTTTGTCTACGCTAATTGAAAATTGAATAACTTGGTGATTGGTGACGACAGACGGTGTCATGAGCGTACCATGCAGCTTTTCGTGACCAAATGCACCTGCCAGACAAGATGCAGCATTCAGTACATGGTGGTTGCCATGGTGATCTTTGTGTCTGCCTCTTCCTGCACATGGGATTGCTTCTGGGACACTTTCCTCAACACATCACTCAGCCTGTTGATTCCCACTGGCAACTCCTCAATAGAGGCTGTCGCATAGGACAGGCGGACGAAGGGGCACCGTCGGGTGGGGTCTGGCCCGCCACAGTGAGCAATGGTACCTGCCAGCCACCACCAGAACTCAAGATCACTCTAACAACAAGGCAGGCTGTACTGATGGTGTCAAGAACAAATGCATGTCATGGGCCATGTAAACACTTGGCGCTATGCATGCTCCACAAAAGAAGTGGGTCTGATTGCAAGTGCCTTTTACTATGTGATCTTGTGACTTTGCAATACAGCAGGGCCAAAGGGCCCACATCCATGTGTACAATAGCAGTATGGCCTGGAAGGCAGCAGAGCTAATGTGTGCACAATTGTGTTTGACATGTCCAGACGCATTCTGTCTGCATGAGAGGGGTCACCTGGAACGACAACCACCTTGGCTGCTTTCAGCTCCTCAAAGATGTCCATTGAGTCGTCAACCTGAGTGAGTTTGAGCCACAGAAACATGCCAGCCCTGGGAGCAGTCCACTCTGCATACTTGGACAGCTGCTTTTCTGCAGATATGCGACAAAACATCAAACCAGGATCCTGCAGTGTCATCTGCATTACAGACCATACTCCACACATAGCTACATGTCAATTTTACTGGACGGTCGGCTGCTGCTCAGTGAGCTGCAAATCATGCCATAGCGCATATTATCAGCATCAAAAATTAGTCACTACAGTCAACACATCATGAGCAAACAATCTCCCCCTCCATCATCCAAGCAACAGAAGAGTAGAGCTTACCAGCAGCTTCCTGCACAATAGCAGCTCTCTTCTTGTACTCTGTCTGCATCTTCCTCACATGAGTTTGCAGTCCCTCATTGCCCCAGGCTTCTAGCACCTCATGAATCATGACCTGTGCACAAAGGTACTGTGGGAGACAAGCTCTGACTGATCCAGCTGGGCTGCTGCATGACGCCAAGATCAAAGACAAAAGAAGATGTCAGAAGGAATGTATAATACGCATCTCAGCAGCATGTAGACACAGAAGTAGCACCCTGATGCAGAAGGCATTTCCAACTTGACAAGTTCCGTTGCAGCTTGTGCTGGCAGCTGACAGGCAGCTAAAAGGCAGAGCACTAAAGCAGACAGACCACAGACCCCAATGACAAGCTGAAGGGTTGCTCAAGCTCTCTAGCAAACAGCCGCCGTGGAGGTGAAGCAGACAAGAGTCACACTTTGACACACAACAACCACAATTTGCGTAAATCAAGATGCTGACCTGAGTGTAGCTGCAAGGGCCCATGGTGCTGGCATGCAGTGCAAAGCAGATCTTCTGCAGCATGTCTGGGTGGGCGGTCACCCATCCCAGTCTCATGCCTGGTAGCAGGAACTTGCTGAAGCTGTCTAGCCTCACCACCCGACCATCAACATCCATGGATAGATAAGTCTGCCCTAGCCCTTCTAGTCCTTGAGCCTCAGCTGCAGTATATACACTGTGTTGAGGGTCAGGTACAACATTAACCAGAAGGGTCAGTTGCACATTTACCAAGAATACTTTCATGCCAATGCCTGATGACAGTACTAGTACGTTAATTTGCAGCGTTCTGAACAAGCAATACATTATGTAAGAGAACTGTGTCCCCTTTGACTACTGCTAAAGCTCAGCTGGAGGAGGGACTGCAGCTTACTAATCCAAGGTACCACCATGCAAAATGGTACATTGGCAGCACTGTTGGAAGCTATTGCGAGCTCAAGACATACAAAGCTGAAGATGATGCACGTGTACATGCACAGAAATGGCATATGCAGAGAAGGGTGACATGCTGATGACTGGCCCACCTGTGCCTAGGGAGTATTGCAGATAGTAGTATGGGTCATCTTCAATGATGACAATGTCGTGCTCTGAGCAGATTTGGTATATCTTCTGCTTGCGCTCCAGAGTCGTCACCATGCCTGCAACATGAGACATACATGATGCGTACAAGGGGATAGGCTTGCATGACTACAGACGGCGCAAGCGCTGAAGCACTGCTGACTTGACCCTGCATTGCACGGAGCAATAACAATCAGGAATTACACAGAGAAGAAGTTTTTACCTGTGGGGTTTTGCCCTGTTGGCACAGTGTACAGCACATGTGGTGGCCGCCGCCCTGTAGCTTTGTGCTCCATTATCACCTGGATGGCCATTGTATGGTCAACTCAAGCATGAACAATCAAATGCCCAGCAGGGCTTCTAATGTGTTGTTGTAAGACAAGCTAAAACACGAAACAGCAAAAGGCTGGCACTGCATTGTTGCAGCACTGCCTGCCCCACAAGTCACTTGAGGCGTGGCTATGTCGTGCACCTGCAGCGTGTGCATGGAAGCAGCATTGGTGGAGCATTGCACATATTCAAGGGCCAGGAAGACACCACCAGAAGCGCTGCTTCCAAAAGCAGCGGAGCTCACCGAGGTCAGCAGAAAAGCTTACCTCAAGCAGGGAATCTGGTAGGATGCCATCTTGATCAAGTTTGACGCCAAGAGCCTTGTAGCCCTTGGGAATGATGACAGACTCAATGACACTTGGGTAAGTATATTCCTCTGTCAGAATGTAGTCTCCACGGTCCAGCAGCAGCTCGCATACCATCTACAACCCACAGCCATACCATCATACATATACATGCGCAATGCTTGCAAGCCGTACATATGCATGCGCATTGACTACAAGCTGCAGAAGCACAGCAAGGTCTGCTTTAAGCAGTAGTCTGCATCCATCCACTTTTGCCTGCTACACTGCTTGTGCATCACCACTGACATTGGTGTCGAACAGGTGTACCTCAAAGGTGTGGTTGCTGCCATTTGTTAACAGCACCTCATGCTGACCAGGAGGGCTGTGCATCGCCTTCATATGCCCCTCGCACCAAGTGTGTAAAGCAGGATAGCCTTGCACAGTCGTACAGTACTGCTGCGCACTGGCGACCTGTAGCAGTGTGGACTTCGGACGTGGGCTATTTCCAAAGGTGCGACGCAGCACGTGGCAAACATACCTTCTTGTCGTCCACAATGTCAACGCTTTGTCCATTCCTCAATCTCAAAAGCATGCTGCTGAGGGGAAATCTGTCGCTCGGCGGCAGACCGCCATGCATGGGGACCACATTCTCTGCTCCACTGAACTGGCAAATTATCTTCCGCAAGCTGGGATACTGCCTAGATCGGCCTTCCATAGAAAAATGCTTTGAAAAATCAACGTCATGGTTGTGTTTTGCGCGTTTTGTTGGCCTGCCAACTTCTGAGCGAGCAGCACTTGCCATCTTCTGAGACTTATCGAGCTGTACCATAAAGTTTGTGAGCTTGTTCAATCGCTTTACGTGTGCAGCAGATCACAACGAGTCACGACGATAGCAAAGTGACCCCGTTCCGGGACTCGTGACGTTGTTGTTGATAGATGCACCGCCATTGCTGTGTTTGACCGGAGCACGTGACATGACAAAAGTACTTGCCACGTGACATGACAAAAGTACTTGCTTGAACGTAAAAATATTTTTTATGCTCACTATCATGCAAATAAGCGTGCATAAACGTCTCTGGAAGCTTGAAATAGACAACCCAACCGTGTGTAGGGTCAAATGGCCCGCTCTATCACACTAATTGATCAACCACCTTTTACATAGACACCAGCACTCTTAGACCAGGGACCGACAACCACTCCTGGTTCCTGCATAGTCTTACAAAGTTTACAATAATATTATCTGGATCTTCATCATACTATTGTCGGGCGGCCCTTTGCTTACTGCATTCTGTCATCCATCCATCCATCCATCCATCCATCCATCCATCCATCCATCCATTCACAGCAACATTTCTTGGCAGCCTGTAGCCTCGCTTCTTCTTCTTCTTGCGCGTTCCGACATCTACTTACTGCCTGTATCGTGCTGCTTGCACTGACGTCCCCGCCAACAGCAGCCAAGTTATTGGTGACAGCTTGTTCGGCAGGTTTGCGCACCATATCAGCCTGTCTCACCCGAGCAC